>Ga0302326_10031755_pt1 | contig 10542 bp, 6 predicted proteins | sample Palsa_T0_3_FD_202264 | JGI IMG/M metagenome (GOLD analysis project Ga0302326, IMG submission 202264) | Peat permafrost microbial communities from Stordalen Mire near Abisko, Sweden - Palsa_T0_3 | ecosystem: Environmental > Terrestrial > Soil > Palsa > Peat permafrost | place: Sweden: Abisko...
GCCGCGCCGCAAGGGTGCGTCGCGCTCTGCGCTCCCGTGCTGCGCACGCCCTTGCCCCGCGCCAGCTTCGCGGTTGCCGGGATGTCAGATGGCAGAGTAGAACAAAAAGAAAACGCGCGGAGCTGTTTTCCCACTCCTGCCCAGACAATCCCGAGAGGAGCACGGAGTCATGAGCGAGCAGGATGCAGAGATTGAATGGTTGAAGGCGGAGGTGAATTGCGCGGCGCTGTTGGAGCGGCTGCCGCCGGTCTGGCGGCTCGACCGCGCGGAAAGCACCCGTCGTAGCCTCAAATATCGCCGCGGCGGGGGTGAGATCGTCATCGTCAACCATGACGGCCGCGGCTGGTGGGACCCTTTGAGCGAGGCCAAGGGCGACATCTTCACCCTTGTCCAGTACCTCGACCCTGGCCTGAATTTCGGCGAGGCGCGCCGCGTGCTCCGCGGCTTCGTGGGAATTGCGCCCACCTTTCCGGAAGCCCTCCGCGCGCGGCGGACGCGGGCGCTGCGCATCCCCGTCGCCCAGCGGTGGGACAGGTGCCGGCCCCTGTCGCGCGGATCGCCAGCCTGGCTCTATCTCACCGGACAGCGGGGATTCCCGGAGAACATCCTTGCGGCAGCGCGCGTGGCCGATGCCATTCGCGAAGGCCCGCGTGGCAGCGCCTGGTTCGCGCACCGCGACGGGGCGGGACTGCTGACCGGCATCGAGATGCGCGGCGCCGATTACCGCAATTTCTCGGCGGGCGGCGACAAGACACTGTTTCGTCTGCCGGGGTTTCGCTTGCCGGGCGGCACCGGCCGCCTGACCCGCGTCGCGGTGTGCGAGGCGGCGATCGACGCCATGAGCCTGGCGGCAATCGAGAGCGCGCGCTGCGACACGCTCTATGCCGCCACCGCCGGCGGCATGGGTCCGGCGACCATCGCCGCACTCCACCAGCTTCTGCGGGTTCTGGCGACCGACCCGGCGGGCGTGCTGATCGCCGCGACCGACGCTGACATCGCCGGCCGGCGCTACGCCGCAAGGCTGCAGAAGATGGCGGCGGAGGCCGCGGTGCGGTTCGACGCGATCCTGCCGCCGGACGGGCTGAACGACTGGAACGACGTGCTGCGCGCGATGATGCTGGTATCGTAACGTCGGATCGCCTCCCTCCGCTGCCCTGCCAAGGCTCTCGACCAGATGCTGGCGGGAAGGAAGAAGCGAGAAGTACGAGGGCAAAAATCCAAAGCCTGAATATGAAATGAAATCTCCTACCGCATCACCGGTTGCCCGCCGCAAGGGACCGGCCTGCGGCCTCGCGCAAGCGCGCCCTTGCCCCGGCCATCCGGGATGCGGGGCGGGAGGGGTGTTCCAGAAACCCATAAGGGAAGGACACCCCGATGAACAGGACAAGCGCCACAGCGAGAACGGAGAACCGCGGCGGCAAAATTAACCGCACGCCACGCGACCACTATCAGGAAGTCACCGACCGGATCATCGAAGCATTGGAAGCCGGCACGCCGCCATGGCGCAGGCCGTGGGATCCCGACAAGGCAGGCGGCCCGGCGATGCCGCGCAACGCGACGACCGGGCACCGGTATCGCGGCATCAACGTGCTGACGCTCGGCATGTCCGTCCTGGCTTTCAGCAGCGGCGATCCGCGCTGGGCGACCTACAAGCAGGCGGAAGACCGGGGTTGGCAGGTCCGCAAGGGCGAGCGCGGCACGACCGGGTACTTCTTCAAGCGGCTTGAGGTGCGCGACGATTCCAGACCGGAGGGCGACGAAGACGCGGTGAAGCGCATCCCGCTGCTGCGGGCCTTCAGCCTGTTCCATGCCAGCCAGATCGACGGCATTCCGGATTTCGTTCCACCCACGATCGAGGACGCGCCGTGGCGCGCACCGGAAGCCGCGGAGATCATTCTTGCCAACAGCGGTGCTATCGTTCGGATCGGCGGCGAAAAGGCATTCTACTCGCCCTCGACGGATCACATCCAGATGCCGCCGCCAGGGGCCTTTGCGACATCGGAAGGTTTTTGCGGGACGCTTGTTCATGAGCTCGGTCACTGGACGGGGGCAGAGTCGCGGTTGAACCGCGATCTGCGCAATCGGTTCGGTTCGCATGACTACGCCCGCGAGGAACTGCGCGCCGAGATCGGCCAAATGATGGTCTGCGGCGAGTTGGGGATCGCCGGCTGCGACTTTTCGAACAACGCCGCTTACGTCGCGTCCTGGTTGGAAAAACTTCGTTCGGATCGCAAGGAGATTTTCCGCGCGGCGGCAGATGCGCAGCGCATCGCCGACTACCTGCTCGCCTTCCACCCCGATTACGCGACCAGCCAGGCCGGACCGCCGGAGGGCGTGCCGTCGATCGCCGATGAGGACGATGCGGCCGACACGCCGGAACCGATAGCGATCGCGGCGTAATCAGCCCCTTCGCTTCCGATCAACCGATCCAGTCGTCCGGCTCGACCGCTTGCGCGCGGTCGAGGCCGCGCGACTGCCCGCAACCCTGCCACCACGAGGAGACCACCATGCCGAACGATACCGAATTCACGCTCAGCCTGTTCGACAACACCGCTTTGACGGGCTGGAGTCCTGACACCCTGCCAGCCGTCGCGGAGCCGGACGAGGTTGATGAGGCCGACACCGATGACGCGGATCAAGACGGCGACACGTCCTTGCCTGCGGCTGATGCTGTCGTACGCGGCAGCAACTTTCATCTCGACAATGATCGAAATCTGTCGCGTGGCTGGCCCAATCGGGCACGCGACAATATCGCGGCGATTATTCTGTCGAAGGCGCTGGAGCAGTCGGGTCGCCCACCAACCGCGGACGAGCAAGCGCAACTGCTGTGCTTCACTGGCTTTGGTGCTTCGGATCTGGCGCAGAACTGCTTCCGCCGCCCCGGCGAGGATGAATTCCGTCCCGGCTGGCAGGAGATCGGCGCGGCGCTCGAAGCCGCCGTCACACCTGACGAGTACGCCGCGCTGCAACGCGCCACGCAGTATGCTCATTACACGCCGGAGACGATCATCCGTGGACTCTGGCGAGCCGCCGAACGGCTGGGCTTTACCGGGGGCCGCGTGCTGGAACCCGGTATGGGCACCGGCTTGTTCTTCGCGCTACTGCCCATGGCACTGCGCGAGACCTGCCACCTCACCGGCATCGAATACGATCCGATCACCGCACGCATTGCGCGCCTGGTGCATCCCGAAGCGCGGGTGCGGTGCGAGGACTACACGCGAAGCCATCTGACCGGGCGCTTCGACCTCGTCATCGGCAATCCCCCATTCTCCGATCGCGTGGTGCGGGCCGATCCCGTCACGCGCGCCTTGGGGCTGCGGCTGCACGACTATTTCATCGCCCGCTCGATTGCGCGGTTGCGCCCCGGTGGCCTCGCGCTGTTCGTCACCAGCACCGGCACGATGGACAAGGTCAGCACCACGGCACGGGAACATGTCGCCGGCATGGCCGATCTGGTGGGCGCAGTGCGCCTGCCCGAGGGCAGTATGCGCGCGGCGGCGGGCACCGACGTGGTGATCGACGTGCTGGTGTTCCAGCGTCGCGCAGAAGGCCAGCCCCCGGCCGGCGCGACCTGGATCGACCTCGCCCCTGTCGAACGTGCGATGACGGATGCGGATGATGAAGGCGACGACACCGACAGCCCGGAGCACGGCCATGGGTCACCCGACATCCAGGTGAACCGTTACTTCGCCGAGCACCCGGAGATGGTGTTGGGCGAGCATGCGCTGCAGCGCGGAAACTACGGTCCCGCCCCGGTCTACACCTGCCGGCCGCGCCAGGACGGTGTGGCGCTGGATACCGTGTTGACCCAAGCGCTCGATCGGTTGCCCGTCGGCATTTTCACCGCATCGCCAGAGTCCTCGGCTGACGTGGACAGCGACGCTGAATCCGGAACGGTCCCGCGCGCGGGTACCGCGGCGGATGGCGCCACCATCAAGGAAGGCTCCTATCTGATCGGCGCAACGGATCGGCTGGTGCAGGTCGTGGACGGCGAACCGCGCGTCGTGGCGATCAAGGAAGGCAAGGGCAGCGGCGGTATCTATGCCCGCGACGCGAAGATCATCCGCGCCCTGCTGCCGATCCGTGACGCAGTACGCGACGTGCTCCGTGCCCAGGCCGCCGACCAGCCCTGGACGGAGGCGCAGGTTCGCCTGCGTATTGCCTATAGCAGCTTCGTCCGCGGCTTCGGACCGATCAACCACACCGTCGTCTCGGTCACCATCGACCCGGAGACCGACGAGGAACGGGAGACCCATCGCCGGCCGAACCTCGCCCCGTTCGCCGACGATCCCGATTGCTGGCTGGTCGCCAGCATCGAAGATTACGACCTCGAAAGCGGCCTCGCCCGCATGGGGCCGATCTTCCGCGAGCGGGTGATCGCGCCGCCGTCAGCACCGCTGATCGCGACTGCGGCCGACGCTCTCGCCGTTACCCTCAACGAGACCGGCCGCGTGGACATCGACCATTTGGCCGAGCTGCTGGACCGTGATCCCGAGACTGCCATCGCCCTTCTCGGCGATGCGGTGTTCCGCAATCCTGGCACGGACGCCTGGGAGACGGACGACGCCTACCTCTCGGGTTCCGTCCGCACCAAACTGGCAATCGCCGAAGCGACGGCCGAGCATGATCCGCACTATGCGCGCAATGTGGAAGCGTTGCGGCTGGTGCAGCCCGAAGACCTGCGGCCGTCGGACATCACCGCGCGTCTTGGCGCACCGTGGATTCCAGCATCCGATATCGAGACGTTCACCACCGAGGTGCTGGGCACCGCGACACGCGTGCGGCACACCGTCGACATCGCGTCGTGGTCCGTGGAGACCGCGCCCTTCGCCTACACCGCCGCCGGCACTTCTGAATGGGGCACGTCACGCCGCAACGCCGGCTGGCTGCTGAGTGATGCGCTAAACAGCGCCATGCCGCAGATCTTCGACACCATCGTCGAAGACGGGGTGGAGAAGCGCGTTCTCAACAGCGAGGCGACCGAGGCCGCCAAGGAGAAGCTGGCGCATATTAGGTCCGCCTTCACCGCCTGGGTGTGGACCGATCCCGACCGCACCGACCGGCTCGCCCGCCTCTACAATGACCGCTTCAACAATCTGGTGCCGCGCCGGTTCGACGGACGGCATCTGACGCTGCCTGGCGCCAGCAGCATCATTCGCCTCTACGAGCACCAGAAGCGGGTCATCTGGCGCATCGTAGCAAGCGGCTCGACCTACATCGCGCACACGGTCGGCGCCGGGAAATCCTACGCCATCGCCGGCGCCATCATGGAGCAGAAGCGGCTCGGCCTGATCAGCAAGGCGATGCTGGTGGTGCCCGGCCACTGCCTGGCGCAGGTGTCGCGCGAATTCTTGCAGCTCTATCCGACCGCCCACATTCTGGTCGCCGACGAGACTAACTTCGTGAAGGCGAAGCGTTCGCGGTTCCTGGCGCGCGCGGTGACGGCGAACTGGGATGCGGTGATCATCACCCATGCGGCGTTCCGTTTCATTCCGGTGCCGGCCGGATTCGAGCGCCAGTTGATCGAGGAGCAGATCGCCTCATGCGCGGACCTCATGCTGCGCGCGGATGACGGTGACCGCGTCACCCGCAAGCGCCTTGAGGCGATGAAGGAGAAGCTGGGCGAGAAGCTGGAAGCGCTGAAGAGCCGGCGCGACGACATGGTGACGCTCGAAGAGATCGGCATCGACCAGATCATCGTCGATGAGGCACAGGAATTCCGGAAACTGACCTTTGCCACCAACCAGGTGAACCTGAAGGGGGTTGATCCGGACGGCTCGCAGCGGGCGTGGGACCTGTTCGTGAAAGCGCGCTACCTCGACCGCAAACGGCCCGGCCGCGCGTTGATCCAGTCATCGGGAACGCCGATCACCAACACGCTGGGCGAGATGTATACGCTGCTGCGGTTCCAGGCGCCCGACGCGCTGCGGGAGCGGGGAGTGCATGAGTTCGACGCCTGGGCGTCGGCCTTCGGCGACACCAGCACCGAACTCGAATTGCAGCCGAGCGGCGCCTACAAGCCAGTGACCCGTTTCGCCGCGTTCATCAACGTCGCCGACCTGATGATGATGTTCCGCTCGATAGCGGACGTGGTGCAGAAGACTGACCTGCGCGGGCTGCTGACGCTGCCGCGCATCCGTGGCGGCGAGCGCCAGTTGATCACGGCCGAGGCGAGCCCGGCCTTCAAGGATTATCAGAAGCACCTCGCACGGCGGATCGAGGCGATCGAGTCACGCAAGGGCAAGGTGCAGAAGGGCGATGACATCCTGCTTTCCGTCATCACCGACGGGCGGCATGCCGCGATCGACATGCGCCTGGTTTGGCATGCGAGCGACGACGAACCCGAGAACAAGCTCAACAAGTTGATCGACAACGTTCATCGCATCTGGGCCGAGACCGCAGAGCAAAGCTACCTCCGGCCCGACGGCACGTCGTATCCGATCCCTGGCGCCGGGCAGATGATTTTCTCCGACCTCGGCACGATCAACGTCGAGGCGACGCGCGGCTTCTCGGCCTATCGCTGGATTAGGCAGCTTCTCGTCGCCCGCGGGGTTCCCGCCGGGCAGATCGCGTTCATGCAAGACTACAAGCGCTCGGCGGACAAGCAGCGGTTGTTTGCCGATTTCCGAGCCGGACGCATCCGGGTGCTGATCGGCTCGTCGGACACGATGGGCACCGGCGTCAACGTGCAGCAGCGGCTGAAGGCCATGCACCATCTCGACGTGCCGTGGTTACCGAGTCAGATCGAGCAGCGCGAGGGACGCATCGAGCGGCAGGGCAACCAGCACGACGAGATATTCATCTACGCCTACGCCACGCTCGGGTCGATGGACGCGACGATGTGGCAGAACAACGAGCGCAAGGCGCGATTCATCGAGGCCGCACTATCCGGCGATCGTGCCATCCGCCGTCTGGAGGATGCCGGCAGCCAGGCCAATCAGTTCGCGATGGCCAAGGCGATTGCGTCGGGTGACAGCCGGCTGATGCGGAAGGCTGGGCTGGAGAGCGAGATCGCGCGGCTGCAACGCCAGCGCGCGGCGCATGTGGACGACCAGCACGCCACAAGGCGGCAGATCCGCGACGCAAGATACGACCAGGCACATGCCGAAGGGCGGATCAGGTCGATCACCATCGACCTGACCCGGCGGCAATCGACCCGTGGCGAGATGTTCACTATGGAGGTCGAGCGAAGGACGATCACGCAGCGCAAGGCGGCGGGCGCTTCGCTGCTGACGAAGATCCGCCTTGCCGCGCGGGAACGCACCGAACGAAGGTGGACGCTCGGCCGCATCGGCGGCTTCGACCTGAGCTGCGACATCCACTCCGGCCGCCATGACATGCGGCTGGAGCCGCACCTCACGCTTGAACGCACGGACTTCGCACAGCCAATCAACATCGATGGCGAGACGACACCGGTCGGGATCATCGCCCGGCTGGAACACATCCTCGACCGGATGGAAGCCGAGATGGAAGAGCATCGCCGCCGCGTAATCGACGCGAAAGCGCGGTTGGCCGGCTACGAGCCGCGTTTGGGCGAGACGTTCCCCTTGCAGGGCGAACTGGACGGCAAGCTCGTCCAGCTTGCTGAGATCGAGGCTGACCTCGCCAGCACCGAGAGCATGGTCAACGAGAACCGGCCGGCGGTAGTTGCCTGAGTTTGAATGTCGGTTGCCGATCCAACCCGGGCATGGTCCGGACCACCGCAGGCTGCCGCATGTGGACGTTCGGCGCCACCTGACTCCGGCAGTTTCGCGCCCTTTCCCGGCCAAGGCCCGTCATTATGGAAGTGAAGCCTCATGCGCGGACTGTGGCGAGCTCAAATGCAAAAAGTCCGCAACGTGAATCAGCCGTAGTATCGGCCGGACGATAGCCGGGACGGGGAGCAGTTGCTCGTCATGCTGGATGTGTGAAACGACGACCGGCACGCGGCGACCGTGGGTAATCAGGTCGCAGACACCCGCGGCAATCACGTTTCTCACCCAGTCAGCACCGGCGCCGTAGGTCAGCGCGACCACGTAGCCGTTGCTGCGGCGGAACACATTGACGGGCGTTTCGTACGTGCGACAGCTCCGTCGACCACGGTGAATGACGATTCCGAATCCCGGAAGGTGGCGGGCAAGCGGTCGCGTCAGGTGATTTAGTACCTGACGATTGAAGCGTGCCATTCGCCTGCCGAGCAACGGTTCGCCTCCCGATACGTCGCGCGCGAAAGTTAGAATGGCATCGTACCCGCTCGACACGGGCGTTGTCATCTCCGTAGGAGTCCGGGCGGCAAGGGCGGCACAAGGCCGGCCTGACGGCAAGCTCTACGGAGAGGCGAAGCGCGCGGCCGCGGCCAAGGTCCTACCTAAATACGCTCATCGCAGGGAAACTCACAGCGGGCCAGCCCTCTGTTGGTCCAGGTCTGGCACTTGGCGCTTGCTGGTTACGGCTGAAGTCGACCCAACCAAGTCATTGGGGAACAGGGCGGCTGGTCCAGGAAACAGCCATTCCCCAGCGCGGTTTTCAAAAGCGAGTTTTTCCACGGGGCCAGCCAGCGCGTTCAAAGCGGGCGCCTGCGTTAGCTCGGACTCTGCGCCGTCAATGCATTCCAGGCCGCGAGAGAGTCCATGTAGTCTCTCCAGTGCGCGATCTTCCGGTTTTCAGTCTTGATGATGGAGCAGAACCGATTGGTGTATTTCGCGCTTGTCGCGAGGATGGTCCCATGAACCTCGTATTGGATGACGACCACACGGCCGTCGTCTGTCTTGTGGGTAATCAGCTTATCGGCGGATTGAAGCGCGATATTATCGACATAGCCCCTGAACTGGGTCATCAGGGCGGCTCGCCCTTGGATAACGCGAGGCCAACCGGGGAAGTCGTAGAGGACCTCGTAAACGACGTCGTCGGTGACAATGTCGAAGAAGTGCTCGCCATCAACAAGGTCGCCCAGCGCCCCTCGAACCAGATTGAAGTAAGGGGCAGCGGGCTCGTAGTCAGCGTATTCCAGATTCGACATCCTGGACACTCCCTGCGTTTCGGCCGTCGGGTCGATGTCTGGTTACGCTCGGTGCCTCGCCAACACCGCGACGACGATATCGCGTGCGTGGAGCAGGACGGATTTCTGTTCGTCCGCCGAGACCTCGACGAAGCCAAGTCCTCGGAGCAGGAAAATTCCTTCAACAGCCAACAGCGCGTGACGGACTTCACGCATATCGCCACCTTCCGATCGAAGTGGATCGAGCAGCTCGCGGTAATAGCGTCGCACTGGCTCCAGCATGTCAGGGGCGTGCACCAACGCGGTTACGAGAAAAGCAGCCTTTTGCGTTGAGACGTCATCCTCGTCGAGTGCTTCATCGATATGGGCCAGGACCAGTTCGACCGCATCGGTCGGCCCGCCGGCGACCCGGCGGCGCACGGCCTCCTGAAAGCGCGCCATTTCCCTTTCGAGCGCTGCGTACACCAAGTCATCTTTAGTCGCGAAGCTATAGACGAGACCGCCTTTGCTTATGCCGGCACGCGCGGCGACGGCATCGAGCGTGAAACTTCGGCCACCGGATTCAAGAATCACGGCCTCGGCGGCATCCAGAATCCTATCCCGATCGATCTCTTTTTTCCGTGTCAAAATTAGCCTCTTGCTTTTCCGACTGGTCAGTCGCATGTCTTTTCCGACCGGACAGTCTGATTAACATGGCGATCGACGCCGTGCAAGATTGTCTGCGAGCGCAAGGAGGCGCGATCATGCTGGCCTGTCTCTCCCCCAATGGAATGAACCGCTATGACGGCGCGAGCGCGCCGGACCGGTTGCTGGTCGCCACCTCGAGCGGCGTCACAACGCTGGCGCGCGAATCGTCCGGTGCGTGGCGCAAGGCCGGCATCGCGCTCGCCGGCCTGCACGCGACGAGCTTGACGACCTTGCCGGGCCGGCCCGGCATTTTCGTCGGCACGCATGGCGATGGCGTGCTCTTCAGCGAAGACGGCGCGCGCTGGGAAGAGCGCAATTCCGGCCTCGCCTTCAAGAATGTTTATACCGTCGCGTCGGTCGCCGAAGCGGACGGCATCACGCTCTATGCCGGGACGCAGCCCGCCGCGCTCTTCAAGAGCCGCGATCTCGGCCAAAGCTGGGGCGAGCTTCCGGCGCTGCGCCAGGTGCCGGGCACCGAATACTGGACCTTCCCGGAGCCGCCGCACATCGCCCACACCAAGATGATGGTGTTCGATCCGCGCACGCCGCAGCGCATCTACGCCGCGATCGAGCAGGGCGCGCTGCTCAAGACCGAGGATGGCGGCCAGTCCTGGCGCGAGCTCGCCGATTATTCCAAGCCCGACGACGGCGCCTATCACGACGTCCACCAGGTGATGCTGCTGCCGTCGCGGCCCGACACCGTGTTCATGACGACAGGCGTCGGCCTCTATCGGAGCAGCGATGGCGGCGATCACTGGGAGCGGCTGACCGGCGAGGAGTTCCGCCTAGCCTATCCCGACCACATGATGACGTCGCCCGACGAGAAGATTCTGTTCATGTCGGGCGCGAAGTTTCATCCCGGCTTCTGGATGGGCACG
>Ga0302326_10031756_pt1 | contig 10542 bp, 8 predicted proteins | sample Palsa_T0_3_FD_202264 | JGI IMG/M metagenome (GOLD analysis project Ga0302326, IMG submission 202264) | Peat permafrost microbial communities from Stordalen Mire near Abisko, Sweden - Palsa_T0_3 | ecosystem: Environmental > Terrestrial > Soil > Palsa > Peat permafrost | place: Sweden: Abisko...
AAATCGTATTTCAGGTCGGTATAGAGCGTCGCATTCCACGCATCGGCCGACGTCGAGACGAGCAGCGTGTAACCATCCCCGTCTGTGTTGGCGACATATTCGTCGGCGAGCGTTCCTCCGGCTCCCGCGCGGTTCTCGACGATGAACTGTTGGCCGAAATGGTCTGAAAGCCAACCCGCCATCAACCTGCCGTAGGCATCATTGACACCGCCGGGAGGAAAGCCGGCAATAATACGCACCGGCCGCGACGGATAATCATCCGCTCGCGCAATAGCTGGAATAATGGCGCCGCCTGCCGTCAGATACAGAAATTGACGGCGGTGCAATTTCATCGCCTGCCGCCCACTGCGATCACCAGGTTGCCCAACGCATCGACACCCATCACATCGCCAGGCATCAGCACCGTGGTCGAGGCATACTCCTCGATCAGGGCTGGCCCTTTGATGCGGTTGCCGGCCGCGAGCGCTTCGCGCCGATAGGTCGGCGTCGCATGCCACTTGCCGCCATAATAGACGTTGCGCTTGCCGCTGAAGGCTGCCTTGGCCGGCGCCTTCTGACCGCGCGCAAGCTTGCGTTGTGGCGGCTTGCGCATCAGCCCGGTGACTGTCGAGCGCAGACTGACGATCTCGGCGCGCTCGGCCGGCGCCGACGTGCCGTAGCGTTGCGCGTGTTGTTCGTCGAAATGACGCTTGATCGCTTTAGGGTCCTTGCGCGTGAACACGGACATCGGCAGATCAACCGTCACCGCGTGCTCTTGCCCGACATAGCGCATGTCGGCAGCGCGCTTGATCTCGATCTTCTGCGGTTTAACCGAAGCCGTCGCAAGGGCGTCGCGCCCTTGTTGTTCGAGTTCGCGATAGACCTTCTCGATCTCGCCGAAGTTCGCATCTTCCAGCGGCGTGAACCAGGTGCGTACATAATCGTAACGCAAATCGGCGAACAGCATGCCGAAAGCGGAGAATACGCCCGGCGCAAACGGCACGATGACGTTGCGCATACCGATCTCGCGCGCGACTTCGACGGCGTGCAACGGGCCGGCACCGCCATACGCGAACAGCACGAAATCGCCGGCATCGAGACCGCGTTCGGTCGTGACTCCCTTCACTGCGAAAGACATCGTCGTTGCAGCGATGCGCAGGATCCCGTCGGCGGCTTCAACGGCACTCATACCGAGCGGCTCGCCGATCCTGGTCTTGAGCGCACGCTCAGCACCTGCAACATCGAGCTTCATCTCGCCGCCGAGAAAACGATCGGCGCCCAACCGGCCGAGCACCAGATTGGCGTCAGTCACCGTCGGCTCGGTGCCGCCGAGTCCGTAGCAAGCCGGTCCCGGCGACGCGCCGGCGCTTTGCGGACCGAGACGCAGCGATCCGTCCTCGACACGCGCGATCGAACCGCCTCCAGCGCTGACCTCAAAAATATCCATCATCGCGATCTGAATCGGCAGCGCAGTCTCGTACCCGCCGATCAGCGCCGCACCGGTAGTGAGCGACTCACCTTGATAGATCACTCCGGCCTTCGCCGTGGTGCCGCCCATGTCGAAGGCAATCGCGTTGTCGATCTTGAGCGCGCGACACAGCGCCTGCGTGCCGATGACGCCGGCAGCAGGACCGGATTCCAACATCCGCACGCATTCGTTCTGGGCCTGCTCGGACTCGTAGAGGCCGCCAGTCGATTGCACGACCAAAAACGAGCCGGCAAAGCCGGCTTTACGCATGTGGGAGTCGATCTCGCCGATATAGCGCCGGACTTTCGGGCCGATATAGGCGTTGGCCGCTACCGTCGAGGAGCGCTCGAACTCGCGATATTCTTGCGATAGCTCGTGGGAAGCGGACACGAACATCGACGGATGATTTTTCTCCAAGATTGCTTTCGCCCGCCGCTCGTGATCGGCGTTCGCATAACAGTTGAGAAACAGGATCGCGACGGCCTCGATGCCGAGCCGCTCCAGCTTCTGACCCAAAGCCGCGATCTCGGCTTCATCGAGTGGCTTGTCGATTTCGCCGTCGGCCAGCATGCGTTCATGCACTTCAAATCGGAGCGCCCGTTCGATCAGCGGCACATGCTTGCGAAAGAACAGATTGTAGGCGTCGGGCCGGTTGATGCGGCCGATCTCGTAAATGTCGCGGAACCCTTCGGTGATAAGCAGCGCGGTCTTGGCGCCAGTGCGCTCGAGCATCGTATTGATGGCGACAGTCGAGCCATGCAGAAACAGTCCGGCTGAGCGATAGTCGCTGCCCGCCTTCGCAACACCCGCGGAAATGCCTTCGACAAGATGCGAAGGCGTCGACAATGCCTTACCGAAAGTGAGCTTGCCGGATTTCTCGTCAAATACCGCAATATCGGTAAACGTGCCGCCGATATCGGCCGCCAGTCGCAATCGTCCCTCAGCCATTCCCATCCGCCTCACACTTCCAGCACGACATAATCATCTTCAACGCTGACGGGAAACGTCTCTGCCACATAGGGGCCCTCCACCAAAGCAGAGCCCGGCGCCACCGATACATTGAATTGCCGCGCCCGCACCTTCGATGGTTCACACCACGACTTGCCGGTGCGCACGTCAAATTCCCAGCCGTGCCAAGGGCAACGGATAATCTCGCCACGGCGCGACCAGCGGTATTCACCCGGCGCGCTGGCTTCGACCAATCCGGTCAATCGGCCGTCGCACAAACCGCCGCCCTGATGCGGGCAGCGATTGGCCAGCGCGAAGAACTCGCCTTTGATGTTGAACACGGCGATCTTCCGGCCACACACATCGACCAGCTTTCGGCTGCCTGCCGGAAATTCGCGCAAGCTTGCAATGACGTGTTTGGCCATCGGGAAGCCTTACACCACTTGCTCGGCGAGCCGGCTATAGGTTGCCAGCGCGTTGTCGCGCCGGATCTTGTTGTGCAGCTTTTCCGGAATGCCCGCCGGCATGATGTCGTCACCGTCAAATTGCCAGTGCGGAAAGTCCGACGAGAACAGCAGGATGTCGTCCGACTGCAAATGATCGATCAGCTTGGCGACGGCGGCGGGATCGTCCGGTCCGTCGAACGGCTGGATCGTCAGCCGGAAATGATCGCGCACGATTTCTGCCGGCGAACGGTCGAGCCACGGTACTTCGAGGCGCACGCCGCGCCAGAATTTCGACAGCCGCCACAGGAACGCTGGCAGCCAGGTGACGCCGGACTCCAGCAGCACCACTTTCAGCTTCGGGTATTTGACAAACACGCCTTCACAAACAAGGCTCGCCACCTGCGCCTGAAAACCTTGCGAATTCGCGGCATAGTCTTCGATATAGTAAGACGGCCAACCGAGCGACGTGACCGGATGCTTGTAGCTCGATCCGGCGTGGATGCCGAGCGGCAGGCCGTGCCGTACCGCGGCTTCGTAGACCGGCCAATATTGCCGTCGCCCGAGCGGCGCTTCTCCCATTGACAGCACCAACACCTGCACGAAGCGCTTGTCGACGGCGCAACGTTCGATCTCGGCGACCGCCAGTTCGGTGTTCTGCATCGGCACCACGATCGAGGCGCGCAGGCGCGGATCGCGGTCGAGCCATTCTTTGGCAACGTAGTTATTGACGCCCTTGGCGAATGCCGCAGCCATGTCTTCGCTGAACAGGAGTTGCACACCGTAGAGACAATTGCAGATGGCAACGTCGATGTTCCAGCGATCGAGCGCGTGCGTTTTAAGCGCATCGAGAGTGTTGGCCGGCTCGCCCCCCTTGCCGCGCCAATCCGGCCGGGACGTGAGCGGTGCGTTCGGCGGATAGCTGATCGATTCAAGCGAATTCAGTCCGCGGTCGAGCACGCTGTCGCGCCAGAACTCGTCGAGATGCGGCAATAAGGCCTGCATATTCGGCACATTGACGTGCACATCGCAATCAATCGTCGACCAGGACGCGGTCACGGTTTATTCCCCGGCCAGTCAGTTCAGGAAGGCATTATCGGCGAGGCAGGTGCGTCAAGGCAACTCAAGCGGACCGGGCAGAGCGCGCTCGGCTTCGGCGGCAAGCTGCGCCTCGTGGCTCCTAACGAAGTTCGCGGCAAGAACGAGGGCGACGACGACACCCAGGCCACAAACGAACACAGTGGAGCCGGCCAGCCGTTCAACCTGCCGACCGAACATGTAAGCGGCAATCCCGAAGAATGCCGCCCAGAGGCTGGCGCCCACGATATTCGTTACCATGAAAGTGTAGCGCGGCATGCGGTTGGCGCCTGCGAGAATGCCGGCAAGCGTGCGCAAAACCGGAACGAATTGGGCAATGATGATGATCTTGCCGCCGTGGCGCAAGAACAGATACTGGCCGAGCTTTATCCGCGCCTCGGTAATGCCGACGTAACCGCCGTAGCGCAACAGCAGCCAGTAGCCGAAGTTGCGGCCGATGGCATAGCCGACGATACGGCCAACCACAGAGGCGCTGGCCGCGACCAGAATCACCTCAACGATATTCAACTCATGCTTGGATCCCGCGATTACCGACGCGATGATCAGCGCGGTCTCGCCCGGCAAAGGGATGCCGATACCTTCGGCACCGACAACACCGGCGACGACCAGAAGGCCATAAGCGTGGATGAGATGGGCAATAGATGGCATGTACTATGTATACCCTAGCACGGTCCCTTATACTTGTTCGTGCCGAAAATGAACTCCTTGACACCCCACATTTGTCTCGAGCAGGCGTCGCCAGGTTCGCCAAGACTATAAGCAGACGGTAAGAGCGTATGTATAAGGACTTGCGGGAGTTTATCGGCCTCGTCGATCAGCTTGGGGCATTACGCCGCATCGATGGCGCCGATGCGCGTTTCGAAGTCGGCGGAATTACCGAGGTCGCGGCCGGATCCCCCCAATGTCCGGCGCTGTTATTCGACAATATCAAAGGCTTTTCCCAAGGCTTCCGCATCTTCACCAACGCCACGACCAATGTGCAACGCGCTAGCCTTGCGCTCGGGCTCGATCCAGCGTTGCGGCCTCTCGACGCGCTGAAGGCCTGGATGGAGAAGCGCAAGAACTTGCGGCCCCTGCCGCCGGCCATCGTACAGAACGCAACCTGGCGCGAAAATTCAATCAGCGGTCGCGACGTGGACATCGGACGTTTTCCGGCGCCGATATGGCACAAGCATGACGGTGGACCGTTCATCGGTTCGGGTTCACTGGTCATTATGCGCGATCCCGACACCGGCTGGATCAACGCTTCGATCTATCGCATCCAGGTCCACGGCAAGAACAAGGTGACGGTCCAGTTCGATCACGGCGGCCGTCACGGCGCGATCATCGCCAGGAAATACTGGGACCGCGGCGAGAGCTGTCCGGTCGCTGTCGTGCACGGCGAGGATCCGGCCTTGTTCATCGCCGGCTTCGAATATCTGCCCGATGGCCGCTCCGAGTACGAGTTTGCGGGTTCGATCAAAGGTTCACCGATCGAAGTTTGCGACGGGCTACAGACCGGCTTGCCGATACCGGCGCATGCCGAAATCATATTCGAAGGCAATCTGCTGCCGATGAGCGAGGAGACTTTGCCGGAAGGACCATTCGGCGAGTTCACCGGCTATTACGCTGCCGACGCGCGCCCCGGCCCGGTGATGGAAGTCACCGCCATTTATCATCGCAACGATCCGATCCTGCTCGGCTCGCCGCCGATGAAACCACCGCGCTTTCATTTCGGGTTGCCGTTCCGCGCCGCTACGATCTGGAGCAATCTTGAGGCCGGCGGCATCACCGATGTGGTTGGTGCGTGGCAGCACGTCTCACAGCTCATGACGGTGGTGGCATTGCGCCAGCGCTACGACGGCCACGCCAAGCGTGCGGCGATGGTGGCGGCCGCGCACAGCTACATGGCGCGGATTGTTGTCGTCGTCGACGACGACGTCGATCCGTCCAATCTCGCCGATGTCATGTGGGCTGTGGCGACGCGCTGCGAGCCGTCAGAAGGGATCGACATTATCCGCAACGCCTGGAGTTCCGCGCTCGACCCGCGCATCGCACCCGAGGATAAGGCGAAGGGCATCACCTCTCACTCTAAGGCCGTCATCAACGCATGCCGGCCGTTCGCCTGGATCGACAAATTCCCGACGCCATCGGCGCTGACAGCCGATGAGGCGCGGGAGATCGAGGAGAAGTGGAGAAAATCTCTCACCTGATCACTCCACTGCGTTCGCAGAATTAAGGCTGTCGAACAGCGATGAGCGGTAAAGGAATTTTTTGTGCAGCGCGACGTCTTCCGACGTGCGCCGCAACTCGTCGAGGTGCCCGCGGCGAATGACCGGGTCTTTCTCTTCCAGATTCTTCTTGTTCTGGATGGTTTGCGCCTGCACGTAATCGACCTGGGCCTTGCGGCGCTGGCGCGTATAGCGATCCAGCACACTTTCCTCGGTACGGCCGAGCCAGACATCCGACAGTTTCTCGGCGAGATTGATGGCGTCGTGGATGCCGCCGTTCATGCCCATGCCGCCGATCGGATTATTGACGTGCGCGCAATCGCCGGCGAGCAGGACCCGGCCCTTGTTGAAGGTCCCAGCAACGCGCTGATGGACTGCATATAACCCGTAGTACGGAACCTCGTAGTCTCCACTCTTCTGATGGATGCCCTGCAGGCGGCGCTGGATGCCTGCCATGCTAACGGCTTCCTCGTCGGTTTCCTTATCCGATACCGGGAACACGCCGCGCCAGATTCCGGGCGGCCCCCAGCCTTTGACCTTGAACAAGTTGATCCACTCGTCTGGATCGGAAAAATAATTCCGCGTGCAGTAGCCGCGGCCCGTCTCACCAAAATCGAAGTTGGTGCCGATCTTGATAAAGCGTTCCGGCCAGGTGAACCCTTCGAATGCAATTTCGGCTAGCCGCCGCACCGTGCTTGAACCACCGTCGGTGCCGATCAAATATTTGCCGCGCAGCTTCTCGGTTTCGCCGTCCGCATTGGTGACGGTGGCTTCGGCATAATCGCCGGTTTGCGTGAGTCCTGTAAGCTTGGTCGAAAAACGGACCTCACCGAGCCCGGTCGCCTTGATGTGGGGAAGCGCCGCGTGAACCAGCTTGTACTGCTCCCACTGTACGACATAAGGATAAGGCACTTCGCCCTTAAGGAGACTGATATCGAACACCGCAATCAATTCGCCACTCGTTCGATCACGGAAATGAAATAACGGCGATTCCATACCGCCGGTCGACTCCTTGGAGAACATCTCCGCTTCCACGCCCAGATCGACCAGCATCTCGACGGTTGGCGGATGGACTGTCGCCGCGCGCTGATCCTCCGGTGCATCGGGCAACTGCTCGATCAGCGTGACCGGAATGCCTTTCTTGGTCAGAGCCAGCGTCATCACCGCGCCGACCGGACCGGCACCGGCAACAATTACTCGATTGTCGTCTGCCGCCATATGCACGCTCATACTTTCGAGATTTCGAACACCGAAGGATGGAATAGTTCCTCGACCTTGACCTTCCGGTCTGCAAGCCCCTGTTCGTAGATATATTGCGTCAGGGCTTCGATCTCAGGAAGATTTTCATCGATGCCGTATTTCCAGAAATCGTTGCCCATGATCGCTGCCGTCTCGTTGGTCTCGGCAACCAGCCACGGCAAGGTCACCATCAGCGCATTGACGTCGCGCAGATCGATCATCGCCAACGCCTTGGCTTCGCAGAACGCCTTGTAAATGCTGGTCGCCAACCACGGATATTGCTCGGCCAGTGTCTTGCGAATGCCGATCAAGTGCATGATCGGAAACAGCTTGGTTTTTTTGTAGTAGGCCTGTTCCGCCGTACGCGTATTCGGAAACAAAAGCTGGATGTGATCTTCACCCTTCATGAAGGATGACGGCGCTCGCGCGGTGAACAGCGCATCGAGCTCACCGTCGCGCAGCATGCCAACCAGAGTCTTGTCATCGCCGATCGGTTGAAGATCAAGGCCCGGGATCGGTTTTAGCGGCGTACGCTCGTGGCGGCCCGCTTCTTCCTGGCCCCCGCTGCGCCAATGGATTTCCGAAGGCTTGACCCCGTATTCGTGCTGCATCATGCCGCGCATCCAGACCACCGCCGTGATCTGATATTCCGGCACGCCGATACGCTTGCCGCGCAGATCTTCCGGCTTGCTGATGCCAGCACCCTTGCGCACGTAAATGCCTGAATGCCGGAAAATCCGCGACACAAAGGCCGGTACACCGATATAGGCGGAGTTGCCCGCCGCAACCGTGCGGATATAGCTCGAGAACGATATCTCCGAGACGTCGAATTCCTGGAATTTGAAGGCGCGGTGGAAAATCTCTTCAGGATAAAGCGGCAGGTAGGTTACCGCACAGCCTTCGACCGATACCCGGCCATCGCGGATCGCTTTGGTGCGATCGTAATTGCCGCAAGCGACCGTAATCGGCACATCAACAAGCATTGGATTTCCTTAATCTGGATTGTCGGCTGGAAGCTATCCAGTTCCCGCCAAGCTGTGAAGCGCACAAGCGCATAGCTGTCGCACCGCAACGCGCATCCTTGTTGTTCCTTTTCGCCCGCGATACCTTTGCGACAAAGGAGAATGTCCTATGATGTCGACCGTGATCGGAGGCGCGATGCTGCCCCATGCGCCCCAATTCTTCACCATGCCCGATACCGAAGACAAAGCCGTAGTGGCGAAGGTGCGCGAAGTCGCGGCTGACGTCGGCAAGCGGCTGCGCGCGCTCGATCCCGACCTCTGGATCATCTTCTCCAACGACCATGCCGAGCAATTCTTCCACACCGCCGCTCCACCATTCACCGTGCATGTCGGCGGCGAAGCGACCGGCGATTTCGCAGGCCGAAAATTCCACTGGAAGGTGCCGAGCGAGATCGGCTTCGAACTGGTGCGTCAGCTTTATCGGCAGAATTTCGACCCCGCTTTCACGTCAACCGCGAAGATTGACTACGCCATCGGCATCCCGCTCACTCATCTCGGCCATACCGGCCCGGTTTTGCCGATTTATGTCAACGCTTATCTGCCGCCGCAGCCGACCATGGAACGCTGCTATCAATTTGGGCAAGCGGTTGCCCGGACTGTTACGGCGCTTGGGCTAAAGACCGTGATCCTGTCGTCCGGAGGCATGTCTCACTTTCCGGGTACCGACCGTTATTCAAATCCGGAACTGGCCTGGGACAGGCGGGTGCTGGAGAAACTCGCCGCCGGCAATCTGAAATCCCTGATCGGCTACGACGAAACCGAACTCGACGATACCGGGAATATCGAATTGCGCTGCTGGGCTTGCGCTGCCGGCGCGCTTGGCGAGCGCAAGCCGGACGTGGTCTCGATGGACCCAAGCTGGCACCACAATTATGCGTCTCTGGCCTGGATCGGCGGTGAAGCAGAACAGCACCGCGAGGCCCACTACCCCTCGATCAAGCCGGAGCTGGTCGAACTCACCTCTGCGCTGCATGGTCTGGCCCATGATGACAACATGCGCGCGCAATACGTAGCCAATGCCGGCGCCTTCGCCGACCGCTTCAAACTGCCGCCGGATCAACGCGAGGCGCTGATCAAGCTTGATCTGCCGACGATGGTGAAGATGGGCGCGCATCCGCTGGTGCCGTTTCTCGCCAGCCTGCAAATTCAGCGGCTGCGCCCGCAGCGCTGACAACTAAGAACTGCCTCGCTACGGGCGCATCGCCCTGACGACGAGACAGCGTGTTGGGAGGGATGATGGCCGAGGCTTTGCCGCTGAACGAGCAGACTATTGCCGCGCGGCTTGAACGGTTGCCCTACTCGAACTGGCACATCACCGTCACGGCCGTTCTCGGTATTGCCATCTTCTTCGACTCGTTCGATTCACTGACGATCGCCTATGTGCTGCCAGCCTTGAAAGACCAATGGCACATCGCGCCGGCAAGTATCGGCAGCCTGATTAGCATCGCCAATTTCGGCCAGGCGCTCGGCGCCCTGACCTTCGGATGGATCGCCGAGCGCATCGGCCGCGTTAATACCGTGCGTATCGCGGTCGGCTTGTTTGCGATAATGAGTCTCGCGTGCGCGTTCACCGCCAGTTACGACCAGCTCTTTGTCTGCCGCTTCTTTGAAGGCATTGGTCTTGGTGGCGAAATTCCAGTCGCCTCGACTTACATCAGCGAAATCCTGCGCGCCGACCGTCGTGGCGCCCGTTTCCTGACCTATCAGATCATCTTTCCGTGCGGACTGCTGATGGCCGGCATCGCCGGTGCTTTCGTCGTGCCAATGTTCGGCTGGCAGTGGATGTTTGCCATCGGCGCCCTGCCGGGATTTGTCGCACTATTCATGCAGCGATTTTGTCCGGAATCGCCGCGCTGGCTCGCTTCCAAGGGCCGGCTCAACGAGGCCGACGCGGTCGTCACCAAAATCGAGCGCATCATTTCGGGCGACGGCAAATCGCCGCTGCCGCCAATGCCTGACGTTATCCCGCAGCCGCTGAGTCAGAAGACCCGTTGGCAGGAACTGTTCGAGGGGCGTTATCTGCCGCGTACGCTTCTGGTCTGGGTGCTGTGGGCGTCCTGCTACATCATCGCCTATGGCTTACAGGGCTGGATCCCGACGCTCTATCGCGAAGTCTATCACCTGCCGCTGCAACA
>Ga0302326_10031757_pt1 | contig 10542 bp, 6 predicted proteins | sample Palsa_T0_3_FD_202264 | JGI IMG/M metagenome (GOLD analysis project Ga0302326, IMG submission 202264) | Peat permafrost microbial communities from Stordalen Mire near Abisko, Sweden - Palsa_T0_3 | ecosystem: Environmental > Terrestrial > Soil > Palsa > Peat permafrost | place: Sweden: Abisko...
CTGGATGGATTTCATCAGCGATTGCCAATCGCTGATTTTTGCCTCTGAGCAATAATACTTCAGCCACTGCTGCCGCTGCGCATCGGAGATATTCAGTGCCAGCGTGCTGTACCAGAACTGCGACAGGTCCTTGACGATCCACCTCCGCCGCGTCAGCACGCCCGGAAGCGGCCGGACCCTCGCGGCGTCGATCAGGCGAATTTCCGTCGCCGCCGTTGCGTCCGTCCGAACCATGAAATGGCATAGGTATAGATCGCGGTGGTGGAGTTCCGCGCGGTGCAATCTTGCCGCTAGTTCCGCCGTTGGAGCCAGCAGGCGATCGAACGGCAACGCTTCCTGCACCAGTTTGTCGGCGGGAGAAAAGCCGCTCAAATCCTCGGTGACGATGAAGCTCCGTCCATCCGCCAGGTTTCCCCATGCCGCCACGAGCGCCGTGGGAATTCCCCGCTCGCGCAGCAGGCGATATCCCTCGGCCTCGAGCTGCGCCGGTGATGTGCCGCTCATCCGTGGGAATCGCTTGACGTGCAATCGAATCGGGCGATCCAGTGCAGCGATTTCCCACATGCAGTTTTGCCGATCGGCCAACTTTCGCCACGGTTTGATCGCCGGATCGCTGAAGATCATCTCACCCGTCAAACCGATCTTTGCAAACCGGTCGCGAAATGTATCGGCGATGAAAATCACTTTTTCGCCGTGCTGGATTGCAGGAATCGGCTGATTCCCGGTTTGAAAATCACTTTACCGTCCACCACGACCAGCTCCTCGTCCAGGAAAAGCCGCACCGCCCGGCTCAGCACATCGGCCTCGAGGTTCAATCCCTTCAACTTCACATCATCCAGCGAATCGGATCCGACGTTGATGTGAAACACATCCTGCAGAATCACCGGCCCCTCGTCGAGCTGCTCGGTTACGAAATGAGCCGTGCATCCGTGGACGCGCACGCCGCTTTCGTATGCCTGCTTGTACGGCGCGGCCCCGGGAAAATAGGGGAGCAGCGAAGGATGGATGTTGATGATGCGATGCCGAAATGCCGTCACGATCCGCGTCGGCAAAATACGCATGTATCTGGCCAGCACGATCAGGTCCGGCGCCATCTGCTGCAGACTTTGCAGCAGCCAGTCGAAATGTTTTTCCGGATTGTCCGAAGGATGATGCGAAAAAGAATAGCCGGCCTCGGTTGCGACCGATTGCAGATCGGGATGATTCGCCAGCACTCCGCCCACAATGCCGCTCAGTTTTTTCGCCGAGAAGTCGTCGATCAATCGCTGAAGGCAATGAGGTTCCCTGCTGACGAGAATCGCGACTTTTTTTGCCCGCCGCTCGCCGTGCAGGTGCACGCGCACTTCCATGTCCATCTTGCGGCCGAGGTCGAGCAGGCCGGTGATCAGTTCCGAGAGATCGATCGCCAGGTCTTTCAGATCGACCAGCATATCCATCAGGAAAAATCCGCGGACGACGCGCTGCTCGATGTCCTCGATGTTGATGCCGCGCTCGGCCAGGTAGGTCGCGAACTGGGCGACGACGCCTTTCTGGTCCTTGCCAAGCACGCTGACGACCGCCAAAACCTGGGGCACGAATAAACTCCGTCGAAAGAACAGCTTAATTCCCCGGCACGCCGCCGGTGAGAATCCGCAGATTATATCGGGCGTCGGCGTTGTGCGGGTCCATCGCCAGGATGCCGCGAAATTCCGCGATTGCGTCGGCCGTCCGTCCGGCTTTGGCGTAGGAAAGGCCCAAGTTGTTCATCGCCTTTTCCGAAGGCGGATGAAACAGCGGAATCGCCGTTTCGAATTCGGCGATCGCTTTTTCGTACTGCCCGGACCAGTAATACGCATCGGCCAGATTGTAATGGAAAGCCGGATTCTGCGGATCGCGGGCGATTGCCGTTGAGAAATAGGGGATCGCCAGAAGCGGCTGATGGGCGTGATTCAGCTCGACGCCCACGATGTCGTTGGCGATCGAACTGCCGGGATCGATCTCCATCGCGCGGGCGACCAGCGTCGCGTTGTTTTGCCATATCTTGAGCTGTCGCGCGCACAACACGGCCAATCCCACGCCCAGCGCCGCGGCCAGCGGCAGCGCCCACCGCCCAGGCGCCGATGCCAGAATCGCCGCCCCGGCCAGCGACGGACCCAGCATTCCCAGATAGACAAAATGATCCGCAACCGTCGAATATTCCTGATACCCGAATCCAACAAACCCCAGCACCGGCAGCACTCCCGCCAGCAGCACCATCGCTCCCAGCCCGATCCCACGGTGAGTTCGCCACAGCAGCCACAGGATCACCGCCAGGGTGGCCACGATGGCGAGATTGCCCGGCCAGAGATTTCCGCCGAGCACCCGCGCCGGGGTTCGGCCATAGTCGATCGTCATATCCACCGGCCAGAGAATTTTCCCCCAGTAAAATGCCAGTGCATCCATCGCGATGATTGGGCGATCCAACCACCGTGCCCCCGGCGATGCCTGCGATTGATGGGTGACCCAGGCGAATATCCCCGCCAGACAAAACCACGGAAGCATCGCGATAAAAATTTGCTGCCAGCGTGATCGCAGAAATCCCCAATCCAGAATCACCGCGATCAGCGGCGCAACCACCGCGGTCGGCTTGGCGAAGAGCGCAAGAAGATACAGAGCCAACGCAATGGCGTATCTCCACCACCGGCCTTTGTCCGCCGCGACGCGATATGAAAGATACATCCGGATCGCCGCCAGCGAGAGCATGGCCGCCAGCAAGTTGTTCATCTCTGATACCCACGCGACGCTTTCCACCTGCACGGGATGCAGCGCGAAGATCGCGGCTCCGCCGAAGGCGGCCATGGGTGATTTCACGCAGACTCGTATGATTGAGAACACCAGAGCCACGGAAGCAAGGTGCAGCAGGATATTCAGCAGGTGGAAGAGGCCGGGATCGCCGGCCGCATCCGGCAATTGCATGATGAGCCACCACGCGCTGTACGACAGCGGGGCATACAACCGCAGATAGGGCCCCGACCAGATGTCTCCCAGATGCTCCGCCGACGCCGGGTGGAGAAGCGGGTTCTGGACCACCTCGTCGTAATCATCCCAATTGACGAATTGAAAATGGCGAGCGGGGAGAAAGACGGCCAGTGTCCAGAGGATTAGGATGACGCCGAGGAGGATAGTCAGGGTGCGGGGGATCTTAGTGATTTGGGACATTGGCACATTATTTTGCATGGGCTAGGCGAAAATAGATATCTCGGGGTGGTGTGGCCACAGTGAAGAAATCGTCCCGCAAGCGGGGCAGCTAAACAATTCGTCGCGAGATTTATTTCTTGCCGGCGGCCCGTTGCGTACGAAAAAAGTCGCGGAGCAACTCGGCGCATTCGTCGGCTAAAATTCCCGCCGAAATTTCAACGATGTGATTCAATCGCGAATCATCACAAATCTTGTACAGCGTGCGGATCGCTCCGGCCTTGGGATCGTCGCAGCCGTAGATCAGGCGGCGCATCCGCGCGCCCACGATCGCGCCGGCGCACATGGGGCAGGGCTCCAGCGTGACGGCGATCGCGCATTCGTGCAGCCGCCAGGTTCCAAGCGCCGCGGCCGCCTGGCGCATCGCGACGATCTCGGCGTGCGCGGTGGGATCGGCATCGCTCTCGCGGCGATTGTGGCCTCGGCCGATGATCTCATCCGTTGGAATGTGCAGAACCACGCAGCCGACGGGAACTTCCTGAAGCGCCAAAGCTTTGCTCGCCTCGGCGATTGCCTCCTGCATGAGGAAGACATCGGTCATTGGACGGGAACAACCTGCGTCACCTGCGGAATCCGCTCGCGAAGGTTCCGCTCGATCCCCGAGTGCAAAGTCATGTGGCTGCTGGGGCAACCGTGGCAGGCGCCGTGAAAACGAATCTGAACGACGCCCTCGCCGGTGACGTCCACCAACTCGATATCCCCACCATCCGCCTGAACGGCCGGGCGAATCAGATTGATGACATCCTGCACCCGCTCCCGCAGAGGGGGCTCGGGTTTTGCGGGCTTGGGGATTGTGCGTGATGACATAAAATGAACTGCAGTATTATAGTCCGCGATTGGAGGATCAGCAAGAAAGCCAAAAGGCCGCGGTGCTTCAGAACACGAAGCATCTAGTGAATTCCGGCATTTATTTCAAATCGGCGGCGCACCCGGTAGTGAATCGCGCGCGCCCATCAATCGCTGGATTGAATGCCCCGTGAAAACCGCGATGCCGCCGTCGATGGCCTGGATGGCTATATTGTTTTCCAGCACCGGCACATCGACCGTGAAGACGAGCAGGCCGCCTTCCTTGTCGGGGCCGAGGCCTTTTACGGCGCGGTTGAAGAAGCTGAGCGTCACCTTGTTGCCGGCGCGGTTGCTTTCTGAAAGCGGCTGGCTGGGGCGGTCGATGAGGCTCAGATAATCGCGGCCGAAAATCACCTGCTGATAATTCGTCGCCTTCGTCGGATCGAAATAGGATTCCCAGTGCTCGGTGGGGGGATCGACGCGGTAGGCGATCAGGTTTCTGGGGCTAAAGCAGAAGAGGTAGTTGCCGGAAATTTTCAGATGGACGGCGGGGCTGGTGGAATCGGTGGCGAATACACCGCTGGTGGTGGAGCCGCCTCGGGAGTGGTAGACCCACAGATCGCCCCCTTCCAGCGGATAGATGCGCACTTCTTTTCCGCTGCTGGCGACGGCGAAGATGCGGCCGCTGTGGATCAGCAGTTGATCCGGCTCGGGTTGGCCGCTGCCCTGAAAAATCGGCACCTGGTTCTGCGGCACATCGGTCATGTGCTGCGGGTCCATTCCCTGCGGGGTAAGATTCGCCTGGAAAAGATCCTGGATGCAGATTTGCGCCGGCAGCGTGTAGACCAGCGTTCCATCGGCCGCGAGCGCCAGGTTGATCGGAACATTTCCCGTGTCGATGCCGAACGATTTTTTGCCGACCGGGTCGCCCGTGGCGGCGTTGTACGCTTCGAGGTTGACGGCCTGGCCATCGGCGTAGCGGATGACGGCGAAATCGTCGCTGGCCACCATCGTCGTGCTGGAATTGCCCGAGCGCATCTGCCAGAGAATGTGCCCCTGGCGAAGATCGATCGCCAGCAATCGTCCGGCGGTTGTGGTGGCGATCACGCGCTCGCTGGTGGGAACGACCTGGAGAATTCCGTCGGGCCCATTGGCCTGCTGGTTGTCGTCGTTGTCGCCCGCGGCGGTGATTCTCGGCAGCTTGGAAAAATCCACCGCCCACTTCTGCGCGCCGGTATTTGCGTCCAGCAGTGACATGGTTTCATCCGTCCAGATCAGCAGGCCGCCGGCAAGCCATGCAGCCCCCGACGGCGCTGATGAGATGCCAGCACTGGTGAACAGCGGCGTGGCGCCGCCGATGCCATACACCGCCAGCCCATTCGCACCCGACCAGGCGATGATGCGATCTTTGCGGGTAAAATCTTCCAGCGGCGCGATCATCGCATCGACGCCGTCGATCTTTGCGCTGGCTGCCGGCGATTGAAATGGACTGGCCCATTGCCCCATTTGCGCTCGATATGCCCGCGCCTGTTCGTGGGTGGGCAGACGCAGATCGGGAAGCGATTCCAGGCTGATTTCCGCTTCGTATCGCATCAGATATTCACAAGCGCTGCCGAGCGAGACATTTTCCAGGACCGCGCCGCTGGGCAGCGTCATCGGCTGGATCAGCATCTGGTCGGGTGAAATCGCCGCGGCCCGCTGCATTCCGCCAACCGCAACGTCCAGATGCCCGGGCATCCGCAGGTAATTTCGCGCAAGCGCTTCCAGCACGTCTACCGGTGTTTCGCTCTGGTGCATCCGCAAAATCTGGCGAAGTACCTGCGTCGCCATTTTGGAATTGCCGCGATTTTCGTACATCCCGGCGGCGGTCATCATCACCTGTTCGGTGATCCGGGCATCGGGAAAGGCGCGGGCGACTTCCAGAAGCTGATCGGGATCACTTGCGGCCTTCGCGTCGGCAAGCTTTTGGGCGGCGAGCGTTTCGTATTTCTCGTACGCCAACTGCCCGTCGGGAGTCTGCTTGATTTTCGAAACCGCGGCATCGGCAATATCACCCGCCGTGCTGGCGTTGGAGGTAATCGGGTCAGGCATTGGGATGGCGCGGAAATCCGCATTGCAGAGAATCTCCTGGTAGAGCGCGATCGCCGCCGCCGCATCGCGCGTGGGCCGGGTCCAGTCAAAATCGGCGCGGGCCAGGCGGTATTTCACCTGTTCACTCGGGGAATTGGCGGCCGATTGGGCCAGATCGAAAAATCGATCGGTCTGCGCGGGATTCTCGTTCTTCTGCGCCGAGCGACGTGCGAAGCTCAGGGCATCTTCAAACGCCCGGTCCCGGCTTGAGCCCGGACGCGGAGACTGAATCCCCCCCAAGAGCTCAAACGCCTCGCGCAAGCGCGTTTCGGCGATATCCGGCTGGGCGCCGGCGAACATCACTTCGGCGTAGTGCAGCCGCACATCGGCATCGGCGGGGGCGGCGGCAATATCGCGATCAAGCTTCGCGCGGGCCAGCGCGATATCCGTGTAAACCGCGACCTGCGCATCGCCCGCGACGATCACGTGATCCTGCGTGACGATGATATTCCCCGGACCTTCTTTTCCCTCTTCCCAGCCATTTTTTGGATAGGAACTCTGGATCGAGCCGGTGGCAAGGCCGATGCGCTTCAGCGACGATTGCGTCGGCAGATAAACGGCATCGGCCGTGACAAACGCCCGGCCGTGCACCTGCGATGCGGGGTCGGAAGAATCGGCAGAGCGCCAATATCCGTCGATGGCATCGGGCGATTTATCCGCATCGACCTCTTTCCAGGGAATCTGCCAGACCTGCCGCGCGCCGGCGAGGTAAACCATGTCGCCGCGCACTGCGAGCAGGGTTGTGGGAACATCGGGCACGTATGAATCGCTGGAATCGCGCGTCTCCAGCAGGTTGGAATCGGCCAGGGGAATTTGCTTGATCAGATTGCCGGTGTCCGTGTCGTAGATAAAGAGACTGCGCCCGTCGCTGGGAAGCGCGAAGACTTGCCCGCCCTGCACGATGGCGGGATTGTAAATCCACGGCATCGCAGCGCTGAAAAGGTTGTTCGGCTGCACGATCACCGCGCCGCCGGGAATCATCGGATTGTTAAATCGCGCAGCAGACATCTGGTTGTCGGTGCGATAAATGCTCAGCCAGGCGATGGTGCCGCTGTACGCATCCAGCGACGCGATCGCGCCGATGTTGGACACGATGAACAGCCGGCCGCCGGCATAGGCGATGTGCGACACCGCATCGCTGAAATAGGTGGGGTCGTACCCCATCTGGCCGAACGCCCCTTCTGTGCTTGAATTGGCGATAAAGGTTGCCCAGCGGAATTGACCGCTCGCCAGGCTGAAACACGCGACGTAGCAATCCTCAAACTGCCCGCGCGTGCCGTGCACCATGACGTAGACATTGTCTCCCACCATGAGCGGCGCGCCGCCCATATGCAGCTCGTGCAGCGCCGCCTGGGCATCGGGAAAATCCTGCGGCGTGAAGGTCCAACGGTCCTTGCCCGTTTTGCGGTCGAGGCAGACCAGCCGCGATTCCGGGTTCGGCGGACCCTGCGCGGATGACAGCGGATCAGACAGCCCCATCACCGCGACGACATATTTATCGTTTACGCTGATGCACAATTGTTTTCCCAACGGCTGCGGCGGGGAATCGCCGGGGGCCTTGTACGCGCCGTTTTCGGAAGGATATGTATCCAGCCACGCCGGCAGCGGGACGCCGCCATCGAGATCCATCGCGAAAATCCGCGTGTTGTCCTGGAAAAATAATTCCCCCTTGTCCACGACCGGCATGATCCCAAGCCCAGCGCCTTTTTTCCGCTGATCGTCATCCGCTCCCTGGAGCTGCGGCCGATTTGCAGCAGGCGCCTGCTCCCAATTATATTTCATGAGCGGAATCGCGTAGAGCCTCGCGCCGGGTTTGACGATGGATATGCTGATCTTCCCGCGGGTGTCGTCACCGCCCACGGTGACCCACGAATCGCCCGTCTGACCGCCGGTGATGGCGGCTGTCGCGAATTCCTTCGCCAGCGAATCGGCCAATAAAACATCCTGCCCGCGGATCGAACCGGTCGCCTGCGGAAATTGCCGGCGAAGCTCGTCCAGCCGCGCTGCTGCTTGGTCCGGTTGCCCGATCAGCTTCGACGCCAGTGCGGTGCGATACAGCACCATCGGCCGCTCGGCCGACAGGTCGGGATGGCCGTCGAGCAGCTGCTTGCCGATTTCGGCCGCGGCGGCGAAATCTCCCTGCTCGAAATAGATGTCCATGAGCCGGATTCCAGCGGCCTTGGCCGATTCCGTCGGAAAGTATCGCCACATCACCTCGTGCAGCTTGTTCAGCCCATCATCCCCCGCCGATTGCAGCAGCGCCGCCGCCGGGGTTTCGAATCGGCCGCGATAGACCGAAAGCCCCTCGATCGGCCATTTGCACAGCGAATCGCGCACCGTCTGTGTCACGGAGGTGTATCGCAGCACGATATGCGTCTGGGGGTCTTCGGCGGCGGGGACGACACGGTCGGGATATTTCTCCAGAATTTCCTGGTACACATCGGCGGCCTTGGCCCATTCGCTCGCCCGCTCCAGCCGGCGAGCCAGCGAAAGCTGCTCCATCGCGATGGCCGAATCGCGCACGTAGACCGTGTTCAGATCTTCCGCGCCGGGATTGGGGTTGGTATTGACCTGAAAATTCGGCTGGATCTGCTGGAGGACAAACCGCTGCGCCAGCGACGCGCTCGCCGCCGCCAGCATCCCCACCGCGGCGATTGCGATCCACAACCTCTTTAATCGCGCCAGCATTGTTGTTCTCGATATCTTAGCCGAAATATTTTCCCCACAGGGGAAAAAGCCGCTGGATTTCCTCGGGCGGTATTCGGGATTTATCGCTCCAGATCGCAAGTTTCAGCGCATCGCGCGCGGGGCACGACAGCAGGGGCGATGCATCCGCGGCGGCGGCGTGCAGAAATCGCCGAACCAGCTCGATCGCCCGTGTGGAGGCGGTCTGCAGATTGGCTTTGATCTCCTCGAGCAGAGCCGTTGCCGACGGCGGCGACGCCGCAGGGGGTTGGCCCGGCGCAGCGGGAGCGGCCGTTTTCCAGGAATCATAATCCGTGACCAGCGCGATCAGCGCATACGGGATTTCCGCTTCGCGCGCCAGTTTCGCTTCGGGCATCGCGGTCATGCCGATCAAATCTCCACCCCACAGGCGGTGCATGAGGCTTTCGGCCCGCGTGGAAAACGCAGGGCCTTCCATGCAGACATAACATCCCCGGTCGTGTGCCGTGATCGCCTCGCCGTTTGGGGCTTGCTCGATGAGTATCCGACGCATGATGGGGCAGAAAGGTTCCGCCAATTCCACGTGGACCGCCGCTTTTTCAAAAAACGTACCCGGGCGTCCGAAGGTCTTGTCGATGATCTGATCGGGAATCACCAGATCGCCCGGCTTGAATTCCTGCCGCAAACTTCCGCACGCCCCCGTGGCGATGATGTGCGTACAACCCAATTGCTTGAGCGCGAAAATATTCGCCCGACTCGGCACCCGCGCCGGCGGCAAAACGTGCCCCGGCCCATGCCGACCCAGAATCAGCACGGGCAACCCCTCCCAATCGAACTCAAGTATGGCATCGCTGGGCGTTCCAAACGGCGTTTCAATTTCATGCCGTCTCCCCTGACCGCCGGATAATTGTTCGCCGACTCCAGTCCCGCCGATAATCCCGATTTTCACATCACTCATAATTGTTTAAGCATAGACGATTCGGTTCGGCCTGACCAAGGCTTATTCCCGTTTAAACCGCCCGGTTTAACAGACCGATATTTACATCATGTTCGTTCAATGGCGGTCAAGTTCCATGCGCTCAAAGCTGTGGAAAGGCTTCTCGCTGGTCGCGCTCTTCATTGCCACGCTTTTGATCTCAAGTTTTGCGATGTCCTCGAAGCACGCCGACGGGGGCAATGGATTCGGCATGGATTATATCGCCTTTTATCGGGCGGGAACGCTCGTTCACAGCGGCCATGCCGATCGTCTTTACGATCTTCAGAATACGATCGATTTTGACCGCGATATCGCCAAACGCCTGAATCTCCCCGCGACTGGCGTCTTCGGGCCGTTTTTGAATCCGCCATTTTTCGCGTGGATTTTCGCGCCGCTGGCGACGCTCAACTACGGGCAGTCGCTGTTTGCCTGGATAGCGCTGAACATCTGCTGCTTCGCCGGCGCGGCCGCGCTGCTCTGCCGGATGATTCCGCAGGAGTACGATCTTGATCCCAATCAGGACCCCGTCCGCGATTGGCGCAACGTTGCTCTCGTGCCGGCGCTGATGGTTGTTTCCCTCCCGTTCATCCAGACCATCGGGCATGCGCAGGATACCTTCATCTCGCTGCTGCTGATGAGCTGGGCCGTTGTCTGCTGGCGCGAGCGTCGCGCCGTGTCGGCCGGGATCGCCGCGGGTCTGCTGTTTTACAAGCCGCAGCTTGCCGCCGTCGTCATTCTGCCGATGGTGTTCACCCTGGGCTGGCATGCACTCA
>Ga0302326_10031758_pt1 | contig 10542 bp, 6 predicted proteins | sample Palsa_T0_3_FD_202264 | JGI IMG/M metagenome (GOLD analysis project Ga0302326, IMG submission 202264) | Peat permafrost microbial communities from Stordalen Mire near Abisko, Sweden - Palsa_T0_3 | ecosystem: Environmental > Terrestrial > Soil > Palsa > Peat permafrost | place: Sweden: Abisko...
AGCCGCCTCGTCGAGCGGCGCATCGTGGTCGCGAATGACCTCTCGCCGTCGGACTCCGCGGGGATAGACCGGGGCGCCGGACTCGCCATCGTCACCGATTCCGGCAGCAGGACGAGCCATGCGGTGATCGTTGCCCGCTCGATGCAGGTGCCCGCGGTCGTCGCCGTCCGGGACCTGACAAAGCGGGTCAAGACGGGGGACTGGGCGCTTGTCGACGGATACGACGGCCTCGTGATCCTCAACCCGTCGGAGCAGACGCTGTTCCGCTACGGCAAGATCCAGTCCCAGAAAAAGTCGTTCGAGGGCCGGCTTCTCGAGGCCAACCGGCAGAAGGCCGTCACGCTGGACGGGGTCCACGTCCTGCTGATGGCCAACATTGAGAAGGTGGAGGAGGTCGCCCAGGTGAAGCAGTTCTTCTCCCAGGGCGTCGGGCTTTTCCGCACCGAATACCTCTTCCTCAATGCCGCCCGGATGCCCACCGAGCAGGAGCAGTTCCTGGCGTACAAGGCGGTCGTGGAGGGCGTGGCGCCCCACACCGTCATCATCCGCACGCTCGATCTCGGCGGCGACAAGCCGATGGCGTCGAACCCCGACCTGTTCCCGAAGGAGGACAACCCGTTCATGGGCTACCGGGCGATCCGCTTCTGCCTCGACAACCCGGACCTGTTCAAGGAGCAGCTTCGCGCCATCCTCCTCGCCAGCCACCTCGGCAACACGAAGCTCATGTACCCGATGATCAGCGGGGCCGAGGAGCTGGCGCGGGCCAACGCGGTCCTCGACGAGTGCAAGGCGGAGCTGCGCGCGCGCAAGCAGCCCTTTGACGAGCGCCTCGAGGTCGGCGCCATGATCGAGATCCCCAGCGCCGCCGCGACGATCGACATACTCGAGAAGCAGTGCGACTTCTTCAGCGTCGGCACGAACGACCTCATCCAGTACATGCTGGCGATCGACAGGGGCAATGACCGGATCGCCCACCTCTACGAGCCGACCCATCCCGCGGTCCTGCGGACGCTGAAGAGGATTGTCGACGACGCGCACCGCCTGAAGGTGCCGGTCGGCGTGTGCGGCGAGATGGCCGGGGACCCCAACTTCGCCGCGCTGCTCCTGGGTCTCGGCGTGGACTCGCTCAGCATGGCGCCGCCGTCCATCCCCGCGGTCAAGTTCCTGGTGCGGGCGATGAAGATGTCCGACGCCAGGGAGCTTGCGGCGCAGGCCCTGTCCATGACGTCGGCAAAGGAGATCTTCGCCAAGTGCCAGCAGTTTCACCGCAAGCGGGTGACGATGGAGTAGGGCGGGGCCTCACGCCTTGGTCCCCGTTGCCAGGAGCGTCTCAAAGTGGGGTTCCACGGCCTCCCTCGACACGGGAGCGACCTCAATCTTTATGAATTTGGCCTTCTTGAGGAACCCGTCCAGGGCGCTTTCCTTGAAGCCGAGCCACAGGTCCGCATAGAGCTCCCGGGCCTTTTCGAAGTCGTGCTCGGCCAGCTCGAGGACGAGAAGCTGGCCGCCGGGCCGCAGTATCCTGTGCGCCTCGTCGACGGCCTTCTGGGGATGCTGGGCGTGGTGGAGGGCCTGGCTGAGGATAGCCAGGTCGACCGACTCATCGGCAAGGGGCACGTCCTCGATGTCGCCGAGCTTGTAGGTGAGGTTTGTCAGGTCGTTCTTGCGGGCTAGCTCGGTGCCGACCTCGACCATCTTCGGGGAATTATCAATGCACCACACCTGCCTCGCGTTCCGGGCAAGCAGCTGCGAAATGAGGCCCTCCCCCGCGCCGAGGTCCGCGACGTCGACGTGAGGCACGAGGCGCAGCGCCAGCCTCCCGATCGCCTCCCAGGAGCGCCCGGGGCAGTGGCTGCGGCCCAACCGGCCGGCGATCATGTTGAAATACTGCTCCGAGACCCGCCGGCGTTTTGCCAGCACCCGGTCGAGGTGCCGCCCGTCCTCCGCGATCACATCCAGGCCCTCGACACTGTCCACGGCGGCCCTGAGGAGCGCCTGCTGGCCGGGAGGCAGGCTGGGGCGCAGCGAATAGAACGCCTTCTTGCCGTCGCGCCGGTCGGCGACGAGGCTCGCCTGGCGCAGGAGCGCCAGCTGCGACGAAATCCGCGACTGGCCCATGCCCAGGATTTCCTGGAGTTCCGCCACCGAGAGCTCCTCGCGCATCACCAACGCGATCAGGCGCAGTCGGGTGGGATCGGACAGGATCTTGAGAGTGTCCCAGGACGAGTTCACGGCACGGCTAGGGTGCGGGTTTCGGTTCCCAAGACAACGCCATAACCCCAGCGGCGCGGGGTCCGCTCAGACGTAGCGCGAGATGCTGACGATCGAGTAGGAGTCCTCGGCCGCGCCCGTCTTCACCTTCACGGAGTCGCCCTTTTTCTTGCCGATCAGGGCGGCGCCGAGGGGCGTCTTGTAGGAGATGACATGGTGCTCGGGATCGCCGTCCCAGACCCCGAGGATCGTGTAGCGCGTGGTGCCGCCGTCGGGGATCTTGACCTCGACGATGCTGCCGACGCTGACCTGCTCGACCGTGGCGTCCTTGAAGTCCGTGATCCGGGCCCGGGCGAGCTCGCGCTCGAGCTGGCTCTTGTGGGCCATCAGGACCTGCTGGTCCTGCTTGGCCATCTTGTACTCGGAGTTCTCCTTGAGATCGCCGTGCTCGCGGGCCGTGGCGATCGCCTTGGAGTTCTCCGGTATCTTCTTGGAGACGATCGTCTCGTACTCCTCGCGCTTGCGCTCGAAGCTCCCGCGGGAGACGAGGAGCTGGTCCTCCTTCGCCTCGGCGTCGACCGCCACGAGGGCGAGGAGCGACTTCTTGGTCAGCTCCTCGAAGCCCTGGTTGAGAAGAAGGGTGTTGGCCAGGTCGCGGGCCGTCTCCGGGTCCGCGGTCGAGAGGAGGTCCGCAATCAGCTCGGTGTCGTCGCTCAGGATGTCCCCGAGCGGGATCCGGCGGGCGCTGGCCGCCTGGAGCGCCTCGTAGTCGATCGCGAAGAAGATCGCGCTCAGGAGCCGGGGGGTGATCAGGTCGTTGAGGAGCTTCGCGAACTTCTTGGAGTGCCTGTTCTTGACGATCCACAGGAGCACGGGGGCGCGCAGGTTCTGCTCCGTCTGCCAGCGCTTGAGAGTGGAGGCGAGGTCCTCGGCGTAGCCGTTCTCCACCAGGAAATTGATGCACTCGGTCGTGAACTTGCCCTGCGAGACCTTCAGCAGGTTGAACACGATGTCGCGGCACTCGATCGGGTGCGTGTCCTTGATGAGCTCGAGGAACTGGCTCTGGAACTGGACCGGGATCTTCTCTGCGATCGCTGGGAGGTCGCGCAGGTTCGCGACGAGGGAGGCCTGGGACGGCTCATAGGTCGCCGGGTCGACGCCCGCCACCTTCGCGATCCGGTCGCGCACGGCCGCCCCGTAGAGGCGCTCGGCGGAGTCAAGCTGGTTGCTATCCTTGACGGCGTCGGCGACGCCCTTCAGGACCTCGGTCAGGTTCGCCTGGGCCGCCTTGTGGGCCGACGCGGTGGCGAAGTCCTCGGCGAGGCCGATGCGGCGCCGGGCCGAGCGCGTGCCATTGAACTGGTCGAATATCTCGTCCTCGGCCGAAACGGGGGTCTCCCGAAGGACGTAGCACTCCGTCTTCTTCTCCGGGACCGAGACGCGGGGGTCCTTGGCGACGGCCTTCCGGGCGTCGGCCCACCATTTCTTGAACTTCTCCTCGCCGATGACCTGGGAGAGCGTGATCTCGAGGTCGATGGCGGTGGTCGCCTTGTTCGGGTAGGACTCGAGGGCCTCCACGATGAGCTGGGCCGGGTTGTCGGCGATAAGCTCCAGGATCTTCTTGGGCTCGGTCTCTTTGCGCACCAGCAGGTGGTTCTCCGGGAGGACCTCCATGGTGCCGACGCAGAAGGCGGGGTCCATCGAGTGGGCTTTCTTCCCCTTGAAGTCGATGACCAGCTTGAGCGTCGCGTCATCAAAGCTCTTGATCTGCCCGAAGCCCCAGCTCCTGTGGACCACGTATGCGCCGGGCTTCATGGCCTCAAGTTTGGACTTGGAGGCCTTCAGGGTGGGATTCTTGGCTAGGAGCGCGGAAACGGCTTCGGAATTCATAGTTGCGCAATTGAACGCGTGAACCGGAGAGTAAAAAGGACTATGATGAAGGTTGTCAAACCGAGTCTCCAGAGCGCCTGGCCGAACGCCGTGCGGCTAACCGCCCGCTGGCTGGACCTCCGGGAGCGGATTGACCTGCTGATGGAGTGCCTTCCCGCCGGGCTGGAGGGCACCGAACGGGGGCGCTGCCAGCATCTTGTGTTCGGCGTGGTCCGGCATTTCGGGCGGATTGAGGCGATACTGGGGCGGCTTGTCGCCCATCCGCCCCGCTTCGTGACCCGGGCCGTCCTCTACGTCGCGGCATTCGAGCTGATCGAGGCCTCGGCCGGGCAGGCCGATGTGGGCCAGGTGGCCAAGATCGTCCACCACGCGGTGGAATGGACGAAGGAGCTCGCAAGTCCGGCCGAGGCAAGGCTCGTGAATGCCGTCGTCCGAAAGATGGCGACCCGCATCGCCGAACAGGAGGCGCCCGGACCGATCGCCCCGGCGGAGGCGCTCGCGGACTATTTTTCACATCCCGAATGGCTTGTCAGGAGATGGCTTGCGGCATTGGGGGCGGCGCCGACCCGCAGGCTCCTCGAGTGGAACCAATCCCCTGCGCCGCTCCACGCCCGCTGGCGCGAGCCGTCGCGGCCCGCGCCGGAGTGGCTTGTTCCCACCGAATGGAAGGGATTCTACGCCGTGCCGTCCGGCCACTGGCGGGAGGTGGGGCCTCTCCTCGCCTCCGGTTCCCTCTACCTCCAGGATCCCGGAACCCGGCTGGCCGTGGAGCTCCTGGCCCCCGGGGCCGGGGAGACCGTGCTCGACCTCTGTGCCGCGCCCGGGGGCAAGAGCCTCCTCATCGTCGACGCGATGGCGACGGGGCGCATCGTCGCCATGGATCTGCCCACCTCGAGGATCGACCGGCTGAAGGAGAACCTTTCGCGCACGGCGGGAGTCGGGGCTGCGCTGGTCCAGGCCGACCTCCTGCAGGGCAATCCCGCCGCGGTCATGGCCGAGCACGGGCTTCCCGTGCAGTACGGCGCCCTCCTTATCGATGTGCCCTGTTCCAACACCGGCGTCATGCGCCACCGCGTCGACGTCAAATGGAGGCTCCAGGAGGCCGATTTTGCAAAGCATACGCGCCAGCAGGGCGCCCTCCTGGCCTCCGCGGCCCGGCTGCTGGCGCCCGGCGGCCGAATGGTGTACTCGACGTGCAGCATCGACGCCGCCGAGAACCAGAACGTCATCGGGGCCTTCCTTGACCGCAACCGGGGACTGACCCTGGAAAAAAGTGCGATTGCCGTCCCTTGGATTGATCGACACGACGGAGCTGCGGCCTTCCTGCTTCGGAAGGCCTGAGAACCCCCTCCCCAACCATGATCCCAAGAGCCGCCGCTTTGGCCCTGTTGACCTGCGCCTGTGCCGGAGCGCCCGCCCGCGGGGCGGCCGGTCCGGACTGGCCCGAGTACCTCGGCGGCCCTGACCGAAGCCACTACTCGACCCTGGACCAGATCAACACGTCCAACGTGGGGACGCTCAGGCTCGCCTGGGAATTCCACTCGGGCGTGTTCGGGCAGATGCAGTGCAACCCGATCATCGTGCACGGCGTCCTGTACGGGGCGACGGGAACCAGCGACATTTTCGCGCTCGACGCCGCGACCGGCAAGGCGATGTGGCGGTTCACGGTCCCCGGCGTGCTGGACCCGACCGTGAGCAACGACCGCGGCGTCACCTACTGGACCGACGGCAAGAGCGAGCGGATCCTGTGCACGGTGGACTCTTGGCTCTATGCCCTCGACGCCAGGACCGGAGAGGTGATCAGGGATTTCGGGACCCAAGGAAGGGCGAGCCTGAAGGCCGGCCTTGGGCCGCAGGCCCAGGAGAAGTGGGTCGTGTCGACCACCCCGGGAACGCTCTTTGGCGATCTCCTCGTGATGCCGACGCGGGTGGGCGAGGACCAGGACGCCGCGCCCGGCTGGATCCAGGCGTTCAACGTGAGGACGGGAACCGTCGCCTGGGTTTTTGTCACGATCCCTTTCCCGGGCCAGCCCGGCTACGAGACATGGTCCAAGGATACCTACAAGAACATCGACGTGGGCTCCGCAAATTGCTGGGCGGGAATGGCCATCGACCGGGAGCGGGGCATCCTTTACGTGCCGACCGGCTCCGCCGCTCCCGACTTCTGGGGCGGCCACCGCATCGGCAAGGACCTCTTCGCGGACAGCCTTCTGGCGCTTGACGCGGCCACCGGCAGGCTCCTCTGGTGCCAGCAGACGATTCACCATGACATCTGGGACAAGGACCTCCCGTCGCCGCCCGTCCTCGTGACGCTGCGCAGCGCCGGCCGCACGGTCGACGCGGTGGCGCAGACGACAAAAACGGGATTTGTGTTCGTTTTTGACCGCGTGACCGGCGAGTCGCTCTTCCCGATCCAGGAGAAGCCTTTCCCGAAATCGACCCTGGACGGAGAGGAGGCGTGGCCCACGCAGCCGGTGCCGACCAAGCCCGCGCCCTATGCCCGGCAGACGCTCACCGAGGCCGAAATAAGCCCCTACGCCGAGAACCGGGGCGAGCTCCTCGCGCAGTTTCACGGCGCGCACACGGGGCTCTTCCAGCCGTTCGGGAAGTTCCCCACCGTCCTGTTCCCGGGCTTTGACGGGGGCGGGGAGTGGGGCGGACCCGCGGTCGACCCCGACGGCATACTCTACGTGAACAGCCAGAACATGGCATGGCTCGTCTCGCTGAGCGACACGCCCAGGGAATCGGACCTGGCCCAGATGAGTCTCGGCCACCGCCGCTACACCGAGTACTGCGTGGCCTGCCACGGCATCGAGCGCAAGGGGCTGCCCGCGGGCGGGATCCCCTCGCTCGTGGGCGTGGGCGCCCGGCTGCGCCGGGACGAGGTCTTAAGCGTGATCTCGTCGGGAAGGAAGATGATGCCGGGCTTCACGACCCTCTCCGGGAAGGACAAGGAGGCGATCATCGGCTACCTCTTCGGCGACGATGCGCCGGCCGGCGCCCCTGCGCCGGCGGCCTCCGAGGCGCCCCCCCGCATCCCCTATCAGTTCAACGGCTACAACAGGTGGGTCGACAGCAAGGGCTACCCGGCCATCTCGCCCCCGTGGGGAATGCTGTCGGCGATCGACCTGAACACCGGCGAATACCTCTGGAAGGTCACCCTCGGCGAGTTCAAGGAGCTTTCCGCCAGGGGCATCCCGCCCACCGGCACCGAGAACTACGGCGGTCCGGTCTCGACGGCCGGAAACCTCCTTTTCATCGCGGCCACGAAGGACGGGATGATTCGGGCCTTCGACAAGCGCTCCGGAAGGGTCCTCTGGGACTACACGCTGCCCGCCGCGGCATTCGCGACGCCGAGCACCTACGAGGTGGGCGGCCGCCAGTTCGTGGTCGTGGCCTGCGGGGGAACAAAGCTCGGGACAAAGCCCGGCGACAGCTACGTCGCGTTCGCGCTGCCCTGACGCGGCCTACGGCACCAGGTCGGTCACGACCAGGGACTTCTCGGACTCCTGGGCGCCGTTGATAAACGTGTACTCGACATGGCGCTCCGCCGCGACCAGCTGGTCATAGCGCGCCGGGTCCCAGTTGGCGACCGCCTCGCCGTTTATCCGGGTGACCAGGTCGCCCGGCGCGACCCCCGCCGCCGAGGCGCTCGAACCCGGGATGACGCCCGCCACCTTCCAGTAGGCGGGCGTCTTCCTGAAGCTCAGGCCGGTCCCCCGCAGCGGGGGTATGGCGAGCGGGGCGGCCAGGTCGCGCTGGAAAAACACCTCGTTGTGCCGCTGGTCGAACGTGATGGTGAAGTGGCTGAGTATGCCGCCGCCGAGCGAGGTCAGCTCGTCCGTCAGCTCGGCGACCGGCTGCGGCACGTCGAATGACCCGATGCGCACGACGCCCTCCAGGCGTCCGACCTTGGAGGGCCGGTCCCCGGCGAGCGTGCTGACCATGGGCCCGTCGACCGGGCCGAACGAGAACGCCGGGGAGAGGCCCGCGGGGTTGATGTCGATCGCCGCGGCGCTGCCCGAGTCGATGAGGGCGGCGAATTCCCGGTCGCCGAGACGGATCGGGATGAGCGGCGTCTTGTCCGTGTTGTCGAACAGGATCGCTTCTCCCGGGACCCCGTCCTCGGGGATCTCGGAGCGCAGCACGATGCGCTCGTTCGGGTAGTCGAGCGTGAGGACCGCATTCCGGAAGAGGGGAAAGCCGAGTATGCCGTCGACCTTCACGCCGAACTGCGCCGATAGGCCGGCGCAGTCGTAGACCAGCGCGGGTACGTACTCAAAGCGGGCTGCTCCCAGCTGCAGCCTCCTCAGCGTGACGGCGTCGAGGAGCGCGAAGCCGCCGCCGGCGGACCGCACGCGCACCTGCGGCTCGTCCAGGGGCCGGTCCTCGGCGGAGCTGTAGCGCGTTGCGATCTCGGGGGAGACGAGGGTCACCGACGAGCCCGTGTCGACCACGAAGTGGTAGGGCCCGAACTTGTCCCACTTGTCCTCCACGATGAGGACGTTTCCTATGAGGTGGCCGGGCAGCGTCACGGGCTTGGAGCCGATGTCCGTCACGCCGGGCTTCGGCGCCGTGCGCTGGACACTGAAGCAGCCCGAGGCGAGCAGGCCCGCCAGCGCCGCGAGAGCGAGGAGCAGGCGTCTCATCAGCGCGCGGGTTTTGTCAGCCGGGTGCTGAGGGCGAGGGCCGCGGCGGTAAGCACGGCGGCCCCCAGGAAGACGCTGCGCGAGCCGTAGATGAAGAACACCGAACCGGCCAGCACCGGCGTGAAGGCCCTGGAGAGCGACCCGAGCGAGCGGAAGATGCCGAGGACCCGGCCCTGCTCGTCCTGCGAGGAGTAAAGGGAGATGAGCCCGGTGGTGGACGGGTTGACGAGGCCCGAGCCGGTCGCGACGAGGGCGAGGCCGGCGTACATCATCCAGGGCCGGGTGCTCAGGCCGACAGCCAGGAGCCCGAGGCCGGTCGAGACGAGTCCGCCCGCCAGCACGGGAATCTCGTCCGCTTTCTTGAGCAGCATGCGCACGATGAATCCCTGCGTGATGATGGAGCACACGCCGAGGAAACCCAGCATGACGCCGTTCTGGCCGGCCGTGTAGTGGAAGCGCTCGGCCGCAAGGAAGGTGACCGAGGCCTCCATGGCGACGAAGGCGACCGCGTAGACGAACGCGACGACGTTCGCACGGCGGACATCGGGGTTGGTCAGCATGAGGATCGCGCGGATGGGGTTGCGCAGCCGCGCCTCGCGCGGCCCGGAGCGGGCGCTCTCGGGTAGGGTCTCCCTGAAGCTCCGGTTCACCCAGGCGAGGTTGACGAGGCAGAGGGCCAGGGACACGAGCGCCGGGACCGAATACGGGTTGATGCCGAGACGCTCCAGCGAGGGATGCCCCGCAAGGAGGTTCAGCTGCGCGCAGGCCGCGCCCAGCACCGGCCCGGTCACAAGGCCGAGTCCGAATGCCGCGCCGACGATGCCCATGGCGCGCGACCTCTCCTTGCGGGTCGTGACGTCCGCGACGGCGGCCGTCGCGACGGACAGGTTGCCGCTGAAGGCGCCGCTCACGATCCGCGAGAGCAGGAAGAGCCAGAACGAGCCGCTGACGACCCACAGGAGGTATCCGAGGGCCGTGCCGGCGACGGTCGTCATGAGGACGCCCCGCCGGCCCCTCCTGTCGGACAGCGCGCCCCAGAACGGCGCGAAGACAAACTGGAGCATGGCGTAGAACGAGGTGAGGAGGCCGCCGAAGAGGACGGCCGCGAACGCGTGGTCGCGTCCGAGCGCGTGGGCGACCATCTCGCTGCGCTCCAGCAGCCAGCCGAGGATGCCGGAGCGGCCGTCGATCCTCAGGTAGTACTGGACGAGGTCCGGGCCGAGGGGGAAGATGATCGAGAACCCGATCAGGTCGATCAGCAGCGTCAGGAATATGACGCCGAGCGAAAGCCGGCGCTCGGGCCCGGGCGGAATGGCGTGCGCGGCGGACACCGTCTACATCCGGTAGGGAAGGGGGAAACGGGCGGTCAGCTTCACGGCCCGGGCCTTGACGGCGGCGATCGTGCCGGCCTCGTCCGGCGTCCCTATCGAGCGGAGCACGGCGTCGATCAATTCGGCGACCTCCTGCATCTCGGGCTCGAGGAACCCGCGCGTGGTCACGGCCGGCGAGCCGAGCCGGATGCCGGAGGCCTGGAACGGCGAGCGCGTCTCGAAGGGGACCGTGTTCTTGTTGCACGTGATGTTCGCGAGATCGAGCGTCTCCTGGGCCCTCTTCGCCGTGAGCTCGGGAAGGGTGGGCCGCAGGTCAGCGAGGAAGAGGTGGTTGTCGGTCCCGCCCGAAACGACGCGGTAGCCCCGCGACGACATTGCGGCCGAGAGGGCGCGCGCGTTGCTGATGACCTGCTCCGAATACGCCTTGAACTCGGCCTTCAGGCATTCGTTGAAGCAGACGG
>Ga0302326_10031759_pt1 | contig 10542 bp, 7 predicted proteins | sample Palsa_T0_3_FD_202264 | JGI IMG/M metagenome (GOLD analysis project Ga0302326, IMG submission 202264) | Peat permafrost microbial communities from Stordalen Mire near Abisko, Sweden - Palsa_T0_3 | ecosystem: Environmental > Terrestrial > Soil > Palsa > Peat permafrost | place: Sweden: Abisko...
TGGTGGACGGAAAGCTGCACCTGACGCTGAAGGATTTTCTGGAACTGGTGTTGAAGAACAATACGGCGATCGCGCTGACGCGCCTCGATGTGTATACGGCCGCGGACGCGGTGACGGCGGCCAAAGCGCCTTACGATCCGCTGCTGACGGCGAACTTCCAGGCATTGCGGTCGCTCTCGCCGCAATTTACGGAGATCAGCGGCGCTCCCACGCTGAGCGAACTGACGCAGACGTCGACGCTGAATTACCAGCAGGTTCTGCCGACCGGGGAAACGGTGAACGTGGGATTCTCGGCGGTGCGGAGTTCCACCAACGACGCGTTCTTCTTCTACAATCCGAATACTTTTGGGGTGTTGAGTTTTCAGGTGCTGCAGCCTTTGTGGCGGGATTGGAACAACATTGAGAACAAGGGTCCGCTGCAGATCGCGCGGACGCAGCTGCAAATCACATCGGAGATCAGCTCGGCTTCGATTGCGGATACGGTGGGGCTGGCGGCGACGCAGTACTGGAGCGCGATTCGCGATCGCGATAATATCCGGGTGCAGCAGCAGACGTACGATCTGGCGTTGAAATCGTACGCGCACGATAAGCAGGCGCTCGAATTGGGGGCGCTGGCGAGTCTGGATATTTACCAATCCGAAAGCCAGGTGGCGGATCGGAAGCGCGCGCTGGTAGAGGCGCAGTATACGTATAAGGCTTCGCTGGACGGGTTGCGGCAGTTGATTGGGGCGGATCTGACTCCGCAATTCCGGGCGATTGAAATTGTGTTGGAGGACGATCCGGCGGTGCTGCCGGCGAGGTCCGCGGTGCATCCCTTCGAACAGGCTTTGGAAGAGGCGATGCGGGTGCGACCGGAGGTAAGCGCGGCGACGAAGCGGATTCATGTGGACGACGTGAATGCGAAGATCGCGCGGAATGCTTTGAAGCCGCGGCTGGATCTGACGGCGCAGGGATCGGGCTCTGGTCTGAACGGACTGAGCGCGCCGGTGGTGGGACCGCTGGGTGCATCGACGCCCATTGCGTCCACAGGATTTGGGACGACGCTGAGCCAATCGTTTGGCTTCGTGTATCCGAGTTACGGGGGAGCGCTGAATCTGGTGCTGCCTTTTCGCAACAGCGCGGCTTCGGCGCAGTTAGCCGACGCTTTGGTGAACAAGACGCGTGACCGGTATACGGAGCGGCAGGTTCAGGAACAGGTGACGCTGGATGTTCGGCAGGCGATCAACAGTATTGAACTGGCGGCCGCGACGATTGAGGCGGCGATTACGGCGCGGGATCTTTCGGTGAAGAACGTGGAAGCGGAGCAGCAGAAGTATGAGCTGGGGACTATTACGGCGTTCGAGCTGCTGGATTCACAAAACCAGCTGGCGGCTTCGCAGAGCGCGCTTTTGGATGCAAATGTGGTGTATCAGCAGGCCTGGATCAGTTATCAGCGGGCGACTTGGACGCTGCTGGATGGTTTGGGAATGGTGCTGGATCCGGTGAAAGCGCCGTAGGTGCGAAGTCGTTCGAGCGCGACGTAAAAGTACGGCTCTAATGGTCACGGCTCATTAAAGGGGACGCGGCTTAAAGCCGGGTCTCCGGCTTGTTACGTTTGCGCTTTGAAATGCACTCTAAGAAGGTTTGCGATATCATTCTGTCGTAGAGGAGCACCGTAATGCGCAGTACACTTGCCACCGTTTTGCTGGGGACCATTTCGTTAGCGGGTTCGATGAGCGCCCAGCCGACCGTGGGCGGGCTTTTGAATAATTTTAGTTACATTCAGCCGGGGCTGCCGAATTACGGCATTGCTCAAGGGTGCATCTTCGATATCTTCGGAACGAATCTGGCGGCGTCCACGGCATCGCAAGGGGTGCCGCTGCAGACGACCTTGGCGGGGACTTCGATCAGCGTGACGGTGAATGGCGTGACCACGCAGCCGATCCCCTATTTTGTTTCGACGGGACAGATCGCGGCCATTCTGCCATCGGCGACTCCGGTGGGCACGGGAACGATTACCGTGACGAGCGGCGGACAAACGAGCGCCACCGCGCCGATCGTGGTGGTGGAAAGCGCCTTCGGTTTGTTGACAGCGGCGGCGACCGGAACCGGCGCTGCGGCGGCTTACGATTATACGAACGGGAATACGTTGATCTCTCAAGTGAATGCCGCGAATCCGGGAGAGTACCTGGTGCTGTGGGGTTCGGGACTGGGACCTGCTCCGGGAGACGAGACGCAATATCAGACGCCGACCAATCTCAGCAGCATTCCGATTGAAGTGTATATCGGCGAAGTGAGCGCGGCGGTGGCATACCATGGGCGGTCGGCTTATCCCGGTCTCGATCAGATCAACGTGGTGGTTCCGGCGGGAGTTTCGGGGTGCAGCGTGTCTTTGGTGGTGACGGCGAACGGGGTGCCGAGTAATTATTCGACAATCGCGGTGACCGCAAGCGGACGGACGTGCTCCGACCCCGGAACCAGCCCGATCACGCCCACTCAGTATCAGACGCTGTTGAACCAGGGGACGGTGAACCTTGGATTGCTTTCGCTGTCGAAGATTACAACCACGACCCTGCCGGTGTCGGTAGATGGCGTGACCATTCAGGCTGGCGGAACGACCACCTCGGATTTTGCCGCCGCATTCTTTGAGCGTTACACGGCGGCGCAGTTCAGCTCGAGCGGCTTTTCCCAAAGCGTATCGATTGGAAGCTGCGTGGTGACGACGTTCTCGGGCATTCCAACAACGACCGGCATTCTTACGACACAAGGACTGAATGCGGGCACGCAGATCAACCTCACGGGGCCCGATGGGGCGCTGGTGCTGAGTCCGGAGAGCATCACCGCGCTGAGCGGCTTCTATACGGAAGCCTTCTCGTCGACGCTACCGGCGATTATTCCGGCCACAGGGGGGACGTTCACATTCAACAACGGCGCGGGCGGCCCCGACGTGGGCGCGTTCACCGCTACGATCGACCAGAACCTGGCGACGCCGCTGACGTGGACGAATATGACGTCCATCACATCGGTAACGCGAGCGAACGGGTTGGACGTGACCTGGACAGGCGGGATCGCGGGAAGTTACGTGGAGATCAGCGGGTCGTCCATCGCCCTACAGGTTACGGCGACGAACGAACTGGGCGCATCTTTCGCTTGTACTGCACCGGTTTCGGCCGGTTCGTTTACCGTTCCGGCGGCGGTGTTGGAGAGCCTCCCGGCGAGCGGGAACATCGCGGGCGTGGTTATCTCGGGATCGCTGGACCTCGCGAATTACAGCGCGGGGCAGTTCACAGCGCCGGGTCTGGATTTGGGACTGGCCGTTTTCGCGACGGATAGCAGCACCCAGGTGCCTTACATTTAGTTTGGACAACGAGCTGGTGGAACTGCAGGTAGCCGGGCGGCGGAGACTAAACTAACTTAGCCGTCAAAGAAATTTCCACGCCGGCCAGCGCCTTCGATACGGGACATCCCTTCTTCGCCGCCAGCGCAATCTCCTGAAATGCCTCGTCCGTAATCCCCGGAATGGTCGCCTCGGTCTGCAACTCGATCTTAGGAATCGCGAATCCGTCCGGCGACTTCTCCAGATGCACCTTCGCCGTCGTGTGTATATGGTCCGGCTTGAACCCTCCACGCCCCAGCGCGCCTGAGAGCGCCATCGTGAAGCATCCCGCGTGCGCGCCGCCAATCAATTCTTCGGGGTTCGTTCCAGAGCCGTCCTCGAAGCGCGCCTTGAAACTATAAGGGCCGTCGAAAGCGCCGCTCCCTAGCTTGATGCGCCCCGTGCCATCCGTTATCGCGCCCTTCCACTCTGCTTCCGCTGATCTTACCGGCATGTTTCCTCCAATTAATCCAATTCGATTTCATCCACGAAGCACCACGCCCAGCTTTCCCCCGGTTCAATGGACCGCATGATCGGATGCTGGGTGCTGTGAAAGTGCTTGGTGGCGTGCTTGTTCTTCGACGAGTCGCAGCATCCCACGTGCCCGCAGATCAGGCACATCCGGAGGTGCACCCACCGGTCGCCCATCTTGAGGCATTCCTCGCATCCCTTGGTATGCGGATGCACGTCGCGAATCTGGTCAGTGTGCGTGCACTGCTTCATTAGTTTGCTTCTCCGATTCCGTAGCCTGCTGCACGAACGGCAGCCTCACCCGGAAGATGGTCTCCCCGGGCTTCGAAGTGAAGTTGATAATCCCATGGTGACGACGCACGATGCGGTACACCACGTCGAGGCCCAGTCCCGTACCCTCGCCCATCGGTTTGGTGGTGAAGAACGGTTCAAAAACGCGAGACTTGATTTCGGCGGGAATGCCCGGACCGGTATCCTCAATCTCCACCAGCGCGGTGAGAGGCTCACGAACCGTCCGGATGCGCAACTCCCCCTTGCCGTCCATGGCCTGCACGGCGTTCTGAATCAGATTCGTCCAGACCTGGTTGAGCTCGCTACCGTTCGCCATAATCCGGGGCATCGACTTGTCAAATTCGCGCGCCACGTTTACCCCGTGCTTCAGGAAGTAGTTCAGCGTCGTCAGCGTGTTGTTGATGCCGCGGTGAATGTCGATTTCCTGAAAACTCACCTGGTCCATGTAGGAATATTCCTTCACGGCGCGAACCATTTCCGCAATGCGATCGGTGCTCTTGTCGATCTCGCGCAACAGCCGCTCCACGTTCAACGTCGCGGTCAGATGGCGCACGAGGCTTCCCACCATTCGTTCGTCCGTCAGCGACAGCATCCCTTCCAGCTGTGACAACTCAATCCCGTTTTCCACCAGGACCGGACCCATTTCCCAACCGTCGAGAATTCCGCGCGCCTCCAGCCACTCCGTCAGTTCCTGCTCGCGGTCGCTCTGCGCCAGCGTGTCCAGAGCCGGTGAGGCATCGATGTGCTCGAGAGCATGGATCTCGAAGTTGGCCAGCTTCAGCCGCTGGTCGTGCGACATGGGGCAGGTCGCCAGCTTCCGGTTCGCGTCCGCCAGATTGCGCAGCGCATCTCTCAGGTTCTTCGATGCCCGGCTCGCAGCCGCCGCTGGATTGTTCAATTCATGCGCCAGCGCCGCGGAGATTTTTCCCAACGCAGCCAGTTTCTCCCGGCCTTGCTCGTTCACTGCGGTTTCGCGGATCCGGTCCGACAGCACTCCTACCAGGCGCTCGCCAAGCTGCGGAATCTGCTGCAGCATCTCTGGAAAATGTACCTCTTGCATCCGTCCAACCCGCACCAGTCCCAAGGCTCTCACCGTGCTCGGAAATTCCTTCATGCGTGAAAACGGCAGCTTGCCCGTCACCATTCCCGCCGGAGCCTGGTAAACCGCTTCGCTGCCCAGGATCTGGCGCACGGCCTGTAGCTCACCTTGAAAGATGGCGACCATGAAGGTGGCCACCGTGCCGGGCGCTGCTACCACTTCTCCATCCTGGAATACCTCGTGGCTGAAGTGCGCCTGCAGCCACTCCAGCTGTTCCGGCTTCAGGTCCGCAAACACCGGAATGAATTTCAGATCGTCGATCGATGGATGCTCTTCGCTCATACGCTAGCTCTTACTCAAATACTCATGCACAAACTGAACGGCGATGGAACCTTCGCCCACGCCGGAGGCCACGCGCTTAACTGACCCTTGCCGCACATCGCCCACCGCAAAAATCCCTGGAACGCTTGATTCCAGCAGCATCGGCGGGCGGTCAAAATTCTTCTGCACCAGATCTTTCGGGATCTGCGCTCCCGTGAGGATGAAGCCGCGTTCGTCGCGCGCCACTGCGTCTCCCAGCCATGCCGTCTTCGGCTCCGCGCCGATGAAGATAAAGAGTGCCGCCGCCGGAACCCGGTCCACCGTGCCCGTCGTATCGCAGCGGATCGACAGCGCTTCCAGATGGTCGCCGCCGTGCGCTTCCACCACCTGGGACCGCGTCTGCACGCTGATGTTCGGAGTCGTGCCGATCTGGTCGATCAGATATTGCGACATCGTCGCGGCCAGCGAAGTGCCGCGCACCAGCATGATTACCTGCCGTGCATAGCGGGAGAAATGCATCGCGGCTTGTCCCGCGGAATTTGCGCCGCCCACCACGAATACGTCTTCGTTGCCGCAGCTGGCCGCTTCGGTGAGTCCGCCGCCGTAATAAACTCCCGCGCCCTGCAAACGATCGAGACCCGGTAGATCGAGCCTGCGCCACTGCAGCCCGGAAGCCACAATCAACGCGCCGCACGAGATCTCCGAACCATTGGTCAAGGTCACGATTTTATTCGGCGGATGGATCGCAACAGCGGTCGCCTCCAGCGGCGTGAGCAGCTCCGCTGTAAACTTCTTCGCCTGAGCCACCGCTCGCAACGTCAACTCCTGCCCGCTTAGGCCTCCTGGGAATCCCAGATAATTCTCGATTCTCGAGCTTGACCCCGCTTGGCCTCCGGGAGCTTCCCGCTCCACCAGCACCGTCTTCAAACCTTCCGACGCGCCATAAACCGCGGCCGCCAAACCCGCTGGACCACCGCCCACAATCATCAGGTCGTAGTGCTCCAGCTTCGCCGTCGTATTCAGGTTGAGCCTCGCCGCCACTTGTGCCGGCGTGGGTTCTGAGATCGCTTCGCCATCCTCGAAAACCGCCACCGGTAAGGACCGCAGCTTGTCGCCCAAAGAGGCCAGAAGCTTCTTGGTGTCCTCATCGTGATCGGTCCCCTCGGCGTCAATCCACTTGTATTGCACCTGGTTGCGCGCCAGAAAATCGCGGAGGTCGTACGACTTCGACGAATACCGCGTGCCAATCAGCCGCAGACCGCGGTACAGCGGCCGCCAGCACGCCAGCCACGACCTCAAGAGATCTTCCAGAACCGGATAAAGCTTTTCCTCGGGCGGATCCCAAGGCTTCATCAGGTAATAATCCAGCTTCACTTCGTTGATGGCTTTGATGGCCGCGTCCGTATCGGCGTAGGCTGTCAGGAGCACGCGCCGGGCATCCGGTTGCTCTTCGATTGCCTTGGAAAGAAACTCGATCCCGTTCATCTGCGGCATGCGGTAGTCGACCAGGAACATGGCCACTGATTCGCCGCGCTCCTCGATCTTCGGCAGCAGATCCAAGGCGGCCTGGCCTGACGAAGAACGGATAATCCGGAAACTGTTGCTCAGGAATTGATTCTGCCGCAGATCGCGCTCCACCGCTCGCAGAACCTGGGGATCGTCGTCGATAGTTAGTAAAACGGGACGTATTTGCGCCATGCTCGCATTTCTAATCTACATCGGATGCTCCATCATCTGCTTCGGGTTCATAGGCTAACCTGAAACGCGTGGCCGCAATTCCGGAAGGCAATGCATGTGCGGAAGAGTACGAGCGCCGGCTCGCGCAAAGGCAAGCAGCCGTTTTTCTCGAAAAGCTGAAACTAGAGCGAGTCGGAAACGTCCGCCTTGGATTCGTCGTAGCCGCCGTTGCCGTGATCTGGTTTGCGGTCGCGCACGGAGGAAACCTTGCGCTGTGGGGATTGCCAGCGCTAGTCATCCTGATCGTTCTTTTTGTGGTGGGCGACCGGGTCTCCCAGCGACTGAAAGCACGTTCCCGCGCCGTCATTTATTACGAACGTGCTCTGGAACGTACGCACCTTCGGCGCAACGAATCTGGAGAAACAGGCGATCGTTTCCTCGACCCCGCGCACCCTTACGCGGTGGATCTGGATCTCTTCGGGAAACACGCCCTCTTCCAGTTCCTGTCCGTGTGCCGCACCCGCGCTGGAGAAAATCTGCTTTCCGCATGGTTGCTCGCGCCTGCTCTACCAGAGGAAATACGAGCGCGCCATGAGGCCGTTCGCGACCTTCACCCGCGGCTCGATCTGAGGGAAGACATGGCGGTTCTGGGCGAAGACTTTCGGTCGGGCGGCCATCCGGAAGCCCTCGAGCGCTGGGCCGCCGCGCCTGCCATACGAATTCCGCCCGTGCTGATCCACGTCGCGGCCGTCTTTTCACTTCTCGGTCTGCTCGCCCTGGCTGCCTGGACTTACACGCTCTTCCTAGACTACCGGCCTCGTCTCGCGATGATTATCGTGGCGCTGATCGAAGCCGCGATCTTCTTCCGCTGGCGGAGCGTCGTCCTGCACATCGCCCACTCCGCGGAGGAACCTGGCCGCAACCTGGCGCTGCTGCGCGACGTTCTCGCGCGCATTGAGCGCGAAACCTTTACCGCGCCACGCCTGAAATTTTTGCACACCGCCCTCACCGCGCCGGCCCCTGCGTCCGAAGCCGTCGCTGGAATTACCCGGCTGGTGGAACTGCTCGAATCTCGTGACAACTGGCTGGTCAAAGTATTCGGACCTCTGGTTCTCTGGACCACGCAGGTCAGTTTTCGAACCGAATTATGGCGTCAAAAACACGGTAGGGATGTGAAGCGGTGGCTCTCCGCCGTCGCTGAATTTGAGGCCTTGAGTTCGTTCGCCTGTCTACACTACGAGCACCCCGACCATACGTTTCCAGATGTTGACGAAAGCACGGCGTCCATCGACTGCCGCGCCATCCGCCATCCCCTTTTATCCGAGTGCGTTGCCAACGACGTCGCGCTCTCTCCCGAGCGCCGACTCCTGATCGTGAGCGGCTCGAACATGTCTGGCAAAAGTACTTTACTCCGCACCATCGGCGCGAATACGGTGCTGGCCCTGGCTGGTGCTCCGGTGCGAGCGGAATCGATGCGGCTTTGCCGCCTGAATCTGGGCGCATCCATCCGCACCTCGGATTCGCTGGATGGCGGAATCTCGCGGTTTTATGCCGAAATCCTGCGAATCCGGCAAATTCTCGAACTGCCGCCGCCGGCTCTGTTCCTTCTGGATGAATTGCTCGCCGGCACCAATTCGCACGACCGCAGGATTGGCGCCGAGGCCATTCTCCGCGCTCTGGTCGAGCGTGGCTCCATGGGTCTCGCCACCACGCACGATCTGGCTCTTTCCGCAATTGGCGACGGCCTCAGCCAGTCCGCCAACGTGCATTTCGAAGACTACGTCGCGGATGGGAAAATTCACTTCGATTACCATATGCGGCCCGGAGTGGTCACGCGAAGTAACGCTATCGAACTGATGCGCTCCATCGGGCTTCCTGTGTAAAATCGTGAGTTTCGTTACACTGGTAAAATCCGTGCTTCTTAATGCTCACAAGATGCGCGGGACAGCACTCATAGTCTCTCTTATGGTAGCCACCGCACCGTGGGCGTGCGGACAAACTGAGGCGGATTCCAACGCCGCCGCGTTCGACAATTTCTACAACATGGATTACAACCTCGCGACGAAGCAGTTTCGCGACCTTACCGTCGCGCAGCCCCAGTCCGCCGATGGTTGGAATTATCTGGCGCAGGCTATCTTCTATTCCGCCATGTTCGATTGCGGTTTGATGGGTAGCGATCTTGTCAAGAGCAATGAAGCCGTTCTGCACAGTCCCAAGGTGGTGCTGACTCCCGAGCACGAAGCCGAAATGCAAGCGTCTCTGAGCAAGGCCGAGCAAATCGCGCAGATGAAGTTGAAAGCCAATCCGCAGGACACGGCCGCGCTCTACGCGCTGGGTGTCAGTTATGGATTGCAAGCTAACTACGAGTTGCTTTCGAAGCACGCGTGGCTTGCCGGCCTCAAGGCGGCCGATGAAAGCCGCAAGCTCCATGAGCAGGTGATCAAGCTCGATCCCAACAACTACGACGCGCGACTGGTTCCGGGCACGCATCAGTACATGGTGGGAACCATGCCTCTGTTTGTCCGTTTCGCCGCCAAGGCTGCGGGCGTGAATGGCAATCGCGCCGAAGGACTCAAGAAGGTGGAATTGACCGCGGCGCGGGGAGAACGTTCCAAGCTGGATGCGCAGATCCTGCTTACTGTTCTTTATCGCCGAGAGGGACGTAGCGAAGCGGGGATTCCCATTCTGCAACGGATCAGCGAAACGTATCCGCGCAACTTCATTTTCCGCACCGAGTTGGCCAAGCTGTATGCGGATACCGGGAATAAAGCCGCAGCTGCCGCCGAACTGGATTGCGTGAATAAGATGATTGCGCAGGAAGCACCGGGTTACACGGGCGCGCGCGTAGCCCAGATCAAGGTCCAGGAGAACGAGGTGGCGCAAATGATCGGACAGATGCCCGATGCCGCGCCCGTACTCGCCGCCGCCAAGACGCAGACGCCGCCGCACGCCAATTTGCTAAAGTAGAGACTTCCCGATTGGGAGGTCGTCTAACGGTAAGACTGCAGCCTCTGGAGCTGCGTATCGGGGTTCGAATCCCTGCCTCCCAGCCAATCCCAATCACCCAAATCGAGAACAACCCCGGAGGGAAAAAGGGCAACAAATTACTTGACAACTCCACATGACGGTACTGGGTTGAAAGAGTCTTCACGTTGGTGTACAATTCCGGCATGCCTTTACGATCCTTTTCTAACGTGTTAAATGCCATACCAACACTCGGGCTTCTTGTAGGTTTATACGCGACGACATCTGGGTCTCTAGTCTTCGCCGGAGACGTGCCTGTCGTCCAAGGATCTGCGCTGACACATCGAGCGCAGGTAGATGGTCTCTCTGGCCAAGTCTACATCTATGTCGGCGGGTCTCTTCCGGCAGGGACGAATCTGCGATC
>Ga0302326_10031761_pt1 | contig 10541 bp, 11 predicted proteins | sample Palsa_T0_3_FD_202264 | JGI IMG/M metagenome (GOLD analysis project Ga0302326, IMG submission 202264) | Peat permafrost microbial communities from Stordalen Mire near Abisko, Sweden - Palsa_T0_3 | ecosystem: Environmental > Terrestrial > Soil > Palsa > Peat permafrost | place: Sweden: Abisko...
AGAGAATGGTCCGAGGACGAAGAACGCCAGCGCGACGATCGGTTCGCGCGGAGGTGATACGGAGCCTGCGCACCAACACTTCGCTGACTCTTAGAGAGCACTTAGGCCCATAACACCAACCGCGGTCAGTCTTCTTGCCAGCCCCTCCAGCATGAGGGCACAGTGACCAGCGAAAGCGATGACACCATGATCGCCACCTCAGATACGCTCACCCGCCCCTCGATCGACGCAATAACCGAGCAGTTCGATCCCCTGGACTGCCTCGACAGCCGTGATCGCCGTCGAGCCCTGGCCGTCGGGCCAGGCGAGCCCGGCCGCTACGTCCAGGTCCAGGGCCCTGATCAAGCACTGCTCATACCGCTGGGCGAGGAGGTGCTGCACGTCGGCCGCGGCCTTGCCGCCGGCCTGCATCTCGACGACAGCTCGGTCTCGCACCGCCACGCGATCATGGTTCCTAGCGCTTCCGGCACGCAGATCCTCGACGACCGGAGCCTCAATGGCACCTTTGTCAACGGCCGGCGTATCGAGCATGTCGAGCTGCGCAACGACGACGTCGTCACCATCGGGCGCTTCGAGCTGCGATACATGCAGATCGAGACACCGAAACGCGGCGAGGGCGAACCGGGCAGCGCGATCGACGGCTCAACTCCTCCTCAGTCGCCGGGACGTTGACGAACCGTCACCTGGCCGCCATATCAGTGCTGTCGTGGCGTCGGGTGGCGACCGTGTCGCGGCCTCATCGCTTGGCGCGTGCCTCCGCTACGACCGCGCGGGGGCCGGCCGTGGATGGGTGTCCGTGACCGAAGTACATGGTGCTGGCGTCGAGCTCGTCGATTCTCGCCAGAGATTCAAATGCCTGGTCGGTGGAGGTGTTCGCGGCCGCAGGCGCGACCTGCGGGCCGGGCTTTCCGGTGAAGATGTGGACGTTGTTGACGGCGTCGCCGACGAAGAGCGCGTTCTGGGACGGTGCGTAGAGGACGCAGTGCCCGTCAGTGTGGCCGGGGGTGTGGATCGCTCGCAACCGACCCGGGACGTCGAGCTGGTCGCCGTCGTCGAAGGAGACGACGTCGGCGACCTTGGGCTGCTTGGCCGCACCGTTCGCGATCAGGTGGCGCAGCGCGCGTCGGCCGTGCGCGTATCTGAGCATTGCGAGCATGTCGAGTGGTGAGCCTTCGGTCTTCTTCGTCTTTCCTTCCCGTGTTCGGTCGCTGTCTGACCGGTGGACGTAGACGGGGATTGCGTGCGTGCGCTGTAGCTCGCCGGCGAATCCGACATGGTCGGGATCGGCGTGGGTCAACACGATCGCCTTGACGTCGTCGATCGATCGCCCGATGCGGGCCAACGCAGGCTCGAGCGTGTCGCGGTAGCCGCTGATCCCGGCGTCGACGAGCGTGATCTCGCCGTCCTCTTCCAGCAGGTAGAAGTGCACGAATTCGGTGCCGAGCATATGGATCATCGCGTTGTCCTTCCGGTCAAGGGGTGGCAGGGCAGATAGGGCTGTCTGATCTTTTCGGGCTGAGCCAGACCTTTGCGGCCCGCTCGCGCTCGTGACCAGGGGAGCGGAACCGGCCACGGCGCCGAGCGGGAGAGCGCCCCGCAGGCACGAGGCCCGCCGAGTGGCTCAGGCATCGACCGCCGGTGCTGTGCCCGAACCGGCCGCGGGCTCCTCGACAGCGGCGGCCGGCCCGTGCGGGCGCCGCCGGGGCCGGTTGGCCGCTGCCCGCACAGCAGCGGCCGCCTGCAGCCGGGGCACGAAGACCATCACGTAGCCGCTCGTCAGCGCGGCCACGGCTGCGATCACGGCGATCGGAGCGGCGGAGAAGTGACTGGCGTTCTTCGGGTCAGAGAACCCGGTGGCGAGGAACAGCGCGGTGAACAGCACCACCCCGAGAGTCGCCAGCGGGCGGCCCGCCGCCAGGCGGAACGGTCGCTCCCGGGTCTCGCGCCGGCGCAGGATCAGCAGGCTCAGCGACCCGAGCGCGTAGATGGCCGACTCGATCGCCGCGCCCACGGCCACCAGCAGCAGCCATTCCCCGCTGGCGAACACGACGGCGGCCACCAGCGCGGATGCACAGGCCAGCGCGGTGACCGCCAGCCATGGCACCGCCCTGATGTTCAGGCTGGCGAACTGCCGAGGCAGCGTGCCCTCGCGGGCGGCCGCGTAGATGAAGCGCGACGCCACCAGGAACCCGCCGTTGAAGGTGTTCAAAGCGGTCAGCACCGTCAGCGACAGCATCCACAGCTCGCCGACCCTGCCAAGGGCGGCCTTGCCCAGGAGTAGCTGTGGATAGGCGCTGTGGTGGAGCTCCCGGAACGGCACCAGATGCGTCAGAGCCAGCGCGAACAGCGTTGACACCACCCAGATGAGAGCGGGGGCGATGAACAGCGCCCGCGTGATTACCCGGGGCGTTCGTGCCTCCTCGGCGGTTGTGGTCACCCACTCGAACGCGGCATACAGAAACAGCGCGAAGGCCACCGCCTGGATTCCAGAGAAGGCGCCCTTGCCAAACAGGTCGAAGGGTCGACGCAAGGCGCCGCCGACGTGCAGCAGGGCGATCAGCGACAGGACCGTCGTCCCGCCCAACACCGCATAGGTGACCAGGGTCTGGATCCCACCGGCCAGACGCACTCCCCTCAGGTTGGCGGTCAAAGCCAGTCCGAGCAGGACGGCGATCCAGACGTAGGCCAGCCCGGACGGCTCGTGCAGGACGTGACGGATGGCGGCTCCGATCAAAAAGGCGTCCGCGGCAATCACCAGCACGACCGTGGTCATGTAGCCGAAGGTCACCGACAGCGCCGTTCGGCTCCCCACGGCGCGGCCGAGATAGAGCCGGATGCCGGCGGCTGTCGGGTACAGGCCGTTCAGCTCGGAGAAGATTCCGGCGACCAGGACAACCAGGATGCCGCCGACCAGGATGGCAACGGCCGCCGTGGCGCCCGGGGCATAGGCCAGGACCGACACCACTCCCAGGTAGTCGATGGCCGCGAAGGCGAGGCCGGCCGAGGTCGCGGTGGCGGCGGCGCTACCGACCGCACGGCGAAGCGCCACTGCGACATGAGGCGACCCCTCGGCGTCCGCCATCAGCTGTCGGGCCAGATCACATAAGTGATCGCATCGAGGCGCATAACGTCCTCCTGGGATCCCTTCACGGTGATCTCGCCACGCAGGTACTTCTGCACCGGGTTCAGGTCGCCCCAGAACATGTCGCAGAACGTCTCCGAGTGTGTCGTCACCACGATGTCGGGAATGCCGATGTGACCCTCGGGAGTGGAAAGTATCTCGCCGCGGTCGACCTCCATGGAGAAGGTCGTCCCGTTATCGGAGCACACGAAGTGCAGGGTTCTCGACCAGCCCCGCTGCATCTTGCGTAACCGCTCGTTGCTGTTGCAGCTGATCGTGTAGTCGGCCAGCGCCTCGCGCAGCTCGTCCCAGTCAGCCATGATCGCCTCCTCAACTCGGCGTCGCTCCCGCCGCCCGGACCGGTCGCCTCCGACGGGTGCGCGGGGCCTGCTCGGGCCCTGCGCCCGAGAGGAGGTCGTCGATGGCCCGCTCAAGCGCCACCAGCAGAAAGTCGACCTCCTGCTCCTCGATGAGGAGGCTGGGCATGAGGCGCATCACCGAAGGCTGGTTGCCGCTGTAGATGGCAAGCACCCCGTGGCGAGCCAGGTGGTAGGACATCCGCGGCCCGAAGGAGTCCTCGGCGTACTGGATGCCCGCCATCAGGCCACGACCGCGTACCTCGGTGATCACCGCGGGGCTCGCCGCGGCGATGGCGTGCAGCCCGTCGAACAACCGCTCGCCGATGGCTTCAGTGTGCTCGAGCAGGCCGGTGTCCTCGATCACGGCGATGACCTCGAGCGCGACAGCGCATGCCACATCGGAGCCACCGAAGGTGGACAGGTGGATGAACGGGTTGGGAATGAGAAACTCCCGCAGGTTCTGGGTGAAGACGGTGGCCGAGATGGGCACCAGCGAGCCGCCGAGGGACTTGGCGGTGGTCATGATGTCGGGCACCACGCCGTAGTGTTCGCTCGCCCACCACCGGCCCGTCCGGCCCAGCCCCGTCTGGATCTCATCCAGGATGAGAAGCGCCCCAGCCTCCTCGCACACGGCGCGGGCGCCCGCCAGATAGCCGGGGGGCGGCATCACGATCCCACCCTCGCCCTGAATCGGCTCGAGCAGCACCGCGGCGGTGAGCTCGCCGACAGCGCCAGACAGAGCGTCGAGGTCGCCAAACGGTACCTGGATGAACTCAGGCATCAGCGGCTCGAACGGCTCGCGAAACGAGGCCCGGCCGGCGGCCGACAGGGCGAACCCCGTATGGCCGTGATAGCCGTTCACCGCCGAGACGATGCCCGGCCTGCCGGTGGAACCCCGGGCCAGCTTGATGGCGAAGTCGATGGCCTCCCCGCCACCGGTGCCGAACATCGTGCAGGAGAGATCCCCGGGCGCAATCTCCGCCAGCTTGGCGGCGAGCTCGGCCTTGGCCTGCGAGCAGAGCAGGAAGTTTCCGTTGTCCAAGCGGTCGATGGCCGCGTGGGCCGCGGCCACCACCCGAGGATGCCGCCGCCCGACGTTGAACGAGCCGGCCGAGGTGAAGCAGTCGAGGTACTTGGCGCCGTCGAGGTCCCACACCCAGGGACCCGACCGCTCGGCCTCGATGATGTCGAGCCCTGCTGCCTTCATGACCCGCACCTTCTGCGGGTTGACGAATGTGGCGAACTGGTCGAGTGCGTGCCGCTTGGCGGTACCTTCCATCATGGTGTTCCCGCTCCTCTTCGGGGGCTGAGGCCCATCCCATCACGTCTGTCGAAGAGCCGCCGCAGCGCCCATCGGGACGCTGCGCGCCCGGCTCTGAGCGCATCGTCACATAATTCTCTCACCGCAGCGAGCTCGGCCGGGGAGGCGAGGCTGTCGAGGGGCTCAGCCCGACCCGAACGCTCTCGCGAACGCCAGCGCGATGACGCCATAGCCTGCCTGGTTGGCGTGGATGTTGGGCCCGACCGGAGCGGGGGCGCACATCCATGTGAGCCTGCACACTTCGGCGACCGCCAGCGGTACGGGATGGGCCTGTCCGGCCAGTCTCGTCTCCCGAGACAGGGAGTAGGTGTGGAAGGCCTGGTCGACATGCGCGACCCGGAACCCGCCGGCCCGATAGATGCGCGCGAGCCCTTCGTTGACGTTATGGGCGTATTCGTCGCTCGCGATCGCTTCGGCGTGGCCCCCGGGAGTCTCATACAGCTGGAGAAAGGGGTCGTACAGGGTCATGGCGGCCATCGGCGTGCTCGGCGCCGCCGCACGCCGGAGGCGGCGCAGGATCACGGGCAGGTTGGTGGCGATGTGGTCCGCGCCCGTGATCACGCAGCCGGCGTCGATCGTGTCTTCGGCCGCGCACCCATCGATGTCGTTGGCGCCGATGTCCAGCGTCAGGAGCGCCACTTCGCCGCTGCGGCGATGCTCGCGCAAGAAGCGTTCCGCCGCCACCATCTGCGAGCCGCCTGCCGGGTCGCACCCGAGCAGCAGCGCGTCGCCGGAGTTTCCCCGGCCGGTGAGAAAGCTCGTGGTGGTCTCGCCTCCGCAGCCCAGCTTGACGAGCTTCAGGCCACGTATCCTCCGCTTCTCGATGGCATACAGCTGGTCGGCGTAGCCGTGGGCGGTGTCGATCGTCAGGCCGGCGGCGTCCGGCTGCATGCCCTGTGCCAGTGAGTCGCCCAGCGACAGGTAGTAGCGGGCCTGCGTAGTATCGGCGGGCGCGGCCGGCGCGAGTGCGAGCACCGCCGCACAGCTTGCAAACAGCAAATAGCGCGTGGACATGCTCGGAATGTAACGCCGCGTGCCCGGCGAGGCGCAGGCCGGGCGGTCAACGTCGCGAGCTCTGCGACAGCTCGCGGCGCTGTGGTTGGTCGGTCAGGCCGCCGCGACCGCCTGATCCGCTGACTTGCCGTTTCCGGCCAGCAGCGTGGTCCGGGCGGCCTCGGTCCAGATCACCTGCTCGCGCCCCGGGCCCACCCCCACGAGCGTCACCGGGGCGCCGGTGTGCTCGGCGATGAAGTCCAGGTACTCGCGGGCCGCGTCCGGCAGGTCCGAGAACGTGCGGCAGTCGCCCAGATCGGCGTTCCACCCGCGCAGCTCCGTGAGCCCGGCGGTGGTGTGGTGGAGGACCGTCTGGTGGTAGGGGAAGTCGTCGAATGTCGCCCCTTCGGCTCCCTTGTAGGAGGTGCACACCTGAATGCGGTCCACTCCCGACAGGACGTCCAGCTTCGTGACCACGAGCGCCGTCATGGTGTTCAGCCGCGCCGCATAGCGCAGGGCGACGAGGTCCAGCCAGCCCGTGCGCCGCGGCCGTCCGGTGGTGGTGCCGAACTCGCCGCCGCGCTCGCGGATCTGCTCGCCCATCTCGTCGTGGAGCTCGCTGGGGAAAGGGCCCGCGCCGACCCGCGTGGTGTAGGCCTTGGAGACCCCCCAGATCTCATCGATGCTCTTCGGTCCGACGCCCGTGCCCACGCACGCGGCGCCCGACAGCGGATTCGAGGAGGTGACGAACGGGTAGGTGCCGTGGTCGATGTCCAGCATCGCGCCCTGCGCCCCCTCGAAGATGATCTTCTTGCCCTCGTCGAGCATGTCCCACATGAGCTTTGACGTGTCTGCGATGTGCTGCTCCAGACGGTGGCCGTAGGTCAGGTACTCCTCGGTCATGGTGTGCAGGTCGAGCGCGGGGTCCTTCTCGAACGGCCGCAGCGACAGCCGCTTGGGCTCCATCGCCGCGACGATCTTCTTCTTCAGGATCTTCTCGTCCAGCAGGTCCTGCACGCGGATTCCGAGCCGCGCCGCCTTGTCGGCATAGCACGGCCCGATGCCCCTGCGCGTGGTGCCGATCTGCAGGCTCCCCAGCTTGGCCTCACCCGCCGAGTCGAGCAGCAGGTGGTAGGGCATGATCAGATGCGCGTTGGCCGAGATGCGCAGCCCGCTCACGTCGATGCGCCGCGCGCGCAGGGCGTCCAGCTCCTCGATCAGCACCTTCGGGTCGATCACCACGCCGTTGCCGATCACGCAGCGCTTGCCCGCGTACAGGATCCCCGACGGGATCAGATGGAGCTTCCACTCCTCCCCGTCGCGCACGATCGTGTGCCCGGCGTTGTTCCCTCCCTGAAAGCGCACCACCGCGTCGGCCCGCTCGGCCAGCAGGTCGGTGATCTTCCCCTTGCCCTCATCGCCCCACTGGGCGCCGACTATCACGATCCCTGGCATGCCAACAGAGTGTAGGCGGGGCCGGGTCAGGCCGAGCGCGCGGGCGCACGGAACTCGCGCCGCTTGTCCTCGCCGAACAGGGGAATCAGATCGCCGCAGATCTCCACCAGGCGCGAGACGGTGCGCGAGCCGAGACGCTCTGACAGCTCGTCGGGCATGAGGTTGGTGGTGGCCACGATCGCGCGCTCGGCCTCATAGCGGGCGTTGACGATCGAGTACAGCTGCTCGAGCACCCAGTCGGTGCGGTGCTCGGCTCCCAGATCGTCGATGTGCAGCAGGTCGACGTCGGTCAGCCGGTCCAGGAAGTCGAGCTTCCCCTCCTCGGAGTCCATCGCCTCACGCAGCAGATTGAGCAGCCGCGGCAGCGAATAGATGGCCACCGAATACCCCGCATCGAGCGCCGCTTTGGAGACCAGCATGGCAAGCGTCGTCTTGCCCGTGCCCACGTCACCCTGGATCCACAGCCCTCTGCCTGATCTGAGGTTGCGCTCGATCTCGCGTATGTAGCGCCGCAGCGACTGGATCTGATCGGGCGCGCTTCTGGCGATGTCGCTGACCGGAGGGCGCTCGAAGGACACGCCCTGGTACCTGCGGGGTATGCGGCCCTTGAAGCGCCTGGTGCGCACCGTCGCGATGCGCGCCGCCCGGCAGTCACAGTCCGAGGCGGTGTTGGTGGCCTCGTCGACCACGAACCCGCTGCCGTCGCAGCGGCCCACAGGACAGGTCTCCTCGCGCTGGCCGGCGGCGGGTATGCGGGAGCCGAGATCCACGACTCGGGGAGCGCTCCCGGCACCGTCGGAGCTCACTGGGTGAACCGCTCCCCGGCGTAGTTCATGAACTTCGGGTACTCCTTCTGGAAGGTCAGCGTGACCTTGCCGACCGCCCCGTTGCGGTGCTTGGCGATGATCAGATCGGCCTCACCGGGGCGCTCTGAGTCCTCGTTGTAGTACTCGTCGCGATAGATGAACATCACCAGGTCCGAGTCCTGCTCGAGGTTGCCGCTCTCGCGCAGGTCGGACAGCTGCGGTTTCTTGTCCGGGCGCTGCTCCACCGCGCGGCTCAGCTGCGACAGCGCTATCACCGGGACTCCCAGCTCGCGCGCCAGGATCTTGAGGCCCCGGCTGAGCTCGCCCACCGCGGTCACGCGGCTGTCGTAGCGGCTGTCGGTGCGCATCAGCTGGAGGTAGTCGATGATGATCAGACCCAGCCCGCCCTCGCACTGGCTGTGCAGCCGCCTGGCCTTGGCGCGGATCTCGAGCATCCCCACGTCGCTCGAGTCGTCCACCCACAACGGCGCCGTGGCCAGGCGCTGCGAGGCCTTCAGGATCTTGGGCCAGCGCTGCTCGGCCACCCGCCCCTTGCGCAGCTCCTCGCCCTTGATCCTCGCCTGCGAGGCGACGAACCGCTGCGCCAGCTCGGCCTCGGCCATCTCCAGCGAGAACAGCGCCACCGGCTTGTTGTGCTCGACCGCGGCGTTCTCCGCGATGTTGCACACGAGCGCGCTCTTTCCCATCGCCGGGCGGGCGGCCACGATGATCAGGTTGCCCGGCTGGAATCCGCCGGTGATCTCGTCCAGATCGCGGAAACCCGAGGGCGTGCCCGTCAGCGAGGTGCCTTCCAGCGACAGCCGGTGGAGCTTCTCGAGCTCCTCGTGCAGCACCTCCTCGATCGCCCGGAAGTCCTGCTGGCGGTCGTCGCGTGCCACCTCGAGCATCGCCTTCTCGGCCTGCTCCACGAGCTCCCGCGGAGCGGCCTGGTGGCCGAGAACGCTCTCCTGGATCTGATAGGAGGCCCGCAGCAGGCGCCGCAGCAGCGCGTTCTCGCGCACGATCTGCGCGTAGCGCCGCGCATGCCCGGCCGCGGGCACCACTCCGGTCAACTCGTCCACCGTGGCGGCCCCGCCGACGTCCTCCAGGCGGCCCATCTGGCGCAGCCGGTCGGTGACCGTCAGCACGTCCACCGGCTCTGACTCGTTGTACAGCGCCAGCATCGCCTCGTAGATGGCTCCGTGGCGCTCGCGGTAGAAGTCCTGCGCGCGCAGCCCCTCTTCGATCACCAGCGCGTACAGCGAGCGGTCGGACAGCAGGATCGCTCCCAGCACCGACTGCTCGGCGTCGAGGTTGTGCGGCGGCGCGATCGCGCCGCCGTTGACGCTCGCTGAGCCGTTGGCGTGAGAGACGGCGCTCATGGCCTGGGCGAGTCTAGGCGGCCGTCCGTCGCCGACCGCGATCGCTCTCCGCTATGTCGGCCCGAATTGTTTACCACGAACACATGTTCGCAGCCGGCGCGGACTGGACGCGGGCGCGGCCCGGCCCGCAGCCGGGCGGGGGGGGCGGCTACTTCTTGGCGACAACCATCGTCTTGATGGTCGCCGTGACATTCGGCACGACCTCGACCACCACCATGTACGTGCCCACGTTCCTGATCGGCTCGGGCATGTGCACGCTGCGTTTGTCGATCTTCAGCCCACGCGCTTCCCGGATCGCGGTGGCGATGTCCTGCGCGGTCACAGACCCGAACAGCCTGCCGTCCGCGCCCGCCTGCTGGGGAACCGTGAGAACGGTCCGGTTCAGCAGGTTCACGTTCTCCTGGGCTTTCTCGACGGCGTTGCGCTCGGCTCTCTCGGCCGCCTCCTGGCGCTCGCGGATGGCCTGGATCGCGCCTCGGGTGGCCGGCTGGGCGAGTTTGCGCGGGATCAGGTAGTTGCGCAGGTAGCCCTTGGACACGTCCACCACCCTGCCCTGCTCGCCGAGCGTCTCGACGTCCTCGAGCAGAATCGCCTCGGGCATTGAAGCCGCCTACCTTTCCCGGTCGCGATCGCCGCGTTCGCGGCGCGGGCTGTCGTCGCGTCCACCCTCGTTCACGTACGGCAGCAGCGCCAGCTCGCGAGCGCGCTTGACCGCACGCGCGATCTGCACCTGGTGGCGGCGGCAGGAGCCGGTGATCCGCCGGGAGCGGATCTTGCCCTTCTCGGAGATGAACTTCTTCAGCGACGCCACGTCCTTGTAGTCGACCTGCTCGACCTTGTCGCGGCAGTGCTGACACGGCTTGCGCCGGCCGCTGCCGGGCCCGCCCTTCTTGTCGCGCCGGCGAACCGGCTTGCCGCGACCGCGTGCTTTTGCCATCAGCGTGCTCCGCCGCTTCGGCGCTCGCGGACTTCCGGCATGGTGATGCTCATAGACACAAAAGAACCTCGCTGTACTCAGAACGGAATGTCGTCGTCCCCGGTCTGACCGGTGACAGGTGCGGGCTGGAAATCGCCGTCATCGACGGGGACGTCTGAGCCCTTGGA
>Ga0302326_10031762_pt1 | contig 10541 bp, 9 predicted proteins | sample Palsa_T0_3_FD_202264 | JGI IMG/M metagenome (GOLD analysis project Ga0302326, IMG submission 202264) | Peat permafrost microbial communities from Stordalen Mire near Abisko, Sweden - Palsa_T0_3 | ecosystem: Environmental > Terrestrial > Soil > Palsa > Peat permafrost | place: Sweden: Abisko...
CGGAAAAGCGGGCCGATGCGGCAGCGGAGCCGAATTCTTCTCCATCTGCTCCATGGCGATCGATACCGCGCGCTCCAGTTGCGGATCGTGGCCGTCCCCCACCGCTTTCGGATCTTGTTCCACTTCGACATCGGGCGCGACACCATGGTTCTCTACGTCCCATTTGCCGGCCGGACTGAAGAAGCCGAAACTGGGCGCCGTAACCGCGCCGCCGTCCATGAGAGTTGGGTATTGCGAGACGCCGATCAGTCCGCCCCAGGTGCGTTTCCCCACCAGCGTGCCGATGTGGGTATGACGGAACATCCACGGCATGAGATCACCGCCGGAGCCCGCCATTTCGTTGGTGATCATCACCTTGGGGCCGAAGATGGCGGCTGCAGGCGTGCGGTAGATCGCGCCGTAGCGCGGGCTCCACCAGCCTTGTAACGGACGGTTCAATACGTCGATCACGTAATCGGCCGCTTGTCACGTGATTGCGCCCGATTTGCAGCTGTTTGCGTTAAAATAACGCTAAATAACGCTAATTAGAGGATAGTCAGGTCTCAAATAAGATACTTGCGGGAGGTGGCGGGAGTGGAAGCCGCTTTTGGCGTAGGCTCGTCATTTGTTGCAGTATTTCGAGCCTTCTCATGTTCTGCACCCGTCTAGCGGTTGTCCTTTTCTAGGATTTCCACACGTTGCGCGATTTCTGCCGTCACCAGAGTCTCGCGATAGGTTTCCAGCAGCGCCATCACTGCTGCGCCCTCATCAGGCGAGAGTTGGCCTTTAGCGACGGCCTGCAGGATCGCTTGGGCGGCTTGGGGCAGTTCGGCCGCGCTCTGCATCTTAGGTAGCTTAAACTGCAGCGGCAGGGATTTGCGCGCCGGCAATACGCGTTCCATACACAAGCGCAGGGCCGTGGAATCCCCGTTCATCGCCATCAACAGACACTTTTTGCTGACTGCTACGCCATTTTGGGAGAACAATTCTTGGACGGCCCGTGTAGCCTTATTGCGGCTTTCCGGGGGGCGGCCTTGACTGGCGGTATTGCCGGGCGGAAAAGGGCGACCCCGTGATTTGGCCATAAGAGCAATCTGAGTCTTGTGCGGCGGGCACTGTATGACCGGCCCTCGATGCGCTGAGGCAGCCTGCCTTCTCTGCAACCGGAGTCCGGCTACAATGTTGCCGGCTGTCTGGCCCCACATCTTTGTGCGGAGTTACCTTCAGTATCTCCATTGTGGCTCCCATAAACCACACTTCGAGTGATTGAGATACAACCGTCCGTTAGTCGTCTTGGTGTTGCCTCTACTCCGGTCGCTCGATTCTGTGGATCAGATTCCCCGGCATATTAGGTCAATGGGTCACTTTTCTTGCCTCCGCCTATCCTTCCAGACCGCCGGCATGGCAGGCCCGCGCATACTCCATCGTCCGGCAACTTCGTGGCATTCTCTTCGGTCGCCTAGTGACGTTCCTCGGCGATCTTGTCAAAGGTCCGGCTATCGCCATCGAGATGGGCCCTCTCACCGCACAGCCCGTTCAGCCCGGCCCGATCCCGCCCTTCCGACTCCAGGCGATGCCATAGGGAGGGTCGCCAGCCATCAGTCCCAGTTGACCACGAAGAACAGCCGCTGTTTGTCCCAACCGCCTGTAGTCGCCGGGCCGAGGTATGGTCCTGACCTGTATAAGCCCGCGTTCTGTCTGTCCCCGCCGCGGGGATTACTCTTTGGCCCGCACCAGCATGACCACGAAGAATAGCCGCTGTTTGTCCCAACCGCCTAGCCAACAGACACGCCAGCCATCGATGCGGTGACCCATCGACACCGGTTGCCGTAAGTGCAAGTATTTGGTTTCCAATGACATGGGACCATTCATGGCTCGGCGGCCCGGAGTTGTCAACCCTGCCATGGGGACTGGAAAAAGAACCGCCGCAGCCTCACGCCTAGTGTGCCGTAGAGCCGGTTGACGCGCCCCACTCGCGTGACGCGTATGTCGAGATGGCCGGCACCGGCAAGATCGGAGCGATTTAACACCCGCCCAGAGGTGTTCTTCGCTGTGGCGCAAGCACCTTTTTTGCAGAGCCGCCTCTCCGGCCCGGAATCTCATCTTCGCTTGGTCGCCCCGATTCTTTCCCTCAGATCTTGTCATCCCATCCCGTTTCAAGGCGAGAACACCGGCTTGGTGGACTTTTTCACTTTCTTGTGTGCGGTGGGTACCGCCGGGAAGAGCAGCACCTCGGCGGCCACCGGTTTGATTTCCGACGCCCGGCTCCAGAAATCCAGGGCGTAGCGCTTTCTACCAATGTTGCAAATCACGCGTGTATGTCGCTCGGCCACAGCGGTGGTCTTTTCGGGGTAGTCAACCGACGGCACAGATATGACTTTCTTAGGCATGTCGCGACTATACCTCTGGCGGCGCCCACGCGCACCAGCTTCCAGGACTTCGTTATCCGTAGGGTTCCAGGCGGCACAATGCGAATTTGCATGGCTCAACTCGCCTTCACCGGCTGCCATAGAACGGGGCCGGGGCACGATGCGGAACGCGGCGCGCGTTGGCCTCCTCAGGGCACCCCTGCTCTTCGACAGATCGGCCGGCATAATCTGCAAGACGCTGCACCGTTCGACACGTCGCGGCGCAAAGCATGGCCTTCGCCGTTCTACGGAGTTAGAGCGAGGGGCGACAAACGCCCCTCCACATATCCACGTCAGCGCAACCTTACAATAAAGGCGTGTGTTGGCCGTCGCAGACGTCATGATATGTTCTAAATCCCGCAGGACCTCCCAGCATCTGCGGGCCAGGCATAGGAGCCTGGCTAATTCCGACATTGCAGATACCGTCCAGTTGTTTCGCTGTCCCATTGCCGGCTTGACATCGAAAGAACATTTCTTATCTTAGTTGTTTCGCTGTGATCCGAAGGTTTTCCTATGGTACATTGAAGGAAGATGTGAAAAGCGTAGTCCCTGGTGGCATAAATCGCTGCATAGCGTCTGTTCATCCGTGCGAGCCTGTAGCACGTTAAACGTCGCCCATTGAGTTTTCGGGAGCGATTCAAAATCAGGGTGCCGTACACCGAGGGTTCTCCACCCGAGGTAGACGGGATTGCGTTGGAATGGCCAGCGTGATTGGAACTCACCGACCCCAAGAAAATTGTTTGCGAAGCGCACTTGCGCTTCATTGGCGGCAAGGGAGGGACATGCAATCGAGTCCCGAGGCCGGCTCATTGTAATTGAGCGGGCGCTCCGCCGCCAGGCTTAGCGTCACATATGCCGAAAGTGTGGACAGCGACAATTCAAGTCATGAACGATCTGGCGACGTTCTGGTCGCGCAAGATCGGCTCATGGCCCGTGAGGGTGCCGACCTGGTGTTCAGGGAGCCACCCTACGACTTCGATTACGAGGATCATTATGCCTAGAAGACGAATTCAACCGACGCATCTTAATACCGACCTGCCCGAGCCGCTTCAGTACCGGTTCCTGGAGACCACCAATCGAGCCCGTCCAGAGGTGGTCGACGATGTGAAAGTCGAGGACTTAAAAAGGGCCCGGCGAGGACGACCCCTATTCGAGCAGTTCGAAAAAGAACGTGGTACTCGGACCTCGATTGAAGAGACTGACGTCTCCCTCGCCGGAAGGCGAGAGTACCTGAAGACGATGGATAAACCTGACGCGCTGATCATCGAGTCCCTCCACAAGACGGTTTTCAAGCCTCATTTCGACGCTTGGCAACGTTTTCTGGTGATCGAAAGTGTTCAGCCTCGTACCGCCAATGAAGCCTATGCCGACGTTCCCCTGAGCCCGGAGCTCTATGCACGTCCGTATAAGTTTTCCGAAATGGTTCACGTTTTTGATGACCAGGGGAGTGCTGCGGAGCCGACTCGTGAAGCACTTAAGGCCTTAGTCGCCTGGGGGCGACAGCATCAGCATAGAAACGAGTGGCTTTGGGACGCTGCCATCCACACGATTAGAGTATGGCTAGTGGATGACATACGACCACGAACGTGGCAATACTGGCCAGAGCAACTCTTGCAAACTTTCCATCCGACATTTGGCGCCTGGGTGCCGGGCCCTGGTGGCTATTCTAGAAAGCAAGTTCGAAAGCTTTGGACGGCCCGGTTCGAAAAACAGTTGAGCGTTTACCTGGATGACGTGGAGACGGTAGACTTGTCACGAGTTAGGGACGTCTCTCGTGATCTGGAGATAGCGGTGCTGTACGAGCAGGGCAAGAGTCCAGCGCAGATACGAAGACTACACAAGGGGCTGAGTTTATCGCGAATCGGGAAGATCATCGAGCGAATTCTCGACCGAATCGGCCACCAACCGCGGCCGCCTAAAGGCGGAAAGAACGCCAGTAGAACCTTACGGCCCCGAGCCGAACCTGCCGATGGGCCACTTGACCAGCTCTGCCGGGCGGTAGATGAATACTCGGCCAAATCGCTCCAAAAACCCAACCAGCGATAAGAGACAACACCAAGACGCCTAACCCACCGTTGTATCTAAATCACTCGACGTCTGGTCTATTTCGGTTGCAACAGAGATACTCAGATTAGAGTTACTTCCGCACTATGTTGTTGCGCCAGACAACAGACCAACATTTGGGGTGGAATGAGCTTGAATCGGTCGGGGATCGAGTGGTTGATGAAACATCTTCTAGCACGGCTTGAGCGGTTGGAGGCGAGGGTCATATCATCCCGCGTCCCGCCGTTGCGATATGGCTATGTAACGCCGCTTCCGGACGATTACATCGGAGATCGACATGTGGTCATTCTCAGCCGGACGACCGAAAGCACCGGAGCAGAATGGTGCGAGTTTGAGGAACGGCCCGGACCAGCCCCCGCGCAGCAGGAAGACCGCGCCTTCTCGGTGCCGGCCCTCGAAATTCTTCTAAGAAGGTAGTAACCCATGGAGAAGAGATTGAAGCCAAGCATCCAGGAGCCACCCGCAAAGGAAACGGTCAGGCTGGAGACGGAGCCCGGAAGGCATCGATCAAGCCCGCACCCCTCGGTAGACGGGAGCCAGTCGGAGAGGAGTGCCCCGTTTGCGTTCGGGACCATCGAGCGACGCCCGATCAGACAACTGATCCACTCCGCCAATGACCGCAGGACGGATTCCGCTGCCCAAATTGACCAGTTAGCGGCGAGCATGAGCAAGTCTAAGTTCGTAAACCCGCTGCTGATCGGAGCGGATGACATCCTCATGGCCGGGCATGCTTCCCTACGGGCCATTCGAATTTGTCGAAGCCTCTATGTAGAGCACAAAGAAAGGCAAGCCCCTGGCGCAAAGCTTGAAACACAGGAGTACCGAGGCGAAAAGAAACGTGAGGCCAACACGCGACTGCGCAAGGGGCAACCGTCGTGGGGATGTCTCGCGCCAGCCCCGCAAGTCGGTCAAATCGGGGCCTCCACTCATTCCCAGTATCCAAGTATGAGCGGCAGCCCAAGGAGAGCAGCATGATCCAGTCACCGCCGCCCCTGCAGATTCAAACCTGGCACATCGATCGGCTCATCTTCTATACCCGCAACCCGCGTAAGAACGATGCCGTCGTGGATCGCATGTGCAGCAGCATCCTCGAATTCGGCTTCAAGTGTCCCGTTCTGGCGCGCAGCGATGGCGAGGTCGTGGACGGCCATTTGCGTCTCAAAGCAGCGCGAAAATTGGGAATCAGCGAGGTACCGGTCATCCTTTGCGATGAATGGACACCGGCCCAGGTGAAGGCGTTCCGCCTCATGGTGAACCGGTCGGTGACGTGGGCAGACTGGGACGAGGAGTTGCTAACCCTGGAATTGCAGGAGTTAGCGGCGTCGGACTACGATCTCAGCCTGACCGGCTTTGATCCTAAAGAACTCGATGACCTGTTGCTCCTCCCAGATGACGACGACCAAGCCAATACCGCACCGCCGCTGCCTGCGAACCCGGTGTCCCGTTCCGGCGACCTTTGGCTGTGTGGCAATGGCCTCCATCAGCATCGGGTACTCTGCGCAGATGCAACCGACCCGGCGGCGGTAGCGCGGCTGCTCGTTGATCTGCAGCCGGGGCTGCTGGTTACCGACCCTCCCTATGGCATCGCCCTGGACTCGGAGTGGCGGGACAGGGCCGGGCTGAACGGGTGCGGGCCGGCCCAGGCCAGCTACATGAAGCACCGGACCGAGGGACACACCCATACCTGCATCTCGTCGGACACCCGCGCCGATTGGTCGGAGGCGTTTGGCCTCGTGCCTAGCTTACAGGTAGCGTATGTCTGGCACGCTTCCGTCTTCACCCGTGAGGTGCTCGATGGCTTGCAAAGGATTGGCTTTCTGTACCCGCAGCAAATCATCTGGAACAAAGGCCGGACGGTCCTCACCCGAACTCATTACTGGTACCAACATGAGCCGTGTTGGTACGTGAGGAAGAAGAATGCTCCCTGGTTCGGCAAGGCCGGCGAGAACTCGACAGTATGGGATTCGCCCTCGCCCAAGTTCATTATGGGTGGCTCCGCTGAGGAGAAGTACGACCATCCCACCCAGAAACCCATCGAGATGATGCGGCGGCCGATTCTGAATCACACCCAGCGCGGCGAGTTAGTTTATGAGCCTTTCCTGGGATCGGGCACGACCCTGGCCGCGGCGGAAGTGACCGAGCGAGTCTGTTACGGCATGGAGCTGGACCCGAAGTATGTCGACGTGGTGGTGAGCCGGTGGCAAGCCTTGAGCGGTGAGCGGGCCCATCTCGATGGCGATGGCCGGACCTTCGACGAGGTCGCCGAGGAACGTCACCAGGCGACGGAAGAGAATGTCACGTAGTCCGGACGATGTGAATAGGAATCTGATCGATGGGTAAGGATCACTAAATGAACGTCAACAGGCAGTACCAACCCGATCCTACCATCTTCTCCGAGTTGGTAGAGGTGCTGTATCAACTCCTGATTGGTGCCCCAAGGGAGGGTCCGAACTCCTCGGAAGCCGCGTCCACCGGAGCGACTTTACCCACTTGCTTTCTCGTGCCAAACGAGTGAGGAATGGGTCCGTGGCTACAGCCGTCTATCTCCGGGTGTCGACCGAGGAACAGCGCGAGCGCCAGTCTATCGCTACGCAACGCGAGTTCGGGGAGCGTTACTGCCAGTTGCATGACCTTGCCGTCCACCGCGTGTATGCCGACGACGGCGTCTCCGGCACCGTGGCGCTAGAGTTGCGGCCGGAAGGTAGCCAAATCCTCAAAGACGCTCGGCTCGGAAAGTTCGATCAACTCCTGCTCTACAAGCTCGACCGCCTGGGGCGGGAAACCCGTCTGATCTTGAATGGGGTGGCCGAACTCGAAAAAGTCGGCGTCCGTGTCCGGAGCATGACCGAGGAGTTCGACACCGGCACGCCCACCGGTCGCCTGATGTTGACCATGCTTTCCGGCTTCGCTTCCCACGAGCGCGACATGATTCGGGAGCGCTGTGTGGCCGGCACGCTCCGAGTGGCCGAAGCCGGCGTTTGGCTTGGGGGCATCGTCCCCTTTGGTTACCGGAAAGTAGGCGAGGCGCGGCACGCTCAACTCGTTATTTCCGAGGACGCTATACCCGGCCTTTCGATGTCCGAAGCCGGCGTGATTCGCGAAGTCTTCCGCATGGCCGCGGTCGAACGAAAGTCGTGCCGGGTGATTGCGGACCGGTTGAACCAGCTACGCATTCCCTGCGCCTACGTTCGGGACGATCGCCTTACCTTGCGGGGTAAACGAAAGCAGAGAACCTCCGGCATCTGGCGCGCCGGCCGGATTCGAGGTCTGATCACGAACAAGACCTACATGGGAGTTCACGAGTTTGGCAAGCGCAGTGTCAGCGGCCGTCCCGTCATTTTGCGCCAAGTCACCGCCATCGTGGGCGAGGAGGTGTGGCTCAAAGCCCAGGCGAACCTCAAATCCCATTTGCTCTTCTCCAGCCGGAACGCCAAGAATCAATACCTGCTACGGGGATTGATCAAGTGCGGCATCTGCGGTTTGACCTATATCGGCGTGGCCGCCAAGCGGCCCAATGGAAGGCAGGAGTTCTACTATCGCTGCAATGGTGCCCACTCTCCCTCGGTCTACTCAAAGCTTGGGCGTTGCCAATCCAAAGCCGTGCGTGGAGACCTGTTGGAACAACAAGTGTGGTCGGAAGTCGAAGCGTTCCTCCGCAACCCGGAGCCAGTCCTGCAGCAGTTGCAGGCCCGCTTGGAATCGGACTCGCAGGGCGCAGACCAGATCCGGAGACAAGTAGTGCAGTTAGAGGGATTGCTCACGCAGAAGCTCACTGAACGCAGCCGCATGGTGAGCTTGTATCGGCGAGGCCGCTTAGCGGACGCCGACTTGGACGCGCAGATGGACGAGATCGGCAAGGAGGAGAAGGGCCTGGAGACGCAGCTCACCGAAATGCGGGGAAAGATCGCGGGAGCTGACTCAATTGGTGCGACGATCAGTACCGCCCAGGCTCTTCTGGAGAAACTTCGGAAACGGCTCGACGAACCGATCTGCTGGGACCTGAAACGGCGCCTCATCGAAGTCTTGGTAGCGGGTGGGAAGGTGTACACGGTCGAATGCTGGGGTGTTAAGCAATGCGACATCACCGTCACTTACCGCTTTAGCTCACCGGACCAACCGATACCGCTGGTTCTGCCGCAATCGTACAACACCCGCTCCGCGATCGGCATGCCCACGGAGTTGCGTACAGTCGGAGACCATCTCCGCAGAAGGCGTCTCGTCCGGAAGATGCTCCAGAAGCAGGTGGCCGAACAAATCGGTGTCGACACGACGAGTATCCACAACTGGGAGACTGCAGTCACGGCACCCGGCTTTGAGTACATGCCCGCAATCATCCGATTCCTGGGCTACAATCCGCTGCCGGCGGGGAACAGCTGGGGCGAACGGTTGCTCCGGCGCCGCACCACCCTGGGGCTATCGCAAGAAGCTTCCGCAAAACGTCTGGGGGTCGACCCCAGTACGCTGGCGAGATGGGAGCGTGGCGCAAGAGAGCCTACAGGCGCACTGTTGAGCCGCGTTAAGGGATTCCTCGATGAAGAAGAGGAAAACAAAGCGGTCGTGCCTGAGTTGGGAACTCTGCATTTAACCATTTCCTAATCGCCTCGGACGCTCAGCCACCTCGCCTCATGTCACGGAACGATTCCAAGCTCCATTCGCCTTCTGGCACAGATGATCGGCGCTGCAGGATGTATAGATTGCCGTCATTCGCGCGCACTTTAAAAAAGACGTTGTGCGGCCCATACCACTGGTCGAGCAATTCTTCCACAAAGTAATCCTGACCAGCCAGTCGGAAACGAACCGGACGCTCCTCCCCTTTGTAGCCGGCATAGCAGACTACTTCGACATTCACCTCGGTCTCCAGCCTATCCTCGACACTTCCCTCTCACTCAGCCGGCGCTTCTCGTTTTCCGAAGCGAAGGTCGAGTTTGCTTGATCGGCCATACACAGAAAAAACCTTCCGGCGCTCACGGCTTACTCTCGTTGAGTTAGGGTCCACAGTGTCATGGGTTCATGGCGGCCACCAGCATGAAGCTGGCGGGGAACCGCAGGGTCATGTTGGAGCGCGCGATGGTCACAGTGCCATCTTCGAGGGGCTGGCGCAGCAACTCCAGAACGTTGCGGGGGAACTCGGGGAACTCATCCAGAAAGAGCAGGCCATGATGCGCCAGGCTGACCTCGCCGGGGCGGGCCATGCCGGAACCGCCTCCGATCAAGCCGGCGTCCGAGATAGTGTGGTGCGGCGCGCGGAAGGGGCGCTCGCCCAGCAGGCCGCCGCCGCCGGGCAGCAATCCGGCGATGCTGTGCACCTTGGTGGTTTCGATGGATTCGGCGAACGTCAGCGGCGGCAGGATGCCTGCCAGCCGCTTGGCAAGCATGGTCTTGCCGGATCCGGGAGGCCCGATCATGAGTACGTTGTGCCCGCCACAGGCGGCCACTTCGAGAGCGCGCTTGGCCGTGGCTTGGCCGCGCACGTCGCGGAAATCCACGAAGGAGCCGTCCGGCGCGGGCATCTGTAGCGTGGCGACGGCAGGCGAAAACTGCTCTGGGTTGGCGATCAACGCCACCACTTCCGAGAGATGCCGGACGCCGAAGACCCGCACTCCTTCGACCACCGCCGCTTCGGCCGCATTAGCCAGCGGCAGGATCAGGTTGGCGATCCCCTCAGCGCGCGCGCAGACCGCTACGGACAGCGCTCCCCGCACCGGCCGTATGCAGCCATCCAAAGACAACTCGCCGAGGAAAAGATGCTGATCGAGCGGCCCCACCACGCCCATAGCCCCCAGAATGCCCATAGCCATCGGCAGATCGAAACCGGCGCCTTCCTTGCGCACGTTGGCCGGCGCCAGGTTGATGGTGACCGCTTTATTGGGATAACCGAAACCGGAATTGATGAGAGCGGATTTGATACGCTCGCGGCTCTCGCGAACGGCCGTGTCCGGCATTCCAACCATGACGAAGTCGCGCGCCGAGCCGGACGAATACATGTCGACTTCGACATCGATCAGATGAGCATCAATGCCATAAACGGCGGCGCTGCGGGTTCTGAACAGCGCCATCGGGCGGGGTCTTTCTAAACCGCAGTATAACCGA
>Ga0302326_10031763_pt1 | contig 10541 bp, 8 predicted proteins | sample Palsa_T0_3_FD_202264 | JGI IMG/M metagenome (GOLD analysis project Ga0302326, IMG submission 202264) | Peat permafrost microbial communities from Stordalen Mire near Abisko, Sweden - Palsa_T0_3 | ecosystem: Environmental > Terrestrial > Soil > Palsa > Peat permafrost | place: Sweden: Abisko...
TGTCGGTCGCCTCCAGCGCCCCCAGCAGCCCGCTCACGGTCGCCCTGACCGGCACCGGCACCAGCGCCACCACCGACCTGGCGCTCAACGCCTCCGTCAGCGCGTCCAGCTACACCCAGACGTACGTCCCCGCCAACGCCGTCGACGGGAACACCAGCACCTACTGGGAAGCCACGGACGGCGTCTGGCCGAGCACGTTCACGGTGAACCTCGGGTCCGTTCAGGCCCTCGGCTCCATCACCATCGACCTGCCGCCCTCGAGCGCGTGGAGCACCCGGACCCAGACCCTGTCCGTCCTCGGCTCGACCAACGGCAGTTCGTACAGCACCCTGGTCGGCTCGGCTACCTACACCTGGAACCCCTCCACCGGCAACACGGTCACGATCCCGCTGCCGTCCGGCACCAGTGACCAGTACCTCGAGCTGAGCTTCACCGCCAACAGCGTCCAGAACGGCGCGCAGATGTCCGAACTGGAGGTCTTCGCCCCGTGAGGCATCGCCTGACGGCAAGTCGGGGCTGAATCTCCCCGACGCGGGGGCGCACGCTTCGGCGTGCGCCCCCGCCTTGCGCTCCGGCCCTTCAGGCGGTCCGGCGCAGTTGATCGAAGAGGTGTTTGACACGATCGGTAAATCTGCTTAACCTGTCGTTACCAAGAGCTATGACTCTGAGGGGCGAGCGATGCGACGTGCTGAGCTGTCTGATCGTCAGTGCAAGATTGTCCAGATCATCGATGATTCCTTCCGGTGCAACGGCTATGGGCCCAGCCTGCGCGAAATCGCCACGGCAGTAGGGCTGGCGAGCACGTCAAGCGTCTCCTATCAGCTATCGGTGCTGGCTGATAAGGGCTATTTGACGCGCGAGGCGGGGCGGCCGCGCACGGCCGTGCTCCGGATGCCCGAACAGCGTCAGCCCGATGCCGGGCTGGGTGAGCTTGCGGAGCAGGGGGTATCGCCGGTGCCGCTCGTGGGGCGCATCGCGGCGGGCGTCCCGATTATTTCGGACGAGTCCGTTGAAGAGATCATCCCGCTGCCGAAGCAACTGGTCGGCGAGGGGGACCTCATCATGCTCAGGGTGGCCGGAGAGTCGATGATCAACGCCGCGATCGCCGACGGCGACTGGGTGGTCGTCCGCCGAGAGTCTGACGTGGAAAACGGTGACATCGTCGCCGCCATGGTCGAAAGCGACACGTCAGGCGACAGCGAGGCGACGGTCAAGACGTTCAAGAAGGTCGACGGTCATGTCTGGCTGATCCCGCACAATCCCGCCTACTCGCCGATGATGGCCGACAACGCGACCATCATCGGCAAGGTCGTCACCGTCCTGCGCCGACTCTAACGATCGGGCAGGGTTAGGGGAGCGTGGACAGGTAGGGCGACACCGTGTCGGCGAAGTTGTAGCCGTTGGACGCGTCCCAGTTGATGGACCAGGTCATGGCGCCGCGGATCCCTGGCCAGGTCTGCGGCGGGACGAAGCTTCCGCAGTTGGCACGGGCAGCCAGGCAGTCGAGGGCGTCGTTGACGACCGACGGGGCGACGTAACCGCTGCCGGCCGCCGAGGTGGACGCGGGGAGTCCGATTCCCACCTGGGCGGGTGAGAGCCCGCCTTCGAGCTCGGTGCAGGCCAGAGCGGTGATGAAGTTCTCCGTGCCCTCGGCGTAGACGTTCCCGTCGCAGCCGTTCATCGTGCCCGAGTTGTAGTACTGGGTGTTGATCATGGTGAGGATCGGCTGGATGTCGAGCGCAAGCTGGAAGTAGTCATCTCCCGTGCTCTGCGTGTCGACGGTCTGGGGGGCGAGGGTGATGATGAGGCTTGATCCCACGTCGCTCTCCAGTTGCTCGAGCGCCGAGGCCATGTACGTGGGGTCGACCCCGTTCTCCAGGTCGACGTCCACGCCGTTGAACCCGTACTGCTGGATGAGCGAGTAGACGCTGCTGGCGAAGGCGGAAGCGCTCGCCGCGTCGTCGACCGAGACCGTGCCGTCCGCCCCGCCGACCGAGAGGATGACCTTCTGGCCGCGCGCTTTCAGCGTCGCTATGTCGTTGATAAACTGCTGCTGGCTGTAGCCGCCGAGATCCGACGCCAGCGTCGAGTCCAGGCTGAACGAGACCTGGCCGGGGGTATCGGTCGCGGCGCCGAACGCCACCGCGACCAGGTTGTAGCTGGTCGGGACGTCGGCCAGGGTGAGCGGGGTGGCGCCGTTGGTGAAGTCCTGCCAGTAGCCCATCAGGATGTGCGCGGGCAGGCCGCTTGAACCGCCGCCGCCGCCCGAACTGGCGGCCGTGGTCGCGCTGACCTGGTTCGACGCCGGTGACTGGCCGGCCGAGTTGTAGGCGCTGACGGTGAAGGTATAGCTGGTCGAGGCCGCGAGACCGGTGACGGTGTCGGTCGTGCCGGTGACGGTCGCCACCTGGCTGCCGTTCTCCGACACGTAGTAGCCGGTGACCGTGCCCGCTGGCGCCGCCCAGGAAAGCGAGACCGACGAGGAGGTGGTGCCGGTGACCGCCAGGTTCGCGGGCGCGGCCGGCGCCGTCGTCCCGCCGCCGCCACTGCCGCCGCCGCTCCCGGCGGCGCCGGTCAGCGACAGGTCGTCGGCGTAGAACTCCGGCTGCGCGTACCACCCGTTGATGTAGATGGTGACGCTGGTCGTGGCCGAGCCGGTGGTGAAGCTGGTCGACAGCTCGGTCCAGGACGGCGCCGACGGCGTCCAGTCGTCGGTGGCGGTGCCGCCGGTGCCGCTGTCGCCGAGGAAGACGTAGTCGCCCTCGACCCAGCCGGTGAGCTGGTAGGTGGAGGACGGCTGGACGCTGACGACCTGGCTGCACTGCGCGTAGCCGCTGCCGGTCGGCGTGCCGGCCAGCGCGTAGGACGAGCCGTCGTAGGTCGGCGAGGTTACCACGGTGTCGTCCGACGAGCAGGTCCAGCCGGAGGTGCTGCCGGTCGCGAAGTTGCCGTTGGTGAGCAGGTTGGTCTGGGCCATGGCGCTCGGCGCGGTCGCGGCGACGCTGAGGCCGAGCAGGAGCAGGCAGCAGGTGAGCAGGGCCAGCCGCCGCGGATGGCCCTTGAACGCGGACAGGCGGAAGCGGAACGGAGCGGGCATTGCGGCCTCCCGGGGATGAGGACGGCGCAGCTAATTAATAAGTAAGTTTCTTATTAATTGAGGGGACTGTAACTCGCGATCGAGGCCGAGTCAATGGCGGTGTTGACGTTACGACACGCGGGCGTTACGGTATGTCTAATCTATTAAGAAACTTTCCTAAGAAAAAGTCGGGCGTGGCCGGGGGCGCCTGACCGCTGGCTCATCGAAAAGGAGAACCCCCAGTGCCCCGAGCTTCACGCCCGCGCTCTGCCGCCAGCCCCCCGCTCTCCCGGCTCTTCACCCGGGCGCTGCCCGCCGCCGTCGCCCTCGTGCTCGGCGTCGCCGCCGTCTTCGCCGTCATCGGCGTGACCAGCAGCAAGGCCGCCCGGGCTTCCACTGCCTGGCCCGCGCACGTGTTCGCACCCTACGTCGACACCGGCCTGAGCAACACCACGCTCACCACCGCCGCGGCCGATTACGGAACCCAGTTCTTCACCCTCGCGTTCGTCAACGGCTCCGGCTGCCAGTGGTCGCTGCCCAACCAGTCCGGCTGGCAGTCGCAGGTCTCCGCGCTCCAGGCCGAGGGCGGCGACGTCAGCATCTCCTTCGGCGGCTACACGGTGGACACCGACGACACCGACCTCGGCGCCCAGTGCTCGTCCGCCGCCGCGATGGCGGCGCAGGTCGAGAACGTGGTCACCACGTTCAACGTGTCCCACCTGGACTTCGACATCGAGTCCAACGAGCAGTACAACAGCTCCGACCTCGCGCTCACGGCGCAGGCACTCGCCCAGGTCCGGTCGTGGGCCAGCGCCAACGGCAGGCAGCTCACGATCTCCTACACGATCCCGGTGCTGCCGACCGGGTTCACCTCCACCGGCGAATCCGTCCTCACGACCGCGCTCGACAACGGCTTCACCCCGAACATCGTCAACATCATGACGATGGACTACGGCACCTCGGGAACCGAGATGGGCACCGCGGCGAACCAGGCCCTGGACGCCACCGCCGGGCAGCTGGAGAGCATCTACGGCATCTCGTCGAGCGCCGCCTACGCGATGCTCGGCAACACCCCGATGATCGGCCAGAACGACACCTCGGGCGAGATCTTCACGCTGGCCGACGCCTCCACCGTCGAGTCGTACGCGGCGCAGCAGGGCATCGCCTGGCTGTCGTTCTGGGCCGAGGGCCGGGACAACGGCGGCTGCCCGGGCGACACCTCGGCCTCGTCCACCTGCAGCGGCCTGAGCCAGAACAGCGGCGCCTTCACCGAGGCGTTCCAGTCCTTCACCAGCGGCTCAAGCGGCGGTGGCGGTGGCGGCACCCCGACCCCGACCCCGACTCCGACGCCCACCCCGACCCTGACGCCCACGTCCGGTTCCTGCGCCGCCGCCTGGGTCAGCAACAACGCCTACGTCTCGGGCAACGAGGTGTCCTACAGCGGCGACAACTGGACCGCCAACCAGTGGAACTACGACGAGGTCCCCGGTGGTGCCTCCGGCGCCTGGAACAACGACGGCGCCTGCTAACCCAGTACCTCCCGGGGGGATTCCCCCCATCCCCCCGGGAGTCTGCCCGATGGCACGCGCGCAGCGGGCCGGGCAGGTCAGGGCGACCCACGGTCCGTTCAAGAGAATTCAGATCTTCCTGAACGGACCGTGGTTGCTCCCGCTGGCCATGATTCCCCGCGAGCGGGCGAGCAGAGCTTTGATTGCGCGCGTTTGATTACGCGCGGCTGGCATGGGTAGTCCGGTGCGGAAGGCTAAATTTGCGAGGAGCACACGATGACCTACCCCCCATCGCCCGACGACGTGGCTCCGAACCGCGTCCGGCCTGACTCCACCCAGTTCTGGGCGGGTGGCGTGGCGACCGCGGTCGTCGCCGCGCTGATCGCGCTGGTCGGCATCCTTGTCTGCCGGTGGGCCCTCGGCATCCCGATCCTGGCCCCGGCCAGCGACGGTACCTGGGGCGATGCCCACACGGGCGAGTACGTGCTGGTGGCGGCCTGCGTCGCGCTGGTCGCGACCGGCCTGCTCTACTTGCTGGTGCTGGCCGCGCCGGAGCCGGGCACGTTCTTCCGCTGGATCCTGGGGCTGGCCACGCTGGCGGCGGTGGTCTACCCGTTCAGCACCGGCGCGCCGCTCGAGCAGAAGGCCGCGACCGCCGTCGTCAACCTCGTGCTCGGCGTCGCCATCACGTCGCTGCTGACCGGGGTCGCGTCGAGGGCGATCCGTCGTTCGGCCCCGCTGCGCCAGCCCGTTCAGGGCGGCCGGCCCGGCCGGCCCGGCCGGGACGTCGGCTACCCGCCCGACCAGAACGTCGGCTACCCGCCCGACCAGAACGCCGGCTACGCGCCCGGTCAGCGCGGGTATCAGCCCACGCAGCCGCTCAACGGGCCGCAGGATCCCGGGCAGCAGCAGTATCCCGGGCAAGACCCGTGGCGTTAGAGGTCGCGCTCGGCGTCGCGGCGCAGAAATCGAGCCGAATGTTTTCCGTCGTGGTCCTTGGCGGCGTTCCGGCTCCCGGTTTATCGCGCCGACGTCACTGTTCCTTAATGACATCGATGTCCCAGTGCCTGACGCGCCTGGATGGCGGCAAAGGGGCTGGTAGTCGAGCCGGCCTGCGGCCTGCATTCACATGGCCGTAACCCCGGCCGCGCACTGGCGTTATTCGAGCTGCTCATATTGACTACTGTCATAGCTCGTTGACTGTGTCACGGCCCGCGATCCCCGCGCTGGTCGTTGGCGAGGTCAGCAAGGAGAACTGCTCGTGTCCTCAGCCGCCCTGCGCGACGGCGTACTCGCCGTCCCAGTGATCGACATCTCCAGCTTCCGCATGCCGTACGCCGACGCCGCCGCGCGGTCGCAGGTCGTCCGCCAGGTCGATGAGGCGGCCAGGACCGTCGGCTTCATGCAGATCACCGGGCACGGCATCGCCGCCGCGACCCGCCTCGAGCTGACCAGCGCGATGGACGCGTTCTTCGCGCTCGACCGCGAGACCAAGCAGCAGTACCGCTGCCCGCCCGGCATTAACCGCGGCTACACCCCGCCCAAGGCGGAGTCGCTGGCCAACAGCCTGGGCCTGGTGAGCGCGGCGGATCTGTTCGAGGCGCTGAACGTCGGCACAAGCACCGCCGACTACCCCGGCCTTGACCTGCCGGAAGACGTCTACGCGGCCAACGTTTACCCGGCGGCCGAGATCCCCGGCTTCGAGGCGGCGGTCACCGAGTGGTTCCGGGCGGCCGGCGCGGTCGCCCGGACCATGGTGCGGATCTTCGGCGTCGCCCTGGGCGGCCGCGAGGACTACTTCGCCCCCGCCACCGATCACTCGATCGACGTCCTGCGCCTGAACAACTACCGGCTGCCGGACCCCAGCGCCAGGGTCGAGCCCGATCAGCTCGGGATGGGGGCGCACACCGACTACGGCATCGTGACCGTGCTCTGGGCCGATCGGGTGCCCGGCCTGCAGATCCACGGCGCCGACGGCGAGTGGCACCCGGTCATGCCGGCCGGCGGCGCCCTGCTCGTCAACCTGGGCGACGCCATCGCCCGCTGGACGAACGAAGAGTGGATCTCGACCATGCATCGCGTCGCCGCGCCGCGGATCAACGGGGCGCTCGTGCCCAGGAGGTCCGCCGCCTACTTCCACGACGGCAACGTGGACGCGCTGATCGAATGCCTCCCGAGCTGCGTGAGCGCGCAAAATCCGGCCCGGTACGCGCCCGTGACGGTGGGCGAGCACCTGGCCGCGAAGCTGGCCGGCTCGCGCGGCGGCCAGCTCAATCCGTACGCGACCCGGGAGGTCGCCCGCCTGCGGATCGGGTGACGGTTCCAGGCAAACGCGGTCATGAGCCCGCAAGCGGCCCCCGAAGGTCATAGCCTGAGGCGTGTTCGGGGCCGCGTCATCGCACGGAGGGCTGGGCAGCGAGGTGCAGACCGACAAGACTGGCCTGACGGGGGATGACAGATCCGGTCCGGGCGCCGGTACCGTGGTGGACGAGCCCGGCGGCGGCGCAGGCCCGGGCAGGGTCGCGCTCGGGATTACCCGCGGTGCCGCGCTGATCGCCGCCCTGACCGCCATCTCCCGGCTGTTCGGCCTGGCCCGCACGCTCGTGTTCGCGCAGAGCGTGGGCGCGGGATGCCTCGGCACGGCGTACATGACCGCGAATCAGGTGCCGAACCTCATCTACGAGCTGGCGGTCGGCGGAGCGCTGACCAGCGCCATGGTCCCCGTCCTGGCACGGTCGGCGGCGCGGTCAGCGGCCGACCCGGCGGAGAAACAGCGAGTCTCCCAGATCACCTCGGCCCTGCTCACCTGGTGCGTCGTCATCCTGGTGCCGCTGACGGTGATCATCATGGCGGCCGCGGGCCCGATCGCGGAACTGCTCATCCCGCCCAATCCGAACGCGGACTGCGCCCGTCCCGCCATGATCAGCCTGACCTCCACGATGGTCGTCATATTCGCGCCGCAGATCCTGCTCTACGGTATCTCGGTCGTGCTCTCCGGGCTGCTGCAGGCGTACCGGAGGTTCACCGGGCCAACGCTCGCGCCGGTTATCGCCAACGTCGTGGTGATCTGCTCCTACCTCGGCTTCGCGGCGCTCGATCACGGGCGCTCGCTGGCCGCGACGCCGCTGGCGGCGGAGCTTGTGCTCTCCATCGGGACCACGATGAACATCGGCATGCTGGTGCTGGTGGCACTGCCGCCGGCCCGGCGGCTGCGGCTGCGGCTGCGGCCGACCCTGGCGTTCCCGGCCGGCGTGACCGGCCGGGTCGGCGGCCTGGCGCTGGTCGGGGTGCTCGAGTTCCTGGGCGGCGATGTGGCCAGCGTGATCACCATCGACCTGGCCAACGGGCACGGCGACACCGGCGCCCTGGTGCTGGTGAACTATGCGCTGCTGGTCTTGAACTCGGTGACCGGTGTGCTCGCGCTCTCCATCGTGACAAGCGCGTTCCCGGTGCTCGCCGCCACCGACGACGCCTCGCTCAACCGGCTCTGCGCGGGGTCAACCCGGGCGCTGCTGCTGGTGTCCTGGCTCGGCACGGCGGTGATCGCGGCGGTCACCATACCGGCCGCGCACCTCCTGGTGAAGCAGCCGTCCCAGGTCACGCAGCTCATCCAGGCCTTCCTGCTGATGGCGCCGGCCGTGGTGGGGCTGGCGCTGATCGCCAACGTGGCGCGCGTGATGTTCACCCTGGGACGGCTCAAGATAGCGGCGGCCGGCCTGGTCGGCGGCCAGCTCCTCGGCGCGCTCATCGCCGTGCCGCTGGTGCTGGCCGCGCCGCCGCGGCTGACCGTCGCGGCGGTGTCGCTCGGTTACAGCGCCAGCCAGCTCGTGGTGGCCGTCCCGCTGGTGCTGATGATGCGCCGGATCCGAGGCAGGACCGCGCTCGAGGGGGTCGGCCGGGCGACGTTCGCGAGCGTGGTGGCCGGGGTGGCCGGGGGCGCTGTCGGCCTGCTGGTGACGCAGGTGGCGCCGACGAGCGGGAAATTGCAGGACGCCGGGACCGGTGCGCTGGCGGCGGTCGCGGCGATGGTCGTCTTCGGCGTGGTGGCCTACGCGCTTGACCCAGGCGACCTGCGGCTGGTGGCCGGGCGGCTGCGCCGGTTCACCAGAGCCCGCGCGTAGGCCCCAGGCTCGCGCATAGGTCCCCGCGCGCTGGGCAGATTATGGTGGTTCACGTGGATTCACGGATTCGTTCTGGATAATGGTTGGCGTGTACCAGCGGGATGTGACGGTCAGGGCGGTCGAGGAGAGTGACCGGCCGACGGTCGAGTGGCTGACGACCCAGCTGTGGGGCGCGGCCGAGGTGGTCGTCCACGACGGGGCGTTCAGCCCGGCTGACCTGCCCGGCTTCATCGCCGAGGGGGCCGGGCGCATCGCGGGCCTGGTCACCTTCGAGGTGCGGCCGCCGATCCTTGAGATCGTCACCATCAACGCCCTCGACCTGTACCAGGGCATCGGCACGATGCTGATCGAGGCCGTCCGGGCCGAGGCCAAGCGGCAGGGCTGCTTCCAGGTCACGCTGACCACCACCAACGACAACATCGGCGCGCTGCGCTTCTACCAGCGCCGCGGCTTCCGGCTGGCGGCCCTGCGCCCGGGCGCGGTCGACCGATCGCGGCGGCGTAAGCCGGAGATCCCCAGAACGGGTGATTTTGGCATTCCGCTGCGGGACGAAATAGACCTCACCTGTCCCATCTGAAAGGAATCAACTCAGGTTACAGCTCGCGTCCTGTCGCGAGCCTGGTGTGATGCGCTATACAGGGACATACCACTGTCCGAGGGAGCACGATGTTGCCACCAGATAGGGGCCAAGCAACGGCGGGGGGCGAGCCAGTGCCGGTGGTGGACGCCGTCCACCGGGCCATCGCCCGCAGCCCGCTGCTGCTCCGGCCCGTGCTAGCGCTTTTCGCGCTGGCATTTCTGCCCTGGCTGCTCGGGCCGATTTCGGTTTATCGCGGAGTGCGCTCCAAGATGGCCTCGCTGTACGTGGCCGCGTTCGGCGCGTGGACCCTTTTCGTCATTAACCTCAACCGGGTCTCCTCGGTCTCGGCCGGCCAGCCGAAGGACTCGATCCCCTCCGCGTGGCTGTTCGCGCTGGTGGCGACCCCGTTCGCGATCGCGGTACTCGCCAACGTGCCGCCGCTTCCGCGCTGGTTCATGCCGTGCCGCACCGTCGCCTGGGCGCTGCTCTGGTCGGTCCCGGTCGCCTTCCTGGTGGTGCAGGCCTCACCCCAGAACGCCATGTTCGCGGTCATCGCGGTCTGGGTGGTGGCCGCCGCCGTGATCGGCTGGCGCGCGGCCAAGGGATCGCAGGAGGCCCGGATGTTCGGCCCCGACGGCGTGCTCGCGACGTACTCCGGCGCCGACGGAACGCAACCGCCGCCCGCGCCCGCCAATCCGCAGGGGCCGCGCCCGGCCGCCGCCGGCCGGCGCCCGACCGGTCCCATGCCGCGCGGCGGCCCCGGCGGCTCGGCCGGGCCGTCCGGTCCGGCCGGCCACTCACCGGCGCAGTACGGCACGCGCGCGCAGGGCGTGGCCCAGGTGTTCGCGGACCGCTCGGCCCGCAAGCGCCAGCCCGCCGAGGCAGAGCGCTCCGAGCAGTCGATCACGCCCGAGGACGCGCTGGCCGAACTCGACGCGATGGTCGGCCTCGGGCCGGTCAAGGAGCAGGTCCACTCGATCGCGGTCTCGATCGAGGCGGCGCGGCGCCGGGCCGAGGCCGGGTTCGGCGCCGATAAGCCGATGCGCCACTTCGTCTTCCTCGGCCCCCCCGGCACCGGGAAGACCACCGTCGCGCGGGTCATCGGCAAGATCTTCTACTCCTTCGGGCTACTCGAGAGCCCCGACGTGGTCGAGGCGCAGCGCTCCGACCTGGTGGGCGAGTACCTCGGCGCGACCGCGATCAAGACCAACGAGCTGATCGATTCGGCGCTCGGCCGGGTGCTGTTCATCGACGAG
>Ga0302326_10031765_pt1 | contig 10541 bp, 7 predicted proteins | sample Palsa_T0_3_FD_202264 | JGI IMG/M metagenome (GOLD analysis project Ga0302326, IMG submission 202264) | Peat permafrost microbial communities from Stordalen Mire near Abisko, Sweden - Palsa_T0_3 | ecosystem: Environmental > Terrestrial > Soil > Palsa > Peat permafrost | place: Sweden: Abisko...
CCCAGGAGATGGGCCTGAAGATTTTCCTGGACGTCGCCTGGGCGAAGAACCTGACATTCGTCGGCGACGAGGAACTCACCCGCCAGGCCCACGACGCCGTGCGCACCGCCGCCCGCGCCTGCGGCAACCACCCGGCGGTGTTTGCCCTCAGCGTCGTTAATGAAATCCCGCCGGACATCGTGCGTTTTGTCGGCGGGCGAAGGATCGACGAATTCATCGACGATCTCGTCGTCACCGCCAAGTCCGAAGCGCCCGATTGCCTCATCACGTTCGCGAATTTCCCGACCACGGAATATTTGAATCCGCGCTGTATCGATTTCGTCTGTTTCAACGTCTATCTTCACGATGAAACTGTTTTTCGGAATTACCTGGCCCGCCTCCAGAACATCGCGGGCGATAAACCGCTGGTGCTGGGGGAATATGGCATCGACACGCATCACGAGCAGACGCCGGAAAAACAGGCGGTCATTTTGGGCAGCCAGATGCGCGCAGTCTTCGAGGAAGGCCTGACCGGTGCGTTCATTTTCAGTTTCACGGACGACTGGCACCGGCACGGATACCAGATCGAAGACTGGGCGTTCGGCCTCACGACGCGGGACCGCCAGCCCAAGCCGGCCTTCGCCGCCGTGCGCGACGTATTTCAGCGCGCCCCGCAGACGTCCGATGCCAAGCTGCCGATGTGCAGCGTGGTGATTTGCTCCTACAACGGCGCGAGCACCGTTGAATCCTGCCTGAAGTCGATGGAGCGATTGCGTTATCCGAATTTCGAAGTGATCTTCGTCGATGATGGATCGACGGATAACACGCAGGAAATTCTCCGCCGGTTTCCCTGGGTGCGAAATATCCGCCAGCGAAACATGGGCCTGAGCGTCGCCCGCAATGTGGGCATGAACGCCGCCCTTGGAGAAGTGGTCGTCTACACCGACAGCGACTGCGAAGCCGATGAGGATTGGCTCTATTTCCTGGCCCTGACGCTGGTGCGATCCGGCCACGCGGGCGTCGGTGGGCCGAATCTTATTCCTGATGAAGGTTCGTGGGTGGCCGATTGCGTGGGGCTTTCCCCCGGTGGGCCGACGCATGTCATGATCGACGATCGCCAGGCCGAGCACGTGCCCGGCTGCAACATGGCGTTCTACACCGCGGTCCTGAAGCAGGTGAACGGATTCGATTCGCAGTTCCGCAAAGCGGGAGACGATGTCGATCTGATCTGGCGAATCCAGAACACCGGCCAGAGCATCGGCTTTGCCCCCGCGGCGCAGGTGTGGCACTATCGCCGAAATACCGTCAAGGCGTATCTCAAGCAGCAGCGCGGCTACGGCGAGGCCGAAGCGCTCCTCAAATACAAGCATCCCGACCATTTCAACACGCTGGGCGCCAGCCACTGGCGCGGACGAATTTACGGCGGCGACGAGATCGGCGTGAGGCTTGGCGGCGATGTGGTTTATCACGGCGTGTTCGGCACCGGGCTTTTCCAGACGATTTATCGCCGGCCGGCGTCGCTGCTGGCGATGATGCTCATGAGCATCGAATGGCATCTGCTCGCCGGGTTCGCCCTGCTGCTGGGGCTGGCGTTTTCACCGCTGTTTTTCGTGGCGATCGCGATGTTCCTGACGCCGGTGGCCCTGTCGATCGTGGCGGCGATGCAGTCCCCGATGCCGCGGCATCAGCACTGGCTGACGCGGCCGCTGATCGCATACCTGCATTTTCGCCAGCCCATCGTGCGAGGCTGGGCGCGATACAACGTCCGCCTCAAGGCAAAAGTGCTCAAGCGTGAAGCCACGGGATTCGAGCGGCACGGATCGCTGCCGTTTGACCCCGCCGAGCCGGGAACGCTGAAGTATTGGAACCGGCATCACGACCGACTCCCCCTACTGCATCAGATCAAGCAGGAAGTTCAGGAGGCGGGTTGGCGGGCACGGCTCGACAGCGGCTGGCATAACTGGGACATGGAAATTTACGGCAGCCGGTATGTGAAAGTGCGCTTGACGACTGCCACGGAAAATCACGACGCCAACGGAATGCTGACGCGCGTGCGCATCGAGCTTCGGCAGAGCCGATTCGGGCAGGTGTTCATGGTCGGCACGATGCTCCTGGCGTGTCTGCTGCTGCTGCATCTGTGGCCATTCAGCCGCCCCGCGGTGCTGATTCCCGTGGCGTGGTGGGCAATGTATCTCGTGAATCGCCAGCGCGTTTCATCGCCGGTGCTGGGATTGATCGATCACGCCGCGGAGAAAGCCGGGTTTTATCCGGTACCGGCGCCGGGTGAAAAGACGGAGGTGCGCCCGCAACCCGCGGTGGAGGAAACACCGGCTATTCCGGAAATTGAGGATGATGGGGAATTTTCCGTGGCGTGACATTCCGATAATGCTAAAGCAAGCGCCGCACAAGTGCGGCCGCTAAACAGGCATCTCAATCACTGGTTTTATGCGTCTTTATTTACGGGCCATCGCCTATTTTCGGGAGGATCTGCCGCTGATCGTGGCGTCGCTGGTGCTCATCGCGTTTTCGACGCTGGCGGGGCTTTTACAGTCGTTTCTGCCTGGGATCCTGATTGACGGCATTCTGGGAACTCACCCCGGCGCGATGTGGGTATATCGCCTTTTTTTCCGGTTTATGCGGATTCTGGGAGTGGAACAAAATAAGCTGAAGGGAGAGATTCTGGCCCTAGCCGTGACAGCGGTGGCGCTCCGCATATTCCAGGAACTCCTGGCAATGTCGCAACGCCTGATTTCCATTCACATCGGATACAACGGGCTTATTCGAGTGCGATGTGATCTATTTCGCAAGCTGCAGCAACTGAGCCTTGGTTATCATAAATCGCAGCCGCAGGGTGATGCGATTTATCGGCTTTCGTATGATACCAGCGGTTTCCAGACCATTCTAACCGTGCTTATCAACAGTGTGCTGGTGAGCGCGGTGACACTGATCATCATGACAATTCTCATGGTGGAAATGAACTGGCGGCTGGCGCTGATTACGCTGTCGGTTGGACCGCTCTTGTTATGGATGACGAAAATATTCGCCGATCCTATCAAGCAGCGCTGGCTTGAAGCAAAGGAAGTGGACACGCGATTAACGACTGTCATTCAACGTTCCGTGGCATCGATTGGTCTAGTGCAGGCGTTTGGGCGCGAGGCCGATGAATTCAACACATTTCATACCACTGCGGTTGACAGCAAGCGGGCGAATGTCAGGCAGGCATGGCAGGATTCGTGGTATTGGCTGACTGTGGGAACGATTTTTGGATTCGGGTACGCGGCCATTCTTGGGTATTGGGGCTGGATGGTGCTGTCTGGCCACGGCGCAGCGCTAACGGTAGGCGGCTTGTGGGTATTTTTGTCGTTCGTAAGTCAAGTTTATGCACCTCTTCAGGCGCTTAGCGGAAGCGGCGCCAATATCCAGGGGGGCGTCGCCAGCGTGCAGCGGGTGTTTGAAGTGCTCGATCGTGATCCGATCATTCAGGATGCGCCCGATGCCGTTCACGTTGCCCGCCAGCCGCGGGTGCTGCGGTTCGATGATGTCAGCTTCGAATATCGCAAGGGCGAGCCGGTGCTGCGGAATATTGACGTGACGATCAAGCCGGGACAGATGGTGGCGTTTGTCGGGTCCAGCGGAGTCGGGAAAACGACGCTGCTGAACCTTCTGCCGCGTTTCTACGATCCAACCAGCGGCCGGTTGATGCTCGATGAATTTGATGTCCGCAAGATCAAGGTGAAGGATTTGCGGGCTCACGTGGCGCTGGTGCTGCAGGAGAACCTGATCTTGCCCACCACGGTCGCGGAAAATATTTCCTACGGCCGCCCCGATGCCGGCGATGCACAAATTCGCGAAGCAGCCCGGCTGTCGGGCGCCGCAGGTTTTATCGAAAAACTTCCGGAGAAATACGACACCGTCATCAGCGAAAGCGGCGGAAACATCTCCGGCGGCCAGCGGCAGCGCATCGGAATCGCCCGCGCGGTGCTGACCGAAGCCCCGATCATGGTCTTCGATGAGCCGACCAGCGCGCTCGATCCCCATCACGAGGCGATGATCACGCAAACCCTGACCGGGTTGAAACGCCAGCGAACGATCATCCTCGTCAGCCACCGCCTCAGCACCGTGATCGACTGCGACCAGATATTCGTGATGGATGAGGGCCGAATCGTCGAGCACGGAACGCACGATGAACTGCTCACCCAGCACGGCGTATATGCTGAGATGGCACGACAGCAGTTGAAGATCCAGGAGCCGTCCCGGGCGTAGAATGTTATGATGCACGCGTACAGGAGACTGCTGCGATGACACTGGCCGAGAGAAATACCGCTGAACCTTCCACATCGGCATTTCCAGCCGAGCGTCTCTGGACGCGCGAGGAATGGGACCGGCTGGTGGATATTGGATTTTTTGCGGATGAAAGACTGGAATTCATCGAAGGAAGGATCGTTCGCATGTCCCCACAGCGTGCGACGCACAGCGTGGCGGTGGAGTTGGTTGCTCGGTATCTCGGCAGCGCTTTTTCATCTGGCTATCGTGTGCGATGCCAGCTTCCCTTCCGCACATCCGACGGCTCGGAACCCGAGCCCGATCTCGCCGTCATCGCCGGCGATGATCCGCGCGTATCGAAAGAGCATCCCTCCTCGGCCGTTCTGATCGTGGAGATCAGCGACACCACGCTCGAATATGATCGCCGCAAAGCAGCGCTCTACGCGGTCAGCGGGGTGCCGGAATATTGGATTTTGAATCTCATCTCCCGCACGCTGGAAGTTCACCGAAATATTCAAACCTCGACGGGCACCGCGGGATATTCCGACGTTCGCGCGCTCAAGGCTGGCGAGCGTGTTTCGCCGCTGAATATCAGCCAAGACGTTTCGGTGGACGATTTGCTGCCGTAGCGTCGATGCTCCCCCCAGGTCAGAAACTTCGCATTATCGTGGGCGGCCTGGTGGGCCAGTTTCCCCTCGGCGGCGTGGCGTGGGATTATTTCCATTACGTGCTGGGGCTTGCCGAACTTGGGCACGATGTTTATTACCACGAGGACACCTGGGTCTGGCCGTTCAATCCCGTCCTGCAATATCCGACGGATGATCCCGCCTACACCGTTCAATTTTTCGACGATTTCTTTTCAACCTATGCCCCGCACCTGAAAGATCGATGGCATTACGTGCTTTGCCACGAAAAGCATCTGGGCATGTCGGCCGAGGCGTTCGCTGAGGTGGCGCGCACGGCCGATATTTTCCTCAACGTCAGCGGCGCCTGCTTCATCCCCGAGGAAGTGGGCCCGCATTGCGTGAAAGTCTTTCTCGATACCGATCCGGGCTACAACCAGATCATGCTCAGCGAGAAGTTCGCCTGGTCGCAGAACGTGGAGCGATGGTGCAAGACGGTGGCCGATCACGATCGGCACCTGACTTACGCGGAAAATATTTACGGCCCGGATTGCCTGGTTCCCCGCATGAATTTCGACTGGCAGCCGACGCGCTGCGTGGCAACGCCTGGGTCGTGGGAATCGATCCGCAATTCGCCCCCGTCGCCGATTGCGCCGATGACCACGATCATGACCTGGGATTGGTTTCGGGGCGCGCTGACGTACGACGGCATCGAATATTTCGCCAAGGCGGTGGAATTCGAGAAGTTTCTCGATCTGCCGCGCCGCTCCGGCGGTGGGTTCATGCTGGCGCTCAACGGGATCAAGGCGCCACTGAAGAAAATATCCGCCGAGGGTTGGATCGTCCGCGATGCGCAGGAGGTGACGCTGACGCCGGCGCGGTATCAGCATTTCATCAGCGAAAGCGCCGGGGAATGGTCGGTGGCGAAAAATGTTTACGTGGCGACGCACAGCGGATGGTTCAGTTGCCGCACCGCCTGTTACCTTGCAGCGGGTCGGCCGGCCGTGGTGCAGGAAACCGGCTGGAGCCGATTCGTCCCCGCAGGCGCGGGAGTTTTCGCCTTTAGCAACATGGATGAATCTCTCGCAGGCCTTTCGGCAATCGCGGCCGATCCGCCCCGCCATCGCGCTGCCGCTTATGAAATCGCCCGCCAATATCTGGCTCCCGACCGGGTGCTGCCCGACATGATTGAAAAAATCTTCGCCGCCCCCACCGCAAAAACTCAAACCCGCACCTGACCGATGGCCAAGCCCCTTACCATCGTCGTCGGCGGTTACATCGTCGGGTATCCCCTGGGGGGAATGACCTGGCATCACCTGAATTATCTGCTGGGGCTTCACGATCTGGGTCACGAAGTCTGGTTCCTGGAAGACAGCGGAAGTTATTCGTATCCCTACAATCCCGTCACCTGGCAAACCTCTGTCGATTCAACCTACGGCCGGGAATATCTCGAGCGAACGTTCGCTCAGTACGGCCTGCCAAAGCGGTACTGTTATTACTCGCAGTTCGAGGATGCGCACTACGGCCTTTCCAAATCCGAACTGAACGCTTTGCTTTCTCGGGCCGATCTGCTTTTGTGCGTGAGCGGCGTAACGCCCATCCGTCCCGAGCGCCCGCGACCGCGGCGCACCGCCGCCATCGACACCGATCCCGTCTTTACGCAGCTGCGGATGATGCACGATGCGGAATTTCTGGATTACTACCGGCAATTCGATCGCGTCGCGACTTTCGGGCGATTGATCGGCACCGCACAATGCCCGCTGCCCACGCACGGTTTCCAGTGGATCGGCGCCAATCAGCCGATCAGCCTTCGCCACTGGCCATCTATTCCATCCACAGGTTCGGAGTTCACGACGGTCGGGAAATGGGAACACACATCCGATCGAAATCTCGAATTTAACGGCAAAACCTATCACAGCACCAAGGCCAGCGAGTGGCTCAAGATGCTCGACCTGCCGCGCCGAACCCGATGGAAAATGACGATGGGCATGCTCTCGATGCCGAAAGAAACCGCGGCAACGTTCAGCGGGCATGGATGGAACCTGGTCGATGCGGAGCAATCGACCCTGAGTTGCCAGTCGTTCGCCCAATTCATCGCGAGCAGCGCCGGCGAATTCACCGTGGCCAAGGAGATCTATGCTGGCCTTCCCAGCGGATGGTTCAGCGACCGCAGCAGCGCATATCTGGCCACCGGCAGGCCGGTGGTGACACAGGCCAGCGGTTTCGACCAATGGCTTCCGACCGGGCAGGGACTTTTTTCATTTCAAACGGTGGAAGAAGCGGCCGATGCGCTGAACAAAATTTTCGGGGATTATCCGGCTCACTGCGTGGCGGCGCGGCACATCGCGGAGAAATATTTCGATTCGAAAATTGTTCTAAGCGATCTTCTGCAGCAAATCCTTTGAGATTCACACCGCCCGAAGCGCCACCCCATCCGGCGTGATCAGCAGAATCTGATCCGTGATCTGGTGCGGCATCTGCGCGAAATCCTTTTCGATCTGCGGACGCAGGTGCGCGATCGTCGGCTCGTCATCGCGAAAGCAGAGCAGAATATCCCGATTGGGAATCGCCGCCGCGAATGGGCTGCCCAGGTGATCGCGCAGCTTTTCGTTCAGGTCGGGCAGGAGAATCCGGCTCGCATCATATCCGTCCATCGTCTGGAAGAGGATCAGCTCCATGTTGCCGTCGTCATCCTGAGCGGCGTGGGCGGCGATGGAAGTGCTGCGGGCGGTGAGATTCTCGATGGCGGCCGCGTGCAGGTCGTCCGGCTCGACCTTCCATTTCTGCATGCGAGCACGGGTGACGTGGGAAATCGTGCGGTCGTTGTCGATGCCGTAACCCACCACCAGGCCGGGAACGAGCGGCTGTTTGACCGAGGGATCCTCCGGATCGGAATTTTCGGCCATCACCATCGGCATGATGCGCGGTCGAAGCTCCTCGAATGTTCCATCGACATCGGGCGACCCCTCGGCGGCGCGGAGGAGCTCGACCATCCATCGCTCGGCCTGCCGTCGGCGCGATTCCGGATGCAGGATCGACATGCGGTACAGATTCTCCAGCGAAGCGACGTGGCCGTTGACGCGAATCGAAAAGTCCTGCTGCGAAGGTGAAATCTTCACGAGCGGAAATCGCTCGCCGATGAGCTTGAGCACCTCATCGACAAACTGCTCGCGAGTGAGGGAATCCATATATGGATATACTATAGGCGTCTCGCGTGAAATTCAGAAAAAAAGCCGTGAATCTGCTCAATTCAAGACAGGTTTACCGCGAAGACGCGAAGAGCGCGAAGGAATTCGAGACAAATTTTGCGGGTCCAACGGGCTGCTTAGCGCTTGGGGCATGGCCAATCAATTACAATTGATTTGATTTTCTTCGCGTTCTTCGCTGCTTCGCGGTAAAAGGAATTTTATCCTTCCCCGCCGCCGAGTTCGCGGCGCTGGAAGCTGGCCATGCCGGCGCACAGGGCGAAGGTGGCATAGGAAATCGCGTACAGCGCCGCCAGGCCCACATAACCCCACAGAGCCCCTAGCGTGGTACCGGAACTGTCATTGGCAAAGCCGGCGACGCGGACGTTGGTGAACACTGTCATGTCCTTCAGGTCGAACGTGCCCAGGTAGGGAAGCACCAGCCCGATCGCCCGGCCGATAAGCTGCACCACTTCGGGCTTGCCGGCCAGCGGGCCGCCTTCGATGGGGAAAATAAAGCGGGTGAGGTTTCCCGCCAGATACAGAATGATCACCACCGGCAGATTCACCACTAGCGAAAACCGCGTGGAGAGCGCAACCCCCACTGCCGCCAGCACGCTGATTTGAAGCCAGGTCAGTACAAGCTGCGGCCAGAGCCCTGCGATGTGCATCGCCCGGTAGCTCCAGATTTGCGAGCGGACCAGATCGTTCAGCGAATTGGACTGCAGCAGATAATCGGTGGGGACGCGAATCCAGGTTCCCAGCGCCACCACCACGCCCAGGATGAAAACGCCCAGCGCCGCCGACAGGATAATGCCCAGGTATTTGCCGAGCATGACTTCCCATCGCCGCACGGGTTTGCTCATCAGCGTGAGCATCGTGCGGTCTTCAATTTCCTCGTAGATCGACTTGCTGGTGGCAAACAGCGTGGTCAGCAAAACGAGCAGCAGCACCACGTCCAGCGCGACCGACTTGTACATCTTGACGTCTTCACCCAGCGTGAAAAACGGCAGCAACCCGAAGATGAAGAGGATGGCCGCTCCAACGGTAAGCAGCAGGGAATAGATCGGTTGCTGAACGGCTTCGAGAAACGTGTATCGTGCGATGACGGAGGTGCGGTACATAAGCTATCGGTGTCTGAATCGACTGATATCTGGTTAACGGCGAATGCTTCAGTGCCGGATGGCGAAATGATCGAACTCCCCGGTGGGATTCGCGACTGTCTGATCGATGCCCTTGATGTATTCGTTCATCTTCCGGTTGACATCGTGCAGAAGCCGTTCCATTTCCTGATCCGGCCCCTCCATTACAAGCTCAACGCGGCCATCTGGCAAGTTCCGAACGTACCCCAGCACGTCGTACTGCATAGCAATATTCTGCACAATATATCGAAACCCCACCCCCTGCACGCGCCCGCTGAAATGGCACTCTCGCCTGTGCTGCGGTTCACCCTTGCGATGATGCGAGTGAGAATGGGATGAACCCGCGTGCATTGCGCGAATATAACGCGCGCGGCGATCCAGCATCAATACAATTTTTTGTTGCGCCAGCGCGATCCTTACGCAATTCAATGCATTTCGAATTGCTCGGTCATCTCATCGTACGCCACCTTGTGGATGAATAGCTGGTAATCTGCGTCGATAGCGTCAAGATTCTGGCCCAAATAGTGCTCCAGCAGCGGCTGCACTCCCGCTGGATTCCAGCCGAGATACGCCCGACGCAGAGAACCCGTCGGATCGTAAATCGTGCCTGCGGCGGTGTCGGCGAGCAGTCTCTCCAGCGCCGGTCGGTTCTTGCCGCCATCGCCATCCCACAGATATCGCGCGAACGCCCAGTTCTGTGAATAAAACGCTTCGATGCGGATGCCCGGCAAACCGATAATATTTCCCGCGTGCAATGTGATCAGCTTGCTCAGCGGAAACAGTTCGTTGGCATCCACCACCCGCCGCAGCGAAAGGGCACGCTCGGGGTTGAGTGACAGGTTAAACCGCGGCAGATCGTCATTGGTCCACTCCACATGCTCAAACATGCACGCTAGGCCCTCCTCAAGAAACGGCGGCAACCTCCCCTTGAAATGCCGCGCCACAAACTGGTGCCACCCTTCGTGCGAGGCGACCGAATATGTATCCACGTCCCCGATGTAATAGGCGACGTACCAGTCGTGGATGGTGTATCCCCCGCGATTGATCTGCAGATAGACATTGGCATCCATCCCCGTGTGCTGCCGGGTGAAATCCATCCACTGGACTTTGTTGTTGAACATATAGCACCGCATCGGATAATCGGTGGGAACCACCATCGGCGCAACGGTGCGGTACATTCCAAATGCGCCTTCCATGAGCTGGGCAAGCCGGCTGAGCATTTCCGGCCGGTCCTGAATCGTCGAGTAAATCTCATAATGCGGCGACCGAACGACCTTGAGCCCCTCATCCGATGCCGAGGCATCTTCCACCGTCACCGAAGCCAGCACCGTCGGTCCCGACCACTGATT
>Ga0302326_10031766_pt1 | contig 10541 bp, 5 predicted proteins | sample Palsa_T0_3_FD_202264 | JGI IMG/M metagenome (GOLD analysis project Ga0302326, IMG submission 202264) | Peat permafrost microbial communities from Stordalen Mire near Abisko, Sweden - Palsa_T0_3 | ecosystem: Environmental > Terrestrial > Soil > Palsa > Peat permafrost | place: Sweden: Abisko...
CCGTAGCCGGATACTACATCCTGCGCAACGGCGTGCAGGTGGGTTCGCCGACAGGCACGGGTTGGCAGACCGCGTCGGGGACCGCGACGGCTTACTCCGATATCGACCTCACTCCCAGCACCGTCTACACCTACACGGTGGAGGCCTACGCTGCGGGAGGCGCAACGTCCGCGCCGTCTGCCGCGGTGACTACCACTACGCTGCCGCCAGTTACGATTCCCTCGGCTCCCAACATTCCGCCGTTTTATACCTGCGTCACCAACTATTACGTTTCGAAGGCGGGCAGCAACTCGGGAAATGGATCGAGCGCGAGCCCGTGGTATTCCATTTCCGATGCTATCAATTTCCTTTCTGCGCAAGGGGGTACGCTTGGCGGCGTGTGTGTAAACGTTGGTCCCGGCACTTACACCGAATCGGTCTACGGCGAAGCGCTCAGCGGTAGCGCCGATACTCCAGCAGGCTACTTCGTCCTCCGTTCAAGTACGCCGCATGCCGCCATCGTTCAACTGCCGCCTAACTCCTCCGACTACACCATGGGCTTCTACTTTTACAATGCAAGCTACATCGTGATCGACGGATTTACCGTAGTTGGAAGCAATGCCGCGCCGAACATTGATGGTTCCGGCATTTCCGCAAGCGGCAGCAGCGTCACTCAATGCACAGCCCATCACATCCGCATCTTCAATAACATCGTTTACGGCTGGGGCGGAGCCGGCATCGGCACCGGGATGGAGGACTACTTCGACGAGGAAGGGAACGTTGTCTATGACACGTCGAACACATCCATCTGGGGTGTGTCCGGAATTGACACCTATGAACCGGTTGCGCTCGACTCCAATGCATGGAGCGCGAGCACCATGGACAGCGCCAGCGTGCAATTCCATACCATCATCCGCTATAACATTGCCTACAACAACGCGGAACAAAACATTGGCGCCAACACCCACTACGACGGCAACGGCATTACTCTGGATACTTACAATCCCGCTCCCGGCTATAAAGGATATGCGCAGAAATCGCTCGTCGACAGCAACTTATCTTTTGACAATGGCGGTGGTGGGATTGTTACAGGCGGCTATGGCGCAAGTTATCTAACTATTCGCAATAATACGGCCTTTAATAACTACATCGACGCGCAGAATCCATCCACAGGTCACGGCGAAGTTGAAATCGCTGGATTTGTAAGTTCCCACGACAATGTTGTGGTCAACAATATAGGCCTGCACAACGCGAATGCCGAGCCCAATAATTATGCATTGATCGATGTTGGCATTGGCTCCGCAGCGGATGAGAACGTCAACGAGGTCTGGGACAACAATCTCTCATTCAATGGCACTCCAGGCCAGGCATCCACTTATCTCGTCAACACCACCGCTGCCATCAGCGCCGCAAGCGGCAATGTTCTGGGCGCAAACCCATTGGTTGCAAATTACCTGAGCGGCAATTTCACGCCGCAACCCGCCAGCCCCGCGATCGGCGCAGGCACCACTGCTTATGGCGTAGCGGCCATCGACCTAGCCGGCAATCCCCGCACTAATAATGGGAATGTGGATATAGGCGCCTACGAGCATACGGGCGCATCAGGCCCGGTTGCTCCCATTAGCGCTCTCATTCTCAATGCGCCGGCCTCTGCCATTACCGGCGCCCCGGTCAGCGTGCAGGTCTTGCTGCTCAGCAATGGAAACGGGACTCCAACTGGAAATGTGTCTATACTTGCCGCGGAGAACGGTGGCGCGCCGCAACAGGTGGCGCAGGTCTCCCCGGCAACTGCGTTGACAACGGCGTATGCGGCGGGAGGCACCGGGGCAACGGCGTCAGTGACGTTGAGCCAAGCTGGTACTTATACGCTCAGCGCTTCGTATGCCGGCGATGCGAATTTCGCTGTCGCGACTTCTCCAAACTACAACCTCACCATAACAGGGATTGCGCCAGCTCCCACCTTTTCCATCTCCATCGCTCCATCCGCCTTGACCGTGGCGTCGGGCCAAAGTGGAGCGGTCACAGTAACCGTCACGCCGCAGAACGGCTTCAACGCCGCAGTTTCCTTCGCCTGCTCCGGATTGCAAGCCGGAGCGTCGTGCGGTTTCTCGCCGGCAACCGTTACGCCCTCAGGCGCTGCAGCCACAACAAAGCTCACTGTTACTGTATCCGCCAACGCGAGTGTCGATCCCCGTAGCTCCGGCCCGCTGTTTCCATTCGAGGGAGTTATGGTTGCGGCCGCGCTGTGTTGGATCGGCCGGCACAAGCGGCGTCGCATTCAGATGCTGGCGATACTCGCAGCGGGCGCGCTCACTTTCTGCGTGCTAAGCGGGTGCGGCAGCAGCGCATCGCCTGCTCCTCCCCCGCCAGTTACATCCACGGTAACAGTGACCGCGACGGCCGGATCGCTGCAACAAACTGCGACGTTCTCACTTACCACAAATTAGGAGCTGTCCGACGCATGCAGCATGTTCCTCACGTCCCGCAAGCTGGCCCGAGCTCGTGAACTTTCACGCGCCGTTGCAGGAGGCGACTGCTTCGGCCTCCGTCTCGTAGACGCTGAAAAGGCCGAGGATTCCGCACATCTTGAAGGTCCTGGCGACAAAGTTGGACGGCTTGACCAGTTTTGCGCTGCCGCCCACCTTGGAAGACATGCGAAGCTCGTTCACGACGTACCCAATCCCCGATGAGTCCATGAAGGGCGCGGCCTCAAGATCGAGAATGAGAAAGATATGGCCGCTGGCCAGCGCGGATTGAAACGCGCTCTCAAATTGGTCGACGGGCTCTCCGCTGACGAAGCGCCCTTTCAGTCTCAGCGTGCAGATATTGCCGCTCTCTCTAATGTCCAGATCCACTCGGGTCCCCAATCGCTTACGGAGATTTTGCTTTACTTCGACAAGATGGCTTGTTAATCTCCAGCTACTTCAGAATCGCTATCCCCGAACCCCCTTGTCAAGCAAAGTTTCAAGTTAACCACCTGACTGCCCATGCTGGTTCCTCTCAATGATACTGCTGCCGAGGTCGGCGCACTCCTGCTGGCCGCGCCGGATAGCGCCACGCGCGCAAGCATTGTCGCCTCAGCCCTTGTCGACCTGATTCCGGATTCCGCGTGCGTCGTTCACCGCTTCCGGCTGGGCGACGGCGAAGCCGAATGGAAGGCAGTCGGTGTGGCTGGCGACGTATCCTCCGAGCAAGATTCCCTGAAAAGCGACAACCCCTTCATTGTTCCGCTCCTTTCCGAGTCGCCGGAACTCACTATTTATCCGGGAAGCGCGATTCGGCGCGAGGACTACGCCCACCTGCACATTACGCGTTCCGTAGCCTCGATCGCCTACTTGCCGCTGCTGCGTGCAGGCGAACTCATCGGAGCCCTCGAGATTCTCACCTTTTCCGATGTCCTCGATCCCGAACAGCTAGAAGAAATTGCTCCTCTGCTCCAGCTCGCTTCCCCTGCGATTCTGGCTGCGGAGGATCTGGAACAGGCGCGCCAGCAGCTGCTCGACTCCCTGCATCGCATGTCGCAGCTTTACGACCTTGAAAAATCGCTGAATTCGACCCTCGAACTAAACGCTGTGATGGCGATGGTACCGGTGAAGGCTTCGGCTATGCTGGCTTGCCAGGCCATTCATCTGTGGCTTTTTGAGGGAAACGTGCTGCGCCTGATGGCCAGCAACGGCGAGGATGCGACGGTCGAGGCGGGCATGGCGCAGGCTCCCGGCGAGGGTTACGTGGCGGACATGGCGGAGGAGGGTGAGCCGCTTCTGATCGACAATCCTGACGACGAACGGCTTGCTCTCCGCAACGCCAACCTCGACGAGAGCAGCGAGGCTCCGCCCGTCACGAATGCGCTGCTGGTGCCGTTGATCCAGGACGAAGCCGAGATTGGCGTGCTCGAAGCCATCAACCGGGAAGGACGTCCATTTGACGAAGACGATCAATTCTTCCTTTCGTCCATGGCCGAGACTGTAAGCAGCGCGCTGAAGAACGCCAGCCTGTTGATGGCCGAGCGCAAGCTGGAGATTTTGGAAGCGTTGGTCCGCGTCAGCTCTGAAATTACGTCGACGCTGCGCCTGGATCGGTTGCTGCAACTGATCGTGAACAGTCCGCAGAATGTGCTGCCCTTTGAGGTCAGCGCCATCGCGCTCGATACCCGCGGACGCCTTCAATTGAAAGCTGTCTCCGGAATGGCCAGCCTGCCCATGGGCGACGCACAGGTTGAGCGTCTCCAGGAAATGCTGCGCTGGCTTTCATCGCAACCCGATTCTTTGCATCTGAAGCAAACCGAAGAATCCGACGAGGAAGGGAAGCCGGATCTGCCGGCTGCCGTTCTCCGCCACTTCGAGGAAACCGGTTATCGCGGTCTTTACTCGCTGCCGCTCGCCGACGATCAAGGCCGCGTTGGCTTGTTGCTGTATGAGAGCAGCGATCCCGAGTTCCTCGACCTGCCGCACACCGAGATGATCAAGATTCTCGCCGGACAAGCGACGGTCGCGATTCGCAACGCGCTGCTTTATCGGGAAGTGCCGCTCATCAGCTTGCTTGAGCCGTTGATGCAGAAGCGCGCGGCATTGCTGCGCACCAGTCGCGGCCGCCGTTTGACGATGGCCGGGGTGGTGGCAGCGATCGTTCTGTTTCTGGTCTTTTGCCCGCTGCCGATGCGCGTTTCAGGCGATGCAGTGGTTGCGCCGCAGCACCTGGTCACCATTGCTGCGCCGGTGGACGGCAATGTGGAAGCGGTGTTCGCGCATGAGGGCCAGCGCGTAGCTGCGGGGGAAGTGCTGGGATCGTTGAACGACTGGCAATGGCGCACCGACCTGGCCGCGACCCAGGCGAAGTATCAGGAAGCCATGCTGACGATGCAGGACGATCTGGCTCACAACGCCGCGCAATCCGGGGCAGACCGCGCCCAGGTGGAGTATCTTCTCTCTGAAGTGGACCGCGCGCGCAGCCGCCACGACAGCGCGCAGTTGCGTTCGCCGATTGCTGGAATCGTTGTGACACCGAACGTGCAGAATCTGGCCGGGCAGCATCTGGACGCTGGCGCGACGTTCGTGCAGGTACTCGATCTCAGTTCTGCGAATATACAAATTGCCATTCCAGAGCGGGACGCGTCGCTTCTTGTTCCGGGCCAACTGGCGGCCGTCAAGTTGGACAGCTATCCTCAGCGCACCTGGCACGATCATGTTTCCGTCGTCAGCCCCCAGGCACAGGCAGTCGATGGCGACCGCACATTTAGCGCCGAAGTCGAGGTGCGGAACTCCGACGCCATGCTGCGCGCCGGTATGACCGGGAAGGCGAAGATTTCTATCGGATGGCGCCCGGCCGGCTACGTGCTGCTGCGCGGGCCCGCGCTTTGGGCATGGCAGACTTTGTGGAACTGGATTGGCTGGTGATTGCTATGCGTTATCGTTCTTGCTTCCGTAAACTCTCGATCGCCGCCAGCGGACTGGCTGCCTTTGCAGCTTTGCTTGCCGGGTGCGACTCTCATCCACAGGTTCAGGCCGCGCATTCCGAAGCCGCTGAATCCCCGGCCCCCGCACCGGTAGCTCCGGTTGCTGCTCTCGCGTATACCCCCCCGCCGTCAGTTCCAGCGGATGCCAGGAGCTTCACCACAACCGGCCCGCTGGTCGCGGAGCAACAGGCGGACATCGCCGCCGAGCGCACCGGCCGCGTGGTCCAGATCGCCGTGCAGATTGGGGACCACGTAAAAGCCGGCGAGCTTCTGGCCTTGCTGGACGATCGCGCACTGCGCGCCGCATGCGATGGCCAGCAGGCCCGCATCGCCGCAGCCCATGCGCTGGTGGCCGATTGGGAGGCGGAGGAGAAGGGCGCGACCGCCGATCTGCGCCGCTCCGACCAGATGCGCGCCGACAAGATCATCAGCGAAGAGGACTGGGAGCATGTGAAATACAAGCTCGACGAAACCATCGCTGAAGTCGCGCGCTACAAAAGCGAGGCCGCCGTTGCGGAGTCGGACTTGAGTAGCGCCAAACTCCAACTGGAGCAATCGCGCATTGTCGCTCCTTTCACCGGGGTCGTCGGCCGCAGTTCTGTGCGTCCCATGCAGCAGGTGAAGGCGGGCGATGTGCTTTTCTGGATTACGGCCGAAGCGCCGCTGCGCGTTTTGTTCACCGTGCCGGAGTCCTACATGGCGGCCTTTTCCACGGGCAGGCCGCTTGAACTTTCCACTCCGGATTACCCCGCGCTACGCCAGTCCGGCCGCATTGTCCGGGTCAGTCCGGTTGTCGACCCAGCCAGCGGCAGCGTGCAGGTGATTGGCGAAGTGGTGCGTCCATCCCCGCTCCTCAAGCCTGGAATGTCCATGCAGGTCCGTCTCGCGCCATGAACCTCAGCGAAGCTCTCGACGCCGCACTGCCGGAAATGCCCAGCACGCGCACGGCGCGGAGCCGCCCGCCGCGCCTCGATCCTGACCTTGTCACGCGCGAGGACATCCTGGACGGTGAGCCGGTTATCGCCATCATCCAGCGCGACAAGGGCACCTTCTTCCGCATGGCGCCCGCGCAATGGCAGCTTGCGCTCCTGTTTGACGGCGTCCGGTCCTACCAGGAGATTGCAGAACTGATCAGCGCAGAGACGGGCGCACCCTTCGGCGTCGATGATGTGCGTCTGTTTGCCGAAAATCTGGAAGAAGCCAATTTCTGGTACAAAAGTCCGCAGGAGAGAAACCGCTCCTTCAACCAGAAGCTCACCGATCAGCGCGGCCGCCGCGCAGGGCGAAAATCGAAGGTTAACCTGGCCCACATCGGCTTCTCCGCCTGGGATCCGGACAAATACCTGGGGTGGCTCGATAGCCTGGTGGGGAAATACATCTACAGCCCCTGGTGCGTGCTCGCCGTCCTGCTTCTGTTTGTATTCGAAGGCTCGGTTTTCATCTCCAAGTGGAGCTTTATCGGGCCCGACATCGCGCTCTTCTACACCTTCACCCACAAGAGCTTTATGGACATCGTCCAGTTTTGGGTGCTGATCCTGATTCTGGGCTTCATCCATGAAACCGCACACGGCCTCACTTGCAAACACTACGGCGGGGAAGCGCACAGCATGGGCCTGATGTTTCTCTATCTCGTGCCGTGCTTTTTTGTGGATGTGACCGAGGTCTGGGTGGCCTCCAGCAAGGTGCAGCGCCTGGCCACCATCATCGCCGGCATCTGGATCGAATTGGTGATATGCGGGCTGGCGATGATTGTCTGGACGAACACCCTCGCCGGCCAATGGCTGCACGACTTCGCCTACCTGATTTTGCTCATCACCGGCATAGCCGTCGTCGTCATCAATCTCAATCCTCTTATCAAGCTTGACGGGTACTACTTCATGACCGATCTTATTGGAATTCCCGACCTCAAGGAGCGGTCGACGGCTTTCCTTTCCGGTTTGTTCCAAAGCCGGATTCTGCGATTGCCGGTCGAGATTCCTGTTGTCCCACGGCGGCGCGTAACCCTCTTCGTCCTGTATGCCGCGGCTTCAGGCGCCTACAGCTACATGATGCTCTTTTTTGTCATTCGATTCTCCTACAATTTGACATCGAAGTGGCTGGCGGAGTTCGCGCTGATTCCAGCGGGATGGCTGGCATTTACCTTATTCCGCTCGCGGCTGCGCTCTTTGCGCGACGTTACCGGCCGTTTTAGGGAACAGCACTTTGGCGCGGGGCACAGGTGGCGGCCGATCCATGGTTTTTTTGCTGTTTGCCTGGCGGCAATTTTGTTTGTGCCTTTGTGGCGCGACCGCGAGGGCGCCTACTACACCATAGAACCGGCGCGGACCGATACGCTGCACGCAGCGGTAACCGGCCGGGTCAATGCCGTATTGGTTCAGGAAAACCAGCGTGTAAGCGCCGGGCAAGCGCTGCTCCGCATGAGCGGGTCCATGGCTGCTTCCATGCACTCCGCAGCCGCCGCGCAGACCCAGGATGCGCGTTTCCGGACCGTGACCGCGGAACTCCACGGAGATAGCATTGGCGGAGCCGCCGCCCGGCAAACAGCGTCTGCGCGTTCCGCCCAGCTTGCGGGCGAAGCTGAATCGTCGCTTGTGATCAGGGCCCCTGCAGACGGAGTAGTCCTGACCGAAAACCCTTCGGCTTTGCTTGACCGCGATGTTGCTTCAGGGCAGCCCCTGCTCGACCTGGCAGACGCCGGACCGCGGATCGTCCGCGTCTATATACCCGTCTCTGCGCTCGATCGCATCCATCCAGGGGCCGAGGTAGCGCTGGCTTTACCGGACAGTTTTTCTATCGTGCGCATGCCGCTGGGTTCGTTCGGAAGCGATGCCGTGACGCTTCCCGCGGGCTTGATTGCCAGCCAGGAATACCAGGGAATCAAGCTGCCGGTTTTTTATTGCGCCCGCATGGCGCTGCCGGAGGCGGCCGGAGATCCATTGTACGGGGTCTCGGGCAGCGCCAAGATATTTGGCCAGCGGCGCAGCCTCGCCGGCCGTTTTCTCACCACCATCGTCAGCCTGCTCAAAGCCCATGTCTGGTAAATGAAAAACGGCAACCGACTGGGCGGTTGCCGCGAATCATTGGGGACAGACAGGCTTATCGGGACTGCTATATTTCCGTCACCACTTGCCTGCGCACAAAATTTCTTATGGCTTGCATTCACCCCACTAGACAGGGCGGTTTGCGGTCAACGTGCGCTGCGCAGTCAGGGTGCGCTGTGCGGTCAGGGTGCGCTGTGCAGTCAAGGTCCGCTGCGCGGTCAAGGTGCGCTGTGCAGTCAAAGTGCGCTGTGCAGTCAAAGTGCGCTGTGCAGTCAAAGTGCGCTGTGCGGTCAAGGTGCGGTTGGCGGTAAGCAGCTTGCCGGCGGCGGCTGGGCTGGCGGGCTTGGCGGACTTGGTGGCGGTGGACTTTGCAGCCGGGCTGTTGCTGATCAGTGACTTCTTGGTGATTGCCATTTTCTTTTCCCCCAAAGGTTTGATTTTGATTTCGTTCTACGCCTTACCTTATTGCAACCCGCGTGCCAAACTTTCGGCTGCCCCGGTGTTTTTTGCAAGTCACAGAATTTATTGCATTTACAAGAACGGAGTATTTATCCGGGGCAAAGCGGCAATCTGCGCATGGGTTAAAAATTAACCATGCATAGGTTATTTTTTAACCAATTGCGGCTAAAGCGCATACTTGCGGCAGAGGTATTTCATGCGTTGGCCATCGATCTTCAACAGGCGCGCAGCGGCGGTCTTGCTTCCCTGGGTGCGGCTAAGAGCCGTGGTCAGCAAGGCGACTTCAAGGCGGCGGATCTCGTCGTCAAAGTCGATGCCTTCGGCGGGCACCAGGATGGCCTCCTGGGCGGCGACGCTTTGAGCCAGCACCCTGGACGGCAAATTGCTCAGCCCAATTTCATCTCCGCGAACCGTCACAACCAGGCGCTGAATCAGATTTTCAAGCTCGCGCACATTGCCGGGCCAGGTGTGCTCCTCGAAGATGGAGAGTGCGTCGGAGGAGATCCGCTTCACTGTTATTCCATTGGCGACGCAGTGCATCTGCAGGAAAAAGTCACAGAGCAGGGGGATGTCTCCGCTCCGCTCGCGCAGCGGAGGCAGATCGATGGGGATGACGTGAATGCGGTAGTAAAGGTCTTCGCGAAATCGCCCGGTGCGCACCATCTCTTCCAGCGGCTCGTTGGTGGCGCAGATGAGCCGGAAGTCGATTTTTCGTTGGGTGCGCCCGCCCAGCCGCTGCACCTGGTGATCTTCCAGCACCCGCAACAGCTTGGTTTGCAAAGGCACGGTGAGAGTCGCGATCTCATCCAGGAAAAGCGTGCCCCCGTCAGCCAGTTCGATCTGTCCTGGACGCGATTCGGTGGCACCGGTAAACGCTCCGCGCTCGCTGCCGAAGAGCTCTGATTCGATCAGGCTTTCCGGCAGAGCCGCGCAGTTGACGCGAATGTAAGGCTTGTTAGCCCGCCGGCTCAGCGCCACAATGGCCAGCGCGGCCAGCTCCTTGCCCGTACCGCTCTCTCCACGGATGAGCACGTTGATGCTGCTGCCCGCCACCTGCTGAATTGCGTCGTAGACCAGCCGCATCTGCTCGCTTACCCCAACAAAATCCTGGAAGCGGCTAAACTCGATCGACTGTTGGCGCATCCGCTCACGCTCGGCGTCCTCGCTGCGGCGGCGCATGGTCTCCACCAAGGCCATGCGCAGATCCGTCACGTCCACCGGATTGCGGAAGTGCGCGTCCGCGCCTGCGTTCAGCGCCTGCTTTTCCACGGCCCGGGGGCGCGCACGGCTCAAGGAGATCAGCGTGAAGTTCTCATTCAGCCTGCGTAGTTCGTTGAGGACGGGCAGGCCGCCTAACTCGTCTTCTCCCTCGGTATCGATGTCGAGGAGCACCGCGGCTACGTTGGCTTCCCGTGTCCAACGCGCGAGGTTCTCGTAGCCATCGCGCACGATCACTTCAACCCATGGCGATAGCTCGGGGATCACGACTTCAAGGAAGTCTTCGTCGGCCGTGACAATGCATGCCACCGGAAGCGCACTTTGGCGCTGAGGAGTGGGCCCGTTGTCGGCCCGAGAACGACGAGAGGTCATATCGAATTCTACCGTCGAAG
>Ga0302326_10031767_pt1 | contig 10540 bp, 6 predicted proteins | sample Palsa_T0_3_FD_202264 | JGI IMG/M metagenome (GOLD analysis project Ga0302326, IMG submission 202264) | Peat permafrost microbial communities from Stordalen Mire near Abisko, Sweden - Palsa_T0_3 | ecosystem: Environmental > Terrestrial > Soil > Palsa > Peat permafrost | place: Sweden: Abisko...
AACGTCCAATTCGCGCCGTGCCACAGGCCGCCGATCAGCATCGTGAGCATTATGTTGCGGTACGTTGCGATTCGGCCGTAGCGATTGCCGCCGAACGGAATGTACAGATAGTCGCGCAGCCACGATGAGAGCGTCATGTGCCAGCGCCGCCAAAATTCGGTGACGCTCCAGGCCAAATACGGGCGCCGAAAATTTTCTGGAAAGTCGAAGCCGAGTACGCGCGCGCAGCCGATCGCGATATCGCTATAGCCGGAGAAATCGAAATAGATCTGCATGGCGAACGCGAACGCGCCGCTCCACGCGGCAGGCGCTCCCGGGTTCGCCAAGATCGAACCGAAGTATGCGTCGGCCGCCGGCGCGAAGCGGTCGGCGATGACGCTCTTTTTCACGAGACCGAGCGCGATTTGCGAAACGCCGCGCGCCAGGCGCTCGGGGCTCGCGACGTGCCGTTGCGCGAGCTCGTTGAAGAAGAGGCCCGCGCGCACGATGGGCCCCGCGAGCAATTGCGGGAAGAACGCGATGTAGAGCGCGTAATCGAAGACGTTCCGCTCGGCGCGCACCTTGCCTCGCCCCACGTCGACGAGATACGAAATGCTTTGAAACGTGTGGAAGCTGATGCCGACCGGGACCACGAGCGAGAGCGCCCACGGGTCGTTTGCGAAGCCAAACGCGTGCGCGAACGTGCCGCTGAAGAAGTCGCCGTATTTCAGCGTCCCCAAGAACGCGACGTTGGCCGTGATGCCGGCGGAGAGCATGGCGCGCCGAGGAGCGCCCGACGTTCGTTGGATGCCGAGGCCGAAGAGGAAATCGGTTACGGTGAGGCCGAGCAAAACGGCGAGATAGTACGTGTTCCATCGCGCGTAAAAATAATAGCTCGCGAGCAACAGGATCGTTCGGCGCAAACGCGCATCGCGCACCGCGTAGTATGCGAAGGCCACGGCCCCGAAGAAAAGTGCGAACTCGTACGTCTGGAAGCGTATCGGGATGCCGAAGCCCTCGCGCAGATCGGGAATTCCAAAAACTGCCAGCGCGAGGTGCCCGCGCGTGGGGGCGTACACCGGCGCACGGCGCGCGTCATTCTGCGGAGCCGGCGCGGCGGTACGCAGGGCGCGCGCGACGTCGCTTGCGAGCAACGCGCTAAAACGGTAGGCACCCGCGCGATTGAGATGGGTGGCATCCGCGAAGAGTTCGGGACGCTCGAGCGCGACGAACGGACCTTGCGGCAACAGACGCGCGCCGTCGTTCGCCGCGAATCCGGCGATCGTTCCGCTCGGCGGCGGCGGAAGCGCGCGATGCGCGGGCCGTGCCGGGATGCGCACGAAAATGACGGGCGTGCCGCTTGCGCGATAACGGCGAACCATCTCTCCGAGCCACTGTTCCCGGTACGCGGCGTACGAGGGGCTCGGCCGCGCGAGCGCGAGCACCTGGCGGCGCAGTTCAGCGAGATACACGGCGGGGAACGAAGGCGGTTCGACCAGTGTATCGTGCGCGAAATCGACTCGTAAGCCGGCAAGTGACGTCGTTCGCAAGCGCGACGGATGTGTCGGCGTATCGCTCGCCGGCGCTGCGAGTTCCGTGAGGCGACCCTTCGGATCGCCGAGAAAACTCTGGACGTCGTCGCGCAGGAGCGGCCCGCGTAAGGACAGTTCGATGAGCGCCTGAACACGCCGGTCGATCGTCGGAAAACTTCGCGCGATGCGAACGACCTCTCCCGCATCGGCACGAGCGGCGATGTAATGCAGGTCGGCGTAGCGGTCGTCCGCATCGAGGCTGCCGATCGCTCCGTCGTCGTCGCTGTACGTGTCGACGGGAACGACCACGGCGCGAAAGCGATGTGCCTGCGGATCGAGGGCGCGATCGAGGACGGTCCAGCAGCGTGGAGTCGTCCCCGGCACGGATGCGTCGATGAAATGCAGTCCGGGCGCCGCGCGGTCCGCGTTCGGCACGTCGAAGCCTTCGTAGATGCGCGAGTCGCCGAACACGAGGACGTCGGATGCAGGGTCGTGCGCGGCGGCGGATGCGGCGGCGATCACGTGCTCGAAGCTTCCGGTAGTCGAATCGGGTGCGAGAAAGTGATAGTAGAGCGGCGTCGCAAAGAGCAGCGCGTTAACGGCGAGAAAAACGACGAATCCGGCAACGAACACGGCCGCTTCGCCCCAGAACGGGCGCTCGGGCGCCGCACGCTTGCGTTCGGACGCAATGATAGGAATGGGGGGCCTTTCGAAGCAACGCACACGGCGCTGTGATTCTCGGGAACCGTGCGCTTTTCGCATTGCTCGGCTGCGTTTCCGCCGTCACGAGCGGCTGCGGCGGCCGCGGTGCTCCAGTCGCGCCGATCGCGCCGGCCGTTTCGGCGTCCGTCAGCGCAACGCCGACGCCGACGCCCGTCACGGGAACCGCGACCCCGACACCGTCGCCAACGGCAACGCCTACCGCGACGCCAACGCCAACGCCAACGCCAACACCGTCGCCAACGCCAACGCCAACACCGTCGCCAACCCCAACCCCAACCCCAACCGCAACCCCAACTCCCATATCCGCGCGGCCGCTCGCAAGCGGTGACACGTTCGCCTACGCGGGGAGTTTGCTGCAAACGTTCGTCTACTACGGATCTTCGCCGAATCCGAACGCCACGTTCGCGGCCACGATTTCACAAACGGTGACGGACGTTGGTACCAAGCCCTTCGACGGTGCGCATCCCTACGACCTCAACGTGAACGAAGTCGATCTCTCCGAGACCGAGCGCCAAACGGTGACGACCGACGCGTACGTCGCGATGGCTCCCTACTCGAGCACGCAGAACGGGTACTATACGTACGGCTATACGTCGACCGATAGCAGCGGACAGAGCATCACGGACCTGTTCGCGGATGTCACGAATGGGAACGGTCTGCTCGACATCTTGCCCGAATCGGCGGGTGCCGTGTGGAGCAACGATGCAGCCCAAACGATCGCCGAATCCGAGGCGGACGGCTTCACCTCGAAGCGCATCGTCGCCGCGGGCGGGACTTATGCGGAAACCGACACCTATCCGCAGCGGTCGCAGTCGTCGAGCCCGCCGCCGCTGATCGCCACGATCGCGGAAAACGCCGACGGTTCCGGGACCTACGACACGCCGATCTTCGGCTCGAGGAAGCAAACGTTCACGTACTCCGCGCCCGCAAGCGGGACGATCACGATTCGTTTGCCGGGCGCGATCGATACCGTCAAGCAGTGGTACACGCTGCCGCTGTACGTGGAGCACGATCGCGATGAGGGAGCGGTCGCGATCCCGGCGGCGTGCCGCGTGCCCGCGAAGTACGGCAGCACCGGCAACGGTATCGACGAGCAGTTCACCCGGGTGGATACGGTCTTCGGAACGATCGAGTCGTTCGATCAGCTCAGCTACGTGGTCGGCGGCTATGCCGTCTGCACGACCTTGAGCGATACGACGCAGATCTTTTACGACTACAGCGGCCAAGGCGATGAAGCGCCGAACGGCCTTTCGTTTTCGGGCGGAACATCGCCGCTCGAGCTTGCGACGTTTACGTCGACCACCGGCCTGGGGGCAACGAACGTCTCGGGCGCTGCGCGTGGCCGCTCGCCGCTCGCGGGCTCCGATGCACGTGGACTATCCCTGCGAACCGCGTTCCTCGCCATCGTCGAGCGCCGGCGGTTCGCTCGCGTCCACCGGGCGGCAATTCGTCTTCGCTCGATCAGCCTTGCGGGGTCTCACTGACGATGAAGGCTCTGTTTCGAACCGGCCTCTCGCTGCGCACGATGGTTTGCGCCATCGCGTTTGCGGGTTGTTCGGGCGGATCGTCGTCGCAGCCGGCGCCCGTTCCGGCACCAGGCATCGCGGCGACCGCGACACCGCCGCGAGGCGGCGCGGTGCAGCAGGTTCCGTATGGTGTGCAGGCCCTCGCCGGTGCGGCGTTCGTGAAGCGCGCGAAGCTCGCGCGCGTCGGTGCCGACGTGCTCGTCACGATGCGCGATCCCGGCGGCCTGATCGCGTATGCTGCGGCGGCGAACGATTCCACGAACCCGGCCTTCCGGCAGTGGCTCACACCGGAAGAACTCGGCGATCGTTTTGGTGCCTCCGCGAGCGGCTACGCGGCCGCCGCGAACTATTTCGCCGAGAATGGGATCGCCGTGCAGACGTACCCGCAACGTCAAATTCTGCGCATCGGTGGGTCGCAAGCAAACGTGGAACGAGCCCTCGGTCTGCAATTCGGTTTCTACCGAAAAAACGGGCAGACGTTTCTCGCTCCGATCGCGGCTCCCAAACCGCCGAGTTCGCTGCGCATCGCGGCGCTCGGCAACGTGGTCCGCTACAGCGCGAGATCGCGCCGCTTTCTGAATCTCGGGCTCGGCAGCGGTCTCGTGCAAGGCTACGCTCCGCAGCAGATATCCAACGGCTTCGATTTTCCGAGACAAGAAGGGGCCGGAATTACGATCGGCATCATCGGTACCGGCCCCATCACCGATGGTGATCCGCGCATCAAATACGGCGACGTTGCCGAGTACCGCACGTTGTACCGTCTGGGCGGAACGGGCGTCGTGAAGCAAGACGTCGACACGTCGCACTACTCGGGCGGCAACACCGGCGTGCCCGGCGAGGGGTACTCGCAATCCGGGCTCGCCACGCCGCCGCCCGTCACCTCGCCCTCGAGCCAAGGCTGCATCCAGCAGGGCTACGATTCCAACGCCGGCAGCAACAACTTCAACATTACCAACTACTCGACGTGCAATCCCGAAGACCTCGAATCGCAACTCGACACGGAGCAGGCGGCCGGCCTCGCAAACGATGCGACGATCAATTTCTACATCGCCTTCAATCCGACCGAATGCTTCGGACCTTGCGGCGGTGCGGCACCCACGCAAGAACTCGGGCTCGATGAAGCTGACGACGAGATCGAGCAAGCCATCGCCGACAATCTTTCCGACGTGATTTCGATGAGCTTCGGCGAAGACGAACTCTCGAGCAACCAGGGAGGCTACTTCGGACCTGGGACCAACAATTTCGAACCCGTGGAATTCGCCTCGCTCGCAAGCGAAGGGATCGCGGTGTTTGCGTCGTCGGGCGACTTGGGCGCAGAGGAATGTCTGGATAATTCGTCATTCTCGGGGAGCGTGATGAATGCGCCGTGCGTCAGCTATCCGGCGACCGATCCGAGCATCATCAGCGTCGGCGGCGTCAACGCGCCTTTCGACGCGCAGGGCCACCTGACGGGGCCGATGACCGGATGGGGCTTGGCGACGCAGGCCGGACAGGCCGGGCTTGGATATGCTCCCGGCGGTTCCGGCGGCGGATGCTCGAAGTATTTTGCGGAGCCCAGTTACGGTGCGAACGCGAAGCTGCCGTGCGCCGGCATGCGCTCGCAGCCGGATGTCGCGCTGGATGCGGATACTGCAACGGGCGTCGCGGTCGTTCTCGATGCAGACCCGAGCCTCGGCGGACGACAAATCGTACGCGTCGGCGGCACAAGCGTCTCCGCGCCGGAAATGGCCGCGATGTGGGGCTCCGTCGTGTCGGCTTGCAAGCAGAACGCTGCATGCTCGGGTCGTGCGGCTGGTTCGAAAGGGTATCGTCTGGGAAATCCGGGCACGTATCTGTATGCGATCTACGAGAATCCGGTTGCGTACGCGTCGTCGTTCTATGACGTGCTGTTCGGAAACAATTCGCTGCAGTCCGGAAGGCCGGGCGGGCCGCAGGATCCGGGCTTCAATGCCGGTGTCGGATACGATCAGGTCACGGGTATCGGCGCACCCTATGGGAACAACTTCGTGACTGCAGTGCTTTCGTCGATTCCCGGGATGTGAACTTGCCTCGCTAGCGAGAGCGTGCGCGCGCGCCTGTCGCAACGGTAGGAAACTCGAGGCCTTCGCAGCAACGCAGCGAATCTTATGATTCTCCGGAACCGCACGCTTTTTGTATTGCTCGGGTTCGTTTCTGCGGCGATGTTCGGCTGCAGCGGCGGCGGCGGGGGAGGCGGCGGCACGCCGCCGACCCAGGCACCGACGGCGACGCCGACTCCGGGTGTGACCGCGACGCCGACACCCGTTGCCACAGCAACGCCGACACCCGTTGCCACGGCCACACCAACTCCCACGCCGACGCACACGCCGGTGCCGACGCCGACGCCGACCGCGCTCTCGGCGTATTCGGGCCAAACGCTCGAGTCGTTCGTGTACTACGGCTCGACGCCGAATCCAAGCGCGACGATCGATTACGCGGTGACGCAGTCCGTCAATAACGAGGGCAGCGCGTCGTTCGACGGTGCGACGCCGAACGAATATCGAACGATTGAAAGCGACGCGGCGCCGAATCAGGCCATCCACCTCACGACGAATACCTACTTCGGAACGGCTCCTTACAACGGCGAAACGGGCTCGTACACGTACGGTTACAACTCGGTCGACTCCAACGGACAATCGATTGTCGACGCTTTGAGCAACGTGACGAACGGAAACGGCCTGATCGATATTCTCCCGCAGACTTCGGGCGCGTCGTGGACCAATTCCGGTGCCGCGAAGTTCAGCGAAGCGGAGAGCGACGGTTTCACCTCGACGCGAACGATTGCTACGGGCGGGACGTACGGGGAAACGGATACGTACCCGCAGGGCTCGCAAACGTCGCTGACGGCAACGCTCACCGAGAACAGCGACGGCTCGGGAACGTACAGTTTTCCACTGTGCGGCATAGCAGGCGACAATGCCACCCTGTCGTATTCGGTCCCCGCGAGCGGAAAGATTACGATCAAATATAGTCAGCCCGAGAGCTGCACGTCGCCCGGGAGCGCAACGTATAAGGTAGCGACGTGGTACTCATCGCCGCTGTCTCTCTATAAAGAAACCGATACCGATAACGGCACGCAGTCGATTCCCGCAGCGTGCGCCGTGCCCGCGGCATACGGCACGTCGGGCAGCGCTATCGAGGAGAGATACACGAAGGTCGACACGGTGCTCGGCACCGACGAAACGTTCGATCAGGTCACGTACGTGGTCGGCGGCTCCACCGTCTGCACGACGCTCGGCGACACGACGAAGATCTTCTACGACTACACCGGGCAAGGAGACCAACTGCCGATCGGCTTCGCGTTCTCCGGGGGCACGTCGCCGGTTGAAGTCGACACGGTCACGTCGGCGATCGGCCTGCAATCCACCGGCGTCGCAGGCGCGGTCCGGCGCAGCAATTTCCTCGCCCTTGTCGAGCGCCTGCGGCTCGAACGCATCCACCGCGCGGCCCTCCATCTTTCCACGCTTCGTTTCGAGAGATCGCACCGATGAACGCAAGTTTCCGTCGCAGATCCGTGTACGCAGGCCTCGCGGCCGTCTTCGCTCTCGCCGCCTGTAGCGGTGGGGCGGGCACGCCGGTAACGCCGATTGCGCTGAGTTCGGCCCCGCCCGCCGCGGCCGCAACCGGGACGTCCACCGCGACCGCGGTCGTTCCGTACGGCGGTGGACTCCTCGCGGGCGCGACCTACTTGCATCGTGCGATACTCGGCTCGGTAGGGGCGGATGTGATGATGTCGATGCGCGATGCCGCGGGTCTGGTCGCGTACGCGAAAGCGGCGAGCGATCCTAAGAATCCGCTCTTCCGCCATTGGCTGACTCCGCAAGAACTCGGCGATCGTTTCGGCGCTCCGGCGAGCGACTACGCAGCGACGGGGAAGGTTCTCGCCACGAACGGCATCGCCGTCAAGGGATATCCGCAGCGCCAAATGTTTCGCATCCACGGCCCACAGGCAACTGTGGAGCGCGTGCTCGGGCTGCAGTTCGGGGTGTACAAGAAAAACGGACAGACGTTCATCGCCCCGATGAGCGCGCCGCGGCCGTCCGTGTCGCTGCGCCTTGCCGCCATCGGCAACGTGGTCCATTACAGAACGAGATCGCGACGTTTCTTGCCCTTACGCGTTTCGACGTCGTTCGTGGAAGGATACGCTCCGGAACAGATCGCCGGCGGCTTCGACTATACGGGCGCGTACGGCGCGGGATACAAGGGCGACGGGATGACGATCGGGATCATCGGCACGGGCCCGATTACGGATGGAGATAAGCGCTTCAGCCTCGGCGACGCGGCCGACTATCGCTCGCTCTACAAGGTTTCGGGTACGGGGAAAGTCATCCAAGACATCGATCTCGACAACTATTCTCAAGGCGACGGCCCCGGCGGGCCCACTGAGTATTCGCAAACGGGCCTCGCCACACCGCCGCCCGTAACCTCTCCATATACGACGGCCTGCCAGAACCAAGGCTACGATCCGAGCAATCCGTCGACGATCGGCAACATTACCGACTACACTACCTGCAACCCGGAAGATTTCGAGGCGCAACTCGACACGGAGCAAAGCTCCGCGCTCGCGCCCGGTGCGAACGTCAACTTTTACATTGCGTACAATGCTGCCGAATGTTACGGACCGTGCTCCTCAAACAACCCGCCCGGCCAGGAGCTTGGGATCAATGAAGCCGACGACGAGATCCAGCAGGCGATCGCGGATAACAAATCCGACGTGATCAGCATGAGCTTCGGCGAAGACGAAATCTCGAGCGAGGAAAGCGGATATTTCGGCGTCAACGGAAGTCCCAGTTTCGAGCCGATGGAATTTGCGTCGCTCGCGAGCGAAGGGGATGCCGTGTTTGCGTCGTCCGGCGATAACGGTGCGGAGGAGTGCCAGGACAATACCGGTCTGAGCAACTCGCAGCAGAATCAGCCGTGCGTTAGCTACCCGGCGACCGATCCGAGCGTCACGAGCGTGGGAGGCGTCAACGCGCCGTTCGATGATTCCGGCCGGCTGACCGGCCCAATGACGGGCTGGGGCCTGGCCACCCAAGAAGTAAGCCTCGAGCCCGGCGGCTCGGGCGGCGGATGCTCGGTCTACTTCGAGACTCCATCGTACGAGGTCGGCGTTTCGCCGGCGTTGCCGTGCAGCGGCATGCGGCCGCAGCCGGACGTTGCCCTGGACGCGGACACAAATACTGGTGTCGCGGTCGATATCGATGCCGATCCGAGCCTGGGCGGCCGTTTCATCGGCGCGATCGGCGGTACGAGCGTCTCGGCACCTGAGATGGCCGCTATGTGGGCTCTCGTCCTGCAGGCCTGCAAAGCGACTGCCTCGTGCGCGAACCACAGCGCCGGCGCGACCGGCTACCGGCTGGGGAACCCCGGCACGTACCTGTACAAGATCTACCAAAGCTCGACGGAGTACCCGGCGACCTTTTACGACGTCCTTTTCGGGAACAATTCGCTCCCGAGCACGACCGGCGGCCAAGCCCCGGGCTTCAATGCCGGCAAAGGGTACGATCTGGTGACCGGCCTCGGAGCTCCGTTCGGAAGAAACCTGATCTCGAGCGTCCTCGCAAACGTTCTTTGAAATCGGGGCGGCGTGCCTTTTCTTGAAATCGGGGCGGCGTGCCCCCCGATGGCCCCCAAGGGCGCACTCGCGCCCTAGGGGACGGTGGCGACGGACGGGGCGTGGGTCTTGCGGGGCCTGGTATAATACGTGGGCTGTGAAAGAGAAGATCCACCCCACCTGGTATCCCCAGGCCCGCGTGCATTGCGCGTGCGGCCACGAGTTCGTTACGGGCTCGACCGCTAAGGAGATTAGCGTCGAAGTCTGTTCGGCATGTCATCCGCTGTTCACGGGGCAACAGAAGTTCCTCGATACCGCCGGCCGCGTCGATAAGTTCAACCAGCGCATGGCCGCCGCGGAAAAGAAGAAGACCGAAGCCGCCGAGCGCAAGCGCATCAAGGAAGAGGCCGTCGCCGCCGAGGCGTAGCGAAGCCGCCGGATCTTGGGGACGGGCTGCAGCGATGCGGCTCGTCCTTTTTACTTCCTCGGTACCGCTTGGGAGAAAGGAGCAGCTGAATGTTCAACCTGGATCGCCTGGAAACGCTCTCGAGACGCTTCGATGAAATCGAAGCCGAGCTCGCCAATTCCGGCGGCGTCTTCGATCAAGCGCGTTTCACCGGCCTTGTGAAGGAACGCTCCGCGAACGAACCGACGGTCGCCGCATACCGCGCCTACAAGAAATTGCTGGCCGATATCGCGGAGAACGAGACGCTGCTGCTCGATAAAAGCGATCCCGAGATGCACGACCTTGCCGAAGAAGAAGCCAAAGCATTGCGCGAACGGCGTCGCGAACTCGAAGCCGAGTTGACCGAACTGATGTTGCCCCGCGACCCCAACGACACGAAGGACGTGTTCGTGGAAATCCGCGCGGGTGCCGGCGGCGACGAAGCCGGCCTCTTTGCGGCCGAACTCGCGCGCATGTACGCGCGTTACGCGGAATCGCTGAAGATGAAGGTTGAAATCCTCTCGCAGAGCGAGAACGAGGCGGGTGGCGTCAAGGAAATCGTCATGAGCATTCGTAGCGGCGAGCCGTACCGTTTTCTCAAGTACGAGAGCGGCGTCCACCGCGTGCAGCGCGTCCCCGTGACGGAATCGCAGGGCCGCGTGCACACGAGCACGGCGACGGTCGCAGTGTTGCCGGAAGCAGACGAGACCGATACCGATATCGAGATCAATCCCAAGGACCTCGAAGTCGATACCTACAAGGC
>Ga0302326_10031768_pt1 | contig 10540 bp, 7 predicted proteins | sample Palsa_T0_3_FD_202264 | JGI IMG/M metagenome (GOLD analysis project Ga0302326, IMG submission 202264) | Peat permafrost microbial communities from Stordalen Mire near Abisko, Sweden - Palsa_T0_3 | ecosystem: Environmental > Terrestrial > Soil > Palsa > Peat permafrost | place: Sweden: Abisko...
CTCGGCCGGCAGCATCGTCCAGATCGAGGCGCGTCACGCGGCCGCGATCAACCTCCTGATCAACAAGTCGCCGACGCCGAACGGCGGCTTCGACAAGCCGCTGACCGAAGCTCAGGTGCTCGCCGCGGTCAAGCCGCTGATCAAGGAATAGTCCCACGCGCCTCCTCGGCTGCTTTGAGAGACTGGTATCACTGTCCCAGTCCCTGATCGACAGTTGAGGAGGCGTATGTCGGACAACAGCTTTGGTGCGCAAGGAACACTCGAGGTTGGCGGCAAGGAGTACGAGATCTTCCGGTTGGACGCGCTGCAGCAGCGCTTCGACGTCGCGCGGCTGCCGTTCTCGCTGAAGGTGCTGCTCGAGAACCTGCTGCGCACCGAGGGCAACGGCGCGGTCGAGGCGAAGGACATCGAGGCGCTCGCGAGCTGGGATGCGAACGCCCAGCCGAGCAAGGAGATCGCGTTCACGCCCGCGCGTGTGCTGATGCAGGACTTCACCGGCGTGCCCGCGGTCGTCGACCTCGCGGCGATGCGCGACGCGATCGCCGAGTTTGGAGGCGACCCGGCGAAGATCAACCCGCTCGCGCCGGCCGAGCTCGTGATCGACCACTCCGTGCAGGTCGACGCGTTCGGCACGCGCGACTCCTTTCAGATCAACGCCGAGCGCGAGTTCGAGCGCAACCAGGAGCGCTACGCGTTCCTGCGCTGGGGCCAGGGCGCGTTCGACGATTTCGCGGTCGTGCCGCCGGACACGGGGATCGTCCACCAGGTCAACCTGGAGTACCTCGCGCGCGTGGTCTTTCAGAAGGATCGTCCGGGATCTGGATCGGGATCGGCCTCGGACCAGCTGCCGCAGCTCTACCCGGACACGCTCGTCGGCACCGACTCGCACACGACGATGGTCAACGGCCTCGGCGTGCTCGGCTGGGGCGTGGGGGGGATCGAGGCCGAGGCGGCGATGCTCGGCCAGCCGATGTCGATGCTGATCCCGCGCGTCGTCGGCTTCGAGCTGCACGGCGAGCTGCCCGAGGGCGCGACCGCGACCGACCTCGTGCTGACCGTCACGCAGATGCTGCGCGAGCGCGGCGTGGTCGGCTCGTTCGTCGAGTTCTTCGGCGCCGGCCTCGCGGGCCTGCCGCTCGCCGACCGGGCGACGATCGGGAACATGTCGCCCGAGTTCGGCTCGACCTGCGCGATCTTCCCGATCGACGCGGAGACGCTGCGCTACCTCGAGTTCTCCGGCCGTCCGCGGGAGCGGATCGCGCTGGTCGAGGCCTACGCGCGCGAGCAGGGCCTGTGGCACGACGAGAGCTCCGAGCGCACGACCTACTCGGACACGCTCGAGCTCGACCTCGGCGACGTCGTGCCGAGCATCGCCGGCCCCAAGCGCCCGCAGGACCGCGTCGCGCTGAGCGACGCCCGCGATGAGTTTCGCCGCGTCGTGACCGGCTACGTCCCCGCCTACGACGAGCGCGACGAGGCCTCCGCGGAGAGCTTCCCCTCGAGCGACCCGCCGGCGAACGGCAACGACCATCCGGTCGCGGGGAACGACGGCGGTCCCAGCTACGCGCACGAGCGCGCGGGCGCGGGCGCGGGCTCGGGCGCGGGCGCGGGCGCGGGGGCGGGCGCGGGGGCGGGGTCGGTGGCGGGGGCTGCCGCAAGCGCTCAGGCCGGCGAGCAGGGATCGGGCGCCACGGCGACCGCCGAGCGCGGCTCGGGATCGGCGGGCGCCGGCAGCGCCGTCGCGGTGACGCTCGCCGACGGCACCGAGACCGAGCTCGACCACGGGCACGTCGTGATCGCGGCGATCACGAGCTGCACGAACACCTCGAACCCGTCGGTGATGGTCGGCGCGGGCATCCTCGCGCGCAACGCGCTCGCGCGCGGGCTGAAGACGAAGCCGTGGGTCAAGACCTCGCTGGCGCCGGGCTCGAAGGTCGTGACCGAGTACCTCGACAAGGCCGGCCTGACCGAGCCGCTGGAGCAGCTCGGCTTCAACCTCGTCGGCTACGGCTGCACGACCTGCATCGGCAACTCCGGGCCGCTGCCGGAGGAGGTCTCCAAGGCGGTCGGCGAGGCCGACCTGGCGGTCGTGTCGGTGCTGTCGGGCAACCGCAACTTCGAGGGGCGGATCAATCCCGACGTGAAGATGAACTACCTCGCGTCGCCGCCGCTGTGCGTCGCCTACGCGCTGGCGGGGACGATGGACGTCGACATCGTCGGCGAGCCGCTCGGTCGGGACGATGAGGGCAAGGACGTGTACCTGCGCGACATCTGGCCGGGCGAGCGCGAGGTCGCCGAGACGATCGAGCGGGCGGTCCAGTCGGACATGTTCCGCAAGAGCTACGGCGAGGTGTTCGAGGGCGACGAGCGCTGGAATTCCTTGCAGATCCCGACGGGCGATCGGTTCGCGTGGGCGGAGGACTCGACGTACGTGCGGCTGCCGCCGTACTTCCAGGACATGCCGGCCGATCCCGCGCCGGTACGGGACATCGCGGGCGCGCGCGTGCTCGCGAAGCTCGGCGACAGCGTCACGACCGACCACATCTCCCCGGCCGGCTCGATCAAGCGCGACGGGCCCGCGGGCAAGTATCTGCAGGAGCAGGGCGTGGCGCCGCGCGACTTCAACTCCTACGGCTCGCGCCGGGGCAACCACGAGGTGATGATGCGCGGCACGTTCGCGAACATCAGGTTGCGCAACCAGATCGCCTCGAGCGCCGGCGGCCCGGCGCTCCCGGAGGGCGGGGTGACGCTCTACTTCGGCGCGCCGGGGTCAGGTACCGATCCCGCCCGCCCCGAGCAGCTGTCGATCTACGACGCGGCGATGAAGTACATCGCCGAGGACGTGCCGCTGGTCGTGCTCGGCGGCAAGGAGTACGGCTCGGGCTCCTCGCGCGACTGGGCCGCGAAGGGCACGAAGCTGCTCGGCGTGAGGGCCGTGATCGTCGAGAGCTTCGAGCGTATCCACCGCTCGAACCTGGTCGGGATGGGCGTGCTGCCGTTGCAGTTCCCCGAGGGGCAGAGCGCCGACTCGCTGGGGCTGACCGGCGAGGAGGTCTTCTCGATCGAGGGCCTCGCCGCGGCGATGAACGATGGGGACCCATTCGCCCCGCTACCGAGCGAGGTCCAGGTGCAGGCACAGCGCGACGGCGCCGAGCCCGTGAGCTTCAAAGCCCGCGTGCGGATCGACACGCCGCGTGAGGCCGAGTACTTCCGCCACGGCGGCATCCTGCAGTTCGTCCTGCGCCGGCTGCTGAGCGCTGAATAAATCCTGCGCGCAATGGTGTAGATATAAAGGTTGGAATCTCGCCTGACGATAGCTAACGGCAGCCGGGATGGTGATAGAAGATTTGAAACTGCGTATTACCATAGTTACACGCAGTTTAAAAAGTATATGCAATAGATGATGAGCCCGACAACCCCGAAAAAACCGCAAAAGCGCGGCGCCACGAAAAAAGGCGCGGCCAGCCCGACCCCAAAGGTCCTGCTCGACCTGCTCGAGGCGCAGGGTCCCTCCGGCTATGAGACCGCCCCCGCGGCGGTCTGGCGTGACGCGGCGCAGGGCTTCGCGGCGGTCTCGACCGACGTCGTCGGCACGCCGCTGGCGCTGGTGGCTCCCAAGCACGACGCACGCACACCGGCGAAACGGCTGCTGGTGATGGGGCACATCGACGAGATCGGCCTGATCGTGACGCACATCGACGACCAGGGCTATCTGTGGTTCGGATCCGTCGGCGGTTGGGACGCGCAGATCCTCGTCGGTCAGCGCGTCGTGCTCGACACGCGCGGCGGCAACGTCACGGGCGTCGTCGGCAAGAAGCCGATCCACCTGCTGCGCGAGGACGAACGCAAGAAGGTCGCCGAGATCCGCGACCTGCACATCGACATTGGCGCGCGCGACGGCGACGACGCCCGCGCGCGGGTCAGGGTCGGCGACGTCGCTGTGATCGACGCCGGCCCGGCGGAGATGCCGAACGGCCGGCTGATCTCGCGCGCGCTCGACAACCGCCTGGGCTCGTTCGTGGCGCTCGAGGCGGCGCGGCTCGTGGCCGAGGCCGGTGGCGCCGAGTGGGAGCTCGCGGCCGTGGCGGTCGCGCAGGAGGAGATCACCTTCGGCGGTTCGAGCACGAGCGCCTTCTCACTACAGCCCGACGCGGCGATCGTCGTCGACGTCACCCACGCGACCGACGCGCCGGGGATCGACGTGAAGGAGATCGGTAAGCACGAGCTCGGGTCGGGCCCGGTGATCAGCCGCGGCTCGACGCTGCATCCGCAGCTGTTCGAGCTGCTGTATGAGACGGCCGAGCGAGAGAAGATCCCGTTCACGGTCGAGGCCTCGGCGCGCAGCACCGGCACCGACGCCGACGCGGTTCACATCAGCCGCGCGGGCGTCCCCACCGGCCTCGTGTCGATCCCGATCCGCTACATGCACTCCCCGGTCGAGCTGGTCCAGCTGGACGACGTGTACGCCTGCGCTCGCCTGATCGCCGCCGCCGCCCTGAGGTTGGACGGCGGCGCGGCTTTTAGCCGCTAAGCAGCTGTCAACTCCGTCATCTCAGATACCTCGTAGGCCTTGCCGGGGCAGCCGCCGAGCACGAGCATCTGCAGACCCTCGGGTCCCGAGTGGACCTTGCGCTTTACGCCCCCGGCGACCCGCACGAAGATGTCCGGGCCGAGATCCACGCGCTCGCCATCGATCTCGATCCAGCCGGAGCCCTTGAGCGTGACGTAGACCTCCTCCTGGCCATCGTGCTCGTGATCGTGCTCGGGGTAGTCGCCGTAGTCGGCCGGCATCCTGATGACCTGCATGCCGAACGAGGTGACCCCGAGCTCGGCCCTGGCCTTGACGAACCCGCCTCCGAACGCGGCCTCCATGTCCTTGACGTGCTTTGCGGTGTAGTCGCTCATGTTCGCTCCTGTCTCGGTGTGGTCGTGATTTTGCGTCTTGAAGTGTTGATGGGTCGATCATCCGACGGTGGATGGGTGCCTGCCTGCTCTTGGGATCAGCGTGCGTCCTCGTCGCTTGCCGACGACAGCGCCGGCTGGAGCACCGGTTTGTCGGTCGGCATGATGATCCCGAGCTGGCGCGACTGCGCGAGCACCGCGCCGTCGGGCGCCCAGATCACGCCGTCCTCCTCGAACAGGCCGTCGTGGAGCAGCCGCGTTTCGAATACGCCGAGGCACAGCGAAGCCGGGTCGCAGTCGCAGGCGGAGATCGGCTGGCGGAAGTGGATCGTGAGGTCGATCGTGGGGCTGACCGCCGGCGAGTCGAGCGCGATGAACGACGGCGGGAACCACGCGTCGCAGAACAGCGCGAGCGCGAGCGCGTCGACCGGACGCGGCTCCGGCAGGCCGGTCCAGCCGCCGACCCGCATCGGCGCGCCGCTGCCGGCGAACGGGATCGCGCCGACGCGCGGCTGCATCACGAGCTGCCGGGTGAATTCCGGCGCCCCCTTGAAGAGCCCCGGCGTCGAGCGCCGCTCGGCGTCCGGCGCGCCCAGCTCGGGCATCGGCAGTTCGTTCGCGCCCGGCGCCTGCCACGGCACCGAGAAGGCGGCGAGCGCGAGCGCGATCACGCGGCCGTTCTGCTCCAGGCGCGCCGAGAGCGTGCTCAGCGAGCGCCCGGCGCGCTCGACGGTCGCGTGAATCTCGACCGGTCCCAGCTCCGGGGAGGCGGCGTAGTGGATTGTCAGCGAGCGCGGCGTGCGCGCGGGATCGTCCACGGTGGCGATGAGCGCGCGGAGCAGGATCGCCGCGAGATAGCCGCCGTGGGGGCCGCGTCCGGCGCGCCAGCCGGGGGCGATCGTCGCTGAGTGAGCGCCGTCGGCGAGCTGCGTGACGGCCGTGTCGCGGTCGAACACCGTGTCCATGCAGCGGCGAGCATATCGGGCGGCCGCCCAGCTGGCCGCCCAGCTGGCCGCCCGGCCAGTCGCGCTGGTCAGGCCTCCGGCGGCGTGATCGATCCCGCTTCGGCTGGTTCCTCGGGGTCCCGGCACAGTCCTTGCCGTGTGGCCCCCGGGAAGGCCCCGGCGTGGAAATCAGCCGCGGACGAGCCGCTTGTACGTGATCCGGTGGGGCCGGTCGGCGGCCGGGTGGGCGGGGTCATCATTCTCGTGGCGGTGCTCCTCGTAGGCGTCGAAGTTGCCCTCGAACCAGGTCACCTGCGAGTCGCCCTCGAAGGCGAGCACGTGGGTGGCGACACGGTTCAGGAACCAGCGATCGTGGGAGATCACCACCGCGCAGCCGGGGAATTCCAGCAGCGCGTTCTCCAGCGCTCGGAGGGTGTCGACGTCGAGGTCGTTGGTGGGCTCGTCGAGCAGCAAAAGGTTGCCGCCGGAGCGCAGCAGCTTGGCGAGGTGCACGCGGTTGCGCTCGCCGCCGGAGAGCTTGCCGATCCGGGCCTGCTGGTCTTGACCCTTGAAGTTGAAGCCCGCGGTGTACTGGCGCGAGTTGAGCTCGCGATCGCCCACCTTGATGTGCTCGTAGCCTTCGGAGATCTCCTCCCAGACGGTCTTGGCGGGGTCGAGCGAGTCGCGCGACTGGTCGACGTAGGCGAGCTGGACGGTGTCGCCGAGGACGAGCTTGCCGCTGTCGGGGGACTCCTCGCCGGTGATCATCCTGAACAGGGTCGTCTTGCCGGCCCCGTTGGCGCCGATCACGCCGACGATCCCCGCGCGGGGGAGATCGAAGGAGAGGTCCTCGATCAGGAGGCGATCGCCGAAGCCCTTGACCAAATCGGTCGCGGTCAGCACCTTCTCGCCGAGACGGGGTCCGGGCGGGATGTGGATCTGGACCTCGTCGAGCTTGACGTTGCGCTCCTCGGCGATCAGCTCCTCGTAGCGGGCCAGGCGGGCCTTTGACTTCGTGCGTTTGCCCTTCGGGTTCGTGCGCACCCATTCGAGCTCGGCGGCGATCGTGCGCTCGCGGCCCTTTTCCGAGCGCTCTTCCTGGGCCAGGCGCGCCTGCTTCTGCTCGAGCCAGCTCGAATAGTTGCCCTCATAGGGGATGCCCTTGCCGCGGTCGAGCTCGAGGATCCAGCCGGCGACATTGTCGAGGAAGTAGCGGTCGTGGGTGACCGCGACGATCGCGCCCTTGTACTCGGAGAGGTGTTGCTCCAGCCAGGCAACCGACTCGGCGTCGAGGTGGTTGGTGGGCTCGTCGAGCAGCAGCAGGTCGGGCGCGCGCAGCAGCAGCCGGCAGAGCGCGACGCGGCGGCGCTCGCCGCCGGAGAGCGTTGAGACGTCGGCGTCCGGTGGCGGCAGGCGTAACGCATCCATCGCGTATTCGAGCTGCGTGTCGAGGTTCCAGGCGTCGGCGGCTTCGATCTTGGCCTGGAGGTTGCCGAACTCCTCGGCGGTGTCGTCGGAGTAGTTCGCTGCGAGCTCGTTGAAGCGGTCGAGCAGCGCCTTGGTCTCGGCGACGCCGTCCTCGACGTTTTCCTTCACGTTCTTTGACTCGTCCAGGTGGGGCTCCTGCTCGAGCATCCCGACGGAGGCGCCGGGCGCGAGCGCGGCCTCGCCGCGGTACTCCTGATCGACGCCGGCCATGATTCGCAGCAGCGTCGACTTGCCGGAGCCGTTGTAGCCGAGCACGCCGATCTTCGCGCCCGGATAGAACGCGAGCGTGACGTTGTCGAGCACCGTCTTGGCCGGCGGGTGCAGCTTCGAGAGCCGGTGCATCGTGAAGATGTATTGGGAGGACACGGTGAGGAGGATAGGAGGTCTCGAGCCTTTTTATGAGACGGCGAAGCCGTCCGCGTGTACTTGGGGTCTCGATTGGAAGGAAGTGGCCGGCACGGCCTCGAGCCGCGCCGGACAAGGCTGGGGTCGCTAACGTGTTTGGGTCATGCCGACGACAGTCCTGGACATCGAGCAGCACCTGCTTCTCTTGGAGCTGGAGCCGCCGTTCGACAAGCGCGCGGTGCAGCTCGCAAGACGCAAGATGGCGAAGCGCTGGCATCCGGACGTGGCGCCGCAGGGAAGGCAGTTCGAGCACGAGCGCCACCTGAAGGCGATCAACGAGGCGGCCGACCAGCTGGAGCGGCTGGCGGAGGGCTCCAGGGGCGGCAGCGTGTCGCGCAACGCCGTACGCGCGAGTGCGCAGGCGGCGCGGCGGGAGCGCGAAGAGGAAGGCAGGCGCGCCTACGAAGCCGAGCAGCGCGCGCGGAAAAACGCCGAGGAGCAGCAGAAGCACGACCCGTTCGGCAGCAGGATGCCCGACCACTCGGTCGTACACAGATACGCGCGCTGCGAGTCCTACCCGGAGTGGGGCGTCGGCACCGTCGCGGGGATCTACTTCACGGGCGAAGACGACGAGATGCAGCAATGGGCGCGCGTGCAGTTCAGCCACGGGATCAGAACGGTGCCCGCTGGGAGCATGAAGTTCGTCGACTTCTCCAAGCCCGACCCCGGCAAGGAGCGCACCGAGCGTTTCCTGATCGCCGCGCAGCGCGCGATGGCCGAAGGCGAGTACGAGCTCGCCGCCCAGCGCCTGATCTACGCGCGCGACTCAGAGCCGCAGAACGTCGCGGTGCTGCGCCTGCTGACGCTCGCGTTCTGGAACGCCGGCAAGCTCGAGGCCGCGGCCCGCGCGGTCAACGAATGGGCGCGAGCCGACGAGGGCCGGCCTGCTGCCCACCGTTTCGCGGCGCGGATCTACGAGGACATCGGCGCGATCGATCTCGCCGAGGAGGCGGCCGCGCGCGCGGTCAAGCGCGGGCCGGCCGACATGGGGGCCTGGGAGCGGCTGGGGAGGCTGCGGCTGCAGCTGCAGGATCGCGAGGGGGCGCTGGAAGCGCTCGAGCGCGCCGGGGCGCTCGGGGCGGAGGGCCCACTACGCGATCTATTGGCGCAGGCGTTGGCGCTGGAACCGCGGATGTCAGGGGCGCAGAGTGTCTGAGCCGTTTTACGACGGTTCCTTCACCTGAAACGGTCCGCGTCGGGGATCGATGTCCGCTCGACCGGATGGGGCGCTGTCTTGGGCTCGGGCGTGGTCCAGGGCTCAACCGGCCGATCGGACCTCGCCCCCGTCGGAGACCTGGCTGTCTGGATGTCCGGGCTGACCGGTTCGCTGGTCAATGCCCCATGCGTTCGCCTAGAGGCTTGATGTGGGTTTAGCGTCCGTCGTAGGCGGCGAGTGCGCGGGGTGGACGGCCGGTGAGGGTGTTGAGGAGCATGGCGAGGGTGAGCGCGAGTAGTCGTTGGGCGATGCGCTGGGCGAGCCCGGGGAGGGTCTTGGCGAGGTGGGTCTCCATCCGCATCTGGCGCTTCAGTGTCGAGAACAGGGACTCGATCACGAGGCGGATTCGGGCCTTGGCGATCTCGGCTGGTGGACGCTGCCCGAGTTTGTGCCTATCGGGGACGATCAGGTCGACGTCGATGAGTTTTAGGCTGTCGTGGTATTCGCGGCCGCGGTGCCCCGCATCGGCGAACATGAGTGTCCCGGGATGCGCGGTCGCGAGCTGGTAGACACCCTCGCGCTCGTTCTCGTTCGCGGGCCTGAGGTCATAGCCGAGCGGCGCGCCGTGACGATCGCAAATCAAAAGTAGCCGCATTCCCCAGTACCACTGGCTCTTTGAGGCGCAGTAACCGTAGGCGGCGTGCCCAGCGAACTCGCTCTTTGAAGCGCAACCCGGATAGTTGGCGCATCCCAGCAGAGTTCCGTCGACCAGACGCACCTGCCCGTCGCAGATCAGTTCCGCGATCCCGAGCTGAACCGTCGTGATCCACGGCGTCAGGCGGCGTAGCCGGCGGTTGTACTGCGACTGGTCCGGCAGATCCGGGAAATAGCCCGGTAACAGGCGGCCGATCGCGCCGAGGAACTGCCGGTCAGACACCAAGCCTGTGACGGCTTGCGCGACCGCGAGCGCGATCAGCTCCTGGTCGGTGACCTTCCCCGCCGGGCCGGGGCGAGGAATCGACAACGAGCAAGCGAATACGTAGCCTGCGACAACGAGGGTCTCCAGCGAAGCGTCCATCTCGTGCTCCAATCACGAGTTGACAGGGCTGGAGGCCCTCTTCTTACGTCAACCCACGACTCCTCCCCAAAAAACCAACCCACATCAAGCCTCTAGGGGCACGCGGCCCAGTTGGGCTAGCGTCTGCCTATGAATCCGCCTCAGACATTGGATACCGATTCGGAGCTCGCCGCTTCGGAGCCCGCGCCGCCCCCGTGGCTCGCGCAGGAGCTGCGCGCCGTGGTACAGGCGCTCACCGGCTTCGAGCGGCCGTCGGCCTCGGCGGGCGAGCGCCGCAGCGCCGAGTGGATCGCCGCGCGGATGCGCGATCTCGGACACTCAGCGACGGTCGAGGTCGAGCGCGCCCATGGCGGCTACTGGTGGCCGCTGGGCCTGCTCAACGGCGCCGCGGCCGCAGCCGGGCTGGCGGCGCTCCGTTTCAGACCCCGCCACGGGACGCGCCTCTTCGCGGCCGCGCTCGGCCTGGGCGCTGCGGCAGCGATCTGGGATGAAGTCGGCGGCGGGCGGCTGTGGTTCCGGCGTGCGGCGCTGCCCCACCGCGACACGTTCAACGTGGTGGCCGAGGCC
>Ga0302326_10031772_pt1 | contig 10539 bp, 9 predicted proteins | sample Palsa_T0_3_FD_202264 | JGI IMG/M metagenome (GOLD analysis project Ga0302326, IMG submission 202264) | Peat permafrost microbial communities from Stordalen Mire near Abisko, Sweden - Palsa_T0_3 | ecosystem: Environmental > Terrestrial > Soil > Palsa > Peat permafrost | place: Sweden: Abisko...
CCTGCTCGAACTTGAACTTGTCGGACCAGGCGATGGCTGGGCGCCACACCATCTGGTCGATCAGCAGAATCACGGCGACCATGGTGCCCAGTCCCCAAAGGATGGCGGATGTGTCTCCCGCGCTGGCGGCGGTTTGCAGATACGATCCCAGCCCCGGCAGCCGGAAATCGCGCTTGCCGAGCACGAACATTTCGCAAGCCATCAGGAAGAACCACCCGCCCGCTACCGACACCATGGAGTTCCAGACCAAGCCGATCGCGCCATAGGGCAGCTCCAGCTCCACGAACCGCTGCCACTTGCCGAAGCCGTAAATCTGGGAAGCTTCCCGCAGCTCGCGTGGAATGGACTTCAGCGAGGCGTAGAAGCTGAACGCCATGTTCCACACTTGCCCCGTGAAGATCAGCAGGATCGCGCCGAATTCCACGCCGAGCTGGCGCGTGGGGAACAGCGCCACCGCGGCCAGCATCACGCCCGGCAGAAAGCTGAGCACCGGAATGGATTGCAGGATATCGAGAATGGCCACCATCAGGCCTTCCAGGCGTTTGTTGTACGCCGCGACGTAACCATAGCCCAGCGCGAATAGCAGGCTCAGCACGTAGGCGATGGCGATGCGCACCACGGAATAAAACGCATAGAGCGGCAACGCGCGCGGCGCGCGGGAAATTTCCGCCGCCGGCGTCATGGCGCCGAACCAGTATCGCGTCATCACCAGCAGGCCTTGGATTCCCGCCAGCACGGCGGCGAAGACCACCAAGTCCAGCAGGAGGGACCAGTTGCGTTCCGCGACGACGGTACGGGAAAGTACAGGCCGGAGTGTCAACGCGAAGCCGCCTCGGGCTGAGAGGCGGCCGGCGCCTCTTCGGGAAGGAAGAAACGGTGCGTATCGGAATCGTGGTCGAACAACTCCGCGTAGCGGCCCCATCCGATGGCCGTTTCGAGCTGCGCTTTAGCTTCCTCCTCGCTGAAGTGCTCGTCGAGCAGGTCTTCGAAGACGCCGTCGGGCAGCGTATGGTCGGCGCGGGCTTCGAGCGAACGGGTAATCTGGCGGATGAGCGCGATGTTTTCGATCGCGGCGGCGCGGAACAACTCTTTGCGCCGCAGGATGTCGGCCTCGGCGAAGGCGCGGCCCGCCGGCGTGATTTCGACATCGCCTTCTTCCAGTTTGGCGAAGCCCAGCATCACCGCCGCGTCCACCACCGGCAACAGATCGTCGATTTCAAACGAAAGCGCGGCGGCCAGGCGGTACATGTCGTCGCGCCCGTTGTGGTCCGCCAGCATTTCGAGCAGGCCGGCCACCGCGCCGCGCCGCGCGTGCGGCAGCATCTGATAGCGAGGCTTGGCGCGGGGAGCGACGGCGGCCACAGGGTCCAAAGCGGGCGCCAGATCGGGCCGCGTGAGCACGCGGTAAATGTAATCGACCAGGTTGGTAAAGCGCGCGTCTTTGCGGTCGCGGGGGCGTTCCAGGGCCACCGGAAAGTCGGTGCGGATAGTCGCGGGATTCTTGCCCAGTACAATGATTCGGTCGGCCAGCAGCACGGCTTCTTCGATATTATGCGTGACCACGAAGACCGCGCGTGTGGGCATTTTGTGGCTCTGCCAAAGCTCCAGCAGTTCGCCGCGGAGGTTCTCGGCGGTGAGCACGTCGAGCGCGGAAAACGGCTCGTCCATGAAGAGCACTTCGGGCTCGACAACCAGTGCGCGCGCGAATCCCACGCGCTGTTTCATGCCTCCGGAAAGCTCCTTCGGATAGGCGTTTTCAAAACCGTCCAGGCCCACCGTGTCCAGGATCTTGGTGCTGCGCTCAGTGCGTTCGGCGGCGGGCACGCCGCGGGCTTTCAGGGGCGCAGCGACATTTTCGAGCACGGTCAGCCAGGGGAACAGCGCGAAGCTTTGAAACACGATCGAAACATTCTCGCAGGGGCCGCCGACTTCATGCCCATGATGGATGACTTCGCCGCCGGAGGGACGCGCCAGGCCCGTCAAGATGCGCAGCAGCGTGGATTTGCCGCTGCCGGAGGGCCCCAGCACGGCCAGGATTTCGCCCGGATAAATCGCCAGATCCATGGGCGCGATCACTTGGATGAAGCCGTCGCCTTCCGAGCCGTACGATTTCTCGACTTTGCGGGCTTCGATGATCGCGTGCATGGTCGCGTGCATGGTGGGTCTCCATGAATCTACCACAGAAAATTGTGGGGCAGGATGGCATCCTGCGGGCCGATTGCGAATTGGCGCAAACTCTGTCGAATCGGTCCGACGCGCCGACGAACACTCGTCACGGCGAACTGCCGTCCGCGAAAGGTCAGGGCTTCTTAAACACTTGAGCAAACAGGCCAAATCCTGGCGATTGCTCCGCGAGCCGATTGGAACAATACCTGCGTTAAGAGAAGCGTGATTAACACGGCCCTCAATAACGGGCGCTTCTTCCAGCATCGGTGCCACCTATGCCGATCGGCTGGCACGTCGCGAAGCGCCTCAACGCGTTGGCGGCACGCTTGGCCGATGAGACCGCGCGTTCCGTCGAGGTGGACGTCGGAATGCGCCCTGCGGCGGGCCATGCCGAGTCGTGCGGCTGGGAGTCTTCATTGGGGGTAGCCGGGGATTTCATCGATCAGCCGAAAATCGCCGATGCCGCCTCGGAACTTCCCCGCGACATCTTCGGAGAACACAAGATATCCTCGCGCGTGGCCTTCGGAGCCTGAAATCGCCGGTGATTCGGTGGGCTAGAATCTTCAGTAAGGAGTAACAAGAATGGCAACCTCGAATATTGCAGACAAGGTTGTAGTCATCACCGGCGCCAGAAGCGGCCTTGGGGAAAGCACCGCGAAGCTTCTTGCGCGGCATGGAGCCAAGATGGTGCTGGGCGCACGGCGTAAGGAGTGGATCGACGCCGTGGTGAAAGAGATTTCGGCCGCGGGCGGAAAGGCGGTCGGGTTCGCCGTCGACGTCACCGAGCGCACCCAAGTGGAAGCGTTCATTAAGGGAGCCGCCGTTCTGCGTCCCACCGCGCAGGATTTCTGAGGGAGCCATGCACATCGGAAAAATGGCGAAACACGCAGCGGTGCTCTTCTCGATCGGGTTTGCCGCCGGCCATCTCGAAAGCCAGGAAAGGATCGAGAGACCTATGTCACAGCACGTCTTTTATCGCACGGTGAAGGTTGACGGACTCTCGATTTTCTATCGGGAAGCGGGACCGAAGGACGCCCCAACCATTCTCCTGCTGCACGGACTGCCCTCTTCGTCGCGCATGTTCGAGCCTCTGTTCGCCCGGCTTTCCGATCGCTATCGTCTTGTCGCGCCGGATTACCCCGGCTTCGGACACAGCGACTGGCCGGACCCGAAAACTTTCCCATATACGTTCGATCGCTACGCCGCGATCGTGAATCGCTTCACCGAAGCGCTGGGGCTCTCGCGCTACACGCTGTACATGCAGGATTATGGCGGCCCCGTCGGCTTCCGTATGGCGTTAGCGCATCCGGAGCGCGTGGAAGCCCTCATCGTCCAAGACGCCGTGGCGCACAACGAAGGCCTGGGCGCGCTTTGGAAGGCGCGGCGGGCTTTTTGGGCCGATCGCGCCGCCAATGACGGCGCCCTTCGCGCGAATCTCCTTTCGCTGGCTGCGACGCGTACCCGCCATGTTGGAAGCGATCCCAACGTGGAGCGCTATGACCCCGATCTGTGGACGGATGAGTTCGCGTTCCTGAGTCAGCCGGCGCAGGCGGACATTCAAAGCGACTTATTCTACGACTATCGAACCAATGTGGACGCCTACCCGAAATGGCAAGCATGGATGCGCGAGAAGCAGCCGCGTCTGCTGGTGATCTGGGGTAAGTACGACTTCTCGTTCGACCTATCGGAGCCGGAAGCTTATCGCCGGGATGTGCCGCACGCCGAAGTTCACGTTCTCGACGCCGGTCATTTCGCATTGGACACGGCTGCGGATGAGATCGCCGCATTGGTCCGAGGCTTTATGGGTTCACGTTAAAGGTTCCAGGCGAACCATGGAGATTAAATCATGAGAACGATCGTTTCCGTAGGCGTGGTTATCGTCGCGGGAGCAGCCGCCATCGCCGCACTCCGTTCAAAGGACCCGTTTATGCCGACAGCGATCGCCGCCGAATCTCCGCCTGCCCTTGGCGACGAAGGTCCCATGCCAGACTTAGGCGGGGCCATCGGCTGGCTCAACTCCGCTCCCTTTGACCGTAAGTCGCTTCGCGGAAAGGTTGTTCTAGTCGATTTCTGGACCTATACCTGCATCAACTCTCTGCGGCCCCTGCCCTACCTGAAGAGTTGGGCGGCAAAATACAAGGATGCGGGCCTGGTTGTGATCGGTGCGCATACGCCGGAGTTCCCGTTCGAGAAAGAACGGGCGAACGTGGAAAACGCCTTGCGCGATTTGAAGGTCGCCTATCCGGTCCCCATCGACAGCAACTACAGGATTTGGCAAGCGTTCCACAACGAATACTGGCCGGCCCAATATCTCGTCGATGGGAACGGGCGGATTCGCTATCATCACTTCGGCGAGAATGAGTATGGCGAGATCGAGCATGTCATTCAAGCGCTCTTGAAGGAAAACGGAGCTACCGGCCTGGATGCAAGCCTGGTCAGCGTACACGCCGACGGAGTCGAGGCGGCGCCGGGCGCGGACGAGCAATCCTTCGAAACCTATATCGGCTACCGTCAGGGCGAGCGTTTCGCGTCGCCCGAACGATTGGCTCAAGACTCGCGAAAAACATACAGCGCACCCGCAACACCGCCTTTGAATCAATGGGGATTGAGCGGATCGTGGAATATCGGCGCCGAGAGCGCTGTGCTGCAGGCGGCGCCCGGCAAAGTTGTGTTCCGGTTCCACAGCCGCGACCTGCACCTGGTGTTAGCTCCAGCGAAGAACGGCGAGCCCGTTCGCTTCAGAGTGACCTTGGACGGCGCCGCGCCTGGCGCCGATCATGGGGCCGATTCCGCCCCCGACGGCTCCGGCTTGGTGCGCGAGCCGCGTCTCTATCAGCTCATCCGCCAAAAGGGTCGCATCGAAGACCGCACCTTCGAGATCGAATTCCTGACTCCAGGCGTTCAGGCGCTTGATTTCACGTTTGGTTAGGAAATTGGACCAACCCGCAGCTTTTATGGAAGGAGAATATCGCATGTCAACAATCACGACGAAAGACGGTACGCAGATTTACTACAAGGACTGGGGCAAAGGACAGCCCATCGTGTTTTCGCACGGCTGGCCGCTGACCGCGGACGACTGGGACGGCCAGATGCTGTTCTTCGGGCAACATGGCTATCGCGTCATCGCCCACGACCGGCGAGGTCACGGACGCTCCACCCAGACCTGGGACGGCAACGAAATGGACACCTACGCGGACGATCTCGCCGCGTTATTCGATAAGCTCGATCTGAAGGACGCGATCATGGTCGGGCACTCGACCGGCGGCGGTGAAGTCGCGCGCTACCTGGCGCGGCACGGCGCTAAGCGTGTCGCCAAAGCGGTGCTGATCAGCTCCGTACCGCCGCTGATGTTGCAAACGGAAAAGAATCCGGGGGGGCTGCCCATCGCGGTCTTTGACGGCCTGCGGGCGGCGCTGGTAGCTAACCGGCCCCAGTTCTACAGGGACATCACGCTGCCGTTTTACGGATACAACCGCCCGGGCGCGAAGATTTCGGAGGGCGTCCGCGAGCATTGGTGGCTGCAGGGCATGTTGGGAAGCGTCAAGGCGCATTACGACTGCATCAAGGCGTTCTCCGAGACCGACTTCACCGAAGACCTGAAGAAGATCGACATCCCCGTGCTGGTGATGCATGGCGACGACGATCAGATTGTGCCGATCGGCGCCGCGGGCCTGATGTCCGCGAAGATACTCAAAAACGCGACGCTCAAGGTCTATCCGGGCTTCCCGCATGGCATGCCCACCACCAACGCGGACCAGATCAACGCCGACCTGTTGGCGTTCTTCAAAGGCGTGGCGGCTGCCGCGTCGCATTGATCGCGTCCTTCGGTCTTTGTGGGGCGGGCAATTTTGCCCGCAGCCGGCTTTCAGCGTGGGCGGGGCTTCAGCCCCGCACTCGTAGAATCAGTGGGATGCGGGTGAGTTTCTGGAGAGCCGGCTCGTCGCCGTTCATGCCACTACGTTTCCACAGGCGGGCAGAGGGTCGTGGAGGGCGCGCGCTCTACGACACCTCGCAGAATCCCTATAAGCGCGAGACGGACAAGTTGAAGACCGACCCGCAAGCCCAGTTTCGGCACGCCCGGCACTTCCGTGGTGCCAGTGGGTTTCACCGATTTCGAGTGTCCCATGTGCAAAGAGAAGGCCAAAATGCTGCCTGTGCACGCATCCTAGCTAGTGGTTATGTCGCACCAAAAAGCGTGCCCAAGAATTTGAGCCGAACGGCGCAGGTGGCCCTTCCTGTTGAGGTGGTTGCCGACATCGACAGGCTGGTCGGCAAGCGGTCCCGAAGTGCATTCCTCACGGAACTGGCCCAGCGAGAGATCAAGATTCGCCGGCAGCGCGAAGTTTTGCGCGAGACCGCGGGGGCCTGGAAATCCGAAGACCATCCTGAACTGGCTCAGGGCGCCGCCGCGTGGATCCGGCAAATACGCGCTCGCGACACCGAGCGCTTTGACGAACTGGAGCGGCGCCGGGATGGTAAATGACGCACCTGCTTGATTCGACCGTCCTGATCGATGTCCTGAACGATCGGAACGGCCGTCCCCAGTTTCTCGCGCAGCTTTCCGATCAAGATATTGTTCTGGCGTGTTGCGCGGTGAACGTCACTGAGATTTACAATGGGCATGCGCCCAGGCGAGCAAGCCAAGACGGAGGCGCTTCTGCACAGCCCTGAGTCTTACCCCATCACCTGGGAGGTTGCCCGCCCCGCCGGAAATCTGTTCCGCCAATGGCGGCAGAAGGGTCACACGCTTTCTTACACCGATGTGACTATCGCCGCCGTAGCGCTCACACACGGCTGGTGCTGGTAACCGACAACCAAAAGCATTTCCCGATGCCGGAGTTGCCGGTTCTCACGCCGCCCGAGCGGGGTTAAGCCGGATAAAGCCGGATAGCGCTCCGCCCCCGGCCTGCGCAATGCCGACCGCGAGCGGGGTCGGCAAGGGCGCGATACAAAGTGGCGTGCGCCGCTGAGTTACAATAACAGGTAAATGTCAAGACTGCTGCTGTGTTTCGCCCTGCTGGCCGCCGGCCTGACCGCGGAGAACGCGGACAAAAAGTCCGCCTTCGATAAGCCCACCTTTGAAGCCTACGTGCGCCACCTCAAAGTCTGGGGACCCCAGATCAAAGTGGACGTCGCCGATCCCAAACCGTCGGACATGCCGGGCTTCTCGGTGGTCTACGTGCACGCCTCCGCCGGCGCCGCCAGCGCCGACTTCCAATACTACGTCTCCAAGGACGGGCAGAAGGTCGTGGACGGCACACTCTACGACATCTCGCAAAATCCCTACAAGCGCGAGCTGGACAAGCTGAAGACCGACCTGCAGCCCAGCTTCGGCACGCCCGGCGCTTCCGTTGTCCTGGTGGAGTTCAGCGACTTCGAGTGTCCCATGTGCAAGGAGGAGGCCAAAATGTTGCGCGACAACCTGCTAAGCACATACCCCAAACAGGTGCGATTCTATTTCGAGGAGTTCCCCCTCGACCAGATTCACCCCTGGGCGCACGCGGCCGCTATCGCGGGACGCTGCGTTTTCCGGCAGAACGCCAACGCCTTCTGGGATTTTCACGATTGGATCTTCGCGCATCAGGAAGAAGTCAACGCCGGAAATCTGAAGGACAAGGTGCTGGAGTTCGCCAAAGGCAAGCAACTCGACGCGCTGCAACTCACCCGCTGCATGGATAACAAGGAAACCGATGCGGAAATCGCCAAGTCCCAGGCGCTGGGCAAGGACGTCGGCGTAGGCGCGACGCCCACGCTCTACGTCAATGGCCGCCCCCTGGTGGGGCGCATGGATTGGCCGACCCTGCGCAACATCATCGACTACGAAATCGACTATCAGAAGACCGCCCACAATGCCGGCGAGGATTGCGGCTGTGAGGTGGGCCTGCCCGCCCCGAAGTTGAATTGAATTAAGACCCACCAACAATGAAAACGCCATTGCTCGCCGTATTGCCGGGAGCGGCCGCCGTTTGGAGGGCGGTCAATCTTGGCCGCAGGCCCCACAAAACCAAACTGCGCGCCTCGGTCGCGTGCCTGCTTGCGTTCGCGACGGCCGCCTACTGCGCCTCCGCGACGATCGACACCGCTCTCTACATGGACGACGTGAAGTTCCTGGCATCCCCGAATCTGAAAGGGCGCGGCACCGGCACCCCCGAATTGGAGAAGGCCGCCGCCTTTATCGCCGCCAAGTTCCGCTCCTTCGGCCTCCTGCCGATTGACGGCAAAAGCTACTATCAAGCCTTCAGCGTCACCACCAACGCCAAACTGGGCAAGGACAATCGCTTCGCCTACATGGCCGGCGGCAGGCGCATCAAGCTTGCGTTTCCGGACGATTTCATGCCGTTCAATTTCTCCGCGCGCGACAAGCTGAGCGGCGCCGTGGTTTTCGCCGGATACGGCATCACCGCGCCCGAGTACAACTACGACGACTACAAGGGCATCGACGCCCACGGCAAGATCGTGCTGCTCATGCGCCACGAGCCGCAGGAGTTCGACGAGAAAAGCATCTTCGCCGGCAAGGTCTACACGCAGCACGCGCAGGTTTGGAGCAAGGCATCGAACGCCAAGATGCACGGCGCGCGCGGCGTGGTGCTGATTAGCGATCAGGCGGCCCACCCGGGCGAGGCCGATGAGTTGTCGAAATTCGCCGAAGACGCCGGGCCCGGAGATGCCGGCATTCCGTTTGTGCAGATCAGGTATGAGATTGCCGAGCGCTGGTTCGCCATCGCCGGCAAGAACCCCGAAGAGATTCAGAAGGGCATCGACCAGGACCTGCAGCCGCGATCCTTCGCCATCCCCGATGCTCTGCAGGTGGATGCCAACCTGGATGTGGAGCGCGTGGTGAAGACCGCCCATAATGTAGCAGGCTACCTGCCCGGCACAACGGACGAATACGTCGTCATTGGCGCGCATTACGATCACCTGGGCTTGGGCGAGCAGTTTTCGCTGGCGCCGTCGCTGGCCGGCACGATTCATCCGGGCGCCGACGACAACGCTTCCGGAACGGCGGGCGTGATCGAGCTGGCGCGCTGGTTCGCCACGCAGCCGAAACAGAAGCGCGGCATCTTGTTCTTGACCTTCGCGGGCGAGGAGTTGGGGCTGCTGGGCTCCAGCTATTTCGTCAACCATCCGCTGCTGCCGAACGATAAGGACGTGACCATGATCAACATGGACATGATCGGCCGCGTGCGCGACGGCAAGGTGTTCATCGGCGGCGTGGGCACCGGCACGACATTGCGAAAGTTGCTGGACGAAGTCACGCCCCGCTACGGCTTCCACATCGACTTTTCGGAAGCCGGTTATGGATCGAGCGACCACACCTCATTCACCACCAAGCAGGTGCCCGTGCTGTTCTTCTTCTCCGGGCTGCATGCCGACTATCACAAGCCCAGCGATACCTGGGATAAGATCGACGCGCCGGATGCCGCCAAGCTGCTGCAGTTGGTGGCGGAAGTGGGCGAGGATTTGATCGAGGCGCCGGACCGTCCGCTGTTCGTGCGGGTGAAGCCGCCGGAGCACGCCGGAGATATGGCGGGATCGGGTTCCGATTCCGGCCACTCGGGCTATGGCCCGGATTTCGGCAGCATTCCGGACTTCGGCGAAGGCGTCAAAGGCGTGAAGTTCGCCGACATTCGGGAGGGCTCGCCCGCGGCGAAGGCCGGACTGAAAGCCGGAGACGTGATGGTGGAGTTCGACGGCAAGCCCATCCAGAACCTGTACGATTTCACTTACGCCTTGCGCGCCAAGAAGCCCGGCGACGAGGTGCTGGTGAAGGTCCTGCGCGGCAGCGAGCCAGTCGAAGTGAAGGTGCTGCTTACCAAGCGGAAGTAAGCGGAAAGTGGCCGGGCAATCCGGCCTAATGCCACTTAGTTTGCTCTCTTAAATCCTCGAATCCTGCATAATTTGTGCGTGAGCCGCCACCGCAGCCGCGTACTTAGGTGTATACTCTACAGCAGTTCGCGAGGCCTAAATGGAAATCGAATCGGGTTCCATTACACCTAGGACCAAGCCATGACCCCTCAGGACGGCGCCGCCATAGCCGGGTCGTACGACTACCTTATGGTGGCTTTGTCCGCGTTGCTCGCGGTACTCGCCTCCTACACGGCGATCGATCTTGCGGGAAGGATAACCGCCGCGCGCGGAGTCGTCCGGCTGGCGTGGATCGCGAACGGCGCCATCGCCATGGGCATCGGGCTTTGGTCGATGCACTTCACCGCCATGCTGGCGTTGCGCCTGCCGGTCCCCGTGTTGCAACACTGGCCCACCATGTTGCTGTCTCTCCTGGAGGGTATTGCGGCTTCCGCGGCCGCCCTGTTTGTCGTGAGCCGGGAGACGTTTGGGTGGCCGGCAGCTCTGGCCGGCGCCATCTTCCTGGGC
>Ga0302326_10031773_pt1 | contig 10539 bp, 7 predicted proteins | sample Palsa_T0_3_FD_202264 | JGI IMG/M metagenome (GOLD analysis project Ga0302326, IMG submission 202264) | Peat permafrost microbial communities from Stordalen Mire near Abisko, Sweden - Palsa_T0_3 | ecosystem: Environmental > Terrestrial > Soil > Palsa > Peat permafrost | place: Sweden: Abisko...
CCGACACCTTCAACAACGCGATCCGGGAGGTCACCCCGGCCGGCGTCATCTCCACCGTCGTGAACGCGGCCGGCGCCAACGGCGCGGCCCCCGCCCCCGGCGGAGAGAGCAACGGCGCCGCCCCGACGGCGTCCAGGCTGAACTCCCCCTACGGGGTCGCGATCGACCAGAGCACCGACACGCTCTACGTCGCCGACACCAACAACAGCAAGATCGCCGCCGTCACCGGCCTCGCCCAGTCCTGACGCGCCCGCCACCAGACGAAGAAGAGACTTTCATGACTGACAAGCGCACGCATCCCCATGGCCCCCACGTGAACCGCCGCGTGTTCGTCGGGAGCGCCGCCGCCGTGGCCGGCGCCGCCGGGCTGGCCGGCTTCCTGCCCGAGAACCTGGCCCGGGCGGCGACCAGGAGCCCCCGGGAGTTCGACCTGTCCCAGGTCAAGCACCTGGTCTTCCAGATGCAGGAAAACCGGTCGTTCGACCACTACTTCGGCACCTTCCCCGGCGCGCGGGGGTTCAACGACCCCACCGCGATCCGGCTGCCGACCGGCCGCTCGGTCTTCCAGCAGCCCGACCCGGCCAACCCCGACGGCTACCTCGAGCCCTGGCACATGTCCACCATCACCACCGGCGCCGCCGCCGTGCCGTCGCTGTCGCACGACTGGCGCGACCAGCACGCCTCCTGGAACCAGGGCGCGATGGACGGCTGGCTGCTCACCCACGTCGCCTCCGACGGCGAGACCAACGGCTCGTTCACCATGGGCTACTACGAGCAGGAAGACATCCCCTTCCACTGGGCCCTGGCCAAGGCGTTCACGCTGGCGGACAATTACCACTGCTCCGTCATGGGCCCGACCGACACCAACCGGATCTTCTGGGAAGAGGGCGGCAACGACCCTCAGGGGAAGGCGGGCGGGCCGGTCCTGGAGACCGGCGGCGTGCGCGACCTGACCTACGAAAGCGGCCCCGAGACGCTCTACAAGGCCGGGATCAGCTACAAGTTCTACCAGGGGATCGGCTGGCCGCAGGACACGATCACCCTCTACTTCAAGCAGTTCCAGACCCCCGGGCTGGTCCCCGTCGCCCTCTACAACGCGGTGACGTCAACCGGCACGTTGTGGGGCGACGGCACCCCGGGCGGGATCGGCGACCCGGAGAACCCGACCGCGGCCACCAACTCGGAGATGGGCTTCGAGGAGGACTGCTACAACGGCGTGCTGCCCGACGTGTCGTTCATCGGGTCGAAGTCCGGCTACGACGAGCACCCGGCCGCCCTCCCGGCGGCCGGCGCCCAGTTCCTGGCGACCAAGTTGGAGGCCCTGGCCTCCAACGAGGAGCTGTGGAACAGCACGATCTTCATCATCAACTACGACGAGAACGACGGGTTCTTCGACCACGTCGTCCCGCCGACCCCGGACTACGCGCAGTACCCGGAGGAGTTCGTCACGCTGGCGTCGCCGGCCGGCACCCCCGGCGGCGGGCTGCCCATCGGGGCCGGCTTCCGGGTTCCCGCCTTCGTCATCTCGCCGTGGTCGGTCGGCGGCCACGTCTTCTCCGATGTCTCCGATCACACCTCCGGCCTGCGGCTGATCGAGGCGGTGGCGGCGGCGGGCGGCCTGTCCGGCGCCGGGCCGGTCACCTTCCCCAACGTCAGCCGCTGGCGGCGGGCGACGTTCAGCGACTGGACCGGGGCCCTGCGCCCGGTCGCGGGGGAGGCGGCGCCGTCGGACACCCAGTTCGACCCCGCCACCACCGCGGCCAACCTGACCGCGCAGACGGCGGCCGCCCTGCTGCCGCTGCCGACGCGGCCGGGAGCGGACCAGCAGACGTCGTTCACCCTCAGCCCGACCTCCGGCCTGGTCCTCGCGCCCGGCGCCTCGGCGACGGTAGCGGCGACGTTCAGCAACAACGGGCCCGGGTCGCTCAGCAAGGTCAAGCTCGCGCTCAGCGGCGCACCGTCCGGCTGGACGGTGACGGCCGCCGGGGCGGCGACCGCCTCCTCGCTGACGGCCGAATCGTCGCTCACGGCGTCGTGGACGGTGACCGCGCCGTCGACCGCGGGCCCGCAGATCGCGACGCTGTCGGCCACGGCGTCCTACGCCGAAGCCGGGAACCACGGCCCGCAGACCGTCACCGTCCAGCAGACGCCCGTCCCGCCGCCGGCCGCCAACCTGGCCGACGACTTCGACAACGTGGGCATCTCGCTCGACAGCAACCAGTCGGCGGCGAACTTCGACGGCGGCGGGTACAGCTTCTCGGCGACCGGCCTGGCGAACGCCGGGCTGACCCCCGGTGCGGCCGTCACCGCTGACGGCCTCACCTTCACCTGGCCCGACGTCGCCGCCGGGGCGCCCGACAACGTCCTCGCGGCCGGACAGATCATCCTGCTGAGCGGGACGGCGGGACAGACCACGCTCGGCCTGCTCGCCTCCTCAAGCAACGGCACCTCGCAGGGGACGATCGCCATCTTCTACACCGACGGCACGTCCTCGACCGCGACCGTTTCGGTGAACGACTGGGCCGGCGGCCCCGGCAACGGGGACACGGCGGTGGCGACCATGCCCTACCGCAACAGCGCCAGCGGCTCCCAGTCAATCACCATGTACATCTACGCCACCACAGTCGCGGTCAACCCGTCCAAGACGGTCGAATCCGTCGTCCTGCCCAACGTCAACGGCACCGATAGCGGCACCGCGATGCACATCTTCGCGCTCGCCCTCGGCTCGTAAGGCGCCCGCAAGGCGCTGAGCGAGGCACCGGCGCGGGCCGGAGGGAGGAATCCTCCCTCCGGCCCGCTCCCGCAACGCAAACAGCGCGCAGAGACCTGGAGGCATCGTGGTGCCGGAGACCGTCCGCCAGTTCATCGGCGGGAAGTACGTCTACAGCACGCTCAGGAAGAGCTACGGCGTGATCGACCCGGCCACCGGGAAGGAGTACGCGCAGGTCGAGGTCGGGCTCGCGGCCGACATCAACCAGGCGGTGCTGGCGGCGGGGAACGCGCTCGAGACGGGTCCGTGGCCGGGGCTGACGGCTCCGGAGCGGGCCCGGATCCTGCGCGCTATCGCGGACGCCGTCGACGACCGGGCCGACGACATCGCCGCCGCCGAGGCACTGGGCCCTGGCCTGCCGGTCGCCCAGAGCAGGGCGCAGGCCGCGCGGGCGGGCGAGGTCTTCCGCCTCGCGGCCGACTCGATCACCGCGCGGGCAGGGACCGGCGAGCCGGGCGAGCCGGGCCCGCCCGGTTATCCGGTGCCGTCCGGTTATCCGATGCCGGGCCCGGCCGGGATCGCCGGGGTGATCACGTCGTGGCGGACGCCGTTCCTGGCCCAGGCCCGGGCGGTCGCGCCCGCCCTCGCCGCAGGGTGCACGATCGTGCTCAAGCCGGATGAGCTGGCGCCGCTGCCGGCCGCGCTGCTGGCGGAGATCACCATCGCGGCGGGCCTGCCCGACGGCGTGCTCAACATCGTGCACGGGTCGCTGCACCGCAAAGCCCCCGGCGCCCAGGCGCGGGACGCCCTGATCGCCCACCCGGGCGTGGCGCGGCTGTCGTTCGCGGGCGACGCCGCCACCGGACGGCAGATCATGCTCGACGCCGTCACCCACCGCAAGCGCCTGTCGGCCGAACTGGCCGGGAACTCCCCCGGCCTCATCTTCGCCGACGCCGACCTGGACCAGGCGATCGACAGCGTGCTGTTTGGGGCGTTCGCGCTCAACGGGCAGCGACGCACCGCCACCTCGACGATCCTCGTCCAGCGCCCGGTCTACGACGCCGTCGTCAGCCGTCTCGGCCACCGGGCGGAGCGCATCCGAGTCGGCGACCCGTCCGACCCGGCGACTGAGCTTGGTCCGCTGCCGGACAGCGGGCACGTTGACGCGCTGGCCGGCTGCGTGCGGCTCGGCGTCAGGGAGGGCGCGCGGCTAGCGGCCGGCGGGCGGCGCCCGGCCGGACTGGCAGAGGGCAACTACCTCGCCGCGACCGTGCTGGCTGACGTCGAGCCGTCGATGCGGATCTTCACCGAATCGATCTGCGGGCCGACCCTTCGGGTCACACCGTTCGACACCGACGAGGAAGCGGTCTCCCTCGCCAACGCCGTCACCGATCCCACGGCGGCCTACGTCTGGACCTCGGACCCGGAGCGGCCGCGTGGTCTGGCGCCGGCCATCGAGACGGCCGGCGTCTGGGTGAATGCGCACAACCACCAGGACCGGCTCACGGCCGACGGCGGTCGACGGCCTGACGGGCCTGGCGGACCCGGCGCGCGTGGAGGGCCTGGCAGGCCTGGCGCAGGACCCGAGGACATCGACGTCGACTTCTACACGCGCTACCGGACCGTCCTGATCACGACCGACGACCCGCCCGTACTGCGCTTCGGAGCGTGAGCGGCGCCTTCACGGCATCTGGGCGGAGCGGCGTCTGGGCGGAGCCGCGTCTGGGCGGAGCGGCGAACGCACGAAGAAAGGAATCCTCGTTGAGAACTCGAGCGAGAACGCTGACAGCACTGCTGCTGGCGGTGCCGCTGGCGCTGGTTGCCGCCTGCAGCGGCGGCGGCGGCAGGGGCGGCCCGTCGAACGCGGACGCGAAGACCGTGAACGCGGGCGGGGCGATCGTGATCGGCACGACGCTGTCGCTCACCGGGTCGCTGGCCGCGCTCGGCCAGCCGCTTGCGGCGGGTTACCGTCAGGAGATCGCGAACGTGAACGCGGCCGGCGGCATCCTCATCGGCGGAATCAGGGAAAAACTCAAGCTGGTGGTGCTCGACAACGGCGGCGACCCGAGCCGGGCCGCCGCACAGGCGACCGAGCTGGTGCGGACGGATCACGCGGTGGCGCTGCTCGGGCCCGCGACCGCGCTGATCGTCACGCCGACGGCGCTGACGGCCGAGCAGCTGCGGGTCCCGTTGGTGACCTCGCAGATGCCGGTGGAGGCGTTCGCGAACGGCGACAAGACCGGCTGGACCTACTCCTGGGACCTCTTCTACGACGAGCAGCAGCAGGCCGCCGACGCGGCCAGGGCGCTGGCGTCAGCGCCGGGCGACAAGAAGGTCGCGCTGTTCACCGACGACGAGCCGGACAGCGTGGTGGAGCGGCCGCTGTATGAGGCCGCGTTCACGGCGGCGGGCCTGAAGGTGGTCGGCGACTACACCTTCCCGGTCGGGACGACGGACTTCGCCCCGTTCGTCAGCCAGGCCAGGGCGGCCGGGGCGCAGCTGCTGGCCGGGCAGCTGGCCCCGGCCGACGGCGCCGCCCTGGTCAAGCAGCTGACGTCGTCCGGGTTCCGCCCGAAGGCAGCCTTCCTGGCCGGGACGTCGAACGCCGGCTACCAGTCGCCCGCGTTCGGCCGCGTCTCCCAGGAGCCGCTGGCGGCGGCCGGCAGCGCCAACCCGGTCACGCTCAACTCCGCGATTGCGCACACCGACGCGCGGACCACAGCCGGACTGGTCACCTTCAGCCAGTTCACGCACACGGCGATCACCGCGTATCACGTCACGGGGTGAGCCGGGCGAGCGGAGGTGGGACCAACGGACCGTTCGAGATGAAGGTTTTGGTCTTTACCGGGCGGGTGACCGGCTGGTTAGTAGTACCAGGGGAACGGCTGCCAGTCGGGCTCGCGCTTCTCCAGGAACGCGTCCCTGCCCTCGGCCGCCTCGTCGGTCATGTAGGCGAGCCTGGTGGCCTCGCCCGCGAACAGCTGCTGGCCGACGAGGCCGTCGTCGATCGCGTTGAACGCGTACTTCAGCATCCGCTGGGAGGTGGGGCTCTTGCCGTTGATCTTCGCCGCCCATTCGAGCGCAGTGCGTTCCAGGTCCGCGTGCGGCACCACCGCGTTGACGGTGCCCATCCGGTGCCCCTGCTCGGCGTCGTAGGTGTCGCCGAGGAAGAAGATCTCCCGGGCGAACTTCTGGCCGACCTGGCGGGCCAGGTAGGCCGAGCCGAATCCGCCGTCGAAGCTGGCGACGTCGGCGTCGGTCTGCTTGAACCGCGCGTGCTCGCGGCTGGCCAGGGTCAGGTCGCAGACGACGTGCAGGCTATGCCCGCCGCCCGCGGCCCAGCCCGGCACCACGCAGATGACGACCTTGGGCATGAACCGGATGAGCCGCTGCACCTCGAGGATGTGCAGCCGTCCGCTGCGGGCGGGGTCGATGGTCGCGCTCGTCTCGCCTTCGGCGTAGCGGTAACCGTCCCGGCTGCGGATCCGCTGGTCGCCGCCGGAGCAGAACGCCCACCCGCCGTCCTTCGGCGAGGGGCCGTTGCCGGTCAGCAGCACGCACCCCACGTCGGAGGACATCCGGGCGTGGTCAAGCGCGGTGTACAGCTCGTCCACGGTGTGCGGGCGGAACGCGTTGCGGATCTCGGGTCGATTGAACGCCACCCGGACCGTGCCGGAGTCCACCGCCCTGTGATAGGTGATATCGGTGAAGGAAAAGCCGCTGACCGCGCGCCAGCGCTCCGGGTCGAAGATCTCAGAAACCATGGCCACCATTGTGGCCGACCCGGTCCGGCCGCCTGGGGTCAGGATCGCGGTGACCGGCGCGCAGTCGCATTCATCACACGATCTCGTGCAGACTGGGCGAACTCCGCGAATCGGTCGCGCAGGCGTTCATCTGACCCACTACAGCCCCGAGGTGCCCGACCAATGACCGAGCGCCAGCTCCCGAAGCCAACCGAGATCTTCGAGCTCATGCGCTTCAAGAGGCCCGAGTTCGACGGCAGGAAGCGCCGTCTTGAGTCCGCGTTGACGATCTACGACCTGCGTGACATCGCCAGGCGCCGCACGCCAAAGGCGGCGTTCGACTACACCGACGGCTCGGCCGAGGGCGAGATCTCTCTCGCCCGCGCCAGGCAGGCGTTCGAGGACATCGAGTTCCACCCGTCGATCTTGAGGGACGTCTCTGACGTCGACACCTCGACCACCATCTTCGGCGCCCCGTCGGCGCTGCCGTTCGGCATCGCGCCGACCGGCTTCACCCGGCTGATGCAGACCGAGGGCGAGGTGGCCGGCGCCGGAGCCGCCGGAGCGGCCGGCATACCGTTCACGCTCTCCACGCTCGGCACCACCTCGATCGAGGGTGTCAAGGCGGCCAACCCGACCGGCCGTAACTGGTTCCAGCTCTACGTCATGCGCGACAGGGAAATCTCCTACGAGCTCACCCGCCGCGCGGCGGCGGCCGGGTTCGACACCCTGTTTTTCACCGTCGACGCCCCTGTCGGCGGCGCGCGGCTGCGCGACAAGCGCAACGGCTTCTCGATCCCGCCGCAGTTGACGGCCGGCACGATACTCAACGCCCTGCCGCGGCCGTGGTGGTGGTGGGACTTCCTGACCACGCCGAAGCTCCAATTCGCCTCGCTCACCTCGACCGGCGGGACCGTCGGCGAGCTGCTCGACTCGGCGATGGACCCGAGCATCGGTTTCGACGAGCTCGACATCATCCGCCGGCTGTGGCCGGGCAAGCTCGTCGTCAAGGGCGTGCAGAACGTCGATGACTCGAGGAAGCTCGCCGACCTCGGCGTGGACGGCATCGTGCTCTCCAACCACGGCGGCCGCCAGCTGGACCGCGCGCCCGTCCCCTTCTACCTGCTACCCGAGGTTGTGAAGGCCGTCGGCGCCGCGACCGAGATCGCGATCGACACCGGCATCATGAACGGCGCGGATATCGTCGCGTCGATCGCCCTTGGCGCGAAGTTCACCCTCATCGGCCGCGCCTACCTGTACGGCCTCATGGCGGGCGGCCGCCCGGGCGTCGACCGGACCATCGAGATCCTGCGCGACCAGATCATCCGCACCATGAAGCTGCTCGAGGTGAAAGACGTGTCCGAGCTGAACCCCGGGCACGTGACCCAGCTGCACCGTCTCGTGTCGATCCGGTGAGCCGTTGGCAGTGCAGGCTCCCTCAATGCCCCTCCCGGCGGGCGCCGCGCGCGAAGGTGCGGCCGCGCAGGGCGCGGGAGACCTCGGCCAGGGAGTTGACGGTGAAATGCGCTCCGTGGGCCAGGCCTGGTGGCGTGTACGCCGTGCAGACGGCGATCGTGTACATGCCTGCCCTGCTGGCGGCGGTCACGCCGGCCGGGGAGTCCTCGAAGACGACGCACCGTGCGGGCTGGGCTCGCAGCCGGCGCGCGGCAACCAGGAAGATCTCGGGATCCGGCTTGCCTCGGGCCACCATGTCGCCGCCGACGATGCGATCGAAGTAGCGTCGGATGCCGATCGCGTCAAGGCAGGTCTCGACCCACCGGGCGCGTGATGACGACGCCACCGCGAGCGGCAGCCCGCAGGCGGTCAGCCAGTCGAGCAGGTCGACGGCGCCCGGGGCGGCCATCGCGTGCTGACGGTACTCAGCGAGAACGTGGCTGTCGAAGCGCCTGAGGTAGTGCTCGTGCGGCCGGCCGAGATCGCGCGCCGTTCGCAGGTCGCGCCACATGTCGTCATCGGTCGTGCCGAGGTAGCGGGTGTATTCCGCGACGGAAAGCGGTCGACGGCCGTCCTCGGCCAGCACGGCGTTCACCGCGCAGTGGTGCAGTGGTTCTGAGTCCAGCAGGACGCCGTCCAGGTCGAAGATCACCGCCTGCGGAGCCGCGGTCACATGCCACCCCCGCCCGCCTGCAGCCCGCTGCTCAGCGCGAAGGCGCTCGCCTCGGTGTCGCTTCCGGCCTCGTCCTTCGGCAGCTGCGTGACCAGGGCCGGCTCGAGGGCGTAGGCCCGCAGCCGCTTGGGATACAGGAGGCGGATGTCTTCGCGCGGGTGATCCAGGTAGAGGGCGGGGATGAGCTCGTCGACGGGGATCAGCGCGCGCTCGAAACCGCAGTTCAGCACCGCGCGGAGCCCGGACGGGCTGAGCAGGTAGCCGTACGTGCAGTAGCTGTAGCCAGGGCGGACGACGCCGGCCGTCAGCGGGCGATCCTCGCCGTCGAGCGCCCACCGCCCCAGGTAGACCAGGTCCCAGTGCGGGTCGATGACCGACAGCCGGGTGAGCCGGGCCTGGAGCCTTTCCGCGCAGTGCCGGGTCAGCACGGCGTCGTCTTCCAGGATCAGGGCCGGGTCGGCCGCGTCGGCGGCGGCTCGCTGCCAGCACATCCAGTGGCTGATGGCGCAGCCGATCTCGCCGAGCTTCAGAGGCCGGCTCCACCACGGGTTGTCGCTGGGGATCTGCCACGGGTAGAGCCCGAAGCCGGGCAGGTTATCGGGGTCAATCGTCTGCCCGTCCATCGGGCCGTCCCAGTCCGAGGTGAACTGGACGTCCCAGGCGGGAGGGAGCAGGCGCTCCATCCGCGCGCGCCGGTCGGGGCGCCGCTTGAGGTTGACGACGTAGGTCTTCAGGCGCTGCGTGGTCATGCCGCCCGCCTCCGGCTGACCAGGTCGGTCTGCAGCTCGGCGATGACGTCGTCGAGCTGGGTGACCAGGAAGTCGAGCTCGCCGCGGGTGACGCTCAGCGGCGGGGCGAGGAAGAAGACGTTCCCGGCCCGGCCGAGGAGACCGTGCCGTTCCATCAGCAGCCCCGCCCGGCGGGCGAGCCCGGCTTCCTTCGGGAAGGGCTCCTTGGTGGCGCGGTTGGCGACGATCTCGACCGCGGCGATGAGGCCGAGCCCGCCGCGTATCTGCCCGACGATTCCGTGCCGGTAGAGCTTCTGCAGGCGGCCGAACAGGTAGCCGCCCATGTCGGCCGCGTTCCTGACCAGGAGCTCGCGCTCGAGGATGTCCAGGTTCGCGAGCCCGGCCGCGCACGACACCGGATTCCCGCCGAAGGTGATGCGGTGGTCGAAGGCGGCGGCCGGGCCGGTGAAGGCGTCGGCGACGTGCTTGGCCGCGATGGCGGCCCCGATCGGCACGTAACCGCTCGTCAGGGCCTTGGCCACCACGGTGATGTCCGGCACGACCCCCCAGTGCTCGGTGGCGAACATCCGGCCGGTGCGGCCGAACCCGGTGATCACCTCATCGCAGATGAGCAGGACGCCGTGGCGGTCGCAGATCTCGCGCACCATCGGCCAGTACTCCGGGTGCGGGATGTGCACGCCCGACGCGGCGGAGATCGGCTCGCCGATCACGGCGGCCACGGTGTCGGGTCCCTCGTTGAGTATCGCCCGCTCGATCTCCCGCGCGCATTCGATGTCGCCCCGGCCGTCGGTCTTCCCGAACGGGTTCCGGTACTGGTCCGGGCCCTGCACGCGGACCCCGCCGTACGGGAGCGGGCCGTACTCGGCGCCGTTGTTGGCTCCGCCGCCGCCAAGGCTGAGGGCTCCGTGGGTCGCGCCGTGGTAGGAGCCGCGGCGGCTGATGAACTTGTAGCGCCCGGCCTCACCGCGGTTGCGATGGAACTTCTTCGCCATCTTCATGGCGGTTTCGACGGCCTCGGAACCGCCGCTGGTGAAGAACACGCGGGAGGCGGGATCGGGCGCTAGGGCGGCGACCCGGGCGGCGAGCCGCAGCGTCGTCGGGTGCACGGTGCCGTCGGGCGCGTACCCGAGCTCGCAGATCTGCGCGTGCACCGCGTCGGCGATCTCACGCCGGCCGTGCCCGATATTGGCGAGCCACATGCCGGACAGG
>Ga0302326_10031780_pt1 | contig 10538 bp, 4 predicted proteins | sample Palsa_T0_3_FD_202264 | JGI IMG/M metagenome (GOLD analysis project Ga0302326, IMG submission 202264) | Peat permafrost microbial communities from Stordalen Mire near Abisko, Sweden - Palsa_T0_3 | ecosystem: Environmental > Terrestrial > Soil > Palsa > Peat permafrost | place: Sweden: Abisko...
CTCGGTAGTTCCGTGGCTGGGATGACCTGCCCCGCGACTTCGGCACTCGGCTCGGTCGAACTCAATACCCCGACCCTTCTGCCGGGATCATTGACGGGCACCGTCTATCTCGGTGGGCCCGAAGGTGGCGGTCCGATCACGGGCGGCTCTAACCCCGCGGCGGACTACACGGTCTACGTCAATGCCGAATCGAAATGGTATGGGGTTGATGTGCGCCTGGAAGGGAAAGTGTTGGCAAACCGGGAAACGGGACAGGTGACAACGACCTTCTCGAAAAACCCCGAACAGCCGTTCACAAACTTGACCATGCACTTCAAGACAGGTGCGCTCGCGCCGATCGCCAACCCGCTCGTGTGCGGCACGGCGAAGAGCACAACGAGCTTGACGCCTTACACCGGTACGTCGGCCCAGTCGCCGTTTAGTGAATTCGTTGTTGACAGCAACGGCACCGGTGGCGCATGCGCCACACCGCTGCCGTTCTCGCTCAGCCAGAGCACTTCGAACCAGACGGCCGCCCCGGGTGCGAACACATCGTTCACGTTCAATCTCGTACGGCCCTCCGGCCAGCAGTATCTGTCACAGGTCCAGACGACGCTGCCCGAGGGTCTCGTCGGCAAGATCCCGGCGGCGGAACAGTGCTCTGAAGCAGCCGCGAACTCGGAAACGGTCGCATGTCCTGAAGGCAGCAAGCTCGGGACCGCCGTCGTCCTCGCCGGGGCTGGTTCCACGCCGTATGCGTTCACAGGGCAGGTCTACTTGACCGGCCCCTACAACGGTGCTCCGTTTGGCATGTCGATCAAGGTCCCGACCGCCGCCGGGCCGTTCAACTTCGGCACGCAGGTGACTCGGGCGACGCTCAACATCAACCAGTACACCGGACGGGTCATCGTCACGAGCGTGCTGCCCACGATCCGCCAGGGTGTGCCACTGCGTATCCAGCGGATCACGGTCGCAGTCACCAAGCAGGGCTTCCTGATCAACCCGACCAACTGCAGCGTGCTGCAGACGGAATCGACGATCAGCGGGTTCACGCCGGAAACGGGCGCGACCGCGAGCGCTGCGCTCAGCACCCCGTTCCAGGTGACTGGTTGCGGTGGCCTCGCGTTCAAGCCTTCGTTCAAGTCGAAGACGAGTGCTAAGACCTCAAAAGCGAATGGAGCGAGTCTGGAAACGACCCTCAACATCGGGGCCGGCCAGACGAACTTCAAATCGGTCATGGTCCAGTTGCCCAAGCAGCTCCCGTCGCGGCTGACGACGCTGCAGAAAGCATGTCCCGAAGCGGTGTTCGCGTCGAACCCGTTCCACTGCCCCAGCGGCTCGTTCGTCGGTGGCGCGCGGGCGAACACGCCGACGCTGCCAGGCAAACTGCAGGGGCCGGCGATCCTCGTCTCCCATGCGGGGCTGGCGTTCCCGGATCTCGATCTGGTGATGGAAGCCAACGGGGTGAAAGTGATCCTGGTCGGCAACACGAAGATCAGCAAAGGCATCACGACGACGACGTTCGCGTCGCCGCCGGACGTGCCGGTCTCGAGCATCACCGTCAACCTGCCGATCGGCGCGCACTCCGCGGTGACGGCGAACGGCAGCCTCTGCGTCAACCCGCTGACGATGCCGACGACGATGATCGGGCAGAACGGCTTCGTGATCAAACAGAACACGAAAATCACGGTCACCAGCTGTCCTGTACGGATCGCCGGCAAGAAGACCGTCGGCAACACGGCCTACATCACCGTTCAGACCTACTCCGCCGGACGCATCAGCGGCAGCGGGTCGAACCTGAAAACGGTCTACCGGCACCTCAACAAGGCCGAGAAAACCGCGACGCTGAAGGTCCCGCTCTCCAACGGCGGCCTGCGCAAGGGCAAGCCGCTGAAGGTCAAGCTGCGGATCGGGTTCGTGCCGAAGACCAAAAGCAACGGCAACTCCGCGTCGACCACGACGGTGGTCTTCGGGTAGCGCATTTGTAGTGCCTTGGTTGCGATTGATGATTAGAAGCTGAAGCAGCGGGTACCTCTCCTCTGAGATCCAATGGGTTCAGAGGAGAGGTAGAGGATGAGACACGCTGCTCGTTTCGCAATGCTCGGTGCGTTGGTGAGCGCTGCCCTGTTCGCTGGGGCGCCCGCCGCGCAGGCGTCGTTCGGGGTCGCGGAAAGCAACTTCGAAGCGAGCACGTGCAACGCTCGTGGTTGCGAATACACCAGCCCTAAGTCTGAGTTCTACACCCAGGCCGCGGGTCACCCCGAATGGGGCATCACTGCCTTTGAACTGAACTCAAAAACGTCGCTGCTGGGTAAAGAACCGGAAGGCGCGCTCAAGCGGCTGCGGGTCGATGTGCCTCCCGGGTTGGCCGCCGATCCTCAAGCGCTGCCGAAGTGCGAAATGAAAGCCTTTGAGAACGATGAATGTTCGGTGGAAACAAAGGTTGGCGAAACCGAATTGACGGTGTTCGTGCTTGCCGCGGACACCACTATCACTGGCACGGTCTACAACCTGGAGCCGGCGGCCGGCCTACCGCTTGAGTTCGGAATACATGTTGATGTGCCGGCGGTGGCCAACGAACACATCTTCCTTGAAGGCCATGTCGCCTGGAGCGGCGACTATCACGAGTACTTCGAAATCAACAATGTCTCCAAGGCGATACCGATTGTAAAGTCGAAGCTGCTCTTCGAAGGTCGTAAAGGCGGTAATTTCCTGACTCTCCCGAGCGTATGTTCAAGCAGCACGACCTCATACTTGGAAGTTGAATCCTACGAAGGGGCCATCTCGAGAACCGAAACCCACACGCCGGTCGGCGTCGAAGGCTGTGGAAACGTCCCCTTCGCACCGACGGCCGAAGTAACCCCCGGGACCGCAGCATCCGATCAACCCGACGGTGCGACGACGGTGGTCAGGGCGAAGCAGAACGTTGGTGCCGGCCAAATCAATACTGCTGACATCCAAGATGCGCATGTGACACTGCCCGAAGGCCTGACGCTGAACCCCTCAGCCGCTCACGAACTCGGCGTATGCACGCCCGTCCAGATCGCGATCGGCAGCACTGGTCCGAGCACCTGTCCGGCGGCCTCCAGAGTCGGAACGGTCACGATCGAAACTGACCTGCCCCCGGGCTCGCTCACGGGCGGGGTGTATCTGGGCAGCCCTGGTGGCGGGCAGATCACCGGCCCGCCATACACGATCTACCTCGACGCCGAAAGCGGCTTGGGTGTGTCCGTCAGGCTGCAGGGTCTGGTTACACCGAATCTGAGCACGGGCAGGCTGGAAGTCACCTTCACGAACAATCCCCAGCTGCCGTTCAGCGAACTTCGCCTGAGTCTGAATGTGGGCGAACGCGCGCCGCTGGCCAACCCGCTGGTGTGTGGGAACGCGCCCGTGGAATCCCTGTTCTCGCCTTACACAACAGGCGCACTCAAGGCCCTTACGCCGACGCCGTTCGTGACGACGGGATGCCCGAACCCCCTGCCGTTCTCGCTCACCCAGAGCACCCAAAGCACAAACGCGACCGCCGGCGCGTACAGCCCCTACACATTCAACCTGACCCGCGCGGACGGCCAACAGTACCTCTCCCAGGTGAGCACCACGCTGCCGGCGGGCCTGCTCGGCGTGATTCCCTCGGTCTCGCTCTGCGGCGAACCCCAGGCGGCGGCCGGCGCGTGTGCGGAAGGCTCGAAGATCGGCACTGCCACCGTGACGGCGGGGGCCGGCGGAGAACCGTATCCGTTTTCCGGCCCGGTCTTCCTGACGGGCCCTTACAACGGGGCTCCCTATGGACTATCGATCCCGGTGCCGGTCATGGCGGGCCCCTTCAATCTCGGCACCGTCACGACCCGCGCGACGATCTCTGTCGATCCGCACACCGCGCGCGTGACCGTGGCAACGACCAACCTACCCACAATTGTTGCAGGCGTGCCGGTGCGGCTGAAGACATTAAAAGTCGAAGTCAACCGACCCTCCTTCATCCTCAATCCAACCAACTGCTCCGCACTCGCGACGGAATCGACGCTGACCTCCACATTGAACGCGACCCAAACCCTCTCGAGTCCCTTCCAGGTCGGTGCCTGTGGCGCGCTGGCGTTCAAACCCTCTTTCAAGATCTCCGCGAGCGCGAAGACCTCGAAAAAGAACGGCGCGAGCCTGCGGGTCAGCCTCACCCAGCCCGCGCACGAGGCGAACATGAAATCGGTCGTCGTCGAACTGCCCAAGCAGCTGCCCTCGCGTCTGACGACGCTTCAGAAAGCCTGCCCCGAAGCGACGTTCGCGACCAACCCGGTCGACTGCCGCGCGCTGGGCTCGGAAGTCGGGTCGGCCGTGGTCATGACCCCGGTCCTCCCGGGCCGGCTGACGGGCTCGGCCTACCTCGTCTCCCACGGCGGCGAGGCCTTCCCCGACCTCGACATCGTGCTCGAAGGCGACAACGTCAAAGTGATCCTGGTGGGCAACACCAAAATCACGAAAGGGGTCACGAGCTCGACGTTCGCCACGATTCCCGACGTGCCCGTGACGAGCTTCGTTTTGAACCTGCCCGTCGGCCCGCACTCGGCGCTGACGGCGGTCGGCGGCCTCTGCTCGAAGGCTTTGGTCGCGCCGACGACGATCGACGCGCAGAGCGGCGCGCAGATCACGCAGAAAACGCGGATCTCCGTCACCAGCTGCCCGGTGCTGATCGTCTCGCACAAGGTCGTCGGTCACAAGCTGGTGCTGAAGGTCAAGACGTTCGCCGCCGGCCGCGTCAGCGTCAAGGGCAAGAACCTGAAGGCCCCTCTCTACAAGCGCCTCGCGAAGGCCATGACCACGACGATCAAGATCCCACTCTCGCGCAAGGGGCTGGCCGCGCTCGCCAGGCATCGCAAGCTGAAGATCAAGGTGCGCGTCGGCTTCGTGCCGAAGGCGAGGGCCGAATCCGTCTCCGCGGCATCCGTCGGGGTCACGTTCAAATAATCTTTCCGCGGAAGTTGCCGCCGCTCTGACCCGTTTACTCAAGAGAGAGAACGAGAGTCCTGGATACCGACGGACGGATGGCCTAGATTGAAGAGATGGATGTCGCTGGAACGGGTGGAGGTACGGATACCTCGAAGCTGCCGGTCGGCGACGTTCCCGAGCAAGCGATGAACGGCGAAGCCGGGGCGCCGGCGGGCGGCGATCCCCTGCTGGCGGGCGTGCGCCGCCTGACGCTGCTGGCAGACAGCGCGCAGGACGCGGAGGCGATCTTCCGCACGCTCGCCCGCGAGCTGATGCATACCCCGAGCGCCGATGAGATCCACGTCCACCACCTGTCCGCGGAAGGCGGCGGCAAGCCCGAGCGGACGGTCATCTACCTGTTCGAGGGCGAGGGACGGTTGAGCTACCTCACCCCCCGCGACGAGCGCCCGCCCGGCGTAAGTTGGGTCGTGAGCACCGGCCGCAGCTTCCTCGCCGCTGACGGGAACGAGCTCGTGGCCAGCGTGCCCCGGCTCGCGCGGGTGAGTGGCGAACCCGGCCCGGTCGCGTCCGCATTGCTGCTGCCCCTGACCGTGCGGGGCGAGGTCGAGGCGGTGGTGCTGCTCGTCCGGCGGGGCTCCGCGGAGGCCTTCAGCGACCGCTCCACCGAGCTCGCGAGTACGCTCGTCGACCAGGCCGCGACCGCGCTGGCGTTGCTGCGCGCGCGTGCCGAGGCCGGCACCGACACAGTCACGGGCTGCATGAACCACCGCGGCATGCGCCGGCAGCTGCACGAGGAGGTCGGCCGCGCCACGCGCGCCGGCACCCCGCTGTCGGCGATGCTGATCGACCTCGACAACTTCAAGCTCGTCAACGACCGCCACGGCCATCCGGCCGGCGACGCGCTGCTGCGCGAGGTCGGGCAGACGCTCGTGCGCGAGTTCCGCGAGTTCGACCGTGTCGCGCGCTACGGCGGCGACGAGTTCGTCGTGATCCTGCCCAACGCCGAGCTGGAGCCCGCCGCCGCCGCGGCCCAGCGCGCGCTGGAGCGGCTGCTGGCGATCCCCTCTTTCGATGAAACCCCGGGCGCGTCCGCCTCGATCGGGGTGGCCCAGTGGCAGGCGCCGATGACGATCGACGAGCTGCTCGCGGCCTGCGACGCCGCGCTCTTGCGCTCCAAGCGTCAGGGCAAGCGCCGCGTCACCCGGGCGGCCGCAAACTGATCCGCTCGCGGCCTGGCCGCGAATAGATGGGCAGTGAACACCTACTGGAGGTTCGAAAATGCCCGTTGACTCTGTAACAGAGAATGAGGTCCCGCAGCCCGCGGGCATCGTCGAGCGACTCGTGCGCGACGATTCCGACCGCAAGCGTTTCCTGAAGATGGCCGGCAGCGCCGGCGCCGCGAGCTTTGGCGCGTTCGTGCTCGCCGCTTGTGGAAGCAGTAGCAGTAGCAGCAGCTCCTCCTCGACGGCGGCCGCGCCGGCGGCAACGACAGCGTCGTCGAGCGCCAACACGACCGACATCGGCATCCTCAACTACGCGCTCACGCTCGAGTATCTGGAGACCGAGTTCTACGCGAAGGTGATCGCGGCGAAACTGTTTACTGGCTCCGTCGGCAGCCTGATCAAGACGTTCGGCGCGCAGGAGGCCACGCACGTGGCCGCGCTGACGGCCGCGATCAAGTCGCTCGGCGGGGCGCCGGTGGCGAAGGTCGAAGGGAAGTTCCCGATCACCACCCCGGCTGCGACCGCCGAACTCGCCTACACCGTCGAGAACCTCGGCGCCGCGGCGTACCTCGGTCAGGCGCCGTTGATCCAGAGCAAGACGGTGCTGGCGGCCGCACTGTCGATTCACAGCGTCGAGGCGCGCCACGCGGCGAGCATCGGCACGCTGGTGAAGAAGTCGATCACGCCGGATGGCGGATTCGCCAAACCGGATGACATGTCCGAAGTCCTGGCGGCGGTCAAGCCGTTCCTGGCCTAGAAACGGTCCGAAAACCCCGGGATCTCTTCTCAGAGATCGCTGAAACTTCAGCTGAGGGGTTTGCGGACAGGTACTAATCAGAAGCGTGGAAAAGGAGTCAATGAAAATGTCTACTCAAACTCAAGAATTGGCAAACCCAGAGTTGGCCGAGATCGAGGTGCACGGCCTCACCCGTGCGAGCTTCATGGTGCGTGGCGCGCTGGCGGCCGGCGCCGTCTACGGAGTCTCGGCGGTCACGCCGTTCGTCTCCCAGGCGCTGGCGGCGGGCGGTGGCGGGGATGCGGAAATCCTCAACTTCGCGTTGACGCTGGAGTATCTCGAGTCCGCGTTCTACAACGAAAAGGGCAAGACGGTCGGTCTCAGCGGTCAGGCGAAGACCTACGCGACCGATTTCGGCGCGCAGGAGGCCGAACACGTGAAGGCGCTGACGGCCGCGATCAAATCGCTCGGCGGCACGCCGGTGGCGAAGCCGACGTTCGTGTTCCCGGTCTCGAACCAGAGCTCGTTCCTGGCGCTGGCCTCGACCCTGGAGAACACGGGAGTCGGCGCCTACAACGGCGCGGCGCCGAAGATCTCGAGCAAAGAAGTGCTCGCCGAGGCAGGCAGCATCGTCCAGATCGAGGCGCGTCACGCCGCCGCGATCAACCTGCTGATCAACAAGTCCCCGACGCCGAACGGCGGCTTCGACAAGCCGCTGACCGAAGCGCAGGTGCTCGCCGCGGTCAAGCCGCTGATCCAGTCGTAGCTTGACTGCTGCGCGACAGCGCAGGGTTGGTGGCGCGCCGCGCAGCAGCCCTTAGATAGAGGACGACGGCCTCGGAACGCGCTTCCGGGGTCGTCGTTCGTTGCGGGGCCTCGCGGAGGACTCTGCGAGACTGCGTATAGACCCTGTAGATCGGCCCGGGAGATGCGATGTCGGAGGACAGTTTTGGCGCAAAGAGCACGCTCGAGGTAGGCGGCAAGAAGTACGAGATCTTCCGGCTGGACGCGCTGCAGCAGCGCTTCGACGTCGCGCGGCTGCCGTTCTCGCTGAAGGTGCTGCTCGAGAACCTGCTGCGCACCGAGGGTAACGGCGCCGTGCGCGCCACCGACATCGAGGCGCTCGCGAGCTGGGACTCCAGCGCGCAGCCGAGCAAGGAGATCGCGTTCACGCCCGCGCGCGTGTTGATGCAGGACTTCACCGGCGTCCCCGCGGTCGTCGACCTGGCGGCGATGCGCGACGCGATCGCCGAGATGGGCGGCGACCCGGCGAAGATCAACCCGCTGGCGCCGGCCGAGCTCGTGATCGACCACTCGGTCCAGGTCGACGCGTTCGGCACGCGCGACTCCTTCCGCTTCAACGCCGAGCGCGAGTTCGAGCGCAACCAGGAGCGCTACGCGTTCCTGCGCTGGGGCCAGGGCGCGTTCGACGACTTCGCGGTCGTGCCGCCGGACACGGGGATCGTGCACCAGGTCAATCTGGAGTACCTCGCGCGGGTCGTGTTCGAAAAGGATGGGCGGGTGGGAATCTCATCCTCTGGATCGGACCCGAGCCAGCTACTGCCACAGCTCTACCCCGACACGCTCGTCGGCACGGACTCGCACACGACGATGGTCAACGGCCTCGGCGTGCTCGGCTGGGGCGTGGGCGGGATCGAGGCCGAGGCGGCGATGCTGGGCCAGCCGATGTCGATGCTGATCCCGCGCGTCGTCGGCTTTGAGCTGCACGGCGAGCTGCCCGAGGGCGCCACCGCGACCGATCTGGTGCTGACAGTCACGCAGATGCTGCGCAAGCGCGGCGTGGTCGGCTCGTTCGTCGAGTTCTTCGGCGCGGGCCTGGCGGGCCTGCCGCTGGCCGACCGGGCGACGATCGGGAACATGTCGCCGGAGTTCGGCTCGACCTGCGCGATCTTCCCGATCGACGCGGAGACGCTGCGCTACTTGGAGTTCTCTGGCCGCCCCACGGAGCGGATCGAGCTGGTCGAGGCCTACGCCCGCGCGCAGGGCCTGTGGCACGACGAGAATTCTGAGCGCACGACGTACTCGGACACGCTGGAGCTCGATCTGGGCGACGTGGTGCCGAGCATCGCGGGGCCGAAGCGCCCGCAGGACAGGGTCGCGTTGAGCGAGGCGCGCGAGGAGTTCAGGCGCGTGCTCGGCGGCTATGTCCCCGACTACGACGAGCGCGACGAGGCCTCCGCCGAGAGCTTCCCCTCCAGCGATCCGCCGGCCAACGGCAACGACCACCCGGCGCTGAACGACGGTGGTCCCAGCTACGCGCACGAGCACTTAGGCGCAGGCGCGGCGGGGTCCCCGGCCGTGGGCGCCCAGGCTGGGCAGGCGGGATCGGGTGGCACGGCGACCGCCGAGCGCGGATCGGGATCTGCCGGCGCCGGGAGCGCCGTCGCGGTGACGCTGGCCGACGGGACCGAGACCGAGCTCGACCACGGGCACGTGGTGATCGCCGCGATCACGAGCTGCACGAACACGTCGAACCCATCGGTGATGGTCGGCGCGGGCATCCTCGCGCGCAACGCCGTCGCGCGGGGCCTGCGGACGAAGCCCTGGGTCAAGACCTCGCTGGCGCCGGGATCGAAGGTCGTGACCGAGTACCTCGACAAGGCCGGCCTGACCGAGCCGCTGGAGCAGCTCGGCTTCAACCTCGTCGGCTACGGCTGCACGACCTGCATCGGCAACTCGGGGCCGCTGCCGGAGGAGGTCTCGCGGGTCGTCGGCGAGGCCGATCTGGCGGTCGTGTCGGTGCTGTCGGGCAACCGCAACTTCGAGGGGCGGATCAACCCCGACGTGAAGATGAACTACCTTGCCTCGCCGCCGCTGTGCGTCGCCTACGCGCTGGCGGGGACGATGGATATCGACATCGTCGGCGAGCCGCTGGGCCAGGATGAGCAGGGGGAGGACGTGTACCTGCGCGATATCTGGCCGGGCGAGCGCGAGGTCGCCGAGACGATCGAGCAGGCGGTCCAGTCGGACATGTTCAGAAAGAGCTACGGCGAGGTGTTCGAGGGCGACGAGCGCTGGAATGGGTTGCAGGTGCCGACCGGCGATCGGTTCGCGTGGCAGGCGGACTCGACGTACGTCAGGCTGCCGCCGTACTTCCAGGACATGCCCGCCGAGCCCGGGGAGGTGGGAGACATCGAGGGCGCCCGGGTGCTGGCCAAGCTCGGCGACAGCGTCACCACCGACCACATCTCTCCGGCGGGCTCGATCAAGCGCGACGGTCCCGCGGGGGAGTATCTGCAGGAGCAGGGGGTGGCGCCGCGCGACTTCAACTCATACGGCTCGCGCCGGGGCAACCACGAGGTGATGATGCGGGGGACGTTCGCGAACATCAGGCTGCGCAATCAGATCGGTGGGGGCCCGGTGCTTCCCGAGGGCGGTGTGACCCGCTATTTCGGCCCGGCCTCGTCCGGCGTTTCCTCATCAGACTCCTCCTCATCAGGCTCCTCATCCGCGGGTATGGCCTCCGCGTCGTCAAGCGATGGGGGGGCCGAAGAGCTATCGATCTACGACGCCGCGATGAAATACATCGCCGACGGCGTGCCGCTGGTGGTGCTCGGCGGCAAGGAGTACGGGTCGGGCTCCTCGCGCGACTGGGCCGCGAAGGGCACGAAGCTGCTCGGCGTGCGCGCGGTGATCGTCGA
>Ga0302326_10031785_pt1 | contig 10537 bp, 12 predicted proteins | sample Palsa_T0_3_FD_202264 | JGI IMG/M metagenome (GOLD analysis project Ga0302326, IMG submission 202264) | Peat permafrost microbial communities from Stordalen Mire near Abisko, Sweden - Palsa_T0_3 | ecosystem: Environmental > Terrestrial > Soil > Palsa > Peat permafrost | place: Sweden: Abisko...
GCGCTCACCGCCGCCGAGCTCGCAAGCGCGGCACAGGGTGCGCCGGGCATGATGCACATGATCCTCGGCGTCGCCGGCGGCGCCCCCGCGAGCGCCGCGACGGTCTCGCTGTTCGCCGGGCTCGTGCCCGCGGGCGTCCCCTGGGCGGTGACAGCGATTCCCCGGCACTTCCCGACGATGGCGCTCACGCTCTCGCTCGGTGGCCACATCCGCACCGGCCTGGAGGACGTCGTCTACACCGCGCCGGGCGAGCACGCCGAGTCAAACGGTCAGCTCGTCGCGCGCGCGAGGACACTCTGCGAGGCGATCGGCAGGCCTGTCGCGACCCCCGCCCAGGCCCGCGAGATCCTCGGGGTCGGCCTCACGGGAACGAACCAGCCCGAGGGATGAGCACGGTGGATCCTTCCCCGCTGCCTCGATCAGACCGGCCGGCAGGTTCCTAAGCCTCCCGACACCCGTCCGCATCAGTCCAGCTGAAACTCCCCGTCGCGATAGATCACGCGCTCCCCACCGCCCCGCAGCTGCGCGGTGACGACGCGGTCGCTGGTCGAGACGATGTCCGTGTGGACACTGGAGTTGTTGAACCCGAGCCGCTCCCACTCCTGCGGCTGCACCGAGGCGATGTCGCCGGAGTAGGCGTCCTGGTAGGAGCGCCCGAGCGCGATGTGGGTGTTGCCGAACGGACCGCCGACGTTCTCGTCGTAGAGCGTCTGGGCCATGAAGCGGGTGATCCGCGAGAAGCGTTTGTCGGTCAGCGAGAACTCACCCACGCGGTCGGCGCCCTCGGTCGCGATCATCTCCTTCAGGACCGGCTCGTTCTGCTCGGCGCTTACCTCGCTGACGCGGCCGTCGACGAACGCGAGGCGGATGCCCTTGACGAGGTTGCCGTAGCGATAGAGCGGCTGATCGAAGCGGATCCAGCCCTCGGTGCCGCGCCAGTCGGGGCTCGTGAACAGCTCGAAGCTGGGGATGTTGCGTCCGCGCCCGCCCAGCCAGCGGCGCTGCTCGCCGATGCTCACCCACAGATCGACGTCCTCGCCCTCGACGTGGACGCGCTCGATCTCCAGGGCGTCCAGGTGCTCGCGGGTCTCGTCCATACGCCGCCCCACTTCGCGCCAGCGCGCGATCGGATCCTCCTCGTCGAGGAAGCAGGCGTGGACGATCTGCTCCCAGTACTCCTCCTCGCTCATGCCCGCCTCGGCTGCCATCGCCGGGGTCCCATAGAGGCCGAGCGTCCAGCTGAAGCGCCCTTCGTTCTCCTTCTCCCCGCGCCAGTCCATCACCTCGCGCAGCGTCTCCCCGCGGCGCATGATCTTGGCCGGGTCGACCGACTCGAGCGAGTGCGGGTCGCTGTCGGCGATCACCGAGACCTGATGGTCCATCTCGTCGACCAGCCCACGCAGGTAGCGGGCCGGGAGATGGTCGAGCTGCTGCTCGCCGGCCAGCTCGTAGAAGGCCTTCGAGCCGCCCATGCCCTGCTCCTCGTCGGGGTAGTAGCCGCCGATCACGTGACCGCCGGCCCGCCAGACCGCCTTGAGCAGCTCCGCGTAGAGCGGCTTGGCGCTCTCCGGCGAAGTCACGCGCACCACCTCGCCCCGCTTGATCCCCTCACCCCCACCGAGGGCAAAGTCGACCAGGACGGAGGCGTAGCGCTCGAGGATCTTCTGCGGAGGGATGTAGTTCATGCCCTGACCTTAGATGTTGTGCGCGCCGTCCCGGTTGCCGACGCGTGTGACGCGCGGCGCGGCGCGTCGAGGTCCGGGACGCGGAAGAGCTGCGCGCGTGGATCATCCTCTAGCCCGAGCGCTCGCTCGATCCCCCCAGCCCAAACCCCCGCTCGGCCGCTTCCGCCACATAGCGCCCGATCGCAAGCGAGGAGGTGGCCGCCGGCGACGGCGCGTTGCGTACGTGCAGCGCCCGCGGGGTCGCGGAGAACACGAAGTCGTCCACGAGGCGCCCGTCGCGGCCGAGCGCCTGCGCGCGCACCCCGGTAAACGACGCGGCGGGCTCGACGTCCTGCGCTCGCAGCTCGGGCACGTAGCGCGCGGCCGCGCGCACGAGCGCCGTGCGCAGCGTCGCGTGGCGCAGCTCGGTCAGCCCCGTGCGCCACCAGCGGCGGAACATCCGCCACGACCCTGGCCAGGCGAGCGTGTCGAGCAGGTCTCCGCGCCGCACCCGCCCCAGGGCGTACGCATCACGCGCACCCGCCAGCAGCGCGGTCGGTCCGATCAGCACGTCGCCGTCGATGTGCCGCGTCAGGTGCACGCCGAGGAACGGCAGCGCGGGATCGGGCACCGGGTAGATCAGCGCGCGCACGAGCGAGCGGCGCGCGGGCACGAGTCGTAAGTAGGCCCCGCGGAACGGCACGATTCGCGGATCGGGGTCGGCGCCCGCCGCGACCGCGAGCCGGTCGGCCCAGGCGCCCGCGCAGAAGATCGCGTGCGACGCCTCGGTCGCGCCCTGGGAGTGCAGCAGCCGCAACGCGCCGCCCTGCTCCACAACCCCCTCGACCCCGCACCCGGTCACGACCGCACCGCCGGCGTCGAGCACATCCTGCGCGTACGCGCGCGCGACCGCGCCGAAGTCGACGATCCCGGTATCGGGCGAGTGCAGCCCGGCGATCCCGCGCGCGTGGGGCTCGAGCGCTTCGATCCCGTGCGCGTCGATCCGGCGCAGGCCCAGCACCCCATTAACCTCGCCGCGGCGCTCGAGCTCATCCAGCCGGCTCAGCTCACCGGGCTCGGTCGCGACGATCACCTTGCCGCACCTCTCGCTGGCGATGCCACGCTCCTCGCAGTACGTGTACAGCTCGCGAGCGCCCTCCACGCATAGCCGCGCCTTCAAAGACCTGGGTGTGTAATAGGCACCGGCGTGGATTACCCCCGAGTTGTGGCCGGTCTGATGAAAGCCGAGGGAGGCCTCGCGCTCGAGCACGCACACCGACGCGCGCGGGTGGCGCCGGGTCAGCTCGCGCGCGACCGCGAGCCCAACGATCCCGCCGCCGACGACCGCCAGATCGCACCGCATCGGCGCCTGCGCCGAAGATAGGGGAGCTGGGATGCTCATTCGCGCAACTGTAAACCGGCAGCGCAGATCGCCCGCACGGTTGCTCGCCGGACGCCTTGGAGGCTCAAGCGCGATCGGGCGCCGGCAGGCGCGTGATCCCCGCCACCGCGTCAAACCCGCTGTCAAAGCTGAGGATCTCCTTGATCTGGCGGCGGCGCATCATCGCGACGTGTATGACATCGCGCGCCGACAGTTTCGGGTGCGTGTGGGTGAGATCCTTGGCGGCGAACACGTCGGCCTCCTCGACAGCGAGCACCTGATCGACGATCCCTCGCAGGGTTTCGAAGGCAGGCTCGATTTTGTCGCGACGATCGGTCGAGATGAAGCGGTGGAGGATCTCCTGGAATACCTCGCTACTGGTTACCAGACGCCTTTGTTCACCGACGAGTCGCTCGACTATCGACTGCGCCTCAACCTTGTGGGGATGGTCGCGTCCGATGAGATATATCGGGACGTTCGCATCGACGAAGATCACGCGTCATCCGCGCCGGCGAGCCCCGCCTCGATCTCGGCCAAACGTCCCGCCTCGGTCTCGGCCAGCATCGTGTCGATGTCGACTTCGCGCCCACCCGTTTCGTGGCTGACCGCCTTGCGTATCGCCGCTAGCTTGGCCTCGACATCCCCGCTCGAGCGTTCCCGCTCGGCGACGCGCAGCGCTTGGCGCACCCATTCGGAGATATTGACCCCCTGCGCTTGCGCTTGGCTCCGATAGCGCTCGAAATCGACATCCCCGACGACAACCTGCAATCGTTTACTCATGCCGGTAGTATGACATACTCATCCTCGGAGTGCAATTCCCAGGCAATTTGCCAGGCGAGTCCAAAGCAAGTCCAAAGCCGGGCCGCCGGGACTCGATCGTCGCGAACCTTGGGGACCTTCCCTACCCCACCGCCCCCGGCCCTCCGGGCGCTGTGGCCGCCGCCGCATTCACCAACCCGGCCCCGTACAACCGCGAGTCGGCGGGCCCACCCAGCGGCCGCGCCGTCGCTCGCAGGCGCGCGACGATCTGCGCCGGCGACGGATGCTTCCCCAACACCCCGGAAGCGATGATCAAAGCCGCCGTCGCCGCCACGTGGGGCGAGGCCATCGAGGTGCCTTCGTAGCCGCCGGGGAAGCCGAACCGCTGCGGCGAGGACCCGGTGAAGGTCATCTGGAAGACGTCGCGGCCCGAGGGTTCTTCGGGACGGCAGTTGGGGTCGCCCGGCAGGTCGGCGTCGGCGCCGCCGCCTGGTGCGACGAGCGTCAGGCCCGACCCGTCGTTTGAGTAGTTGGCCAGGCAGCCGTGTTCGGTCGTGGCGCCGACCGCGACCACGTCGGGCGCGCGCGCGGGGTAGGCGATCGTCGTGTGGCCCTCGTTGCCGGCGGCCGCGACCACGAGCACGCCGCGGCGGCGGGCGTAGCGCAGCGCTTCGATCAGCTCGGGGATGTCCGCGGCGGTGACTTCGCTGGAGAACTCGAGCGACAGGTTGATCACCTGAGCGCCGTGGTTGACCGCGAAGCGGACGCCTTCGGCGATCGTCGAGGCGTCGCCTTCGCCCTGGCTGTTGAGCACGCGCACGGGCATCAGGCGCACGCCGTAGGCGAGGCCGGTGAGGCCGTAGCGGTTGTTCGTGGACTCGGCGATCGTCGAGGCGACGAACGTGCCGTGGCCGTTGTGGTCGTTGGGGTACGGGTTGTGCGCGATGAAGTCATAGCCTTTGACGAACTCGTAGCGCGAGAAGTCGGGCGAGCGGCGAAAGCGGCCGCGGTTGGCGTAGGCGATGCCGGTGTCGAGCACCGCGACGATCACCCCGCGCCCGCCCGGATGCCCGTCGGCGGCGACGTTCGACCACGCTTCGGGGGCGTTCACGCCGAACGGCCCGGCGAAGTTCCACTGCAGCTGCTCCCAGTCGGTGGGCGCGCCGCCGAGGCCGGGGTCGTTGGGGATGAACGTGCCGTCGGCGTGGGCGCGATATTCGACGGCGGAAGCGGTGGCGGGGACAAGCAGCGCCACGGCGAATGCGGCGAGCACGAGCGACCGGCGGACACGGGGAGGTAGGAGGCGTAGGTGGGCGCGGGAGAACATCGGTTTTTAGTAATGATGGTGTGGGGGTGCGGGTGAGGCGGGATGCACTGTCGCAGAGCGCGCGGTGGAGCGCGTGAGAAGTGGATGAGAAAGGGACAACCAATCAACCCGCGAGCGGGCGCAGAGGATCGTTTATGAGCGAGGTGGGAGCGCCGGAGGAGTACTTCATGCGGCTGGCCATGCGCGAGGCCGAGCGCGCCCGCGAGCTCGGGGACGTCCCGATCGGCGCCGTCGTGGTCCGCGCCGGCGAGGTGATCGCCGCCGGGCGCAACGAGCGCGAGCTGCGCCAGGACCCGACCGCGCACGCCGAGATCCTCGCCCTGCGCGAGGCGGCCGGCGCGGACGGCAGCTGGCGCGTGCTCGACGCGACGCTGTACGTGACGCTCGAGCCCTGCGCGATGTGCGCCGGGGCGATCGTGCTCGCGCGCGTGCCGCGCGTCATCTATGGCGCGAGCGACCCGAAGGCGGGCGCGGCGGGCAGCGTGCTCGACGTGCTCTCAGAGCCCCGTCTGAACCACCGCCCCGAGGTCGCGGGGGGCGTGCTGGGCGAGGAGTGCGGAGAGCTGCTGAGCGAGTTCTTCGCCACGCGCCGCGAGCGCACGATCTAGCTTTCGCCGGCTCCAGCAGCCCCCAAGCGGCCCGGGCTGGACAGGCAACTCGTGGCCCGGGCTGGACGCGCGGCTCCTGTGCGCTATTCTGCGGACGCACATCGTGCAACCATCGGTTGCACATCAACGTAGGGAGCCGGAGTGGCCGCTGACAGCGTCGAACGAGAGATCCTGATCGAGGCGAGTCCGGAGATCGTCTGGGGCGTTATCACCGAGCCCGAGCAGATCGGCCGCTGGTTCAGCGACGAGGCGGTGCTCGAAGGACGAGTAGGTGCCGATGGCGTGCTCATCTGGAGGCCCGGAGGTCGTGGCGGAAGTGATCGGGAGATCGACATGAGCGTGCCGATCCGGGTCGTGGAGGCCGAGCCGTTCCGCCGCTTCTCCTTTCGCTGGAACCATCCACAGGGCACGGGGCCGGACGAGAACAATTCGGCCCTGGTCGAGTTCAGCCTGATCGAGGAGTCCGGTGGGACACGGTTGCGGGTGCTCGAGAGCGGGATCGGCGCCGTGACGCTTGACGAAGAGAGCCAGACCCGATATCGCGAAGACCACGAACAGGGCTGGGAGCGGCATTTCGGCGAAATGCTCGATTACGTGGCCTCCAAGCCAAACGGGGCGACGCGTTGACGACCACCGCCGTCCTCGAAGACGACGCCCTGTGGGCGGCGGTCGCCGACCCCACGCGCCGGCGCGTGCTCGACGCGCTGCTCGAGCGCGGTGAGGCGACGACGACAACGCTTGCGGGGGAGCTGCCGGTAACACGGCAGGCCGTCGCCAAGCACCTGGTCGTGCTGGACCGCGTCGGCCTGGTGGCGGGTCGGCGGCGCGGCCGGGAGGTGCGCTACGCGGTCCGGCCGGAGCGCCTCGACGACGCCGCCGAGGCAATGGCTCGCGTGGCCGCGCAGTGGGACAGGCGCCTGGCGCGGATCAAGCGGCTCGCCGAGTCCGTGCAGGCCGAAGTGGGAATAGATCTCTGACAACCACAAGGGAGAAGGCAATGACCGATCACAGGACTGGAACTCGCGAGGAGTGGCTGGCGGCGCGGCTGGAGCTGCTCGACGCGGAGAAGGAGCTGACGCGACGTGGCGATCAGCTGGCTCAACTGCGACAGGACCTGCCATGGGTCCCGATCGACAAGGAGTACCGCTTCGAGACCGACGAGGGAGCGGCGTCGCTCGCCGACCTCTTCGACGGGCGCTCGCAGCTGCTCGTCTACCACTTCATGTTCGGGCCCGACTTCACCGCCGGGTGTCCGTCGTGCTCCGCGATCGCAGATGGTTTCTCTGGTTCGGTGGCCCACCTGCTCAACCACGACGTCGCGTTCACGGCGGTCTCGCGCGCCCCGCTCCCAAAGCTGCAGGACTACAAGCGGCGGATGGGCTGGAGCTTCCCGTGGGCGTCCTCGTTCGAGAGCGACTTCAACCACGACTTTCACGTGACGCACACCGATCAGGAATGGCAATCGGGCGCCGTTGAGTACAACTTCGCCACCGCCGACTTCCGGCCCTCCGAGGAGAGCCCCGTGCTGATCGAGATCGCCTCGAGCGCCGGCACCGATCCTGCGACCTTCAGGAAAGAGGGGCCGGGCATGAGCGCGTTCGTGCTGGAGGACGGCGTCGTGTACCACACCTACTCGGCCTACGGACGCGGCGTCGACGGCGTCTGGGGCATGTACTCGTGGCTCGACCGCGCCCCGCTCGGGCGCAACGAGACCGGCATCTGGTGGCGCCGCCACGACGAATACGAAGGAGGTTGAGCGATGTCGAGGTCACCGGGCGCAACGACGATCGGCAACTCCTCGGGCGCGGGCGGAGCCGTCATCGGCGCAACCGGCAGGTTGGGGGGCGCCGGGGTGGGCGGGGCGACCCTTTCGCCGCCCGCGGCGATGCGTATGGAGCTCCGGGTGGTCGCGGCGCTGCTCGTCGCGGCGGGGTTGGCGTGGTGGTCCACCGTAGACCGGATGGCGGGGATGGACGCGGGCCCGGGGACCGCGCTCGGTTCCGTGGGCTGGTTCACGGGCGTGTGGGCGACGATGATGGCGGCGATGATGTTGCCGTCGCTCGCGCCGAGCGCAGCCGTCTTTGCGGCGTTGGTCCGGCGCGAGCCCAGCCGGGTGCTCCTGTTCGCCGGCGGCTATCTGCTCGTCTGGAGTGTCGCGGGCATCGGCGCCTACGGCCTGTTCGAGCTTGGCAAGGGCCTGTTCGCCGGCTCGCTGGCCTGGCACGGTGGCGGCCGCCTGCTCGCGGCGGGCGTGCTGGTCCTCGCCGCGCTCTACCAGCTGACCCCGCTCAAGCGCGCGTTCCTTTTGAGGTGCCGCAGCCCCCTGCGATTCCTGGACGGCTACTGGCAGAACACTCGGCGAGGAGCGCTTGCGATGGGCCTGCGCAACGGCGGATGGTGCCTCGGCTGCTCGTGGGCGCTGATGGCCGCGCTGTTCGCGCTCGGCGTGATGAGCCTCACGTGGATGGGGTTGATCGCCGTGCTCGTGGCGCTCGAGAAGATCGGTCCCTCCGGGCGCGGGGCGAGGTTGGCGAGCGCGGGCGTCCTGGTCGTGCTCGCGGCGGCGATTCTTGCCGTGCCCCACGAGATCCCGGGGTTCGTCGTTCCCGCCTCGCCCGCCTCACCCCACATGACCCACATGATGAAGGCGATGGGGTAAGGACCGCGGGTGCGGAAACCGAAGCGGAGGGGGAGAGATTCGAACTCTCGGTACGCCAATCAGACGCACAACGGTTTTCGAGACCGCCGCATTCAACCGCTCTGCCACCCCTCCAGGGGTCATTATAAGTCTTCAATTTTAGGTCTATTTGCAGGGAAAACGCATCCTACACCAACGCCTGGCTCGCTCGCTCTCCCGCTCCTGAATCCCCGCAGGGACCGGCGCAGGAACCGAATCGAAACGAAATTCTCGCAGCCTCTCTGACGGGCTGCCTCTTCGAGTCCCTTGGCAACGAGCCAATAGGGTGGCATGTCGGGGCGCTCGCTCACCGCCGAATGCAGGACTCTGCTGACGCTCTCGGCGACGGCGAGCTCGTGCCGCCGTGGCTGCTCGCAACCCGATGTCGTGCGGGGGGATTCACCGAGGTATCCGTGACGGCTCAGGCGTTGCGGTCTCGCGAGATCGCAACACGGCGGAACAACTCGGTGATACCGAAGTGGGGCGCCAGACGCTCGACGGACCTGGGGGTGAATTGGCTAAGTGCGAGTATCGGCCTGAGCGGAGCGCCCGTCTCGATGACTTCCGGCTGATCACGTCGGATTGCCTCTATGACTCTGTTTGTGACCTTTTTTGTTGTCGTCTCGCCCAGCAGGCGGTTGGATTTGATCCCCTCTTCGACCATCCGCTGGTACATACCATCGCCGGCGATGAAGCCAGGGCATACGACCGAGAAGCCGACAGGAGCGTCGAGGTACTCCGCGCGCAGCGATTGCGTGAGACCGATGAGAGCGGCCTTCGTTGCGGCATAGGGCTCCTGATAGGCGGGGCCAAGCTTGCCCGCCGCCGAGGAGATGAAGACGACGTGGCCCTGTCCACGCGAAAGCATTCCTCCCACCAGTCGGTGGGTGAGCAGCAGTGGCGCGGTGAGATTGACATCGACTATCGAGGTCAGCTCCGCGCGGGTGTACGACGTGAAGGCACTTGTGATCTCCACGCCGGCATTGTTCACAAGTAGGTCGATCGGGCCAAGCGCAGCTTCGCTGCGCTCGATCAGGGGATCGATCTGATCCAAATCCGACAAGTCCGCGGGCACACCGTGCGCCTTGACACCTAGAGCCGCAGGCTCGTCGCGGTAGCGCTGCTTCAACGGCTCCTGGATCGCGCGAAGCTCCTCTGTCGTGGTGCCGCTCATCCCGGCCGAAATCCTACAGCGCGACGCAGGTCCAGACCCGAGCCCAGCGCTGATATCCGAGTCAACTCCTCCGAGAAGCCCTCGTCAAGATCGTCGCTGATAGCCACGGCCACCAGGTAGCCGAGCCCGTGCGAGCGCGATCGCGAAGGCCGACCTCCTCAACCCCGGCACTGCGGGCTCACAGGAACTTCCTGGGGCCCGCCGCTCACCGGCGGGGGGTCGAACTTGCACCAGGTCAGCCGGCGCGCGCGGGCGTCGACGACGCCGAGGAACGGGTAGGGGATCGCGGCGGCGCGGGCCGTGCAGCTGAAGGCCTGGCGCCCCGCGCGGGACGCGCCCGCCGGGCTGCAGCGCACGCCCTGCAGCGGGCCGGACAGCTCCTCGTGGCGGATCAGGTCGAGCACGTCGGCGCCGATCGCTCGCTCCAGCGCGACGTGCGCGGGGGCGCCGGTCTCAAGGGTGGAGGTTTGCGGGGCCTGGTCCTGTTCGAGCGCGAGCCGGCTTTCGCGGTCGGCTTCGAGCGCCGACGAGCGTTCGGAGCTCGAGGGTTCGCTGTGGTTGACGTGATGGATCACGACCACGATCGCGACGGTCAACGCGCAGAAGGCGAGGAACGTCAGCCCCCACCGTGCCCACAGCGGGGGCTTGTGCAGGCTCATCGCGAGCTGGCGCGCTTGCTCGTCGAACCCACCGGTTGAGGATATCCCAGGGGCAAGGAAAGCGGGATGGCGTGACGAATGCAGCGGGTGCGTATGTCACGTCGATCGCCACTGCTCGGTCTCGGGCTCGCCTGGGGCTGCCTGCTCTGCCTGCTGGCCCTGCTGCTGCCCGTCGCCGCCCGCGCCGAAGGCAAACCGGACATCGGCCTCGCCGTGGCGGGGCCCACGGGCCTGCTGGACGGGGCCAATGCGACCTTCGCCCTCGAAGCCGACCACCCGGCGGGGGAA
>Ga0302326_10031786_pt1 | contig 10536 bp, 8 predicted proteins | sample Palsa_T0_3_FD_202264 | JGI IMG/M metagenome (GOLD analysis project Ga0302326, IMG submission 202264) | Peat permafrost microbial communities from Stordalen Mire near Abisko, Sweden - Palsa_T0_3 | ecosystem: Environmental > Terrestrial > Soil > Palsa > Peat permafrost | place: Sweden: Abisko...
CGTCACCAGCGCGGAGGATTACTCGGCGCAGAACTTCGGCATGGACAAGCTGCCGCCGCGCGAGCTGCGCTACGACATGGCGGATGAATATGTCGATCTGGTCTGCAAGCTGTTCGATTCATGGGAGCCCGACGCGATCCTGATGGACCGCGAGAAGGGCGTTTACGCCGACTATACGAAAGTCCGTCCAATCAATTTCAAGGGCAAATATTTCAGTTGCCGCGGTCCGCTCAACACCGCGCCGTCGCCGCAGGGCCGGCCGGTTTTTGTGCAGGCGGGCGGTTCCGATCGTGGCCGCGAGTTCGCCGCGAAGCACGCCGATTCGATCGTCTCGATCGCCGACGGTATCGAGGGAATGAAATGGTATCGCGATGACGTCCGCGCTCGCGCCAAACGCCTCGGCCGCAATCCCGACGATATCAAGGTGCTGTTTTTGGTCTGCCTCAACCTGGCGGAGAGCGAGGCCGATGCGCGCGCCAGGAAAGACGCCGCAATCGGCACGCAGGAGTATATCGAGCAGACCCTCGGACTGATTTCGTCGATCACCGATATCGATTTTGCCAAGTACGACCTCGACTCTCCCCTTCCCCATCTGACCACCAACGGCGAGCAGGGTTCACTCGACAAGTTTCAGCAGTCGGGCAGCGGCAAGACACTGCGCCAACTCCTGATCGATGCGGGCGACTTTGCCACCTCGATCGAACTGACCGGCACGCCCGACCAGGTTGCCGATCGCATGGGCGAAGTGATGGAGGCCGTCGGCGGCGACGGCTTTCTGATCACGACTCCGGCGCAGGGCGTCACCCGGATGGAGATAATCGAAGTTACCGATGGGCTCGTGCCGGCACTGCAACGTCGCGGACTCGTGCGCTCCGCATATACCTATCCGACGCTGCGGCAGAATCTGCGCGACTTCTGATCCGTCGCTCAACAACGGCCGCGATTGGGCGTGCGTTAGCAGACGCGGACCGAAACTTGCTACTCTCCGCAGACGATGGGTCGTCTGCAACGGCGCGAATGGATCCTGATCGGCGGCTTGTTCGCCAGCATGTTCCTGATAATGGGGGCGAATGATACCTTCGGCATCTTCCTGACCCCGCTGGTCAACAGCTTCGGATGGTCGCACGCGCAGGTCTCGCTGCTCTTCACCAGTGAATCAATTGCCCTCGGATTGAGCGCCACCACCGTCGGTTGGCTGCTCGATCGGATCGACGCGCGCTGGCTGTTCGGCTTCGGTGCGCTGCTGTCCGGATCCTGCTATCTGGCGGCGTCGCGAGTCGACTCATTCGCCCCGATGCTTATCATCTTCATATTGGTCGGCGCTGGCCTGGCCTCGACGACCTTTCTGCCGCTGTCGGTGGTCGTCACCAACTGGTTCGAAGAAGAGCGCGGACTCGTGATGGGTATCGCGATGTCGGGCGAGATGTTCGGCGCGATGATTATTGCGCTGGTGGTCAGCGCAGTCGTCGGACACGCGGGATGGCGGATAGGTTTTATAACGATCGCACTGCCGATGATCCTGATCGTCGCGCCGCTGAGCTTCGCGGTTATCCGGACCCATCGGCCGGGCAGAAATACAACGCGATCCGACGACGAAGATTCGGCGCCCGGCTTTGAAGTCCGCGAAGCTATCGCGACGCGGTCGTTCTGGATGCTCGTGATCGCTTACGTCTGCTGGGGCTATTCGTTCGGCGCCCCGTTCACTCAACTCGTGTCGTACCTGATTGGCCTCGGTTATCAGCCCGGCAGTGCGGCGCTGGCGTTCAGCATGATGATGGGCGTCGCCATAATGGGTGAACTTACGTTCGGCTTCGCGGCTGATCGTTTCGGCGCAAGGCCGGTGGCGGCGGTCATCTTCGCGATCACGGCGCTTATCCAAATCGTCCTGCTCGCCGCCGTGCACGTTGCGACGCTGGTGATTTTCGTTGTGATCAACGGGCTCGTGATCGAAAGCGCGATGGTCGTGCTGCCGATCGTGCTGGCCGATTCGATGGGCGTCAAACGCTTCGGCTCGCTCAACGGGTTGCTGTGGCTTCCGCTGTGCCTCGGCGTGGCGCTCGGGCCGGTGATCAGCGGCAAAATCTTCGATGTGACCGGCAGCTATGCGCATGCATTCCAGATTTCGGCGGCGATCGCGATGATCGGGGCGATCGCGGCGTTTTCCACGGTTACCGGCCACTTCGCCGTCCGCAATGAGGATCTCCCGAGCGAAATCCGCGCCTAGTCTCTCCCTTCGGCTATGTCAGGCGACTATGCGACCGGCTTGACATCTTCCATCAGCCACCAGAAACCTTCCGCGAACGTCGGATGGATATAGACCGCGCCCTTCATGACCGTATAGGGCGCGCCGGAAATCATAACAGCCCCGATTATCTGGACTATCTCACCGCCGTCGGTGGCGAGGATCGCCGCGCCGAGGATCCGATCGTTGTCGGCGTCGACGATTATTTTCATCAAGCCCGCCGTCTCGCCGCGTTCCACCGCGCGCGCGATCCAGGTCATCGGAATCTTGCCGATTTTCAGCCGATGGCCGGCCGCGCGCGCCTGACCTTCGGTCATTCCCACGCGGCCCAATTCAGGGCTGGTGAAGAGCGCGTAGGGCACCGGACGATGGTCGGTGGTGAGTTTATTGCCCTCAAGATTCGCTGCGATGATCTGGTAATCGTTGAACGAAATGTGCGTGAAGGCGGGGCCGCCCTTGACGTCGCCCAACGCCCATACGCCCGCCACGTTGGTTTCGAGCCGATTGTTCACATGGATAAATCCGTGAGCGTCGGTCTCGATACCGGCCGCCTCGAGCCCCAGGTCGTCCGTGTTCGGACGGCGTCCGGTCGCGACCAGCAAGTCGGATCCCGTAATCGTCGCGGTATGACTGCCCCTCGCGACGGTCATGACGATATTGCCGTCGCGCTTTTCGACCCGATTCGCGCTCGCGCCGAGCATGAATTCGATCCCCTCCGCTTCGAGCGCCTTGTGCAGTTCGTCGGTCACGTCGGTGTCTTCGTGCGGCAGGATGTTGCCTGCATGTTCGATAATCGTGACGCGGCTGCCGAAGCGGCGGAACATCTGCCCGAACTCGAGTCCGATATAGCTGCCACCGAGCACGAGCAGATGCTCCGGCATCCGTTGAAGCTGCATGATGCTGACGTGGCTCAGATAATCCACCGTCTCGAGACCCTCGATACGCGGACTGGCCTCGCGCCCACCGGTATTGATGAAAATCTTGTCGGCTTCGAGTTCCTCAGCACCCGCGCTGACACGATGCGGTCCGGTAAAACGTGCGTGCTCGCGGTAAAGACGGACACGGCTGCGCGCTTTGATTTTACTCGCGATACCTTCACGCCATTCGCTGACGACTTTGTTTTTGCGTGCGACGACTTCTGCGAGGTCGACGCTCATCCCGCTTGAATGGACACCCCACGCGGCACTATTGCGGACGTAGTGCGCCACCTGCGCCGACGCCACCATCGTTTTCGTCGGGGTGCATCCGGTGTTGATGCAAGTGCCACCCAGCTCGGCCTTCTCGATAAGCGCAACGGTATAACCCTTGTCCGCAAGCCAGAACGCCAGCGGGTTGCCGCCCTGACCCGATCCGATCACTATCGCGTCGAACTTGGACATTCGCGATCCTCCTGCTGACGCCGTGATGTTGCGCCCGATCCCCTCTCAGCCTGCGACCGATCCGAGCTATTAGCCTCGCGCCGGATTATGCCATCATGCGCCCGCGCATCAGTAGCGGCGACTCGTAACCAGGACTATTTTAGGGCGGCTTGAATCGGATTCGGCACGACGGAGGTTTTTGTGAGCACTGTCGGCAAACTTATCGAGGCACAAACCTATGCTCCCGGCGCGCACGCCAGCGGCCATCTGAAGGCTGGCCAGGTTCTCCGGATTATCGATCTTGAAGGCGAGCAGGTGGCTGCGCTGGTTGCCTTTCGCGACGGCACCTCGAAGGAATATCAGGACATCCTTTATTCCAACTACGTGATCGGACGCTGGAAGTGGGGCAAGGGTGACGTCATCTATACCAACGAAATGAACCCGATCTGGACGATGATCGACGATACCGTGGAGGTTCATTACGGCGGCGGCTACTGCTCGCGGGCGCTGCGCACGAAGTACGGAATCGACGACCAGGACGGATGCCGCGAGACGCTGCGCGAGGGGCTTGAAGCGCTCGGAATCGCGCCTGACGAGTTGCGCGAAAACTCGAGCTTCTGCATCTTCATGAACGCCGAATACAAGCCCGACGGCACCTGGACGGTCACCCGGCCGAAATCCAAGGCCGGCGATCACGTCGATCTGCGCGCCGAGATGGACCTGCAATGGGCCGCGTCGGTCTGCTCGCAGCCGCCGGTGCGCCGCCCCGTCAACGGCGACCGCCCGACGCCGATGCGCTTCGAGATTTACGATCCTGCGTGAGCCGTCGCCGCTAACTTCGCTACTCGCGCCGCCTAGACGAAAATATCGAGCGGCAGCAGCGCCGACACCGTATAGTTCGGCGCGTCGACGACCTGGCTTATCCGCAAGTCGACGGCGACGCTGGAAATCACGTAGGCCTGCTCGCGGCTGTATCCGCGCTCTTCATGCAGATAGTCGATCATGTGGCGCACGGCATTGCGCGCGGCCAGCGCCAGGTCGTCCGGGCTATTTTCGTCCTCGGGCGTAATCGGCATTCCGGTGGTCGCGTAAAAGCGCCGCGGCGCCGCCATCTCGGGTGACGTGAAGTAACGATCGTGCGCATAGGACAGATCGCGCAGCTTGCGGCGCGCCGCTTCACCCTTGCGCAGATAGAATTCCAGATGGAACGCGGCCGCCATCTCGATCGCAGTGCCACAGCATTCCGAGTCGCCTTGCGCGAAATGGCCGTCGCCGATCGAAAACAGCGCCCCAGGTTCCCACACCGGAATAAATACCCGCGCGCCCGCGGTAAGCTGCTTGATATCGACATTGCCGGCGTTCTCGCGCGGCGGAATAGTCCGCAGCCCTTCCGACGCGATCCGATCGATCGACGGCACGGCGCCCTTGGGATCGGGCGCCGGCGCCATCCCGCCTTTCGCCCGCAGCCGCTCCTCCCGATCGTTGAGCCTTTTTATCATCTCCTGCGACGGCGCCACCCCGATTACGCCGGGAAAGCACGCGGCTGGAATCCGCACGCCGGGAATCTGCGGGCTTTCGGCGTAGCCGTTGGCGAGCCGCCAGATGGCGATAAATTGGGTCGAGAAATCCTGGCTGAGAAAACCGAGCGGCGGCAGGATCATCGTGAATGCGCGGTTGGATGGTTCGACTTCGAGAATATTGACTTCGAGCAGATCGCCGGGCTCGGCGCCACGGATATAGACCGGGCCGCTCAGCGAATGCACCCGGCCGAGATCCATCGGGCCGTTGGCGATCGGATCAGCGATCGTGACCATCCCGTCGGCGCCGTCAAGCGCCTCGATAACGACGCGGTCGCCAGGATTCACATGGAGTCGCGGCTCGATCGCCGGATGCCATCGGTTGTGCCCGACCTCCTGCTCGGAGAGCTTTTTGTTCAGGTCGACGCTCAAACGGTGAAACGCCTTGGCCATTTGATAATTATCTCCTCTCAACAAATGAGGCGGCCATGCCGCCCGGTTGATGAACGCCAGCTAAAGTGACCGCGGCCGCTGCCTCAGAGCCGGACCAGACCGCCGTCGACGAAAATCACCTGCCCGGTTACGAATGCGGAATCTTCGCTCGCCAGAAAGGAGACCGTGCCGACCAGGTCGGCCGCCTTTTCCGGGCGCTTGATCGCCTGCATCTGCGCGACGATATCGAAGACCGGTTCCGGCAGCGCCTCGTGACCCGGCCGGCCGCCCGTCGTCAGCGGAGTACGCACCAGCCCGGGCGCGATCGCATTGACCGTGATGCCGTGATCGCCGAGCTCCGATGACAGCGCGCGCGTCAGCCCTTCCACACCGCCTTTCGTGATCATGTACTCGACGAATCCCGACAGCGCCATGTGCATCATGCCCGACGAAATATTGATGATTCGCCCCCATCCGCGCGCCTTCATCCCGGGGACCATCGCCTTGCACATTATGAACGGCGCTTCGAGATTGATCGCGAGATAGTTGCGCAACGAGTCGTAATCGATCGTGTCGAACGAGCGCATCCAGCCGATCCCGGCGTTGTTCACCAGGATATCGCAGCGGCCGAAGTGCGACTCGACCGTTTCGACAGCGCGCTTGATGTCCTCGTGATCGGTCAGCTCACAGCGAATCCACAGCGCGCGGCTGCCCGCCGCTTCGATTTGTTTGACGGCGTCGTCGCCCGGGATGCGATCGATAATCACGACGTCTGCCCCATCTTCGGCGAGCCGACGCGCATAGGCCTGCCCCAGTCCGCCGGCGCCACCCGTTACGACCGCAACTTTTCCAGCTTGCTTCCGCTTTTCGTTAGCCATGTCTTTTTTTATCCCGCCTGCCGTGAATCGCGCTGGACTCAGCGCGCCGGAAAACGCTCGCGCAGCCATTCGACGATAACCTTGAGCGCGCCGTCGCGGCCGCCGACTCCCGGCCGAGATGCTAGCGGATAGCCAAAGTGATCCGCGTCGACTTGATCGATTGTCTTGTCAGCCGCCGCCGATCGCTCGTAGATAGCCTGCGAATCCGACGGATAGATCCCGTGATCGCCGGTATAGTTCATCACCAGCGTCGGCGATTTTATTTTGGCGATATTGTCGAGCGTAGCGGCGTTCGACGAGAGCCCCGACCATGTGCTCAGCCACGCGCGCGGCGTCTGATAGCGGGCAAAGCCGCCCTCGCCGTAGTTCCAGAGATCGGGACGCGCCGAAAAAAGCGACCCGTAAGTGCGCCTCGAGGGATCGACCGAGGGATCGGTGAAGGCCGGATTGGCTTCGGTGCGATTTATCAGCATGATACGCCCGCTCATGGCGCGGCGGCCGATAAATGTGCGCCGCGCGGACGGCTGGGCGTCGAAATCCGCCTGGCGGGTCATCTCGGCAAAATAACGCTGCTCCTCGATATAGCGGCGGGCGATCGCGTCGAGTCGGGCGACGCGAGCCTTCTGTCCTTCGCGGTAGCGGGCGAGAAATTCATCGCTGTATTTGCTCGGAGCCGGCGGCTCGGCAAAACCGTTGGCCGGATTGTACATATCGAGCGCCGGATCGTTGGACAGCGGATCGTTCTCGTCGATCACCGACGGATCGATCGCCGCCTGCAGCACTTTGCCTTCGCCCAAATGCGCCGCGATTATCACCATCCCATCGACAGGCGGCATCGCAAAGCGATTCAAATCATACGGATCGCCGGCCGGCGTCGTCGTAATACGGTTGGGCGGATTGGTCAGCGCCTGCGCCTGGTAAAACGTGTAGAGCGATCCGCCGCCGCTGTTGCCGAGCAGGATAACCTGCCTATAGCCCTTGTCGCGCAGAAATGTCATCGCCGCCGCGATATCGGCGAGCAGCATTTCGTGGATGCAGGCGATATCGTTGCCAGGCCATCGCCCCTCGTGCCCGAACGCCGCATAACCCGCATCGAGCAGGTAGGGAATCGCATAATGGCGGGTGAGATCGGCACGCGGATGGATCACGCATACGACCGCCTTCTCGCCGCCCTTGGTGTAGAGAACGCCCTTCGACTCGCCGCGATCCTCGGCGCGCAGCGCGACGACTTCGCCGCTGGCTCCCGGCGGCAACGTGTCGAATGACAGCAGCGACAGGCCGAACGATTGGTATCGGAGCAGCGGTCCCAGCGCCATGGTGAATACCCCCGTTGCGGCTAACTAAGTAGTCCAAGATGCGCATCGTGTATACAGCGGATGAAACTTAGGCGTCGTTCAGCGATTGGCGCGCGCTTGGCATCGGGGACGGTTCTGTGGCTTAACCAGAAAGGAAAAATGTTTTTTGACGGATAGGTAAAGTTGTATGACGCGGCGGATGCGATAATTGAGGGGAATTATCACTATGAAGGCGGTTCAGATTCATCTTACCGGCGGTCCCAATGTCCTGCTTTACGTCGATATACCGATACCGGTGCTCGCACCGGGCGAAGTGCTGGTCAAAACTCACGCGATCGGGGTGGCCTATCCCGACATTCTGGTCCGCAGCGGACGCTACCCATGGATGCCGAAGCTGCCCTACATTCCCGGCAATGAGGCGACCGGCCGCGTCGTCGATGCGAACGGATCGGCGCGCCTGAAAAACGGCCAGCCGGTTTTCTTCACCAGTTGGGATACGGGTTTCGCCGGCGGCTTCTACGCCGAATATGTAGCCGTGCGCGACACCGCGCCGTGGGTGCTACCCGACGGTATCGATCTCGATGAGGCCTCCGCATTGTTCAACTACATCGTGGCGTGGCTGCTCCTTAATTGCGCGGCGCGCGGCGTCGATGCGAACACGATCTTTATTCATGGCGCCTCGGGCGGCGTGGGGACGGCGTTGATCGATCTCGGGAATATTGCAGGCGCGGCGGTAATCGGATCCGCCAGTACGGACGAGAAGTGCGACTTCATCAAGCGACGCGGCGCCGCCTATGCGATCAACCATAAAGAAGTCGAAGCGATCTCCGCAAAGGTGCTCGAACTCACCAACGATCGGGGCGCCGATGTAATTTTCAATCACATCGCCGGCAACTCGTTTATCGACGACCTGAAGATGGTAGCGAAGCTCGGCATGATCGTTTCCGATGCGGTGCTGGGTGGAATGCCCGACAGCGATTTGTTCCGCGCGATGCGCGCGAATCTCAACCGCAGCCCTGCGCTCCGCGTGATGACGACTCATACGTTCGACCAGATGCCGGAGATTCGGAATAAGGCATGTGAGACGGTCATAGCCCTGCTGGCCGAAAGAAAAATCCGCCCCGCAATCACGACGCGGCTGCCGCTTGCCGAAGCCGCGCGCGCCCACGCGATGATCGAGGGGCGGACCTCGATCGGGAAAATCCTTCTCAAACCGTGAAATCCGCCATATGATCAGACTCCACTAGACTTGGCTTGAAAAACGAGGAGACAACTCAATGATTGCTGAAATGCGCAGCTACGTGCTGAAGGCCCGCTCGGTCGGCGAGGTCGAGGAAAGATTCGGAAAGGCGCTGCCGATTCGTACAAAGTTTTCCAAATTGGGCGGCTTCTGGCATACCGATGTCGGCATGCTCAACCAGGTAATTCACCTGTGGCCGTACGAAAGCCTGGCCCATCGCGAGCAGGTCCGCGCCGAAGCAGCCAAAGCCGAAGGATGGCCGCCGAAGATCGGCGAGTTCATCCTCGACATGAAGAGCGAAATCTTGACGCCGGCGCCGTTTTGCCCGGCGATCGAAGAGCGCGTGCTCGGCGGCCTCTACGAAATCCGCGTCTACACCTACCAGAATCGATCCATACCGACGGTCATCCAGCGATGGTCGGAAAAGATCGAGGCGCGTATCAAGTTGTCGCCGCTGGTCGGAGCCTGGTCGACCGAACTCGGCGCGCTCAACCGCTGGATTCACATCTGGGCGTATAAAGACTTTGCCCATCGCGAACACGTCCGCAATGAAGCCGTCAAGCAGGGAATCTGGCCGCCGAACACGGCCGAATTCCTCGTCCGGCAAGAGAACATGCTGGCGATTCCGGCCTCATTTTCACCGCTTCGTTAGGTTGACGAACGATCGGCAGGCGGATCGGTGATCACGCCAGCTATGCGATAACTCGCCCGTTCGGGGTGCGCCGTCACGGAGCGCCCCGAACGGGTCAATCGATAGACGCCTCCAACTGCACTTGCCTCGTTTTTGCGTAACTCTTGCTCGCCAATAACGAGAACATCGCGGCGCTTGGCTTTTACCTGATCGTAGGCCTCGTCGGCAGCGCCCTGCTGGCTCTCGGCCTGCTGATGATGAAGAGCCGGGCCCATCGGCTCCCGATCGCCGCGGGCGCCGGCACCCTTCGCGCGATCGGCGCGTGGCTGCGCGACCCGGTCTGGAGCGGCGGCCTGGTCGTGCAAACTGCCGGCTATGCGCTGTTCGTCGTCGCGCTGGCGGAGGCGCCGATCTCGATGGTTTCCGTGATGATGCAGGGCGGGATCGCACTGTTCGTCCTGTTCGCCGTCGTGTTCCTGCGGGAGCGCGCGCGACCGCGCGAATGGGCGGGTATCGTGATCACGATCCTCGCGATGGTTCTGCTGGGCTTCTCGCTGTCCGGCGGCGAGACGCAGAGGCTCGCCGGGAGCCGCGCGATGGTGCTGTCGTCGATCGCGCTAATCGTGATCGGCTATATCCCGCTGAAGATGCGGCGCTTCAGGGGTAACGGCGTCGGCGCGGCGATTTTCGCCGGCGTGATCTTCGGCTTGGCGAGTATTTACACGAAGGCGATGGCCGACGATTACACGACCAGGATCGCGATGGAATCGGCGCTCCGGATCATCACGAATCCATATGTTTATGGCACCATCATCACCAATATTGTCGGGATGGTCGCGCTACAGAATTCATTTGCTGTTGCGCGCGGGATTATCGCGATGCCACTATCGTCGGCGCTCTCCAATATCGTCCCGATCGCGAGCGGGCCGATCGTGTTCGGGGA
>Ga0302326_10031790_pt1 | contig 10536 bp, 8 predicted proteins | sample Palsa_T0_3_FD_202264 | JGI IMG/M metagenome (GOLD analysis project Ga0302326, IMG submission 202264) | Peat permafrost microbial communities from Stordalen Mire near Abisko, Sweden - Palsa_T0_3 | ecosystem: Environmental > Terrestrial > Soil > Palsa > Peat permafrost | place: Sweden: Abisko...
GAGGACATCTTCTCCGGGGAAGACCCGCCCGCGAAGGGATGCCGGCCGGATGCCATCTGGTGCAGCACCACGCCCAGTGAGAAGATGTCTGTGCGATGGTCGACCGGTCCGCCGGCAATCTGCTCCGGCGACATGTAGGCAGGCGTCCCCACCACCATCCCGGCCTGGGTTTCGCCGGCAGAGGCACGCGTAGAGTCTTCATCGCCGACCCCGCGCAGGTCTCTGACCAGGCCGAAGTCCAGCACCTTGATGCGGCCGTCTTTGGTAACCATGATGTTGGCCGGCTTCAGGTCGCGATGTACAATTCCTTTTTCGTGCGCCGCGGCCAGGGCGTCGGCAAGCTCGCCGGCAAACTCGACAAATTCTTCGAAGGAAAAACCGGCGGCGGGAACGATTCTTTCAAGCGAACGCCCCTCGATCAGTTCCATGGTCAGAAAGCTGGCGCCGTCTGCTTCTTCTACCGAATAGATGGTGACGATATGCGGATGATTGAGCGCCGCCAATGCACGCGCTTCGCGCTCAAAGCGCGCCAGGCGGTGGGCATCGCCGGCCAGGTTGGCGTGCAGCACCTTGATGGCCACGTCGCGGCCCAGGCGGAGGTCCCTGGCGCGATACACCTCACCCATCGCGCCACTCCCGATAAGCGCGACGATCTCATACGGTCCGAGTTTCTTTCTCGCGGACTGTGGCATGGACTAGCTTTGCCTTGAGCCTGTTATCGCATGTAGGGTCAGGCTCTAACTCTATTCGAATAAATGAAAGATTACTTAGCTATTGCGAAGAAATCCAGAGCTTCTAACTTTAATTAACGTAAACCTGGCGTAGCATCCTGCAGAATGATCCCGCAGTTTCTTCTCGCCTGCCCCGTCCGCTGGCGCTCGCCCCGCAACCTGTGATTGAATCGAAACTGACACCAGCCAGGTACCGAGGCCATCCAAATAGCCTGTACGGCCTGCCCAATGTTGAGGAGAGACACCATGGCGAATTCCCTGCTTCCCCCCGAAGAGCGCAACCTCACCCCTGACCAGGTGGAGGCGCTCGACAAGCGGCGCGACCTGGGCCATACCCTTCTTGTGATCGCCGGCCAGTTTGCGGTGATTGCCACCATTCTGCTGTTGTGGATTGGCCAGGATCTGAGCTACTCTCCCGGCTGGGCGCATCCCATGGCGTATTACTTCGCCATCGCGGTGGGGATCATTGTGGTCTTCGGCATCACCGGAATCGTGCTGCGGAAGGGAACACCGCGCCTCGACTGAGCCCGTGATCCAATAGCGCGCGCCGGCCTTTTCCGCGGCGATTTGAGAGTACATCGAGGCAATCATGGCCAACGGTTTGCCGGGAGTCGACAGTTCCAACTCGGTCACCAGCCAGGTGGAAGGCCAGGACCTCATCCAATTGGCAATCAGCCAATTCAATGCTGTCCCCGCATTCTGGGGCCGCTATTTCACCAACCCTGTGACGACTGGCAGCGCCGAGTATCGCCACGCCCTTGAAAGTGCGGCGCTCAACGCGGCCGGCGTTCGGGTGCTGCCCATCGCGCGCCAGACGCGTAATGTAAGCGGGGCCGCTGCCCAGGGCGCCGCGGATGCAGGGAGCAATGCCAAGGACTTTCTTTCCAGTTTTGGCGCGGATGCCCTGGCTGCCCAGGGTAATGTCTTCTTCATGTTTCTCGACGTGGAGGGAAAGCCTAGCCTTTCCCTGGACTATTACACCGCCTGGGCGCAGGCATTGGCCCAGACTAGCGCCGATGCCACCGGCGGCCAGGTCAAGATTCGCCCCTGCATCTATGCCAGCCACGGCGACATCGCCACGTGGCAAGTGCTGGCGCAGGCCATGGCCAAAGGCGCGGACTGCGGGGGCGCCTGGGTTGCGCGCTATCCCGGAGGCGGGTGCAATGCAGTTCCAGACTGGGATGACACCGTTGTTACACCCAGGGGCGGCGCGCCCTGTCCGATTCTTGCCTGGCAATACGCGGAAAATTGCGCCCATGACTGCCTGGACCTTTCGCAGACGAATCCCGCACTTGATCCATACGCAACGCTGCTGAATTTCCTGATGATTCCGCCCGTTCCTGCCGGTTCTTGATCCGACCTGGTTTGGCCGCACGCGGTTTGCCGACTAAACAGGGCCGCGCAAATTCGGACGAAACGGTATAGCCTTGAGGATGACGATGGCGACTGTTCCCTCACATGCCTCCCCGGCGCCCACTGCCAGCCGCCTCACGGACAGCCATGGCCGCGTGATTCACGATCTCCGTGTTTCCATTACCGACAACTGCAATTACAAATGCGTCTACTGCCGCACCGGCGAGGTCGGCGCGCAGTATGCGGAACTCGCCATCGACGAATACCTGCGCCTGATCCGGCTCTTCGTCGACCTCGGCGTCACCAAGGTGCGGCTCACCGGCGGCGAACCGCTGCTGCGCCGCGGCGTGGTCGAACTGGTGGGGGAATTGGCGCGCATGAGGACCCAGGCGGGCGAGCCGCTGGACCTGGCGCTCACCACCAACGGCCATTTGCTTGACTCGCTCGCCGCTCCGCTCAAGGCAGCCGGGCTGCATCGCGTAACGGTGAGCATGGACGCCGTGGACGCGCCCACCTTCGAGCGCATCACGCGGGTTCCCGGCAGCTTCAACAAAGTTCTGGGCGGCATTCGGGCCGCGCGGGCTGCGGGATTGACGCCGCTCAAAATCAACTGTGTGCTGCTGCGCGGCTTCAACGACGGCCAGATTGAGGGCTTCGCGCATTTTGCCCGCCAGGAAGACGTCGTCGTCCGCTTTATCGAGTTCATGCCGCTCGAAGAGGGGCGCCTGTGGACGCCGCAGATCGTGGTTCCACTCAAGGAGATTGTTGAGCGCATCGGGCGGGTGCTGCCGCTGGTCGAGTTGCCTCCCCGCGAAGCCAGCGAAACAGCGCGCCGTTACACCTTTGCAGACGGGGTGGGCGAAATCGGCATCATCGCGCCGGTGACCCAGGCCTTCTGCGGAGCATGCAGCCGGGTGCGCCTCACCTCCGACGGCAAAATTCGCACCTGCCTCTTCTCCCAGGTGGAGCATGACCTCTTTGGGCGCCTTCGGGCCGGCGAGCCGGACGCGGAACTGCGCGCCTACATTCACCGTACCGTTCAGGGAAAGGAAGCCCGCCACCACATCGGCGAGCCCGGGTTCCTGAAGCCCTCGCGGTCCATGGTGCATATCGGCGGGTGAGCGCACCGAAGTCACGTTTCGACTGCCGATAATGCGGGACGGTCCATAAACTTTGGCGATCTCCTGCCGATGTGACAAAATGCTTTCAAGTCTTCCTCCCCCGGCATCGAGCACATAAATGACGAACGAGACGGAAAACCGCATCCCGCTCGCAGATCTGCTTGTCTTTCACCAGTTGACGCGTTCGCTCACCTCGAGCTTCGATCTCGATACCATTTTGCGCACCATCCTGGAACAGATGGAGCGCACCATCGAGGCGGAACTGTGGACGCTGTTGATGCTGGACGAGGCCACGCAGGAGCTCTACTACGCCATTGCCGCGGGCGGAGAGCAGGAGACGCTGCGCGATCTGCGGGTGAAGGTAGGCGAGGGCGTGGCCGGCTGGGTGGTCGAACACGGTGAGACGCTCATCGTTCCTGAATCCGACACCGATCCGCGGCTGAATCGCGAACAAGGCGTGAAACCGCAACGGGTTCGGTCGGTCATCGCCATGCCCCTGCGCGGGCGCAAGGGTACCCACGGCGTGATCCAGATCTTCAATCCGCGCGCCGACCGCATGACCAACTACACCATCGCCTTCCTGCACATTCTGGCCGACCACGCGGCCATCGCTATTGAAAATGCGCGCGACGTGGCTCGCATTCAACAGTTGAGCATCACCGACGATTGCACCGGCCTCTACAACGCGCGCCATCTCTACGACGTGCTGGGCCGGGAATTGGAACGATGCTCGCGCCAGGGTCTGCCGGTGAGCCTGGCGTTTCTCGATCTGGATTGCTTCAAGCTGGTCAACGATGCGCACGGGCACCTGGTGGGCAGCGATCTGTTGGCGCACACCGGCCGCCGGTTGCAGGAGTTGTGCAGCTTGGGCAGCCTCTGCTTCCGCTACGGCGGCGATGAGTTTGTGGTTCTGATGCCGGAGACCAGCGCTGAAGCGGCGCAGATGCACTGCACAGAACTGCTCCGCGCGCTGATGGAAACCCGCTTTCCCATCCGGCCGGGATTGAAGCTGCGCGTCAGCGCCAGCATCGGTGTGTCCACCGCGCCCGCAGACGGCCTCACGGTGCACACCGTGATTGGCGCCGCGGATGCGCGCATGTATGCGGCAAAAACAAACGGGCGCGGGCATGTGCGCGGGGCGTAGAGCCTGCAATGGACGACTCAATAAACGCTCAAACTTCCTGCGGCACCTTGTGCGGGGCGCGATGCGCCGAGCGCGCAGCAAAATACATGGACACGACAGTGATGTCGTCGGTCTGGCCGAAGCGCTTGGCGGTCTGGGCAATGTAACGCGCGCTTTCGTTGCTCACCTGCTGCGTCCGCTCAAAGCCGAAGAGTTCGCCGTGGGCATTGGAAGCCTCGACAACGCCGTCGGAGAGGAAGATGAGCCGGTCGCCCACTTCGAGTTGGAAGGTCGCCTGCTCATATTGAATGTTGGGGATCACGCCCAGGGGCAGATCGGCGGCCAGTTCCATCTCGCGGCCGTCGCGGTAGGGATGCAGGTGGCCGGCGTTGGCTACCACCATGGTTCCGTCAGGATAGACGCGGGCGCACACGCAGGTGGCAAAGCTCGCCGCCTTCTGGTTGATCGGCGCGCCCGGCCCAGCTTCCGCGCCCAGCAGCACGTTGTTGAGCCGGTTGAGTACGGTGGCCGGATCGTGCGAAATCTCGTTGCGCAGCGCGCCCACCAGCGTGCTGGCATTCATGGCTGCCTGCAGGCCCTTGCCGCTTACGTCGCCCACCACGATCATCATGGAATCGTCGTTCAGCGGAAGCACCTGAAAGAAATCCCCGCCCACGCCGTTCGCGGGCAGATAAGCGCTTTCCAGCATGAAGTTGTGATTCGAGGGCAACTGCGTGGGAATAAGCAGTGCCTGCACACTGCGCGCGGCCTCAATTTCGGCGGAAGAGCGCTGCTCCTCCTGGCTGACATGGATGAAGCGGTAGAAGATGACCGCCAGCAGGCTGCCGAGAAACACCGCATAAGTCACGGTGCTGATGGGGAATGCAATGGGGCCCAGGTGAAATTCATGGAAGGCGTATTGTTCGGCGATCCAGTGCTTGCCGACGGCGTAATCGACGACGGTGTCGAGCGAATCGGCCGTGGCCGCCAGGAAAAAGGGCACGAGCATGACGCCGGCGTCCGGGCGTCCGCGACGCCACGCGCGGAAGAGCAAAACAGTGACGAGAATGGTGAATACCACTTCAGAAGAGACGGACAGATACTCGTAAATCTGTTCCAGGTGAAGCAATGCCAGGATCGGCAAGGCGAGGACGCAGATCTGAAAGATGCGCACCACCCGGTGGTATTCGCTACCCGTAAAACGAAGAATGAACTCCACCGTGGAGGCCATGAAGATGCGGCTGGCCCAGAGATTGAGGACATAAAAGACCGAGAACGGCAGCAGCGCGAGGCCATAAAAAGTTTCGCTTGCACCCATGAAAGAAACGGAAAGACAAAGCAATGCCAGCCACAGATACTCCGCGTGTTTGCGCTGGGCCATGTAGAGCGTAAAGCCCAGAATCGCCACGCAGAAAAACAGGAAACTCACTCCGATTCCAGCAAGCAAGTGTTCATCCCAGCGGCGATCTGTGCTCGCGGTGAGCTTGTCTGCAATATCGTCCGGCGCGCCCAACTCGACTCTATCGATCAGGCCGCGGCGAATGGTGGCGCTAGGTCCGGCCCAGGTGCGAATGGCCAGCACGATAGAGCCGTCCGTGGCGGGCTGCGATAGATGGACGACAAGCGGCGGAGACTGCCACATGGAAGGGTGATCGGTCATGCCCTGCGTGTGGCCGGATTCGACTCCGTTCACATACACCGCGGATTGCCCGATGGAGTCGCCGGTCACCAGAAGATCAAGAGAAGGATTGCCGGGAATGCTGAATTGAGAGAGTTGCTGCGGCTGCAGGCGCAATCGGTACCAGCCGTAGCCGGAATACGCGTCGAAGCCCTGTTCCGACAAGGCCTGGCTGAGGGTCACGGTGGGCCAGGCAGAATCGTCGAATGCCGGGTCGGCCCAGCGGGGATCGTCGCCCACCTGAAAACGCCATGATGCATCCAGAATCATGGTGCCGTGGATGCGGGCCGCTGAGGTATTGCTTGCGGCATTTGCAGCGGGCGCAGAGCCCGCGGAACTTTGTGCGTAAATAAGAAGGTTGGAGACGCAGAAGAGCGCGAGCCAGCAGAGTGTCCGCCGCACTGGAAATCTTGCCGTTTTCCGAGCGATCGTCATGCGTATTCCAAGTCTAGAGCAGAAACTATCAATATCTGAACGGTTCTGAGGATTGGACGTGAACTTCCGACACTGGCAACCAACTATCGGCGCGCGGATGCCGTCTCATTTCTCTCCGTCCAAACCCGGCTCCGTGTTCTCTTCTACGCCCAACCGCTCCAGTTGGTTCCGCCAGTCGAGCGATTCGACAAAGCTTTTCGACTCGCGCCAGTTGGGTTCAACGATCACATGCAGTTCCAGATAAACGCGCGTGCCCAGCAGCGACTCGATCTTGCGGCGCGCGGCGGTGCCAATTTCCTTGAGCTTCGCGCCGCCCTTGCCGATGAGAATTCCCTTCTGCCCGTCGCGTTCGCAGTAAATGGCCGCGGCAATGCGCGTGAGCGGGGGCCGCGCGGGCACCGCTCCCTTTTTCCGCGGCACAAACGGCTTCGGCTCTTCGAATCGCTCGATGACCACCGCCGATGCATAGGGGACTTCTTCGCCGGTCTCTACGAGAATGCTCTCGCGAATCAGTTCGGCCACCATGAAGCGCTGCGGCTGGTCGGTGTACTGGTCCGGCGGATAAAAGCGCTCGCCCTTGGGCAGTGCGTCCACGATCTTGCGCACCAGCAGGTCGAGCCCGTCGCGCTTGCGCGCGCTGACAGGAATGATTTCCGCGAATTTGAATTGCTTGGTCAGCGTGTCGATCAGCGGCAGCAGATGATCTTTGGGCACCAGATCGATTTTGGTCAGCACCAGAAACACCGGGCAATCAACCTTGCGGATCAATCCAAACAGAAATTCGTCTTCGCTGGCCCAGTTAGTGCGCTCATTTTTTGGAGCCCGGCCTTGGGCCTCCGGATGGTAGGTCAGGGCTTCAGCCCTGACACTCAAGGCCGAAGAATCGACCTGGGCTTCAGCCCCTGAGGTTTGCTCGTTGCCCACAGCATCCGAACCCTGATCAACTTCAACCGCGGCCGCCTCCAACTGCACCTTCCGCGTCGCATCCATCAGCACCAGAACCACGTCCCGCGTCTCCAGCGCCTCGTAGACTTCCTGCAGCATCCGCCGATCCAGATGCGAACCCGGCTTGTGCACGCCGGGCGTATCCACAAACACGATTTGCGCCGCCGGATGCACGCCTTTTTGCACTGGCACTTCCACCACGCCGGCAATGCGATTGCGCGTGGTCTGCGGCTTGGCCGAGACAATGGCTACCTTCTCGCCCGTGAGCGCGTTCAGCAGCGTGCTTTTACCGGCGTTGGGCCGGCCCAGAATTGCCACAAATCCAGATTTCAAAGGGAAATTACTCCTGAATCTTTATTATCGCGGATACGCCAGGGGAAGACGGCACGCCACTGCGAGGTTCTTGAGCGCGCCCAAGTCAAGACGAAGGGACTTCGACGCTTGTTGGGGGAAACACCCGCAGCCGTTCCACGCGGCGATCGGTGGAGGCGACAATCTCCATGCGCATTCCCGCTGGTTCCAGCAGCACCACCTCGCCGGCCAGCGGAATGCGGCCCTCGATCTCGCTCACCAGGCCGCCCAGCGTGGAGGCTTCGTAGGCGTCGCCAACCTCGACCGGCTCGCCGAACAGGTCGGCCAACTGATCCACGGGAAAGCTTCCCGGCACCAGCCACACGCCGTTGGGCTCTCGCTGCGGCTCTTCGATGGAAACTTCTTCCTCGTGCTCATCGCGGATGTTGCCCACGATTTCTTCGAGAAGGTCTTCGATGGTCACCAGGCCGGAGACGCCCCCGTACTCGTCAATCACCACGCGCATGTGCTGCTTCTCGCGCTGCATCTCGCGCAGCAGCTCGTAGCCGCGCTTGGTTTCAGGCACAAAGGCGGCCTCGCGTTCAATGCTGGCCACCGTGCGGGTGCGCGCTTCTTCATCCGTAATCTGCAGCAGATCGTGCGCAAAGGCGATGCCGGTCACGTTGTCCAGCGATCCGTAGTAGACGGGCACGCGCGAGAAGTTGTGCTCGCGCAGCCGCTCAAGAAATTGCTCCAGCGTAATGTCTGCCGGAACGGCGAAGATCTCCGGCCGAGGGGTCATCACCTCGCGCACCAGCTTGTCGCCAAATTCAACGGCAGAGCGCACCAGGTCGCGATCGCTCTCTTCCAGAATGCCCTCTTCTTCGCCTGCTTCGAGCAACGCCTCCACATCCACGGCAGCTTCCTGTTCGTCGCTTGCCGGCTCTTCGGCCAGCGATGCGACGGAAAAGAAGAAGCGCACGAAAACGGTGATGGGCGTCATGAGCCACAGCAGCAGACGAATGGGCCACACCAGCCGCCTCACCCATCGCCCGCGCGTGCGATTGAAAAGCAGCGAAGGCAGCACCTGGTTACAGAACACCACCACCAGCACCACGCCGAGCACGGCCTGGGCAATCTCCGCGTAGGTGGGCCGCCCCAGGTGCGGGGCGCGATCGAACAAAACTGCGCCAAACTCCAGAGCGATGACGCCGAGCGCCAGTTGCTGCAACACTGCTGCCGAAATGGACGCATGCTCGCGGCTCAACCCGAGTTGCGGCTCAATCAGCTCTTCCCATGCATCGAGATTCTCTTCGATTTCACGGGTAAGAATCTTGCCGAACTCGGCGTAGACGCGGCTGATGTAGGAAGCCAGCGTCTCCACCGCAGCCAACAACAGAACCATTGAAATGGCCAGTGAACTCATGGCCGTTTGGCCTTTTTGGTAGTCCGGGATTGGTAGGTCGGGGTTTTAACCCCGACAATCATGCCGGCAGAATCAACTTGGGCTTTAGCCCCGGAGGTTTGCTTGTACCCCATTGCCTTCGCTCCACGCGTCGGCGGGTGGGCCCGTTCAATCAGCCCTTGCGGCAGTTTCAATTTGGCTCGCAACAGGAGCTCGCGCCGCGCCATCTTGCCATCGTCAACCTCGTGATCGTACCCGGCCAAATGCAGCAACCCATGAAGAACGAGCACCTTGATTTCGGTGGAAAGCGAATGCCCCTGTTCAGCCGCCTGCCCCAGGGCCGTCGTCACACTGATGGCCAGATCGCCCGCAACCCCTTCTGCCCCCACACCGGACGCGGGAAATGAAAGCACGTCCGTAGCCTTGTTCTTGCCGCGAAATTGCTTGTTGAGTTTGCGGATCGCGGCGTCGGTCGTCAGCAGAACTGTCACCTGCCCCCGCAGCCGGACAACCTGCTGCGCAACAGCAAGAAAACGGGAAAGCGTGCGCGCGGAGGGAAGCCGAACATCGCGTGGAGTGGCTTTGGAATCAGGCGCGGAGCGGGACGCACCCGCCCGCTTTGCCGAAGTTGCCTTCGGCGCGTCCGTCACGGCGGAAGATTCAAGATGTGGATCGAGGACGATCATCGTGCTCGGGGCCGTCCACCGCAGCGGATGGCCCCGATTCATCTTCTATTCTACGCGAATTGAATCTTTATTGCGGTTTGGGCGCGTGGACTGCTTGCGCCTGCGTCCGGTTCTCCTGCGCTTGCGCCGCGCCGTCAATGGGCTCGCCCAGCGCCAGGGGCAGTTCCTGCTGCTGCGGCTTGGCCGATTCGTAAGCGCGCACAATGCGCTGCACCAGCGCGTGGCGCACCACGTCGCAATCCTCGAAGTGGCAGAAGTGAATGCCCTCCACGCCGCCCAGAACGTTGATCGCGTCGATCAGTCCCGACTTGCGCGGATTAGGCAAATCGATCTGGGTAATATCGCCGGTAATCACCGCTTTCGAGTTGGCGCCCATGCGCGTCAGGAACATCTTCATCTGCTCCACGGTCGTGTTCTGCGCCTCGTCCATGATGATGAAGGCGTCATTGAGCGTGCGCCCGCGCATGAACGCCAGCGGCGCAACTTCAATGACGTTCTTCTCCAGCATCTTGTCCACCTTCTCGGGATCGAGCAGGTCGTAGAGCGCGTCGTAAAGCGGGCGCAGATAGGGATCGACCTTCTCCTGAAGCGAGCCGGGAAGGAATCCGAGCTTCTCGCCAGCCTCCACCGCGGGACGGACAAGCACAATGCGGCTCACCTTCTTGGCATTGATGGCAGCCACGGCCATGGCCACGGCGAGGTAAGTCTTGCCGGTGCCGGCCGGACCCACGCCGAAGGTCATGTCGTTTTGTTCGATGGCCTCGACGT
>Ga0302326_10031793_pt1 | contig 10535 bp, 9 predicted proteins | sample Palsa_T0_3_FD_202264 | JGI IMG/M metagenome (GOLD analysis project Ga0302326, IMG submission 202264) | Peat permafrost microbial communities from Stordalen Mire near Abisko, Sweden - Palsa_T0_3 | ecosystem: Environmental > Terrestrial > Soil > Palsa > Peat permafrost | place: Sweden: Abisko...
GCCCATTGGCGCCAGCCGTGCCAGGTCATTGGAGTCGATAAATTCCAGCACCCGTTCGTCATCGGTGAAATGACCTGCCATCCTCATGCGGGAGGAACAAAATCCCCGCAGCACAGGCGCCAGTGCGGCAGCCTTTTCCAACCTTACTTCTTTGGGTTTCGCCTGCAGACGGGCGCCGCCGAATACCGGGCCTTTTTTGCCGATGTGATCTTCCAGGTATTGGGCGCAGCGCTCGATGACTTCCAGGGTGTTGATATAGCTTTCATATGCCGTGTCGCCCCAGGTAAAGAGACCGTGTGAGCCCAGCATGATCCCACGGATACCGGGATTTTCGTCCAGGCATTGCCGCAATTTCAGCCCCAGATCAAAGCCTGGCCGCTGCCAGGGTACCCAACCGATCTTGCCATCGAACAAATTACGAGTGATGGCCTCGCCGTCCTTGGCCGCCGCAATGGCAATGGCCGCATCCGGATGCAGATGGTCGATATGGGCAAACGGAAGAAAGCCATGCAGGGGTGTATCGATAGAAGGCGCCTTAGAACTCAAATCGTAAATGCAATGATTGAATAGTTCTACCATCTCGTCTTCATGTTCCAGGCCACGATAGACATTTTTAAGACTGAGCAGCCGGTCTACATATAGCGCCGCAAGACCGCTGCGCTTTAAAGTCCCAAGGTCGCCGCCTGAACCCTTTACCCACATGATTTCTTTCTCACCTCCGGTCAGGGGGTCCTTGGCCATGGCCTTACAGGAGGTGTTCCCTCCGCCGTAATTAGTCAGGCGCAGATCGGCGCCCAGCAGATTGGACCGGTAGATCAACAGGGCCACTTCATCCCCGGCCATGGCGGCGGCCGCTTTTTCATCCCACAAATAGCTGACGTGTTTGAATTTTTTCGTTGCAATGGACATATACTTATGCTTTATTATAAAAATTTGTTTTCATCTCACGCCCCCGGTCCGCCGGCTCACTTCATCGAATTCCCATAGCCGACCAGCATCACCGACAACAGGATCGCGATAATGCCGACGGTAATCGTCGCCCTCGTCCGGCCACTCACCCCCTTCCATTCCTTCAGCGCTATTCCCCAGATATTCGCCACCAGGATAATAAAGGCCATATGCAGTATCCAGGAACTGGCGCCATTGCCCAGGCGGCTTTCACCCATTCCATAGAAGAAGAACTGCAGGAACCATACAGTTCCGGCCAGTGCGGAGAAAAAGTAGTTATTGGCCAGCGGAGCTTTCTCGGACGTATAATCCCCGAAAGTTTTGTTACGCGCATTCAGGAACATACACCAGATAAAATTGGTGGTCAGCCCACCCCATAACAGCACGATATAGGTGACATTATTCTGATAAAGGAACTTGGTGGTGGCGTCGGGATGAGCATGTTTCCACAGCTGGTTGGCGGTCTCCGCCATCGGGCCGCCGGCCTCAATGCCATAGTTGAAACATGCGCTGAGAATGCCGGACAACGTACAGATGATGAGGCCCTTGGTCAGGTTGAACTCCTTGACGCTCTCCTTTTTTTTCTCGTCGGACAATTCCTTTTCTTTCAGCACGCCTGCCCGGCCGCAAATATAGATGCCCACGAGGCAGAGCACTACACCGGCCAGCACGATCCGGCCCCATGGGGACGACAGCAGTTCATGAAAGGACGTCTTTCCGGGTGTGGGCACGAAATTATAATACAGCGAAGGCACCAGTGCACCGAATGCCGACGTAAAGCCCAGTAAGACGGAATTGCCCAGTGACATACCCAGGTACCGGATGCCCAACCCGTAGAGAAGACCGCCGACCCCCCATAAGATGCCCCAGAAAAAAGTCCAGCCGAACGTGGCAGCCGAAGCCTGCGCAATAATCTCCGTAAAATGAGGGACGGTGAGCCATGCCGCAAGCGGCGGGACAATCAGCCAAGAGAACAGGCCGCCGACGATCCAATAGCTTTCCCATGCCCAACCCCTGACCTTCTTGTAAGGAATATAAAAACTACCGGAGGCAGCGCCCCCGATGAAATGATAGAAAATGCCGAATAGTGTTTGCATGTACGAGAGAATTTTTCAATATGGCTGCAAGAACAGACGGGTAAATGTAAGGGTGAATATCGGTAGTGCCGTCATGTACTGTCATGGTCCGATAATGACAAAAAATTTAGTTTTAAAATACTAATATCATTAGTAAATTTGTAATTAAACTTCAATTTATAGCTATTCGCGCCATACCAGGCTACAGCATCGGTCGACGCTCCATAAATAGCGCCGGTCGTTCCGGCCCGGCAGGCATACTCCCATTGAGCTCCAGTAGGAAGAGTATATTCGTAGCCTGCAGGTAAGCGGCCGGCCGCACGTTCCTGGTCGGTCAGCTTTTTGCAGAATTGCATCGCCTCGTACCAGTTCACGAAGTACATGGGCGTCTCATCATTCTCGTGCGATAGTATCTTATCGATATCATCCTGTTGTTTGCGGGCCCTCATCGGATTTCCTGCCTGTTTCGTCGTCGGGGCTGCCCATGACGAAGGTCCCCGCAGGGATCCAGTTCATAGGGATGGTCACCCGATCATCCAATGGCAGTTCCCATGGCTTACCCGCAACCGGGCCTTCAGCGCTGAAAGGCTTTGGGATAGTCGCCGAAGGAAAAGACATCAGCGCGAAGAATATGGGTATCAGCAAAAGTCTCATGGCTGCACCACCTTCACCGCCTGCCGCGCCAGCAACTTCCACTGCCCCTTCTGCTTCATCCAAACCATCAGCACGGAAAGATGCGCCTCACCGGGCTTACCCCCATCATTGGTGACCGCTGAAAAAATATGCCGCACCCAGGCCGTATTGCCGACCACGTGCATCGTTTGCTGACTAAGATCGATGGAGACAAAATCAGATGCGCCCGACAGCAGCGCCTGCTCGAAAGCCGCCTTGTCCTGGATCATCCCGCTGGAATGTCCATACGTCAGCTCGTTCATCGTCAGCTTGTCCAAATTCGCTTGGGTAGGGTCGATCAGCGCCTTCCGGAAAGCCTCTACAGCGATAGTCAGTTCCGGATCGTCGTTTTGCTGGGCCACGACAGTGCCACCGACAGCGACGACCAGCAGCAAAACCAAAAAAAATCCCCGTTTCATATATAACATATTTAAATTTTTACAACCTCCAACTGCAATAGTTCCCCCAACTTCACCATCTTCGAAGCGATATGCCCTACCCCTACTGCACAATGGTGGGCCGGACCATAGCTATTCCAGCTATTGACAAAGTTACGTACCCCCCCGGGAAAACGATACCGGCTATTGGTATTGCCGATACGCAGGGTGGGGCCCGCCACAGATTCGCCTTCCGATACCAGTAACAGCAGCCCACCGCCTGTCCGCTCCACGACCGACAGCAACGTCACTGCACCATTCCTGACGGACATCTCTACCGACAAGCCGCTGCCAACCTTGCCGTGATAAACCTGTAAAGGTCTCACCTTCGTTTTACCCTCCGCGATGGCAATATGACCGGGACCATCATGTCCCATCAGTACCACATCATCGGCAAAATCCATGGCATAATATTCCGTGAAAGAGCCGCCCGCCCCAAAACTATCCATGATCTTCATCGCCTGCACATTCTTGATCTCATACTCTCCCGCTACCGGGATGCCCCGGGCTGTCAGCAGGGAATTGCCGAGTATAATGGTATTGATGGCCTCTTCGTTGTCGGGATTTCCCGTTCCCTTATAATAATAGGCCATGGAACCCAGTCTATAATCCTCCGCCAGCCGGTCCAGCGCGACAGAGGTGACGGCAGCCTTCTGTAATTCGGACTCCGCGCAATCAGGCTGAACATCGAACGCTTCATAAAAATGCTGCACCCGTCGCTCAGCTTCGGCAGCGCTAACCTGCCGGCGGCGGGAGGCCAGTTCCTCTACTTCGATAAGCTCGATATGACCGCCAAAGGAGGCATACTGCTGTGTCAGATCGGTATAGATATCCAGCATGCCGCTGTAATAATGCCCCATACAGCCCAGTCGGTTATGCGCCATCGTGTGCATGACCTTCGCCGCCTCCACCCATTCGCGGATCTCCCGCTCCACCATGGGATCATGATGCAGCATCCCGGTTATCTGGTGAAAGCGTATCCCTACCCGGCGGAATACATTGGCGATCTCCGGGACCGGACAGGCACTACAATATGCCAGCCACTCCCCCGTCATGGCAGTACGATCGGCCATCGCATTGAAAGCATCATAATCGATGGCTTCGGAAGGCGACAAATTCAAAACAATAACCGGCGCCTTCACCCGCTGCACCACCGGCAAAACGGTCGATGACAACGCATACGTGGACACATAGAGGAAGATAAGGTCCACCTCGTTGCGCCGGAACAGGCTGCCGGCCGCAAAGGCCTTGTCGGCATTATCGACCAGTCCGGCATTGACAATGTCGGGATGAATAACAGACAATTGATCGTTGATATCGCGCAAATAACCTTCCAGACGAGCCTGCAACCCCGGAAACTGCCCCCAGTATGTATCGAGGCCAATACCAAATAAGCCTATTTTTAACGATGACATAGTAATCGGTCTATGCGATGCCCAGGTCCTTTTGTATCTCCTCCAGGGTACGCCCCTTTGTCTCGGGCATAGCACGCCAGATAAAGATCAGCTGCAGGAACATCATTATAGTAAAAAAAACGAAAGAGTAAAACCCGCCTTTTGTATTGCCTTCCACGATGCCGGGGAAGATGGTGGTAATGATCCAGGCCATGATCCAGTGCGTGGAGCTCCCCAGCGATCCCCCTTGCGACCGGACGGCATTCGGAAAGATCTCTGAGATGAAAACCCAAATGACTGCCCCCTGGGAAAAAGCGAAGAAGGCGATAAAACCGATCAGGTACAGCAGCAAATGGTTATTGCCGGAGAGGTTACCCGAAAAAGCCCAGGCCGTCAGGCTGAGAAAAAAGATCATCCCGAATGACCCGATGATCAGCAGTTTCTTCCGTCCGAATTTATCGATGATGGTCATGGCCAGTAAAGTGCAGATGAGATTGGCCACGCCGATATAGATCGGCTGACTGAAGGATTGGCTCTTACTGAAACCCGCCAGTTCGAAGATACGCGGCGCATAATACAGGATAGCATTGATGCCGGATAGCTGATTGAACATGGCCAGCAACATGGCATAAATAATGGGTTTGGCATAGCGGCGCTGGAACAGCGATTCCTGGTGCTCTTTTACTGATTCCCGGATGGCGGTCACCGCGGCATTGATATTGGGCTCTCCCAATCGTTGCAGGATGGGAAGGGCCAGAGATTCCTGGTTATTCAGGATGAGCCAGCGCGGGCTTTCGGGGATGCTGAGCAGCAGGATGGCAAACAACCCGGAGGGTACCACCATCACCCCTAGCATCCAGCGCCAGGAATCGACCAGCTGAAGATGGGTAAAAAGATAGTTGGTAAGGTACGCAACGACGATGCCCGCTACGATATTCACCTGGAAAGAGCCAGCCAAACGGCCGCGAAGCGCGGCTGGAGCGATTTCGGAGATGTACATGGGGGCGACGACGGACGAGGCGCCCACGGCCAGCCCGCCGATGATGCGGAAACAGATGAATAACCCCCACGCAGATACGAAGGCGCATCCCAGGGCTGCAATGATAAAAAGAATGGCGACGAACTGCAGCACTTTTTTGCGGCCATATTTTTTGGCTTGCGCTCCGGCGAAGAGACTGCCGAGAATAGTGCCGATCAGGCTGGAAGACACGGTAAAGCCCTGAGAAAAGCGGCTGAGCTGCCACAGATGCTCCAGCGTCTGCTCCGCTCCCGAAATGACAACGGTTTCAAAACCGAACAGAAATCCACCCAGGGCGGCGATCAATGCAATACGAACGGGATAGGAGAGCATGACAAACAATTTATGGTGTCCGAAAATACACTAATTTCGGGAGAAGGGACGATTGCCGGAAGATCAATATGAAATTCGAAGCCATTACCATAAAAGATATTGCCAAAGCGCTCGGGCTGTCCACTTCAACCGTATCCCGGGCCCTCCGCGACAGCTATGAGATCAGCGCCGAAACCAGGCGGCTGGTGCTGGAATATGCCGAAAAACTCAATTACCGTCCCAATCCCATCGCCCAGAGCCTGAAAGAAAAGCGTAGCAGGTCCATCGGCATCGTCGTTTGCGAGATCGCCAACAATTTTTTCTCCCAGGTGATCAACGGCATCGAATCTGTCGCTTATAATAAGGGATATTATGTGATCATCTCCCAGAGCCACGAGTCCTTCGAACGTGAAGTCGCCAACACCCAATACCTCGCTTCCCGTTCCGTAGATGGCTTGCTGATCTCACTATCAACGGAAACCACCGACTTGTCCCATCTCAACAAACTGCATGACAAAGGCCTGCCGATCGTTTTCTTCGACCGCATCACCGAGGAGATGGACACTCATAAAGTGATTGCGAATAACTTCAACGGCGCCTACCAGGCTACCGAACACCTTATTAAAGCCGGGTTCCGGCGGATCGCCCACCTGACGATATCTTCCCACCTATCCATTACCAAGGAAAGACTGGCCGGTTACAAAGCGGCACTGGTCGACCACCATATTTCTTTCGACGAATCTCTGGTCAAATACTGCCGGTATGGTGGATTGATCGAAGGAGAAACCGACGCAGCGATAGAATCACTGCTGAACCTGCCTCAGCGACCGGACGCCATTGTGACTGCCAGCGATAAGCTCTCCACCGGATGCCTTGCCGCGCTGGCCCGTAAAAATGTTCGCGTACCACAGGACATGGCCATCGTTGGGTTCACCAACTCCCCGGTCACGGACATCTTCCATCCCGCACTGACCTGCGTCCGCCAACCGGCCTTCGAAATGGGACAGGTGGCGATGGAAATGCTGATCCGGTTGATTGAAAGCAAACACCCCGTGGAAAAGTTCGAGACCCGCGTACTCAATACGGAACTGATAGTGCGCGCCTCCAGCACCCGGTCCTGATCGGCTCCCGGCGGATGCCTAATCCAGCTTCACCCGCGTCATCTTCGGCGCAAACAGATGCATCACCAGCCACGCCACCAGGTAGGACACACCGCAAATCATAAAAATGAAGTTATACCCCAGCGTTGCACTCTTGATCTTTGTAAAATAATCCAGTATCCAACCTACCATCGGCTGAAAAATGATCCCGCCCACAGAACCGGCCATACCGCCAATCCCGATCACCGAACTCACTGCCCTTTTGGGAAACATATCCGATGCCGTAGTAAAGATATTGGCGCTCCAGGCCTGGTGCGCCGCCGCCGCCAGGCTGATCAGCGCGACGACAGCCCACATGTTGTGGAAATATTGCACCGTAAAGACCGGCAACACACACAAGGCAAAAATAAACATCACCGTCTTACGGGCTTTGTAGATAGGCCATCCTCTTTTGATCAATGCTCCCGAGGCATACCCCCCGCCGATACTGCCGATCGTCGTAGACGAGTAGATGATCACCAGCGGCCAACCCGGCTTCATGACATCCAGCGCGAAAGTCTTGTGAAAATAATCGGCCAGCCAGAAAAGAAAGAACCACCAGATAGGGTCGGTCAGGAACTTCCCGAATATGAAGGCCCAGGTCTGCCTGATCTTCAGCAACCGGGCCCAGGGCACTTTTGTCCCTGCCGTCACCACGGGCTCATCATCACTATGGATATAATCGAATTCAGCTTTACTGAGCTTTTTCTCACGTGAGGGAATATCATACAATAGCCACCAGAATATCAGCCAGATGAAACCCAGCGCACCCGTGATGATAAAAGCCATCTGCCAGCCAAAGGAGGCTAAGATCAATGGTACCATGATCGGGGCCACCACCGCGCCTATATTAGCGCCCGAGTTGAAAACGCCGGTAGCCAAAGCCCTTTCTTTCTTGGGAAACCATTCGGCAACGGTCTTGATGGCCGCCGGAAAATTACCGGATTCGCCCAGCCCCAACCCTGAACGTGCAACCGTAAAAGCCAAAGTATTACGGGCCAGGGAATGCGCCATCGCGAAAATGCTCCAGATGATAATAGAGATGGTATAGCCGATCTTGGTCCCCACCCGGTCGATCAGCCAGCCGAATCCGAGCAGCCCGAAAGCGTAGAAGAACTGAAAAATCCCGTTGATCGTCCCGAAAGTGGTATTATCCCAGCCGAATACAGTCGTCAGCGTAGGCTTCAATAACCCGATCACCTGTCTGTCGATGTAGTTGATCGTCGTTGCGGCAAACAACAGGCCCACGATCGTCCAGCGATACCGGCCTATAGCAGATTCAGTCATGGCTCAATATACTCCAGTTTATTCAATTATCGCAAATCGGGAATACTAACAATATCCATATCAGTATACGTATAGTTTTCCCCTGCCATCCCCCAGATAAAAGCATAGTTGCTGGTCCCGCAACCGGAATGGATAGACCAGGGAGGAGAGATCACTGCCTGCCCGTTGGCAACCAGCAGGTGACGCGTCTCCTGCGGCTCACCCATGAAATGAAAGACCCGCTGCTGATCGGGAACATCAAAATAAAAATAGGCTTCCATCCGTCGGGTATGTGTATGCGCTGGCATTGTGTTCCAGACACTGCCCGGCTGGAGAACGGTCAGCCCCATCACCAGCTGGCTGCTTTGAATCCCATCGGCGTGGATATATTTATAGATCGTTCGCGCATTGGATGTCTCCGGGGCGCCTACATTGGCCGGCAAAGCATCCTGCCCCTTCATCAGCTGTACGGGATGTGCCGCATGGGCCGGCGCCGACAGTAAATAATACATCGCCGGATGCGCCGGATGATCGCTCGTAAAGCTGACCTCCCGAACCCCCTTTCCTGCGTACAGGCAATCCAACTTGTCCAGTTCATAGGCGGTACCCTCTGCATATACCTTCCCTTTCCCGCCGACATTGATGATCCCTATTTCCCTGCGCTGCAAAAAAAAGTCCGCCTTCAGGTCCGGATAGGTGTCCAGTGTCAGCCGCTGCTTCACCGGTTTCGCTCCGCCCAGGATGACGCGATCGTAATGTGTATACACCATGCGTACCTTATCGTCTTCCATCAACGGGGCCGTCAGAAAAGCAGCGCGTAACTCATCGGTAGTCACCCCTCGTACTTCCTTGGGACTGTGTTCGAATCTTATCTCCATATAATTGTTTTTTTATCTCCCCATCCATCCCCCATCGACGGTCAAAATAGTCCCATGCACATAATCCGCGGCGGCAGACGCCAGAAAAACCACGGGCCCCCGGAAATCATCCGGCTCCCCCCACCGCCCCGCCGGTATCCGGTCCATAATGCTCTTGCTACGCACAGGGTCGTTGCGTAGCGCTTCCGTATTGTCGGTGCTGATATAACCGGGAGCGATCCCATTCACATTCACGCCCTGCGAAGCCCACTCGTTCGCCAGCGCTTTGACAAGACTGGCAATAGCGCCCTTGCTGGCGGCATAGCCCGGTACGTTGATACCCCCCTGAAAGCTCAGCAACGAACAAGTGAAGATGATCTTGCCCGTACGCCGGGCCAGCATCTCTCCGCCGAATTCCCGCGCAAGGATAAAGGCCGCGTCCAGGTTAATGGACAAGACCCTGTCCCAGTATTCATCGGAATGCTGTGCTGCAGGCTGACGCAGGATCATCCCCGCATTATTCACCAGTATATCGACCCGCCGCCCATCCCCTTTCACCCGCTTGATAAAATCATACAAGGCCGCACGGTTCGTCAGATCGGCCTGGTAAGCCGCAAATTGGCGCCCCAAAACCCGCACTTCCTTTTCTACATCGCTGTCTTGCAATGGCATGGAGGCGGATACGCCGATAATGTCCGCTCCGGCTTCAGCCAGGCCCAGCGCCATCGACTTGCCGATACCTTTGTTACAACCGGTAACCAGCGCCGTCTTTCCGGTCAGATTAAAAAGATCACTCATAAGCCTGTAATGTACAGTTCACTACCTTTGCCACAAATTTTTTTTACGAAAACGATTGCGATAAAGGCATGAAGTTCGAAGCCATCACCATAAAAGATATCGCCAAAGCCCTGGGCCTGTCCATATCGACAGTCAGCAAGGCCCTCCACGGCAGTCACGAAATCAGCAAAGAGACGAAAGCCCAGGTACTGGCCTATGCAAGTCAGTATAACTACAAACCGAACCCCATCGCCCAGAGCCTCAAAAAGGGCCGGAGCAAGTCTATCGGGGTGATCGTCTGCAACATCGACAACAATTTCTTTTCCCAGGCCATTAATGGTATCGAATCGGTTGCGCGTCAGAAAGATTATAATGTCATCATCACCCAGAGCCGGGAATCTTACGACCGGGAAGTGGCCAACAGCGAACATCTGTCTTCCCGCTCGGTAGACGGGCTGATCATTTCCCTGTCGGCCGAAACCCGCAATGTCGATCACCTCGTCAGATTGCACCAAAAGGGCCTGCCGATCGTCTTCTTCGACCGCGTGACGGATGCCATCGCTACCCACCAGGTCATTGCCGATAATTACAAAGGCGCCTACGAGGCCACCCGCCACCTCCTGCAGCAGGGGTTCCGGC
>Ga0302326_10031794_pt1 | contig 10535 bp, 13 predicted proteins | sample Palsa_T0_3_FD_202264 | JGI IMG/M metagenome (GOLD analysis project Ga0302326, IMG submission 202264) | Peat permafrost microbial communities from Stordalen Mire near Abisko, Sweden - Palsa_T0_3 | ecosystem: Environmental > Terrestrial > Soil > Palsa > Peat permafrost | place: Sweden: Abisko...
GGACGGTGCTGCGAGCCTTGGCCCTGCGCCAGATGGATAGCGGGCAGGCAACCCCTGCGGTGGCTGTCAGTCTGGGGCTTTCGGCCAAAGCGGTGTGGCAGATCGGCAAGCGCTATCAGCAGGGCGGGCTGGAGGGTGGGTTATATGACGCTTCCCGGCCGGGGGCAGCTCCGGCGCTGAATGGGGAGCAGCGGCAGCGCATCATCGCGGTGGCCTGCAGTCAGCCGCCGTGCGGACGGGCACGCTGGACGGTGCGCCTGCTGACCGAAGAGGTGATGCAACGCAAGTTGGTACCACGGGTAGGGCGAGAAACCATCCGGGTCCTGCTGGAAAGCCACGACCTGAAGCCGTGGCGGGAAAAAAATGTGGTGCGTGGGGGAGTGGGACGAGGAATACATCGCCCGCATGGAGGAGGTGCTGGGGCTGTATGAAAAGCCTCGGTGCGAGCGGGCCCCGGTGGTCTGCATTGACGAGAAGCCGGTGGTGTTGCAGTGCCGACACCCGTTTCCCGATGGCGCTGAAGCCAGGAAGAGTTGCCAGGCGAGACTATGAATACCAGCGTTGCGGAACCGCCAACGTGTTTTGCGGGATCGAGCCCAAGGCGGGACGGCACTTCACCAAGGTGACTCCGACTCGCTGCTCGGCCCAGTTTGCCGATTACCTGCTGGATATCGCCGCTAGCTATCGGGAGGCCGATACCATCCATCTGGTCATGGACAACCTGAGTACCCACACCCGCAAAGCTCTGGTGGAGCGATTCGGAGAAAAAGCTGGCGGTTGGTTATGGAAGCGTTTTACGGCGCACTACACTCCCAAGCATGGAAGCTGGCTGAACCAGGCGGAGATGGAGGTGAGATTGCTTTCCCGGCAATGCTTAGGCAAACGCCGAATCGCAGACATCGCTTGCTTGCGCCAGCAAACCCGGACCTGGAATCGGCGTATGAATCGCGCCCGGGTTACCATCCAGTGGAAGTTCCCACGCAAGCAGGCCCGACACAAGTTTCGTTACATAATCAAGCGGTCGAAGCACTAGAGCGGCATCATGCCGCCGCGTTGCGGCTGTTTTCATTGCCTAGGCAGATCGCCTTGATCCACAGAGTTTGCTTAGACTTAGATCTGCACGGCCTCCACGCGATTCCGGCCGTTGGCTTTGGCCTGATATAGCGCTGCGTCGGCGCTTTGTATCAACTTCTCGATAGAGCACTCGCCACAGGGATTGGCTGTGACCATGCCGATGCTGATCGTAACCGTAACTTCAGCTTTCAGGGTGCGAACAGGTGACGCGCTTACCGCCTGGCGCAGGCGTTCCGCGAACTGATCAGGTCGCTCGGTTCCCAACTCGGCTGCCGCGACGATAAATTCCTCTCCACCGTAACGTCCCACAATATCGTAGACGCGGACCGCAGCGCTCAACCGTTGTGCGATCTCGTGCAGGATCGCGTCTCCAGTAAGGTGTCCAAATTCGTCGTTGACGCGCTTGAAATTGTCCAGGTCGATGAGGAACAAGGAGAGAGATGTTGGCTTGCGCTGGGCCCGTTCCACCTCGGCGCGCAGTAATTCAAAAAGCGCTCCCCGGTTCCAAATACCGGTGAGCGAGTCGTGCGTGGCCTGCAAGCGCAAGGCTTCCTGGGCCGCAAACAAACTGTCGTGGAGCTTTATTATGCGTTCGCCGACGTGCATCCTGGCGAAGAACTCGTGAACATTGAAGGGCTTGGTGAGATAGTCGTCCGCGCCGGCCTCGAGGCCTTCAACGATGTCGGCGGTAGTGTGCTTGGCCGTGAGCAGCAACACGTACTGGTAGTGGTCACGTGGAGCGGCCCGCAGACGCCGGCAGACCTCGGGTCCTGGAAGCCCGGGCATCATCCAGTCCAATACCAACAGCCGCGGCGCATCGGGCGCGAGAGCGTCTTCCAGTGCCTGTAGACCATCGCTTGCCAGCTGCACGACGTAGCCTTTGCCAGCGAGGAAATGCTCCAGGGCACGCCGATACAGGGGATCGTCTTCCGCCACTAACACCCGACCCAGGGCATTAGTGTTGTCCTGAGGCGCCAGCGGAAGCGGCTTGGGCAGCTCTTCACTGTATGCGAGTTGCATCGTTCGGTTCTCCCGCGGAGGAGGCCATCAATTGCCGCAGGGCCTCGATGTAAGCCATCAGCCGAGCCACTAGTTCGCCCGCCCGGGCTGGATCTCTGGAAAGGCTGGCTTGTTCGACGGCGAGGGAGAGTGCCTCGCCATCGGTTGCTCCCAGATAGCCGAGGCTCCCTTTCAGCGAATGAGCAGCCTCGCGCAGTCCAGCGAAATCTTTCTGCGAGAGCGATTGCGTAAGACGTGCGGCAAACTTGGGATATTCTTCAAAGAAGATGGCGATTAGTTCGCTCAGCAGCAGCTCATCGCCGTCCACTCTTTCCAGCGCGGCAGCGTAGTCCCAACCGGTTGGCATAACGGCGTTGCCTCCTTTGCGTTTCCGGCCGGTTCCAACTGCAAGCAACCGGCGATGGCAACTCTCCATCTCTATCGGCAAAGGGAAAGCAGTCTTGAGTTAGTCTGGTCTCACCAGGTGGAAGGCAAAGCGTCTGCGAGTTCGGCGGCGAGCGCCCATTCGATGGCCCGCATTCTTTCGGCGGTGAGCTTGTGTCCGCCACAAGTGATGTAGAAGACATCGTGGGCAACGGGGCCTTCGGTGTCGATCAACGCGACTTCGATGCTGCACTCTTCCTGGGTCAGGGTCGAGCTGATGGTATGCAGGAGTCCGGGCCGGTCCTGGGTGATGACCTCCAGTAAGGTGCTGCGAGTGGAGCATTCGTCGTCATAGCGCAGGTGCGTCTTGACGGTAAGCTTCACCGGTCTGAGGTCGGCCTTCAGTCGCGATTCCAGCAGGCGATCAAGTGACGCTTCGCGCATCAGGACCTCCCGCACGGACCGCTGGAAGCGCTCGCACTCGGGAGGATTCAGTTCCAAGGTACGAAAGCGGTCCTTAAAATAGAAGCTGTCAACCACCACACCGCCGCGATTGGAGAACGCCGTGGCCTTGGTTATGTCCATACCCCAAGCGTAGAGAATGCCCGCCAGCGTGCGGAACAGGCCTGGACGATCGTCGGTAACGACGGTCAATTCATGCTGACCGCTGTTCGGGCGCAACCTGAGCTGCACGGGTTCGGTGGCAAGGCTCCCCGCCATGGTGAAGTGCTGGGCCACTTGTTCGGGCGAGTGTGAAAGCACATAGCGCTGCGGCAGTCCGTCGAGAAACTTCAACACTTCGGAAGGCGGGGTTGGCAGCAGCGCGATGACTTTTTCGACGACATCCGTGGAAATTTTAACGTCGAAACCCTCGGCATCGGCACTGCGATCGAAGTAGCCTGCGGTCCGCGTGTACAGGCGCCACAAGTTCTCGGCTTTCCACGGAGTCAGTGCCTCCGGATTCACTGCCTTGATATCGGCCAGCGTCAACAGCGTGAGCATCTTGAGTCGTTCGGGCGCGCCAATCTTGCCGGCCAGCTCACGGATCGTCGCGGGATCGTAGATGTCGCGACGGCGCAACGTGGAAGAGATTTCAAGATGGTTGGCGACCAGAAAGCAAACCGTCGCGGCATCTTCCTCGGAGAGCTTCATGCGCTCGACGGCCGCTGCGGTGAGTTGGAGGCTGCCGTGCACATGGTCGGCGCCTTCCAGCCCTTTGCCCGTGTCATGAAGTAACAGGGCGAGGAAGAGCAGCTCTGGTTGCTCCAGCTCCGAGACAAGCTGAGCGAAGGGCTGGAGCGAGGAATCCTTTTCGTCCTTAAGCTGGTGGAGGACCTCAATCGCCATAAACGTGTGCTCGTCCACCGTGTAGCGGTGATAGAGATCGCGCAGCACGAGCAGGTCAATCGTCTCGAACTCGGGAACGGCGTGGGTCAGCAGGTTGAGCGAATGCATGGCGCGCAGCGCATTGGCGGCATGAGGAAGCGACAGGATCTCTCGAAGCTGCTGCCACAGAAACTGGTCCTGTGGCATGGTCTCGGTCAGGCGGAGGTGAGCATCGTTGAGCCTGCGTTCGGCTTCCGGGCTCAAGGTAATGCCGTGGTGAGCCATGAAGGTGAAGAGGCGCAACACCGCCGCAGCCTCACGCGCGTCGGCGGCTTGCTGAAAGTAAACGCGGCCATCCACGACGGAGAACTCCGAGTTGGAAACGCGCGATCGCCAATGCTGGAATGAGCGGTAGAGCGACGAACGTTCCCGCGAAACCTGGCCCAGCAGTTGCGAGCTGTGGCGATATACCGCTTTGGCGTGACGAAAATAGAGCCGCATCCATTCGGCCGGCGAGACGGCCCCCGCGCCGGTAGCGAGGCCGCGGGCAGCCAGTTCCTCCTGCGCGGCCCAGGTGATGCTGTTGTCGTCGCGTCCGTGGCGATAATGCAGGTAACAGCGGCTGGAGCAAAGAAATTCCATGGCATCGAGCATTTCGCCGTGCGCCGAATTCTGGCGCACGCTCACCAAGTCACGGTCACCAGAGCTGAGGGCCACAATCATTCCGATCCACTGCGCCACGTGACAATCGCGCAGGCCACCGGGGCCGTCCTTCAGGTTCGGCTCCAGATGAAAGATGGTGTTGCCAAAGCGCTGGTGCCGAGACTGCGTCATTTCCGAGAGGCTCTGAAGGAGCGCGTCAGATTCGCGCGCGATCAGTTGGGGCAGGTGTTTGGCGTGCAAGCGCTCGAACAGGGATTGGTCGCCAGCCAGAAAGCGGCAATCGAGCGTGGAGAGCGTGAACTCCAGATTGCCCTGGTCAAATCGTCCGCAATCAGCGAGGCTGCGAACGCAAGGACTGACTCGTAACCCGCAGTCCCACATTGTCTGACACATGTTGCTGACCGCACTCTTGATGCGGTCGCTAGTGGCTTCATCTTCCGTGAGAAACAGCAGGTCAATGTCGGAATAGGGAAACAGTTCGCTTCTGCCGAAGCCGCCCAGAGCGGCCAGAGAGCAACCTTGCTCAGCGACTTCGGCGAAGTGCTGCCCCCACAATGTCAGAGCCAGCGCATCCACCAGCCTGGTCCGGCTACTCAGCGAAGCCAGGCCTGAACCAATGGCTTCGAAGTCATGCTGGATACGCTGCGACTCCTGGCGGTATTTATTGCGCAAGGCGAAATCGGGGACGGCGGTTGCCATTGGAGCTTTAGACGGAGGCAACTCCGACGGCTGCGGGCCCGTGCTCACAGTGCGTTCTCGCCGCGGTCGTCGTTGCGAATGCGGATGGCCTCGTCGACCCGGGCCAGGAAAATCTTGCCGTCACCGATTTTGCCGGTGCGCGCGGCATTGGTGATCGCCTGTACGACGCGGTCCACGATGTGGTCGGGCAGCACCATCTCAATCTTCACTTTGGGAAGCAGGTCGACCGTATATTCGCGGCCACGGTAGAACTCGGTATGGCCCTTTTGTCTGCCATGACCGCGGACCTCGGTCACGGTCATGCCCTCCACGCCAATTTCGATGAGGGCGTCCTTGACGGCGTCGAATTTCGCAGGTTGAATCACCGTTTCCACTTTGGTCATTGATGGGCCCCTATGGCATCGACGCTTCCCAGAAATAGCCTTCCTCGCCGTGCTGGGTAACGTCGAGGCCCTGCCCTTCGTCCTCGGTCGAAACGCGTAGGCCGACCGCAAAATTGACGATCTGCAAAATGATGTACGCGCCCACTGCGGCCAGCGTGATCGCAATCAAAACGCCTGCGAACTGATTCCCAATCTGCCGGTAGTTGCCGTCGACCACACCCAGGGGGAGCGGATGTCCCTGCGCGGCTTTGAATATTGGGTTGATCAGGCTGCCGCGCGGCTTGCCGGATGTACTCGGTAAGAACTTTGATACGCGAGTTCGCGGCGAATGAGAAATTCAAACTATTTATGGCGGACATTAGTTTCGATTATCGGGTGAATGCTGCCGGTTGCGAGATAATAGATGCAGCGGTTCGTGTCTGCTAATTGGCGGCAAGAGCGGGCTTTAGCAGCGATTCCGAGTCGTCGCTCACGAAGCGGCAACCGTCCGCGCCTGAGCAGCCATCCGCCATAGCCAGGCGGAGTATCATGCTGGGAGGCTGGCGGTGGAGGTGGGGAGTGTTCAGGATCATAACCGTGGAACGCGAATATGGCGCAGGCGGCAGCATAGTGGCCGCGGAACTGGCGCGCCGCAAGGGTTGGCAGTTGCTGGACCAGCAATTGACGTGTGAGATCGCAAAGCTCGCATCGGTGGATGAACACGCGGTGGCGCGTTGCGAGGAGAAGTGCGATCCGCTGTTGCACCGGCTGGCGAAAGTTTTCTGGCGGGGAAGCCACGAACGCTCGTTGCCCATCTCCGACGATAGGATCTTCGACGCGGACGAACTGGTGGCGCACGCGCAAGAAGTGATCGAGAAGAACGCCCAGGAAGGTAACTGCGTGATCGTGGGGCGCGGAGCACCGTACATCCTGAGAGCGCGTCCCGACACATTTCACCTCTTCGTCTACGGCTCGCGCGAGAAAAAGATCGAGCGGTTGATCAAGCTGAAGATGAGCGAGAAAGATGCCAGCGAGATGGTGGACACCATCGACCGGGAGCGCGCGGCCTTCGTGCGCAAATACTTCAATGCGGAATGGCCGTGCCGCCGGCTGTACCATCTGATGCTGAACTCCGACCACGGAATTGAGCATGTGACCAACATGGTTTTGGCAACCATAGACTCGCTGGAGCGGCAAGGTAAGATGGAGCCTCCGGGGCAGAACGTCAATCTTGAGCCGGTACGCCAGCCGGCGCTGTAAGCCGCAGGGGGAAAAGTCCGAATAGCAGATCCCTCGCCGACTGAAGTTGGCTCGTGATGACAAGAATGAAAGGCTCGCAGCGACGCAACTGAAGCTGCGCCCCTCGAAGCGCGACGAACCCCAACCTCTCGATACTCCTTCCTGACTCACCATGTCACAATAGCTGTGTGACGGCTGTGCTTGCGCGCGCGTTGGCCAAGCATAGACTGATGCTACGCGAGGTTGCCTGACCGCAAGGAGGTAGCCGAATGCAGAAACTCTCCTCGAGAAGACCGCGAGCCACGCGGAATCCCAACAAGAGGTTTGTGAGAATCGTCTCCGGCGATTGGGGAGAGCCGCATGTAACGTCATACGTAATTTTCCTTAAGCACCAGCGGGTCGCGGATCCGCCACAAACCTCTTGAGGAGGTCGTTATGCCGCTCAACAAAGTCAAGGCATTCCTCGATACTCATGGCACTAAGTATGTCGTCATCTCTCATTCCAAGGCTTACACGGCGCAGGGCATTGCCGCCATCTCGCACATTTCGGGCCGCGAGCTGGCCAAGACGGTCATCGTAAAGCTGGATGGCGACCTGGCCATGGCTGTGTTGCCGGCGTCGTACCAGGTTGACCTGGAGGCGTTGCGTCACGCCACCGGAGTGCAGGTGGCGGAGCTGGCGACCGAACGCGAGTTCAAACAGCACTTTCCCGACTGCGAGACGGGAGCAATGCCTCCGTTTGGCAACTTGTATGGCATCCCGGTTTATGTGGACGAGACGCTGCTGGAGGACCGCGAGATCGCCTTCAATGCCGGCTCGCATTACGAGCTGATCAAGATGGCCTACAAAGATTTTGAGCGCCTGGTGAAGCCGGAAGTGATGGAGTTCTCGTCGGCGCGTGTGGCGCACGTGCTGGTGTGAGTCAGGCTTGACTGGCCGGAGCAGCGCAAATTCAAGCATCGTCCGCAGGTCCGTGCCGATGTTGCGCTGCTCCGCCGGTCGGCCTTGTATAGGCAGCGGCTGCCAAAGCCAAAGTGTGCTTCGCTCTTCGTGAGCTTGCAGACGCGGGCCCGTGGTCGGGACGCTAGTGGATCTCGATCTGCCGTCCGATCGGGTATCGGACAGGATCGCCGCAGCGGGCGAGGGCCGCGTCTGCACGTTGCCGCGTCATCGGCGTCCCCGATTCGCGCCTGCACAGGTGCTCGGGTCGATAATCGGATTTCAGCCCCGCCCGTTGTACACTGAGCCGTTCCCATGCAGCAGCTCAACCTTAAGCCCACCCACAAGCTCGTAAAGAACTACTACGAGGCGCTGGGCCAATTCGGGCAACTCAATATCGATCACGAGATGGCCGTCCGCAGCGCCTTCCAGAGCCAGGATCTACGGGTTCGTCTGACAGGCCCGACGGAGTTGTCGAGGGCTTTCATTGATTCAAGGGCCATCAGATCGGCAACCTGCAAGCGAGCGTGTTCTTTGGCTGGGGCAAATCCAATTTTGTGCCAGAAGCATTCGCGCATCTCGGAGTCGTTTTCTCGGAATTGTTTGTACAGCAGGCCAGTGTTGTATTCATTTTCGGTGCTGATATCGAAAGTGAACTTTGTTATTTCGCGAAAGCGAACTGCAACGGGTCTTTACCTTGCCCAATATCTCAGTGAAAGATTTGTAGTAGGCCAAGTCCAGCGATTCTGGAAATACTTTCCGCTGTGCCACTAGATCGACTGCAACACCTAGGCCGCCAAGATCGCTAAACGCCACCATCGTTGTTAGGTCTTTGTACAGAGCCTTATTTTCAGCGTGGGGTCTGCTCTTGTAGTCGCCATAATCGCTTTCGCAATCCCTAGCATGGAAAGGAATGCCATCGTTTCTAGCTATCCACTAAGGCTCAATCCAATTCCATGTCTCTTCGGAACCAATAACCACTGCGACCGCCGAAATATGCTCTTTATTTTCGTCGGCGCTATCATCCCCATAGACAAGAATCATCGCCGCCTCAATTCGCGAGGTTGTTCGTAGCAAGTTAAAATGTCCGCTTTTTGTAGCAAGTGAAATGTACGGTTTTGGTTTTTGGGTTGACTCATAAACTAGAGCATTTTCAATTTAAGTATATACATATCCGGAAGAGGCGAAGTAGTTGGCGCACTCCTGGGGCGAGAAGCTCGCAAGGAATTGGCCGAACTGATTCCAGAGCGCGTTACTGGTCGGAGGGAGCAGGGCTTTGAGCTTGGCGAAGAGCTTCTCGATGGGGTTTAGATCAGGAGAATAAGGCGGCAAGTAGAGCAGGGTGGCACCCGCCGCGGTGATGGCCTGTTGGACACCGGCCACTTTGTGGCTGCTGAGATTGTCCACGATCACCAAGTCTCCAGGGTTGAGGGTTGGACATAAGAAGCGCTGTAGGTAAGTCAGAAATATCTCCCCATCCATGGGGCCGTCGGTGAGCATGGGTGCGGTCAGTTGCTGGTGCCGTAAGGCGGCGACCAAGGTGGTCGTTTCCCAGGGGCTGAGCGGGGCCGAGGCCACGCAGCGCTGGCCTTTGGGAGCGCGCCCATAGCCACGTGTCATGTTCGTCGAAACCCAAGTTTCATCGATAAACACGAGCTTGGTGATGTCCATGCCGGGCAGCGCCTCAGTCCAGGCGCGGCGTGCCGCTGGCACGTCCTCGCGCGCTTGCTCGCTGGCGTGCAAGGTTTTTTTTGAAGCTGAGATTCCATTTGTTTAACTGATGCCACAGGGCGCCTAGCTGGATGGCGACGCCCCGCCTACTCAACCGCTGTTGCATCTCGGCTAAGGTGAGGTCGGGCTCGGCCTCGATCCAGGCACGCAACACCGGTTCCAGTCCCGCCAGTCGTGACCGGCGATGGCCACCGATGGGATAGCTGCTGCGCTCGCCGGTTTGTCGCAGCCGATCCCGTACCTGGTAGACCCACACCCTACTGACCTCAAAGCGACGCGCAATCTCCGTCGGACGTTCCCCGCGATCCAGGGCCCGCAACACCCGCTCGCGCAAATCTTGCGAATAGGATTGCATGCATGCCTCTCCTTTACCGGCAGAAGCATTATCTTATAAAACTGTATATACTTAAATTAGAAAGTCTCTAGTAGCCGTCGTGGCTGTGGGAAAGTGGGAATCCCGCGCACTTTGCGGGATTTCCAAGCGCGGTGAAAAGTCGTTTTTGGGACTTTTCCACGGAGCGTCTTGGCCACAGCGTTGGCCGCGGCGTTTTGGGTTGACGTTATGGCCGCACCTTGGGCGCTATAGCATCCCAGCCGATGCGGCCCGTGGGTGAGGCTGATGGTCCCGTCCAGGTGCTGGTGAACCATGACGTTGCAACCGGCCAGCGTCCCTCGCCACCGCACCCGTTCAATCCGCAACTGCAGGTTCTGAAAGCTGACGGTGTTATCGCGGTTTACGGTCCGCTCAAACTGGAGAGAGAAGATCAGGTCCAGATGCTTGCGGGGGCAAGGCAGAAACGCGTTACCGCGTTGCACCGGCGCCATCTGAAATCGAGCATTGAACGCGGCGATGTAATGCTCCCGCAGAAACTCATTGGCTGCTTCCAGGGTAGTGATTCCGTGCAGCCGCAGCTCTTGCGGCAGCCGTCCCTGCCAGGTGCCAAAGCTGCGCTCGCTACGCCCTCGCGCCTGCGGCGAGTAGGCCGGGATCATCCGCACTCCTAGCTCGCGCAGGGCCCGTCCCACCTGCCGCGATCGCTGTATAAGGCGCAGAATGGCCCTTTACGCTCCACCACCTCCCGCAATCCGGCCATTACTGTCGCCGTCGATTCTTCCTCC
>Ga0302326_10031795_pt1 | contig 10535 bp, 10 predicted proteins | sample Palsa_T0_3_FD_202264 | JGI IMG/M metagenome (GOLD analysis project Ga0302326, IMG submission 202264) | Peat permafrost microbial communities from Stordalen Mire near Abisko, Sweden - Palsa_T0_3 | ecosystem: Environmental > Terrestrial > Soil > Palsa > Peat permafrost | place: Sweden: Abisko...
CCCGTCGAAACCAAAGCCAAAATCACTGTCAACTTCTCGATTCGAGTCTCCGACAATCCCGCCACGAGCTAATGTCGGTGGCCATGCAGCAGGTCGCCAGATAACTAGTTCAGTTCACCCGCGCGACCATGACCGTGGCGTCATCGGTCTGGCGTCCCTGTGAAAATTCATCCATTGCTGTAAAGATTGCGCAAACCATGTCGTCAGTGCTTTGTCCGGCGCTTTCGTCCACGGCCCTTCGGAGGCCCTCGACGCCCCACTCTTCGCCGACCGGATTTACCGCTTCGGTCACTCCGTCCGTGTAAGCGATGATCAGATCACCCGCACGAAGCTGCACCAGCCCCTCCTCATAGCTCCATCCGGGGAAGATTCCCACCGGCACGCCACCGGCCTGAAGCCGAATCATCGAGCCATCCTGCCGAATAACCATGGGAGGATTGTGGCCTGCATTCACGTAGCGCAGCGTGCGGGTGGTCCCGTCGAAAACCCCATAGAATAATGTGGCATACCGGTCTGCCAGAGACGATGCGTGTACCTGAGAATTTACCGCGCGAAGAATGGCGCCCGGTTCGTTTCCCGCAAAGGAAGCGGCGGTACGAAGCGAGGACTGGACACTCGATATCATGAGTGAGGCTGCGAGACTCTTGCCGGAGGCATCCCCGACGGCCAGGGCTAGACGGTTGTTCGAGAGCGGCAGGAAATCATAGCAATCACCGCCCAGGATACGAACTTGCCGGCAGCGTGCGCTATAACTCAGACCGTTTATCGACGGGCCCGGATGTTGCATAAAGCGCTCCTGCACGTCGCAGGCGGTTGCCCAGTCCTGGCTAACATCCGTTACCACTGTGCCGATCGTCATCGTCGCACCTCTATACGCTTGTCGATCCCAGAGACGCAAAATCGACACGTCGGGCACTGGATTTTTTTGTTCAAGAATCGTCGCTGGCATGTAGAGAACCGGCAGCCTGCTCCGACTAGCTGATGAAAGCGCGAATTTACGCGCTCGAACTGGAGGAAAACACATGAAGTACATTTTGCTGATGGCCGCTCCAAAAGCAGGTGTCGATACTTACCGTGCCTGGTCTAAACAGGACATCGATACGCATATGGCAGGCCTGAAGACTCTGGCCAAAGACTTGAGTGAATCAGGTGAACTTGTCGCCGAGCAGGGCCTCACCGGACCGGACGAGGCCATGATGGTGCGCGGACAGAAGAATGGCATGCCGGTCACTGACGGCATCTTCCCTGAATCCAAGGAGTTTCTACTTGGCTACTGGATCGTTGACGTTGCGACTCCCGAACGAGCGTACGCTCTCGCCGCCCGGCTTTCGACCGTGCCCGGACCCGGCGGAGTGCCAACAAACATGCCGATTGAAGTGCGAGGGTTCGCGAACCATCCCCTCAAATGGTGATGACGGGAGTCGAGAATGGTAGTTCGCTCCAACTATCTCGTCAGCCCCCCAGCGGAAAGTGAAAGGAGATAAAACATGAAATATATTCTGATGATGAATGCCACAAAAGCTGACTTTGACGGATACGCCAAATGGTCGAAGGAGGATCTGCAGCGGAACGTCGCGTTCATGCGTGCCTTCAGCAAAGACCTCAAGGACTCCGGCGTGTTTGTCGCCACCGAGGGTTTGGGGTGGCCCAACGAAGCCAGGATGGTTCGTGCGGGAAAAGATGGGGAACCGATTACAGACGGGGTCTTCGCCGAATCGAAGGAGTTTCTCGCCGGCTACTGGATTATCGATGTCGAGGGTCCGGAGCAGGCATACAAGGTTGCCGCGCGCGCATCGGCCGCCCCGGGGCCGGGAGGCACGCCAGGGAACATACCCATTGAGGTGCGCCAAGTACTCAGTGGTTTTGCTGACTTAGGAATTTGACCGTCGCGGGCCAGGAGAATTGCCGTGGCAGAAGAACCGTTGAACGTTCCGCTCGAGCACCTGTTGAGGGAATTAACTCCGCAGGTGCTCGGGGCCGTCGTGCGAAGATTTCGAGACTTCGCGGCGGCGGAGGATGCGGTTCAGGAGGCATTGCTTGCCGCTGCAACGCAATGGCCGGACGAAGGACTGCCGGACAATCCGGGCGCGTGGCTGACGCAGGTTGCTTTCCGCCGGATGACCGATCAAATCCGGAGCGAATCTGCTCGCCGCCGGCGCGAGGGCGAGATGGCGGCGGAGGCGTCCCCCGCAAACGAAGCGACGACAACCATCGACGCCGCGTCGGAAGAGGAAGACGACACCCTCGTTCTTCTTTTCATGTGTTGCCATCCCGCACTGACTTTGTCTTCGGCGATTGCCCTTACGTTGCGGGCTGTGGGTGGGTTGACCACGGCGGAAATCGCCAAAGCTTTTCTTGTGCCCGAGGCGACGATGGCGCAGCGCATCAGCCGCGCCAAGCAAAGCATCAAGGACTCCGGCATTCCCTTCGAACTGCCGACGAAGGAGGAACGCGCCCAACGTCTGCGGGCGGTTCTCCATGTGCTCTATCTCATCTTCAATGAGGGCTATACCAGCAGCGCCGGTGCACACTTGCAGCGAGTGGAACTGTCTCGTGAGGCAATTCGGCTGACGCGATCTGTCCGAAACCTGCTCCCCAACGATGCGGAGATCGCCGGATTGCTCGCGCTCCTGTTGTTGACCGATGCTCGCCGTCTTGCCCGAACGAACGCTGCGGGCGAATTAATTCCCCTGATGCAACAGGACAGGGCGCTGTGGGATAGGCGACAGATCGCCGAGGGAGTCGAGCTCATTTCAGCGGCGTTACCGACAGGCGCGGTCGGCCCATACCAGTTGCAAGCCGCCATCGCCGCGGTTCACGACGAAGCCAGCCGCGCCGAAGACACAGATTGGCCACAGATTTTGGCCCTGTACTCTCTACTCAGGCGGATGACCGACAACCCAATGGTGGCGCTGAATCACGCAATCGCGGTGGCCATGGTGCATGGTCCTGCCAGGGGATTGGAGCTGCTGGGCGCGCTCAAAACCGATAACCGCATCGCTAATCATCACCGCTGGGACGCTGTGCAAGCTCACCTGCTCGAGATGGCCGGAGACCGCGATGGTGCCGTCAAACACTACCGGGCGGCGGCAGGCAAAACAGGGAGCCTCCCGGAACGCAACTATCTTCTCATGCAGGCGGCTCGCCTCTCGAGCGATTTACCCCTCGGGGACGAACAGAAAACGAACTAAACTGCCCCAGTTTCCTGGCCAGCATCTCGACTAATCTCTAGTAGTACCATCGACAACATAGTATACTGCCGGAGGTTCAGCTGAAATGCCACTTTCGTGGTGTTCAGGAAAGCCTGCGGAGGAGTCCCAGTGATCGCTTTTCTTCAGAAAACCTGGTTCTTGTGGTGGATCCTGGTGACCGTGGTCCTTTTGCGCTGGTTCCATCTATTCTCGTCCGATACTCCGAGAAAAGTAGCACCGCCAGCATCTTCCCCTTTGGTCGTCGGAGGCCGGAAGGGTGCGTAAACCATCTCCGATCGCGCTTTTCTTCTCGCTGGCAACAGCAGTTTCCGGATGGGCACAGGGAAGTGTCACCACCATCCGCGTCGGCGCGTTCCCCAACATCACCCACGCCCAGGCGATGGTAGGGAAAGCCAACGGCTGGTTCGATAAAGCCATGGGCTCGCAGGTCAGGATTCAGTGGACCAGTTTCAATGCCGGGCCTTCCGCTATCGAGGCCTTATTCGCCGGCGCGATTGACATGACCTACGTCGGCCCCAATCCCGCGATCAATGGCTACGTCCGCTCTAACGGCGAAGCCCTTCGCGTGGTGGCAGGCGCCGCCAGCGGTGGCGCTTCCCTCGTGGTGCGTAACGACTCGGGTATTAGCAAACCCGAGGATTTTCACGGCAAGCGCGTGGCCTCACCGCAATTCGGCAATACGCAAGACGTGGCGCTGCGCAATTGGCTCAAGAAGTACGGCCTGAAGACCACCGATAAAGGTGGCGATGTGCAGATCGTACCCATGGCCAATCCCGATCAGTTGACCCTTTTTCTGAAGAAGGACCTGGACGCGGCGTGGGCTCCAGAACCCTGGGCCACGCGCCTCATTCACGAAGGCAATGGCCGCCTCCTGGTCGACGAGCGCACCCTGTGGCCTGATGGCCAATTCGTCATCGGCCTGCTCGTCGTAAACACCAGGTTCCTCAAGGCTCACCCCGACCTGGTCAAGAACTGGATCCGCGCCCATGTCGATCTCACCGACTGGATCAATGGCCATCAACCTGAAGCCAGGAAACTTTTGAACCAACAGATTCAAGCTGAAACCGGTAAAGCCCTCCCCGCTGCCGTTCTCGACGAAGCATTCTCCCGCATGCAGGTCACATTTGACCCGCTGCATAGTGCATTGACCACTGCCGCACAGCAAGCCTTTGACGATGGATTTCTCGGCCGGCAAATGCCGGATCTTTCGCACCTCTACGATCTCACCATCCTGAACCAGGTCCTCGCAGAAAAGGGACGAAAGGCTATCCCATGAGCGCCAACGTACAGAAGCTTCCCACTCAGTTCCCCCCGCACTTCCCTGCTCACACCGGCACACCTTCCCGCAAAGAGGGGCCAGTCTCCGTCGGCCGGGCCGGGCGCGGGGTGGCAACAGTGGTTTCCAAAGTCGGCCTCAGCGAGATTTGCCTCAGTTATCGCACGCAGACGGGAGAGCGCCTCCTCGCTCTGGACCACATTAATCTTCAAGTGCATGCCGGCGAGTTCGTCTGCATCGTCGGACCCTCAGGTTGCGGCAAATCCACTCTGCTGCATCTCATCGCCGGCCTGCAGCAACAAACCCACGGGCGGATCATGATCGACGGCAAGCCGGTGCAGGGACCGGGGACAGACCGCATCTTGATCTTCCAGGAGCATGGACTGTTCCCGTGGCTTACGGTCGGTCAGAATGTCGAATTCGGCATGAAGATGAAAGGCGTCCCAGCCGCCGAGCGAAAAGAAAAGACCCGCTATTACCTTCGCCTCGTACACCTGGCAAAGTTTGAGAACAGTTACATCCACCAGCTTTCCGGCGGCATGCGCCAGCGAGTCGCTATCGCCCGCGCTTTGGCTACCGAACCTGACGTCCTCCTGATGGACGAGCCCTTCGCCGCGCTCGACGCTCAAACCCGCGACCTTCTGCATGACGAGTTGGAGCGCATATGGAGCGAAACCGGGCGCACGATCATCTTCGTCACTCACAACGTCCGGGAAGCGATTCGCCTCGGCGATCGAGTCGTTCTTCTTACGTTTCGTCCCGGCCGCGTCAAAAGCGAATTTCCCGTGGAGTTGCCGCGCCCGCGCCAACTCGAAGACCCGACCGTCGCCCGCGCCGCCGGCGAGATCCTGGACGAGTTGCGCGAAGAAATCAATCGCTCTCTCGAAGCCGAATACAACGAAGGCGTTAAACCACGTATCGAACCGGGAGTCGAAGGGGAAGCATAAGTTATGAAACGCACCGCCCGTTATATCGTCTTCTATGCTGCGCTCTTCGGCCTGTGGGCTTTGCTCGCTGAGCTGAAAATCTGGCCCCCTTATCTCTTTCCCACGCCGTGGGGCGTCGGCCAGGCGCTCTACGCTGGATTTCAGGATCACAGCTACTTGATCGCAATCCGCGTCAGCATGCAGCGCGTCCTGATCGGCTACACCATTTCCGTCATCCTCGGCATGATTCTCGGCCTCGGAGTCGCCAGCAATAAATTCCTCGAAGACACCATGGGCGGGTTGCTCGTGAGTTTGCAGAGCCTGCCCAGCATCTGCTGGTGGCCTCTTGCCCTGCTATGGTTCGGCCTCAGTCAGAATGCCATTCTCTTTGTCGTAATCATGGGCTCATTGTTGTCCGTCACTCTGGCCATGGAGGATGGCCGCAAGCAGATGCCCAGGATCTTTAGCCAGGCCGGACGGAATCTCGGCGCCAAAGGTTTCAAGCTGTTTTGGTATGTACTGTTGCCGGCCAGTCTGCCCTTCATTGTCTCTGGCCTCAAGCAGGGCTGGGCTTTCGCCTGGCGCTCGTTGATCACGGCCGAAATGCTTTACCTGAGTCTCGGCCTCGGCCAGGTGCTGATGATGGGTCGTGACCTGAATGACATGAGCGCCGTCATCGCGGTCATGATTCTCATCATCTCTATCGGATACGTGGTCGATGGAGTCGTATTCAAGGGCATGGAGCGTTATTTGCAAAACAAGTGGGGTCTCACGCCTGCTACTTAGAACGCTCGAATTCATACGGCCAGCATGTTGGCCGTGGCAGGAATCCTCGCGCCAGCGTTTTTCGAAACCTACGAAAAGGTGGGCTTGCGGCTACTGCGGCACACCTGGCTCAACTTCGACCTGCTGTGGGTTGGAGAAAATTCGCGATTCCCGCTAGGCCAACAAAAGAAATGGTAGGCACGAGGAGACTCGAACTCCTGACCTCTACCGTGTCAAGGTAGCGCTCTAACCAACTGAGCTACGCGCCTACAGTGAACCGTTTGAACAGTTTAGCAAACTCTTTACTGACGGCCGACGAAGGAAATCACCTGTAAAACGTCACCTGTAAATCCAGCTTCGCCTTTTATTCGCCATGAACGTTACCTGTGTGACGAGGTTCAACGGTTCCCGGTAAGACTCAGTTTACCGCGTCCGAACCGTTTCGCAAAATCGTGTCTGCGGGGTGCAGGGCCCAACTGCTCGGCAAATATTCTAAGGGGGCCAACAAGGACCGCCGGAACAGAATGCTGTGTAATTTCGGCTCAAGAGTGTTATTGGCTAAACGCTTGAATTTGAGCCTTAGAGTTCCGGCCTTTCGTCTTCGACATCTCTAGAGATCTGATGGCTACCCGGAAGGCAAGGTAGCCCAGCAGGATCGACACTCTAAGAGGGCATTCGGTTCTAATCGACGATTGATACCCAGCAGGTCATCGGGGCGGTGCCATTGCAGATCAAAGTCATTGTTCCTCCCGGGCCTGTGCCCATCGTCTGCCTCGGAGATAGTTGGTAGGCCCCCGCGCCGGAAGTGACGACATAGCATTTACCGGGATTGTGAGGATCGCTACTCGACGCCGAACTGCAAGTAATGACTCCACCGGCATGAATATCCGCAGTAGCATTGTGCTCGTTGCCATTGGTGTCGGTGCTCGACATGAACGAGCGAACTCGCTTTGGCCCGCCCAGTCCTGCACTTGCTGGAGACCGTTGTGCAGCAGAACTCATCATTGTAAACTCAGGATCCTCACTGCGCTTCCGATCTAGAGCTTCGTCCTCTGGAGATCTCGGGACGTGGACAGCGGTCGCCCAAGTACTACCGTCCCAGTGCATTATGGTTGCGTTCCCTTGGCTCACCAACTGATTACCGACTGCCCAGACGTCATTGTTATTTATGGCCGCAACCCCAGAAATTCCACTCGCTGCCGGATGTGGGTTAGGACTCGATTGTATATTCCACGTGCTTCCGTTGTAATGCTCGATCAAGCTCTTGCCACTAAAGTCGGTCTCGCCCACCGCCCAAATACTGGTTCCAGAGAAGATAGAGAGGCTGTTAAGCTCCGCTTGATTCACTCCTAGGGGATCTTGCATAGGCACAATCTTCCACGATGCTCCGTCCCAATGTTCGGCGAGGACTTTGTTGTTCGCTCCCCCTACCGCCCAAACATCGTTTGCTGCAACAGCCCTTACCCGGTTCAAACTAGCAATGCTTGTAACCGCTGGAGTTTGCACAACGCCCCACGAGGAGCCGTTCCAGTGTAGTGCGATTGGGAAGACTCCACTCCTCCCAAACTGATTGCCTACTGCCCACACATTGTCTGCTGCGATTGCCGCAACTCCAGACAGCACATTGGAAACACCAGCCGAGCTTGGGGTCGTAGAGACGTGCCAACTCCCGCCATCCCAAAACTCGATGAGACTGTTTTGAGTAGCAGAACCGGTATCTTTGGTTGTGCCTACGACCCAGATGCTAGTAGCGGACAAACCACCAACCGATATCAAGGCGTTAAGAGCCGTTCCGGGATTATTCGCACTGCTCGCCGACCACGCCGATCCATTAAACCTGTCGACAAGGGTCTGCGTTCCCGAGAACCCTACTGCCCAAACTTCATTGGACGAGATACAAGCGACGGACTCTAGCGAGCCAGATTGGTGTGAAAGAGACCGGTCCGTCCAAGTATGACCGTCGTAGTGCATTATTAACGTCTCGTCGGCACCGCCCGAACTCTGCTGATCTCCAACGGCCCAAATGTCAGACGAAGAGCACGCCGCCACGTCGGCCAACCACTCTGAGTGCTGGCACTCCGCCCGCACCGCGATGAAACATACTAGGAAGGCTACGGAAGCAAAGATTCGCATGTCACCCCTCGCTCTCATTTTGCACAATGTTTGTGAACCTGACGCCTAGCGCGGAACCAGCAACATTATGGAGACCACGAGATGGTCGCCGCCGCCTTTGCTGCATAGCCCTTAGCATCCGCCACTACCGCTGACGGTGTCACCGTGACGTTGTAGGACTTCGAAAAATTCACCGGTGGTCCGACAGCGACAGTTCCATTACCTTGAAACACGTTGGGAGCCGAACCATGCAATACCGAGCTTTGCGGAAGATCAAAGTGCGTAGGAATACCGATCGAGCCGATATACTGAAGGGAAATACTGATGGTCACATCTAAACCCGACGGAGTGAGGCTTCCAACGTCATAATTCAACCAGCTGCCAGAATTGGCGGTAAATGTGACAATCGCGCCAAGAGGAGACCCCTTTTGAGCATCCAGATGGGCCGATGTGCCGAAGCCCCCACCAAGTTGGCAATCACAAGTCGGCAAAGGGTGAAGGATGCTACACGGACCCGGCGGTCCCTTAACGTGAGCTAGAACCTGACCCTGCACTTCGGCATTGAAAGAAGTCTGTAATGCTATTGTTCCATTCGATTGGTAACTGGAAGAAATCTGCGGTACTGACACATCGCCTGTAGCACCTTGCAGTTCGGCGTAGTATCCACAACCCAGCAGACCTCCGTTGCTGTTGACGAGCTGCCCTTCTTGTAGTGTCTCATGGTAATGAAATGTCTTATTCGGCTGCTGATCATACTCGGTCCATATCAAATCGAGGACGGTATTCGAAACGAAAAAGCGAAGGTTCGAATCTACGAGCAAAGGAGTGACCTTTGGGTCCAATTGTGATTGAAGGGCAGCGATTTGCTTTTGTTTTGCCTTGATTTGATCATCAAGACTTTGACCCAATGCTACCTGATACGTAAGCAGTAATATAATCCCGATCACGCGACTCACTGTTCGTCCTCCGAGCCAGCTACGATTGAGTAGCTTTGAGGTAAATATGTATCCCGTCGCGCAGGAACAACACATTCGTGACTTGCAGCTTTGCAGTTGCGCTATACGCCGGAATGCTAACTGCACCGTCGACGCGACCACTGGATGTGGTTACGTTTAATGGCTGCTCCTGAGCCGCTCCGTTTGTCGAAAAGACCTGTTGCAAGGGTAAATACATGTCAGGCATGAGCTTGGCATATTCCTCTAGCTTCAGTTGAATGAGGTCTCTAACAAATCCACCCAATCGAAACTGAAAGATGCACCAATGGGCGATTGGCACCACCTTTTTCACGGCCACAGCGAAGTGAATCTCGCCATTTGAAATGCTGGGCTCTATGACTGCGTAGACTTGAAGTTGTAGACTGGCGTGTATGGACGCTTTGTCCGCTTCCGAATCGATGGTCAAGGCCGGAAAGCCGTCGCCGAACTGCATGCGCATAGACCGCAGATGAAAAACTGCCCCGTCTATTCCCGGGATCGCTGCAGAATAGTTGTCCGCTCCTTTCAGAACTGCGTTCAGCGTGTCTTGAGAAACGAATACACTCATGCTACTAGCTGTTTCGGGATTCGGTGTCGAGGTTAGCGTGCTATCGGTACCCTGCATGTAATCGTATTGGGCAGTGAGCAGTGCTAGCTGCTCCTGCTTTACGAGCTTCTTCGTGCTGCAGCCGGGGAACGACGCGAGCGACAACAGTAATGTCGCGAGCCACAAGAGGCGACTGTCAGTGACTCTCATATAGCTCCGTTTCAGATTTGGTCGTAACTACCCAGAGGTTCGGCCCAAGGCGAGAACGCGATTGTGGCCTAGGAATTAGTAGTTGTCAACAACAAAAACTTGTGGTGATAGCTCTCGACTAAGTGTTACATTTGGCGCTGTCTTGGGAGGAGGTCGGACATGACGAAGCGAACATCAGTAGCAACCATCGCCATAGCATTTCTATTTGCTTTGGCGCAACGAGGAAGCGCACAGCAGAGCAGAGAAGCACAGGAGGTGTTGCGAATTGAAAAATTTCTGAGAGAGGACCCGAATCTCGTCAACCTCAAAGACCTAGACGATCTAATATCTCCTTCGTATAAGGGAACGGATTGGTTAGGTGGCGAGGACACTAAGGCGGAATTAATTTCGGGGCGGTCGCAAGTGGAGCAGCGTGCGAAAGTAATGGAGGCAAGGACCCATACGGAGATGACGCTTGTCAGGTCCGTCTTGAAGGATCTGGAAGTGGCTAAGAACGGCCACGATCTTGTGGTC
>Ga0302326_10031796_pt1 | contig 10535 bp, 7 predicted proteins | sample Palsa_T0_3_FD_202264 | JGI IMG/M metagenome (GOLD analysis project Ga0302326, IMG submission 202264) | Peat permafrost microbial communities from Stordalen Mire near Abisko, Sweden - Palsa_T0_3 | ecosystem: Environmental > Terrestrial > Soil > Palsa > Peat permafrost | place: Sweden: Abisko...
AATAGTCGAACTCGCAGGCTTGGCCGATAACGATCGGCCCCGCGCCGATGATCAGGATCGAGGAGATGTCGGTCCGTCTGGGCATTGCTTCCGCGTCTTTGAGCACAAAAAAAGGGCGCGCATTCGCGCGTCCTTTTAGCCGGCGCCGGGGCTCGGCCCCGCGCGTGCGCTGTTTAGACGAGAAATCGGGGACAGGGAAGGGGTGCGCGAGCGCCCTCTTGGCCGGACGTGTACTTTGCCGGTTAAGTCGCCAATCCGGCTTTGGCGAGACCCTCGGCGATGTGCCTGACGTCCTCTTCCTTCTTGAAAGGAAGCCGGCTGAAATGTTCGCTGAACGAGTATTTCGGATTGAGCTTTTTGAGCTCGCCCCAGACGCGACGGGCTTCGTCGACCTCGCCGAGATGACCGAGAGCGGACGCGAGTGCCGCGCGTGAAAAATCCGTCTCGGGCACGAGGACAATGCGCTGCCGCAGCAAGGTCGCCGCTTTTTCGTAATTGCCGGCAAGCAGGTGCGCCATGCCGAGGAAGTGGAGATATTGCGTATTGAAAGCGGGATCGAGACGCATCGCATGCTCGATCACCGGGATTGCCTCCAACGGCTGTCCCGAATAACTGCGAAGGGTGCCGAGGACGTTGTAGGCCATTGCAAAATTCGGATTGAGCGACAGCGCCACCTCGACCTGTGACTTCGCCTCATCGAGGTCCCTGCCGAATGTCGCGGCCACCGCCGCAACCACGCGCGCCAGCGGTTCTTTCGGGTTCTTTTCGATCGCCTGTTCCGCATGCCGCCTGGCAAGCGGGAGCGAACTGTCGGGATCATCACTCCATCGGTTCTGGTAATCAAACATGTACGCGAAACCGAGACCGGCAATGGCTTGCGCGTAGTTGGGATCAAGTTCGATTGCCCTGTGAAAGCAGGCTTTCGCCTGCTCGAACGTCTTGCGGGTCTTGGGATTGCCAAGCAAAAGCTCGCGTCCGCGCAGCGCATTGTCGTAAGCTTCGATATTGGACGTCCCGCTGCCGGTGAGATGCGCATTCTCGGCCGGGCTCAGAGTGATTTTGAGGGCGCCGACGATGCGGCGCGTGACGTCGTCCTGGACCTCGAAGATATCCGTCAAGTCACGGTCATAGCGCTCGGCCCATGTATGCGCGCCGGTTGTGGCGTCGATGAGCTGCGCGGTGATCCGCACGCGCTGTCCAGCCCGGCGGATCGAGCCTTCGAGCACCGAGCGTACCGAAAGTTCGCGGCCGATGGTACGAACGTCGATCGAGCGGCCCTTGTAGGCGAAGCTCGAATTGCGGGCGATGACGGTCAGGCCGGCGATCTTCGACAGATCGGTGATGATGTCTTCGGTGATGCCGTCGGAAAAGTATTCCTGCTCCGGATCGCCCGACATGTTGGTGAACGGCAAAACGGCGATCGACGGCTTGTCGTCGGGTTTTTCGGCCGCCGCAGTTTGAGCCGCAGCAGCCGGTGCCGCCGGCGCGGCGTCAAGGCGGATGCCGTACACCCGTACCGGTCGTGCGATGTTCTTGAGCTGACGGTCGCCCATGTCTTCATAGGCAAAATTCATTTTCCCGTCGATTTCATCGCGGACCTTTGCGGAGATGCAGATTCCGCCCGGTGTGGCTATTCCCTCCAGCCGTGCCGCAATGTTGATACCGTCGCCGAAAATGCGGTTCTCGTCGTAGATGACGTCGCCGAGGTTGATGCCGATGCGAAATTGCATGCGGCGCTTGGGGTCGATGTCGGTATTGCGTTCGATCATCGTCCGCTGAATGGCGACGGCGCATTCGACGGCGTTCACGACGCTGGCAAACTCGGCCAATATGCCGTCGCCGGCGGTATCGATGATGCGTCCGCCGAAGTTGCCGACCATGGGCAGCACGACGGCCTGATGACCCTTAAGGTCCGTGACCGTGCGCGCTTCGTCGGAGCCCATGAGGGCGCTATAGCCCGCGATATCGGCGGCCAGGATAGCGGCGAGCCTGCGCGACTGGCTTTCCGGCATAACGGTTCTCGGGATCGACGTTGTCAAAGCGTAGGACACATATGTTGCGTCGCAAAGATTACCACTCCCGTTGCCGGTGCTGAAACCCGGTGACCGATGGTCCGGATCGCCCAGCAGTGGACAGCATGGACGTTCTGCCCGGCCTCAGCGCGGCTGCGCGTAAAACGCCATGCGCGCCTGGTTATGGCCGATATTGCTCGGCACGCGGTGCGCGGCGAAGCCCACGGCATTGAGCTTCTCGATCATTTCGGTTTCGGCATAACGGGTGAGCCCGATAACCGAACGAAGGCGCCAGTAATCCGACAAAAGCGTGCGCAGGAGGCTCCACAATGCGGCAAGGAGAAAGCCATTGGCCTTGGCGAATTGCAACAGCGCCAAGGCATCCGCCGCGGCCGCGACTTTCGGTTGAATGACGTCGCTGACCACAAGCAGGCCCTCGGACTTCAGCAACCGATGAAACAGCGCGAACAGCGCGCCGGTCCCGGCAGGAGTGAGATACTGCACGACCGAGTGCACGACGATGAGATCGAGCGAATGCTGCGGCAACCGCGCCATCTCGTGCGGGGCGATGACGTGAATCTTCGGATTGTCGGCGAACCGCCGTTGCAGGCCTGCACGCACGCCGGGCGCGGCTTCGCAGAGGAACACGTCACCGGCGATCGCGGCGACGAGGTCGGCATGGAGCGCCTCGCCCGAACCATAATCGAGCGCGCGCGCCTGGCTGCCGGCCACCAGCGCGGCGATCTCCTGCGCGATCAGCCGGTAATGCACGTCCTTGTGGCGCGCATTGGCGTAAATGAAATGTGGGCTGTCCCAGAACGCGAGCCAATCGGGGATCATGCGCGCCACAAGGTCTCGCCCGCTTTCACGCCCGCTTGAACTCGCGCATGTGAGCGACAAATCGCTTGAACAGGCCGTGACTGTCGCGCGGTCCGGGCGAAGCCTCGGGATGATACTGCACCGAGAACACCGGCCGGTCCTTGAGCGCCAGACCGCAATTGGAGCCGTCGAACAGCGAGACGTGAGTCTCCACCGCATGCGCCGGCAGGCTTAAGCGATCGACGGCAAAGCCGTGGTTCATCGACGTGATCTCCACCTTGCCGGTCGCCAGATCCTTCACCGGATGGTTCGCCCCGTGGTGGCCCTGGTGCATTTTCATGGTCTTGCCGCCGACCGCGATCGCCAGCATCTGGTGGCCGAGGCAGATGCCGAACACGGGCCTCTTCTCGATCAGCGCGCGGATCACCGGCACGGCGTATACGCCGGTGGCTGCTGGATCGCCGGGACCATTGGAGAGGAAGACACCGTCGGGCTTGAGCGCGAGAATATCGGCGGCGGAAGTCTGCGCCGGCACGACCGTGATCTTGCAGCTATTGCCGGCGAGCTGGCGCAGGATGTTGCGCTTGATGCCGTAATCGATGGCGACGACATGGAAGGCCGCCGGCTCGTGCTGCTCGCCGTAGCCCTCGCCCCAGATCCACGGCGTCTCCTGCCAGGTGAAGCGCTGTCCGGTCGTCACCAGCGGCACGAGGTCCATGCCGACGAGACCCGGCCACGCCTTCGCCTCCTTCTTCAGCGCGGCAAGGTCGAAGCGGCCGGACGGCTCATGCGCGATCGCCGCATTGGGCATGCCTTTTTCGCGGATGAAGGCGGTGAGCGCGCGCGTGTCGATGCCGGCAAGCCCGATGACACCGCGGCTTTTCAGCCATTGATCGAGGTTCCTCGTGGCGCGGTAATTCGACGGCGCCGTGATCGCCGCGTGCAAAATGACCCCGCGCGCGCCCGGCGTTGCCGCGAGGTTGACGGTCTCGATGTCCTCCTCGTTGGTGCCGACATTGCCGATATGGGGGAAAGTGAAGGTGATGATTTGCCCGGCATAGGACGGATCGGTGAGGATTTCCTCGTAACCGGTCATCGCCGTGTTGAAGCAGACCTCACCAACGGCATGGCCGGTTGCGCCGAAGCCAGAGCCTTCGAGCACGGTGTCGTCGGCCAGCACCAGCAATGCGGTCGGCTTGGGGTCGTCCCAGAGGCTTTGAGTCTGCGGTTGTGTCAGCATCGGCAAACGCCTAAATCATCTCTCGCGCCCGCCGACCGCCCAAGGCGGTCTGATTTTTTGCGCATTTGCGAGAGGCCATAGCCGTGTTGCGCGACGAGATCAACAATGCGCTGAAAGCGGCCATGAAGGCCGGCGACACCCGCCGCGTTTCGACCTTGCGGCTGGTCAATGCCGAGATATTGAAGCGCGAAACCAGCGCCGCCGCGCGCGTCACGCTCACCGACGCCGAAATCCTCGACGTCATGGGCAAGATGATCAAGCAGCGCCAGGAATCGCTCGACATTTACCAGAAGGCCGGGCGCACCGACCTCGCCACCCAGGAGCGCGAGGAGATCGAGATCATCTCCGCCTACCTTCCCAAACACTTGTCGGACCTCGAAGCCGGCGAGGCCATTTCCGCGCTGCTTAAGGAACTCGAGGCCGCCACCATCAAGGACATGGGCCGCACCATGGCGGCGCTCAAGGAGCGCTTTTCCGGGCGTATGGATTTCGCCAAAGCCAGCGCCATGGTGAAGAAGCTCCTGGGGGGGTGACGACGAAGTCGTCATTTCGGGGCCGAGCGCGGCGAGGAACCCGGAATCCATAATCCCGGCGCTAAAAACAGTGCGCCGGCGTCCGGTCTGCAAGTTCTGTGATTATGGATTCCGGGCTCGCGCCATTAGGCGCGCCCCGGAATGACGGTCAGGCGCGTTTCTTGCGCTTCTGCTGCATATAGGAGCGCAGCACCGCATTCATGCGCCGCTGATAGCCGGCGCCGTCGTTTTTGAAATAATCGAGCACGTCCTCATCGACCCGGATCGAGATCGCCTTCTTTTTCGGCGGGAGTACGAGAATGGCCTTCGACCAATCGATATCCCTGAACTCCTGCCAATCCGGATCATTGGCGATTGAGGTCTCGATTTCCTCGTCCGTCATCGCGTCGAGGCGAGCCCAGTCCGTTTCGCTCTTCCGCCTCTCCAGTCTGCCGTCCGGATGTTCGATGACGTACGTACCATCGCCCAAAGAGGCGACATGCCGGACAACTTGCCCGCTCTCCCGTTGCGTACGGGTTTCACTGCGTTTCTTTTTTTCCTTCTGCTTCATATCTAAGTTTCTCACTGCCGCGCGCTGGTCGAGCGGAAATAATCCGAATGGCGTTGCCACGACGCGCGGATATCACTGCAACTAAAGCGCCTCCCATCAAACCGACCGTAACAAGCCGGCGTTCGTTGACCGCGTGCGACGACAGGAACGTGCAAGCAGCGGGATCGTAGAACACTTCTTTCGCGTCAACGAAAGTCGATGCCGTGCTTGGCGACGTTCGAACGACGTTTGTTTTCGTCCCATTCAAACGCCTCGGCACGCCCGAACGGCGCGTCTTCCTCGGTCATGTCACCCATCCCGCTTAGCCAGCATATTACCCTCCATGGTTTTGACGCAGGCACACACTCGGAATGCCGCCCGCGATTCTGTGATCCGGCCGAGTATCCAGGACATCTGTATATACAGACGTATATTGAGTGTCAATCCACTGTGGATAACCGGGACAACGCCTGCCGGGCCTGACGCCGGGCCGCCCGCCCCCCATTAAGCCCATGCAAGCGCCATCTTCCGCGCTATCCTGCCGATTCACCATGCGATTCTCGCCGCAATTTCTCGACGAGCTGCGGGCGCGGCTTCCGGTCTCGGAAGTCGTCGGCCGGCGCGTGAAATTGCGCAAAGCCGGGCGCGAGTTTAAGGGGCTGTCGCCGTTCAACAAGGAGAAGACGCCGTCCTTCTTCGTCAACGACCAGAAGGCGATGTGGTTTGACTTCTCCTCGGGCAAGAACGGCAACATTTTCGACTTCGTCATGCTCACCGAGGGCGTGAGCTTCCCCGAGGCGGTCGAGCGTCTGGCCCGGCAGGCCGGCGTGCCGATGCCGGTGATGACGCGGGAAGCGGCCGCACATGAGGAGCGGAGAAAGACGCTCCACGACGTCGTCGAGCTTGCCGCCAAGTTTTTCGAATCGACGCTTGCGTCGCGAAATGGCGCGCGCGGCCGCGGCTATCTCGCCGACCGCGGCATTTCGTCCACGACGCAGCTCAAGTTCCGGCTCGGCTATGCGTCCGCCGAGCAATATGCGCTCAAGGAGCATCTCGGCGCTGCGAAAGTTTCCGTCGAGGACATGGTCGAGGCGGGGCTTCTGGTCGCCGCCGAGGACATCGCGGTTCCCTATGATCGCTTTCGCGACCGGGTGATATTTCCGATCGCCGACTGGCGCGGCCGCGTCATCGCCTTCGGCGGCCGCGCGCTCGATAAGGAAGTTTCGGCGAAGTACCTCAACTCGCCGGAGACGCCGCTCTTCCACAAGGGCGCGACGCTCTACAACATCGCTGACGCGCGGGCGGCCGCGCATGGCGGTCAGCGCCTGATCGCGGTGGAGGGCTATATCGACGTCATCGCCATGGCCACGGCCGGATACGAAGCGACCGTGGCGCCGCTCGGCACCGCGCTCACCGCCGACCAGCTGGCTTTGCTGTGGCGGATGGCGGACGAGCCTATTCTCTGCTTTGACGGCGACGAAGCCGGCCGGCGGGCGGCGTACCGCGCGATCGATCTGGCTTTGCCGCTGGTCACGCCGGGCAAGAGCCTCAAATTCGCAGACCTGCCGGACGGCCAGGACCCGGACGACCTGGTGCGCTCGGGCGGCCGCGAGGCGGTCGAGGACGTGCTGGCGGCGGCACGGCCGCTCGCCGATATGCTGTGGGCGCGCGAGAGCGAGGCCGGTCTGTTCGCCACGCCGGAGCGGCGCGCCGCGCTGGAGACGCGGCTCGGCGAAGTCATGGCCACCATCGCCGACGACACCGTGCGCCGCTACTACCGCGCCGAATTCGGCACGCGGCTTCGCCAATTATTCGCGCCGATCGAGGTTTCGACACGACGCCGCAACTTCGACGACAGGGTTCGCCGGCCCGGCCCCGGCGCGCGTGCGCCTTACCCGCGCGCCGCCTTCGACCGCGACGAGGGCTATCTGGCGGCAAGCCCGCAGCTCATCGCCAGCCCGCTCCATCGCGGGCATCGCGCCGGCATCCCGCGCCGGGAGGCGCTGATCCTGCAAGCCGCGCTCAACTATCCGTGGTTGTTGCACGACCATTTGGAGGAGCTGTCCGAGACCGAGTTCCGCCACGCCGATACCAAGAAGCTCAAAGCGGCGCTGATCGACGTGCTGGCCCATCATGCGGGTCAGGAGCCGCAACAGGAGGCCGAACACGAGGCCCGGCGGCGGCAGGCAGAGGTCGACCGGACGGAACTTGCCACCGAACTGACCCGCCGGGGCTTCGGCGACCTGCTCGGGCGCATCGAGCGCACCATCACCACGCCATCGGTGTGGGGGGCGCGGCCGGAGGCCGCCGCAGCCGATGTTTTGGAGACCTGGAAGCAGCTTCTTGCCTTGCATCGGCAATGGCATTCCCTAACTAGGGAACTTAAGGACGCGGAAATGGCGCTCGGCCAGGACAACACCGAGACCAACTACACGCGTCTGCGCGACGTGAAGGCCCGGCTTTCCAGCATCGATGGAACTGAGGCCCTGATCGAGGGCTTCGGCGAGCAATCCGGCCGTCCGGCGCGAACGAGTTGAAAGGCGTCGGCGCTAGCTCTGGACGCCTCGCGGGCGAGGGAATAAGAGGGCGCTCGCGCGGATAACAGGGTTAGTCGAGCTTAACGGAGTTCCGAGACAAGTAGGGGGCTCGATTCGGGCGGCGTCGGAGCCGGCGCTGCTCCCTTTTGGGCCTGGGACGAGGCTTCTAGCCGCAAACCCGGCCCGCAGTGGACATCCGCCTACCCCCATGGAGACTCACCATAGGGTAGGGGGACCGCGATGGAAGTCCGTCTGCCCCGGCGTGGCCGGTCATCCCAGGGCAGGGGCTGTGCAGTGCGGTGCAGTTACGCAGCCGCGCGGCGGTAGGGACAGGCGTTCGTGGAGAAGAAAATGGCGAGCAAGAACGTGGCCACCAAGACGGTCGCAAGCAAGGCCAAAGCTGCCCTGCAAAAGTCCGCTCCGCAAAAGTCCCCCGTGCAGAAGGACGGTGAGGCGCCGGAAAAGGAGGCCTCCGAAACCGCCGACGCCCCGCTGCCGCTCCTCGATCTCTCTGACGCCGCCGTCAAGAAGATGATCAAGCAGGCCAAGAAGCGCGGCTACGTCACCTACGAACAACTCAATTCGGTCATGCCGTCGGAGGAAGTCACCTCCGAGCAGATCGAGGACGTGCTCGCGATGATGAGCGAGATGGGCATCAACGTGGTCGAGACCGAGGAGGCCGAGGCCGAAGAGGAAGAAGGCGCGCGCGAGGAGCCGGAAGAGGAAGAGAGCGAGTCCGGCGAGTTGGTCGAGGTCACGCCGAAGACGCCGGCCAAAACCGAAGCCAAGGAGCCGTCCGAGCGCACCGACGATCCGGTGCGCATGTATCTGCGCGAGATGGGTTCCGTCGAGCTTCTTTCGCGCGAAGGCGAAATCGCCATCGCCAAGCGCATCGAGGCCGGCCGCGAGGCCATGATCGCCGGGCTGTGCGAGAGCCCGCTCACCTTCCAGGCCGTCATCATCTGGCGCGACGAACTCAACGAGGGCAAGGTCTTCCTCCGCGACATCATCGATCTTGAAGCGACCTATGCCGGCCCCGACGCCAAGAACGTCGTGCCGCAAGGCGCGCCGCCCGGCGATGGCGGAGCCGCGGCGGCCGCCGCCGGCGTGCCGGGCTTCGCGCTGGTGCCGCCGCCACAGGCCGTGGCGCCGCCTTCGGCGCCACCCGCCGCCACGCCGTTCAAGCCCGCGGCCACTAATGGCGCGGGCGACGGCGAGGAAAATCTCGAAGCCGCCATGAGCGAGGCCGACCTCGACGAGGACGATCTGGAAAACTCGATGTCGCTTGCGGCAATAGAGGCCGAACTCAAGCCCAAGGTGCTCGAGACCTTCGACACCATCGCCAGCGAGTTCAAGCGCCTGCGCCGCCTGCAAGAGCAGGACATCCAGAACAAGCTGCACTCAACCGGTTCGCTGACGCCGAGCCAGGAGCGCAAATACAAGAAGCTCAAGGAAGACATTATCCACGAAGTGAAGTCGCTACGGCTTAATCAGGCGCGCATCGACGCACTGGTCGAGCAGCTCTACGACATCAACAAAAGGCTGGTGAGCCACGAAGGCCGGCTGATGCGGCTGTCCGAGAGCCACGGCGTCATCCGCGAGGATTTTCTCAAGAACTACCAGGGCAACGAGCTCGACCCGCGCTGGCTCAATCGCGTGTCGAAGCTTGCCGCCAAGGGCTGGAAGAATTTCGTCGGCCGTGACAAGGACCGCATCAAGGAGCTGCGCACGCAGATCCATACGCTCGCCACCGAGACCGGGCTCGAAATCGGCGAGTTCCGCAAGCTCGTGCACATGGTGCAGAAGGGCGAGCGCGAAGCGCGCCAGGCGAAGAAGGAAATGGTGGAGGCCAATCTGCGCCTGGTCATTTCCATCGCCAAGAAATACACCAACCGCGGCCTGCAATTCCTCGATCTGATCCAGGAAGGCAATATCGGCCTGATGAAGGCGGTCGACAAATTCGAGTATCGCCGCGGCTATAAATTCTCGACTTACGCCACCTGGTGGATCCGCCAGGCGATCACGCGTTCGATCGCCGACCAGGCGCGCACCATCCGCATTCCCGTGCACATGATCGAGACCATCAACAAGATCGTGCGCACGTCGCGCCAGATGCTCAACGAGATCGGCCGCGAGCCGACGCCGGAGGAGCTCGCCGAGAAGCTCGGCATGCCGCTCGAAAAGGTGCGCAAGGTCCTCAAGATCGCCAAGGAGCCGTTGTCGCTGGAAACGCCGATCGGCGACGAGGAAGACTCCCACCTTGGCGACTTCATCGAGGACAAGAACGCGATCCTGCCGATCGACGCCGCCATCCAGTCGAATTTGCGCGAGACCACGACGCGCGTGCTTGCCTCGCTCACCCCGCGCGAGGAGCGCGTGCTGCGCATGCGCTTCGGCATCGGGATGAACACCGACCACACACTGGAAGAAGTCGGCCAGCAATTCTCGGTGACCCGCGAGCGCATCCGCCAGATCGAGGCCAAGGCGCTAAGGAAGCTGAAGCATCCGAGCCGAAGCCGGAAGCTGCGGAGTTTCTTGGATAACTGAGCGGGTTCCATTCGGATCTGTCGAAGAGGTGTGCTGCGTTGGGTAATCGTTTCCGCTTATGCGGAGGACTAGATGTCGGAGCCCAACAATTTCTGCAGGTCATCGCCGGCGCCCCGCGGCGGCTGCCGCCGGCGACGCATACGGAGTGGCATTTGCGCCGCTATCCGCCGTCGAACTTTGTTCACTGACGTACTCTTGCGCCTAAAAAGAAAGTTTCTCGGACCGTGCCACAAACTCCTCTTGCTGGCAGTGCCGCAAACACGGCACTAGGCGGCGATCGGCTTGATCTCCACAACGTAGCCAAGTTCAGCGAGGCGT
>Ga0302326_10031797_pt1 | contig 10535 bp, 9 predicted proteins | sample Palsa_T0_3_FD_202264 | JGI IMG/M metagenome (GOLD analysis project Ga0302326, IMG submission 202264) | Peat permafrost microbial communities from Stordalen Mire near Abisko, Sweden - Palsa_T0_3 | ecosystem: Environmental > Terrestrial > Soil > Palsa > Peat permafrost | place: Sweden: Abisko...
TGGCGGCTTGTCGATCGACGCGCTGCCGCCGGGCTCGAAGGCGCCATAGAAGAAGTTGTGCAGCGACAGCGACATCGAGCGCACAGCGGCGTCGTAGTAGTTGTCTTCCGGCACGTAGCGCAGGCGTACGAGGCGGAGCGCCGCGCCGAGCAGCGTGATCGCGAGCAGCAGGGGCAGCGCCCGCCGATCACGCCGCGGAGCGCTCACCACCGGGTCGCCGGGGCGCGCCGCGGGCGCCTGCGCCGAGTTCATCTCGCGGCAGGCGGGCTCGCGATCGCCTTGCCTGCGCGACCGCCAAACGTCCAGGTGCGATTGATGAAGAAGGTGACCGCGACGACCGGCACGATGACGATCACCTCGGCCGCGATCTTCTCGACGTGCAGGTGGTGCACCATCAGGTAGAGCAGGCCGAGGTTCGCGAGGATCGCGCAACTCTGCACGATCGCGAAGCGCGTCCCCGAGTGGGAGTGCGCGAGGTGGCCCGCGTCGAACGTCCAGTGGCGGTTCAGCAGGTAGCTGTTGAGCCCTCCCGGTATGTAGCCGACGAGCAGCGCGACCAGGTAGGGCACGCCGATCCAGACCCCGACGCTGTAGGCGGCGACCGTCAAGGCGGTGTTGCTTGCACCAACGACGCCGTACTTGACGAACTGCCGCACGAGCGCGGCATCGAACGACCGCCGGTGGGGAGCGGGCTCCATCGCCGCTAAAGCATGCACCAAGCGGTCGCGGTCTGTCCGCGGGAACCGTTCAGCTGGGCTGAAGCTTTCCTTTCAGCCGGGGTGAAGCTCCCCTGTTACATTCGCCAAATGGAACCGGCGCCGCCTCGCCGCCCGGGTACCCTTTGCAGGGTGTTCCGTGTTCAGCGCGGGCGCCAGAGGACACGTCCGTGACGACTTCGACTTCGACCAACAACCGCGTGCTCGAGCTCCTCAGCGTCTGCGCGCCGGTCTACAACGAGGAGGCTCTGCTCGAGCAGTTCTACGCGCGCGCGACCGCTGCGCTCGAGGAGACCGCGGCGCGCGAGCAGTTCGAGTACGAGCTGATCATCGTCAACGATGGCTCACGCGACGCCAGCGCGGAGATCCTCGATCGCCTCGCCGACAGCGACCCGCGGCTGCGCGTCGTTCACCTCTCGCGCAACTTCGGCCACCAGGCCGCGCTGACCGCCGGGCTCGAGCACGCACGCGGCGATGCGGTGGCGATGCTCGACGCCGACCTCCAGGATCCACCGGAGCTGATCGGCGCGATGATCGAGCGCTGGCGCACGGGCTCGGACATCGTCTACATGGTGCGCGAGCAGCGCGATGGCGAGTCGATGTTCAAGCTCACCACGGCACGCTGGTTCTACAAGCTGTTTCGCTCTCTCGCGCAGGTCGACCTGGCGCCGAACTCCGGCGACTTCCGGCTGCTCGACCGCCGCGCCCTCGATGCACTGCTTTCGATGGGCGAGCGTTCGCGCTTCCTGCGCGGAATGACGGTCTGGGTCGGCTTCACCCAGAGCGCGATCGGCTATCACCGCGACGCGCGCTACGCCGGCGAGACGAAGTACCCGCTGCGCAAGATGTTGCGCTTCTCACTCGACGCGATCCTGTCTTTCTCGCACACCCCGCTGCAGCTGGCGACCTACCTCGGATTCCTCTTCTCGGGCGTCGCGTTCCTGGCGATCCCGGTGGTCCTCGCTCTACGCCTGGCCCACTCCTACCTCCCCGGGTTCGGCTCGATCACGATTGCGATCCTGATGCTCGGCGGCATCCAGCTGATCGCGATCGGCGTGATCGGCGAATACGTCGGACGGATCTACGACGAGGTCAAGCGCCGTCCGCTATACGTCGTGCGCGGGCAGCGCAACGAGCCACTGCCGCTCGGCGAGGCGCGCCGCGTGATGGAGGCCGTTCAGGCGCGCGAGCAGGACCGCCCACTCGGCGTCAACGACTGACGAGCGCACCGCGAACGGCGCGCGCCCGGCGAGCTGCTGCTAGGCGTCCGCCAGCCGGAGCAGCGCGGTCACGGTGTTCCAGTTGCGCGCGGTGGCGGTGACGCCGAGTCGCGGGCCGGCGAGCAGCTTGGCCAGCGGGGAGCTGATGATGCCGTCCGGGTGCCAGGCGAAGACCTCGCAACCGGAGACCGCGACGCGCTCGGGGTTGGTCGCCGCGGCGTCGATCCGCGCGACCACCTCGGCCGAGGGCGTCTGCGAGAGAAAGGTGACCTGGTAGCGGCGCGGATCGGCCGACGCCACCGCCCCGAGCGGGTTGCGCTCCACGACGTCCGCGAGCTCTGCGCGCGAGCGAACGACGACCGGCACATCGAGCTTGAAGGCATCGGCGAGGTGCTGCTCGAGCTCGCGCGCGAGCTCGACCGGCGCGGCGTCGCTGTGCAGCAGGATGTTGCCGCTCGCGAGATGGGTCCGCACCGGTCCGTAGCCGCGCTCGCTCAGCAGCGTGCGAAGCTCAGCCATCGCGATGCGCCGGCTCGGCCCGAGGTTGACCCCTCGCAGCAGGGCGATGTGCTGCGCCACGACCGGGCACGCTAGCTGCTTGCCGCTGCCTGCCAGGCGCTGATCAGCTGCAGCCAGATCTCGCTTCTCGTCGGGAACGCCGGGACGGCTTCCTGTAGTCGCGCCAGCGGGACCTCACCGACGATCGCGATCGTTGCAGCCTGGAGCCATTCGGCAACGTCAGTGCCGGTGAACGTGGCGCCAACGATCACCGAGCGGTCCGCGTCAACCACGAGGCGTGAGGTCCCAGGCGTGCCGCGGCCATGAAAGCTCGCTCCAGGGGTGCCGGAGCTCGGGACGTCGTAGGCCTGGGCGTTGAGCCCCTGCTCCCGGGCAGCCTCGAGCGTGAGCCCGACCGCGGCGATCTGCGGATCCGTGAAGATCACCTGCGGTGGGCCGTGCTTGTCGCGCACCGCCCGCACGTCGTGGCCGGCAATCACCTCCGCTGCAACACGCGCCTGGTACTTACCCATATGCGTGAGCAGCGAGCGGCCATTGACATCTCCGATCGCGAACAGCCAAGGCAGCTTCGCCACGCGAAGGGTGTCGTCGACTTCGATCGTCTCGCCGGGCGTGAGCCCGACGGTCTCAAGTCCAAGATCGTCGGTCAGCGGCCGGCGCCCGACCGCAACGAGGATCTCCTCCGCCTCCACGCTCAGACCGTCGCTCAGCTGCGCCGTGACGACGGCCTCGACTCGACTCACCGAATCGACCTTCACACCAAGCCGGACATCGATGCCGCGCTCGCGGAAAGCGTCGGCGAGTTGCTCACTCGCGAACGGCTCCTCGCTCGCGACCAGTCGCTCGAGCGCTTCGACGATTGTGACCCTGGCGCCAAGCGTGCTGTATGCCTGGGCCATCTCGGCTCCAACCGCTCCGCCGCCGATCACGATCAGCCGTGCAGGGATTTCCTCGGCCGTCGTGGCCTCGTGGTTGGTCCAGGGCCGTGCAGGCTCGAGACCCGGGATCGGCGGCACTGCGGCGGCGCTACCGACAGCGAGCACGACTGCGGTGCTCGCCTCGTAGCGTCGATCGTCGACGCTCACCACTCGCGGGCCGGCGAGCCTAGCGTGGCCACGGATCAGTGTGACCCCGTGCTTGTCGAGCCAGCCGAGCTGGGACTGATCATCGAGCGAGTGGATGACCTCGTCGCGCCGCGCAAGCGTGGCAGCGACGTCCAGCGAGCCGCTGAGCGCCTGCGCAGCTCCGGGCACGCGGCGCGCCTCGGCGAGAACGTCAGCTGGGCGAAGCAGCGCCTTGGAGGGCATGCAGGCGTAGTAGGCGCATTCCCCGCCGACCAACGCGCCCTCGATGATCGCGACGCTGCGGCCCTGGTCGCCCAGCGCGCCGGCCGCCACCTCACCCGCGGGCCCGGCGCCAATAACGATCACATCAAAACGTTTCGCATCCACTTCGTCTCTCCAGCCGACCGTGTCCGGCTGGCCTGTGGCTATTCAGGCCGTGCCCGACTACTGGCCCTCGTCAATGACCGTGCTGCTGCTCATGGCCGGTACAGGTACCTCCGCCGCGATGTTAGCGGCGGTCATGGTCGTCCCATGAGCGATAGCCCTGCTCAACCGCCGGGGCGAGCTTTCAACAAAAGCGGAGGGGCAGGGATTCGAACCCTGGGTACGGGGGTCACCCGCACAACGGTTTTCAAGACCGCCGCATTCAACCGCTCTGCCACCCCTCCAGAGGAGCACGAGATGATCGCATGCCCGCAACCGGCCGCCCCCGGTCCACTCGCCGCGGAGGCCCTTTAGACTGAGCCTCCCTCCCGGAGAGGTGGCCGAGTGGCTGAAGGCACTCGCCTGCTAAGCGAGTATGGGGCGAAATCTCCATCGCGGGTTCGAATCCCGCCCTCTCCGCTGATCGGCGCCCCGACCGCTCGCGTGCCGAGCGGGGACGGTCCGCTCCGGTAGACTGTGGAGGTAGCTCCACGGCTGAGTGTTGTGCTCTCGCATTTCCTCTGTGGCCAGATATTCCCGGAGAGTGCAAGGGGTGCAACCAGATGGCGAAAGAGCCTTCCGAGCCGGAGCACGCTGGTTCGACGTCCTCGACGACGTTTGACGATCTCAAGAAGGAGCTTCGCGCGACGCATGAGCGCGAGAAGCTCGGCATCGTCGCGCGCCACCGATTCGACCTCGACCGCTGACGCCGCGGCGACGCTTCGCCTGCTGAGCGGGCGCGCCGGGTGTGCCGGAGGGTGTGATTCGGCGGTCGGAGCCAGCCCGCGCCGCGCGGTCGGTGAACGCTTGATGCACGAGGCCTCATACATCTGTCCGCGGCCGTCTTCCGCTCCCAGGTCGCGTGGTATACCGACTGGCAGCACTTTGCCCTAGCCATGGGCGGGTGAGCTTGTCCCGGCTGTAATGCACCCAGCCGGCAGTGCCGAGGGCCAAAACGGCCTCCGGTACACGAAGCTCGCGCCGGGAAGACATCCCGCGCTCGCCGAAGCCGGCGGCCCCATAGCGGCATAACTCCTCGTCGCTCGTAGCCTCGCGCGGACTCTCCGCCGCAGGCGTCGCATACCCCCTTGCCGACCGAGAGGAGTTCCGCAAATGACACGCGAGCGACCCACCCTTGCTTCGATCGATCGCCGGCGCGCCGCGCGATTCCCTCGTTCGCTTTACATCGTCCTGCTGGCCGTCGCGATGGTCGCGGTCTTCGCCGCTAGCGCGGCGGCGCACACTGTTGCCGCGACCGCGACCTGCGGCTCAGTGACCTTCAATTGGGCCATCTTCAACGCGTATGGAAGCGGGAACGGAGGCCTCAACACGCCGACGTGGAAGATCGTCTTCACGCCGACCAGCGGCGCCCCGCTCGTGATCCAGGGGACGACGTCATTCGCCGGGAGCACCTCCTCGCTGACGGTCCCAATCCCCAACGGCGACGGCGTCGCGACCGCGTCATCGGCCTGGACCTCGGCGCAGACGCGCGACGGCAACGCCAACTCGGGATCCTCAAGCCTCACGATCGCAAACTGCGCAGCTCCCGCAACGGCACCCGCGACGACACCCGCCCCCACGACCGTGGTGACCGAGGTGGTCGGAGCGGCGCATCCCGTAGCGAACGCCGCAGTCCCCGGAACATTGGCGCTCTCAACGAACGGATCGGCGGCACCGACGTCCGCCGGCGCGATTCGCGACACAGCGACGCTGAGCGGCGGGTCCTCACCGACCGGCACGATCACCTTCTCGCTCTACTCCGCAAGCGACAAAACCTGCTCGAAGCTGCTGAACAAGGTCAAGGTCGCCGTCAACGGCGACGGCAGCTACATCTCACCCGCGGTCACGCCCACCCTCCCTGGCGCCTACCAATGGGTCGCCAGCTACAGCGGCGACAAGAACAACCAGAGCCTCTCAGGCTCATGCAACAACCCGAGCGAACGCTCGACAATCACCGAGACCGCCTGCGTCCGCTCACCCGCACTCCTGCACGGTGTGCCTGGAACCGTGACAACGAACTCGCTGTCCGCCTACGTGCCAGCCGCCGGCGTCAAGAGCGTGACCTTCTACCTCGACGGCCACAAACTCGAAACGCTGACGAAGCCGTCGGATCAGCGCTTCTCGATCTCGATCGACGCACGGACGCTCAGCTACGGCGTCCACCGACTGAACGTCGCGATCACAACGACTCGCGCCGGCTGCGCGAATGAAGCGGCCGAAACGTTCATCCACGTCAAGCCGAATTCGCTCGCCCCGACGTTCGCGGGCTAGGGGTGACGGTGGCGCCGTGCGTCGTCTTGAAATCCACGTCGCCCGGCTGCTTTCGATCGGCCTCGGCGTCGGCGCGCTGGCCATTGGGCCGGGTGCCGACGCCGCTGCTGGCTCGAGCGCGTCAACGCCGGCTTCCGTGCAGGCGCTGCCTGGAGGCGTTGCCATTGCCGAGGGCAGCACGATCTCGCTTTCCAACGGCGTCACGATCTCGCGCTGGGCCCACGCGAATACGGCGGCCGTCGTCCGGCGAGGCGCTTCGTCGCAAGCGCAGGCGGTAGGACGGCTGCATTTCCTGACCGAGGACGGTCAGGCCGAGGTCTACATGGCGCTGCGCGAGACATGGGTCGCGCAGACCGGCGTGATCTGGATCGATGTCACGCTGCCCGAGCGCCCCAACGGCGTCACCGGCTGGGTCCAGGCGAGCGCGCTCGGGCCGCTGCACGTCGTCGGTGGCCGCCTCGTCGTATCTCGAACGTTGTTTCGCGCCACGCTGTACAACCGAGCCGGGATCGCGGTCTGGAGTGCCCGCGTGGGCATCGGCCAAGCTTCGCTGCCCACGCCGGTCGGTCACTTCTACGTGCGCGAGAAGCTGCGCGCGATCGGCAGCCCGGAGTACGGGCCCTACGCCATCGGCACCAGCGCCTACGCCTCGCCAGCGCTCAGCGAGTGGCCGGGCGGAGGCATCATCGGCATCCACGGGACCGACCAGCCCCAGCTCATCCCCGGCGATCCCTCACACGGCTGCGTGCGAATGCGCAACGCCGATATCACTCGTCTTTGGCACATGATCGCGATCGGCACGCCGGTCGACATCACCTGAGGACGACGCTCAGCGCGCTAGCCCGACGACGGCCGCAGGAGCAGGTGACTGTTGACGATCGATGCCGCGACCTCCGTCAGCTTCTCGCCGGTGCGCTGCGAGTGGTCGCGCATCATGCCAAACGCCTGCTCGGCGTCGATCGAATGGCGTGCCATCAGGATTCCCTTCGCCTGCTCGATCACCGCCCGGCGCTTGAACGCCGCCTGCAGGTCGTGGTACTCGGCGAAGCGTCGTAGGGTGATGTCGATCGCACTCTGCAGCTCCTCGGGGACGGTGTCGACGACGTAGGCGAAGACGCCGCGGTTCGCGGCCTCGCGAATGAACCCGGGATCCTCGGCGGAGAGCAGCGCGATCACCGGGCAGGTGGATTCGCGGACGATCTGCTCGATCAACTCGAGCGCATGCTGCGATGACTCACCGAGCCCGACGAGTGCCACATCGGGGTGCTCCCGCGCCGTTGCCGCACCGACGTCCCTGACGTCGACCTCGGCGGCGACCACCTCATGCCCGAGACCGGTGACGACGTGGCCGAGCAATTCGAGGCGGAAACGTCGCTCGTTCGCAATCAGGACGCGAAGCGGCGCGATTGTGTTCTCACTCGCCATTTACCACAAAATCCCTGTGAAACCAGCGGAGTCGCGCCCCGTCTTGTTGACCGTGGATGCTGGTGTTGGCGTCATAGTCGGTCAGCAGACCGCCACGAGCCAGGGCTCGCTTTCCTACCGTACTGCGTCCATCGCGGGCTTGACATCTAGCCGTTACACATCCCATCTATTTTCCGGCAAATCAACATCACGCGGGTCGGCGCGCCGGCGCCGAGCGCCGGCTCACGAGGCCGTTGTCGCCGCAGGCGCGCCGGCTGCGCTGACGCGGCTCGAGCGAGCCTCCGCGAAAGTGACGAGACGGGCGCGGTCCTCGTCCCAGAGCTTCAGGCGAACCGCGCGCACCCCGCTCCAGAGCGAGACGACCGGGATGTCGTGGAAGATCGCGTTCGCGTTGTGCGCGCGTTGCAAGTTGTAGTTGGGGATCCGTGCGTTCAGGTGATGCACATGGTGCAGGCCGATGTTGCCCGAGAACCACTGCAGCGGCTGCGGCAGCCGCAGGTAGGAACTCCCGCGCAGCGCCGCGTCCGGATAGGTCCATTGGCCGCCGCGCTCCCAGTAGGTGTCCTCGAACTGATGCTGCACATAGAACAGCCAGATCCCGGCGGCTCCGGCCAGCAGCGCCGACGGGCCCTGGATTAAAAGGTAGGAGCGCCAGCCGATCAGCCAGCAGAGCCCGGCGACGAGGATGGCCAGCGCCACGTTGGTCGCATGCACGCTGTGGCGCAGCGCCGGGCGCGCCTCGCGCGAGACGATCCGCGGGCTGAGCACCATCGCGAACAGCGGACCAAGCCCGAACATCACGACGGGGTTGCGGAACAGCCGGTAGCCGAGCCGTCCCCGCCAGTCACGGGCGTAGTACTCCTCCACGGTCAGCGTCGGCACGTCGCCGCCGCCACGGCGGTCGAGGTCACCGGCGGTCGCGTGGTGGATCGCGTGGTTGTGGCGCCACTGCAGGAACGGGGTCAGCACGATGACACCGAGCACCATCCCCAGCCAGCGGTTGCCGCGCCGCGACGGCAGGAACGAGCCGTGCGAGCAGTCGTGAAACATGATGTAGGTCCGCAGCAGGAAGCCGGCCGCGAGAACCCCGATCGCGAGCGTCAAGATCACCGACACGCGCAGCGAGAAGTACATCGCGACCGACAGGCCGAGATAGGGCACGACTGAGGTGGCCAGGTCGAGAATGCTGAGTCGAACGCTCGGCCGAGCGTATGGCGCGAGGCCCTCGCTCCAGAACGGTCGCGGCGAGCGCGAGCCCTCCGGGCTGGTGCTGGCGTCCGATCCGTCTATCCGACCGCCAGACTCGTCTGCGTCCATCGTTTGCTTCGGCCTCGATTCAGTGCATGCGCTTCACAGTGAGCCTGTCCCGAACTGGGCGGCTCGCCGGCTTCACCGCCAAGCGAGCATAGCGCGCTTTGCGGAGGAATAGCGCGCGGCTTTGCGCGTTAAATACACGCGCCCGGGCGACAGATGCCGGAGGCCCGGGCGCGTGCCTTGGAAACCGAACCGCCTGCTACGGCGACCGGGCGCTCGAGTGTCGCGCTGGCAAGCGGGTTCCGCCCAGACGGAACACGGCCATTGCCGAGCGTCACGCCGGCCGGGCGGCTCAGATCCTGCGACTCCGGTGCATTGGAGCTCCTTTCCGCGTACCTACCAACGTTGTACCACCACTCGAGCGGCTGTCAAGGGGCAGCGTCAGAGCAGCTCGATCGCAACCTCGGTGCCGGCGCTCAACGTGCCTTCGCCGGCGGGGATCATCGCGAAGGCCTCAGCCGCGAGCATCGACGTGAGCACGTGGGAGGCCTGCGGACCGGTCGTCGTCGCCCACCAGCCGTCGCCCCCGAGTTGCAGGCGGCAGCGCACCGCCTGCACGCGGCCGGGCTCCTCCTCGACGTCCTCGGCGAGCTTTGCAACTGCTCGCCGGGCCTGCGGTTGCTCGCCGGCGGCCACCAGCAGCGCGGGGCGCGCGAACAGCAGAAACGTCACGAGCGTGGAGACCGGGTTGCCCGGTAGCCCGAACACGAGCGTCGCTCCGCGCGTGGCAAACAGCGTCGGGCGACCCGGTTTCAGCGCGACACCGGCGAACTGGCGCTCGACACCGAGCCCATCGAGAGCTCGCTTGACATGGTCGTGCTCGCCAACCGACATGCCGCCGCAGACGACGACAACGTCGCCAACCTCGAGCGCCTCGCGCAGAGCGGCGCTGACCGCCGCCGGATCGTCAGGCGCGTGCGCCAGCGAGATCGTCTCGCCCCCGGCCCGCTCGACGAGCGCCGGGATCACAACCGATCCCGAGTTGTGCACTTCGCCGAAGCCGAGCGGCGCGCCACCGGCAACGATCTCATCGCCCGTTGTCAGGACCGCCACGCGCGGGCGGCGCCCCACGCTCACCTGAGCGCAGCCGAGCGCGGCAAGCACCCCGAGCTCCGCGGGTCCGAGTCGCAACCCCGGCTCGAGCACATGCTCGCCCCGGCGCATGTCATCGCCCGCGTGGCGGACGCTCGCACCGACCTCCACCGCCACCGCCAGCTCGACCTCGGCGCCATCGCGCCGCGTGTCCTCGACGCGCACCACGGCGTCGGCCCCCGGCGGGATCGCGGCGCCAGTCGAGATCGCACACGCCTCCCCGGCTGCGAGTGGCTCACGCGACGGTGCACCGGCGCGCGACTCGCCGGCGATCCGCAGGCGCGCACCGGCGCCGCTGTCGGCGGCCCGCAGCGCAAACCCGTCCATCGACGAGTTGTCAAAACCGGGCACGTCAAACGGAGCGCTGACCGGCTCCGCCAGGACCCGCCCGAGCGCGACGGCGAGCGGCACCGTCTCGTGGCCGAGCGGTGCCGCGTGCTCGAGAACGAGTGCCCTCGCGTCCTCGAGCGCGATCAGCTTGGCGGCCACGA
>Ga0302326_10031803_pt1 | contig 10534 bp, 8 predicted proteins | sample Palsa_T0_3_FD_202264 | JGI IMG/M metagenome (GOLD analysis project Ga0302326, IMG submission 202264) | Peat permafrost microbial communities from Stordalen Mire near Abisko, Sweden - Palsa_T0_3 | ecosystem: Environmental > Terrestrial > Soil > Palsa > Peat permafrost | place: Sweden: Abisko...
CGGCGGCACGCTCACCAACCGCTCCTTTGGCGGCGCCCAGGTTTCCCGCACGTTCTACGCTCGCGGCCAGACCGGCCAGCAGTTGCTGCTCGGCGCCTACCAGGCGCTCGAACGCCAGATCCACGCGGGTAATGTGACCATGCATGCACGCGCCGAGATGCTCGACCTGATTGTCATCGACGGCAAGGCCCGCGGCATCGTCGCCCGGCACCTGGTCACCGGTGTCATCACCACCCACTTTGCCGATGCGGTCATCCTGGGCACCGGCGGCTATGGCAACGTCTACTACCTCTCGACCAACGCCAAGGGCTCCAATGTGACCGCCATCTGGCGCGCCCACAAACGCGGGGCGCTCTTTGCCAACCCCTGCTACACGCAAATCCATCCCACGTGTATCCCCGTTTCCGGCGACTACCAGTCGAAGCTCACCCTGATGAGTGAATCGCTGCGCAATGACGGCCGCATCTGGGTGCCGTTGAAGGCCGGTGACAAACGTTCACCCGATCAGATACCGGAAGCTGAGCGCGACTACTACCTGGAGCGCCGCTACCCGAGCTTCGGGAATCTCGTACCGCGCGACGTGGCGTCCCGCAACGCGAAAGCCGTCTGCGATGAAGGCCGTGGCGTAGGTGAGACCGGGTTGGGCGTTTATCTCGACTTTACCGACGCCATTCGACGGTTGGGCGAGAAGACCATCCGCGACCGTTACGACAATTTGTTCGACATGTACCAGCGCATCACCGATGAGAACCCCTACAAGGTTCCCATGCGGATATACCCTGCCATCCACTACACCATGGGCGGCCTGTGGGTGGATTACAACCTGCAAAGCACGATCCCCGGCTTGTTTGTGGTCGGCGAAGCCAACTTCTCCGACCACGGCGCGAACCGCCTGGGCGCCAGTGCCCTGATGCAGGGACTCTCCGATGGGTATTTCGTCGTTCCCTACACGGTCGGCAACTATCTCGCTACCAATAAATTTTCTGCGGTGCTCGATACCGCACCGGAAGTCAAGCAAGCGGTCGCCTGCGTCAAGCAGACCATTGACCTGCTGCTCTCGATCAAGGGAAAGCGCACAGTTGACTCCTTTCACCGCGAACTGGGAAAGATTGTTTGGGATTATTGCGGCATGTCGCGTACTGCGGCGGGTCTTGAATCTGCCATTGTCCAGATTCGAGCGCTGCAGGAGGAGTACTGGAAGAACGTCAACGTGCCCGGCAGCGGAGAGGACCTGAATCAAAGCCTGGAAAAGGCGGGTCGCGTGGCAGACTTCTTCGAGCTTGCCGAGCTGATGTGCATCGATGCCCTCAACCGCAATGAGTCGTGCGGTGGACACTTCCGCGAGGAGTATCAAACCCCCGAAGGCGAAGCCCAGCGCGACGACGAGCATTACTCCTACGTGGCCGCCTGGGATTATCGCGGCCCCGGCAACCCGCCCACGCTCACCAAGGAACCGTTGGAATTCCACTACGTTCATCCCAGCCAGAGGAGCTACAAGTAAATGAAGGTAACCCTGAAAATCTGGCGCCAGAAGAATCGTAAGGAACCGGGCAAGTTCGTCAGCTACCCCATCGAAGTTGCCAGTGTAGAGATGTCGATGCTGGAGTGCATTGATGTGCTCAATGAGGAACTGATTGAGAAGGGCGAAGAGCCTGTTTCCTTCGAGCACGATTGCCGCGAAGGTATTTGCGGCTCTTGCGGCTTCATGATCAATGGGGTTGCGCACGGCCCCCAACGCGCCACTACGGTCTGCCAGCTGACCATGCGCCATTTCAAAGATGGTCAAGAGCTGGTCCTGGAGCCTTGGCGCGCCTCCGCCTTTCCGATCATTAAGGACTTGATCGTCGACCGGCGCTCCTTCGACCGCATCATCGCTTCCGGCGGCTACATCTCCGTATCCACCGGGAACGCCGTGGACGGCAACACCCACCTCGTCGGCAAGGAGACCGCTGACCGGGCGATGGATGCGGCTGCCTGCATCGGTTGCGGAGCTTGTGTGGCGGCCTGCCCCAATGCTTCTTCCGCACTCTTTACCGGGGCCAAGATTGCCCACCTCGGCATCCTGCCCCAAGGCAAGCCCGAGCGCGACAAGCGCGCCCTCGGGATGGTCGCGCAAATGAACGCCGAAGGTTTCGGCAGCTGTACCAATATTGGTGAGTGCACGGGCGTTTGCCCGAAGGAGATCCAGCTGGAAGTGATTGCGGTGATGAACCGAGACTATCTCCGCGCCAGCATCAATCGGCGGGATGAGCTTGGCACCACCATCACCCCCTTCACGGAGTGGAGCACGGGAGCGAAGTACGGCACCCCGAATGTGCAAGAATAGCTGCGAATGAAGATTGCGCGCGCGCTCATCCTGTTCACCGCGGTTCTCCCGCTCCACGCACAGACCACCTCGAAGACTGCCTCCGTGACCAAACAGAAAGATCCGCTCGCCGTACACCAGGCCGCTATCGTCATCGATACGCATGCCGACACCACCCAGCGCATGCTCGACGAAGGCTACGACCTGACAGAACCGCTCAAAGGCGGCTATGTCAATTTCGAGTCCGCGCGCAAGGGCAACCTGGGAGCGGAGTTCTTCTCCATCTGGGTGGACCCGGTTGCTTATCCAAACGGGCATGAAGCGCGGCGCACACTGGAGTTGATCGACGCCGTCTACCAACAGGCCGCCAAACACCCTCAACAGATGCGCATGGCGTTTTCACCGGAAGACATTAGGGCCGCGCATCGCGAGCATAAGCTGGCTGCGCTGATGGGCATCGAAGGTGGCCATTCCATCGAAAACAGCCTGGGCCTGCTGCGCGACTATTACCGGCTCGGCGTGCGCTACATGACGCTCACCTGGAGCAACTCCAACGGCTGGGCCGATTCCTCCGGAGATATCGACGACCCCAAAGTTCCTCATACCAAGGACGGCCTGAGTGACTTCGGCAAAGATGTGGTGTACGAGATGAACCGCCTGGGCATGATGGTGGATATTTCCCACGTGTCCGACAAGACCTTCTACCGCACGCTGATCATCAGCCGCGCTCCGGTTATTGCGTCGCACTCCTCTGCGCGAGCGCTTTGCAATGCGCCCCGCAACATGGATGACAACATGCTGCGAGCGGTCGGCCAGTACGGCGGCGTGGTGATGGTGAATTTCTACTCCAGCTTTTTGAGCGAAGACTACCGCAAGGCGGCGCAGGCCATGCAGCCCACCATTGACCAGGCGGTCGCGGGCGCAAAGGCTAAACTGCAAGCGGAAGGCAAGCCGATGCCTAACGAGCTTGCGGAGGAAATCAGCAAGAGCTACACGGCGAAAATACCGCGCCCCCCGCTCAGCATATTGATCGATCACATTGACCACATCGCGAAGATTGCGGGTATCGACCACGTCGGCCTCGGTTCGGACTTCGATGGCATTCCATCGAGCCCCGAGGGCATGGATTCGGCTGCCGACCTGCCCAAGATTACCCAGGCGCTGATGGCGCGTGGCTACAGCGCCGAGGACATGAATAAGATTCTTGGCGGCAACTTTCTGCGGGTTTTTGAAAAGGTGCAGGAGGTTTCCCGGCAATTGCAATCCGAGAGCCGCCCGCGTATCAGCGAAAAGCAGCCTTTCGACAAGAAGTAGGCAGGCGAGCAATTCTCCTACGGCTGTATTAGTCTGGGTTAGGAACTATCCATGAGACCCTGTCGTCGATTCGCAGTTCTGTTTATTTTTTCGACTGTTTTCGCTATTGCTCAGCAGTCCACTCCCCCGCAGACACCCCCGGCCCAAACGCCGCCCGCGCAGACTCCTCCCGCCGAGCTGCCGGATATGCCCACCAGCCAGGTCCCTCCGACCATAGAGCCGACCGGTCCTACGGCGGTTCTCGATACCAGCATGGGCCGCATCACCTGCAAACTCTTTGACAAAGAGGCGCCGCTCACGGTGGCCAACTTTATTGGGCTGGCCCAGGGAACCAAGCCGTGGACCGACCCCGTAAGCAAGCAGAAGATGAACAACAAGCCCTTCTACGACGGGACTACCTTTCATCGCGTCATTCCCGACTTCATGATTCAGGGTGGAGACCCAACCGGCACCGGAACCGGCGATCCGGGATATATGTTTGCCGATGAGTTCGATCCCAACCTGAATTTCGATGTACCCGGACGCATGGCGATGGCCAATTCCGGGCCGGGCACCAACGGGTCTCAATTCTTTATCACGGAAGTGCCGACTACCCACTTGAACCAGAAGCACACCATCTTCGGCCAGTGCGACCAGCCCAGCTTGTCAATCGTCTCTTCGATTGCCCGTGTGCAGCGAGATGCGGAAGATAAGCCGGTCCAGCCGGTCGTTCTCAACAAACTCACGATCGTGCAGCCGGGTCAGCAGTTGCCACCTCCGCCCCCTGCTCCTCCGGCGCCTGCAGCCCCGCCCGCTGCGCCCCCAATCCCCAATTAAAACTAAACCGAAATACCAGGAGTTCTTGAATGTCCCGTGAATCCGGAACCTATGCCATCTTCAACACCAGTGAAGGTACGATCGTCTGCCGCCTCTTCGAAAAAGACGCGCCTAACACGGTAAAGAACTTCGTCGAACTCGCCGAGGGCAAACGAGAGTGGACACACCCCGTCGGCAACAAGAAGAGCACCAGCAAGCTTTATGACGGCACCATTTTTCACCGCGTCATTCCCGACTTCATGATTCAGGGCGGAGATCCGGCGGGCAACGGGATGGGCGGGCCGGGGTATAAATTTGCGGATGAGACCAAGGGTTCGCCCCACAGCCTGAATGCGAAGGGCAAGCTGGCTATGGCCAACGCTGGCCCCAACACCAACGGGTCGCAGTTCTTTATCACTGTTGCGGCGACGCAGTGGCTGACCGGTAAGCACACCGTCTTTGGCGAAGTTGTCGAAGGGTACGACGTGGTGGAGAAAATCTCCAAGGTGCCCCGCAGCTCACAAGACAAGCCGAACAAGCCGGTCACCTTGGAATCCGTGGTCATCGAACGCGTATAGGGTCGAAAGCGGTGGTATCCCACATCTCGCGAAAAACGAGCGAGATATGGGGCACCCGGGCATTGTTGGCTGTTGAAACCTGAACTGGACACGGAGATCTCTCCCGACGGATCTTTCCGTGAGAATAGATCTTGGGTGCCCCACACCCCCGATTTCCTGTGAGGCTTAGTGGGTTCTTCGAACTTCATGCGCCTTTCCTTTAAGAAAGGCGCACACGCGGTCGTGTCCAATACCGCGTGCAGGAAATTCGGGGCATCTCGCTCGTTTTTCGCGAGATGTGGGATACCACGAACCTAACGTTCAGATTCTCAATCGCCCACCCTGCCTTTTGCCCACAGCAAAAAAGCTTGACACAGCAAGCAAACCGTTCGACCATCTACTGATACGATTTCAGTCGTTACCGCAGTCGACCATCCTCTTCCAAGTCGAAGAACACAACACCGCTTCATGGGCCAGAACACTTCCCGGTTATTTGAGCAGGTGGAAAGCGTGCGTCTGGAGGAATTGAATCGATGGCTTGTCGTGTTCTCGGAGCGCTCCTTTTCGCCTCCCTCTGCTGCCTTCCTGCAATCTCGCAAAAAGCAGCGTCGACTCCCGAAGTAAAAGCATCCACGCCCGCAAACAGCCCCGACGAAGCGGGTTTCCCGGTAAAAGATCAGCTCACCTTGAGCAAGTGCGGCGGCTGTCATGCTCCGGATGCCAAGGGAAACATGACCCGCATCTCCTACATCCGGACCACGCCGGAAGGATGGGAAGAGGCGATGAAGCGCATGATCCGGCTGAATGGGCTGCAACTATCGCCGGAAGAAGCGCGCAGCATCCTCCGCTACCTGAGCGACTATCACGGCCTGGCGCCGGAGGAAAACGCGAAAATCGCGTACTTCACCGAGCATCGCATCCTCGACGAAAAAATCCCCAATCCCGAGGTTGCGCATGCCTGCGCCGCCTGCCACGCGTTGGCCAAGCCGCTCTCCTGGCACCGGACGGCGTCGGACTGGCAATACCTGGAAAACATGCACGTCGCATTCTTTCCCTCGGCGCAGTTTACCGCCTTCGATCATCCTCACGCTCGCGGCGACGCCGGGCCGCCCAAGGGCCCAACCCCCGCGGAGCAGGCACTCGACTATATCGTCAAGAGTTCACCGCTCCACACCACCGAATGGGCGGAGTGGCAAGCTTCCATGCAGGCCCCCAAACTCGCCGGGCGCTGGCTGATTTCAGGCGATGAACCGGGCAAAGGCCGCTTCTTCGGAGAGATGACCATCGAGCCCAGCGCCTCGGGAGATGCCTTCGTCACCAAGACAAAGATCACCTGTAACGAGGCCAGCTCCGTGATGGCTACGTCAGGGAAAGCCCTGGTATACACGGGATATTCGTGGCGCGGACGGTCGACAGTCGAACCAGGCGGAACGACGACTCCTGAGACCCCGCAGACGGTGCGCGAAGTGATGGCGCTGTCAAAGGATCAGAATCAACTGACTGGGCGCTGGTTCTGGGGTGAGTATTCTGAATTCGGGATGGACGTCACCATGCGGCGCGCCACCTCGGCACCCACGCTCATCGGCGTCGATAAACCTTCGCTGAAAGCCGGCGTCAGCGATGCAACGATCAGCATCTATGGAGATGCCCTGCCCACAAACCTCAGCGCAAGCGACGTGGATCTTGGACCTGGGGTTAAGGTAACCAAGATCGTTGACCAACAGCCTGGCTTCGTGACCGTGAGCGCCAGCGTAAGCCCGGACGCGACCCCAGGAAATCGCATGGTCACGGTGAAGAGTGCGACCCTTCCCGCTGCCTACGCGGTCTACGATCACATCGACTTCCTGAAGGTAACGCCGACCACGTCGATCGCCCACCTGGGTGGTGCGCCTCACCCCAAAGGGTATGTCCAGTTCGAAACCATTGCCTTTAATAACGGTCCCGACGGCAAGCCCAACACCGCAGACGATATCGACCTCGGACCTGTCCCAGCGACCTACAAGATGGAGGAATTTGTCGCCTCTTACGGCGACGACGACACCGACTTTGTCGGCGCGGTCGATGCCAAAACCGGGTTGTTCACCCCCGCATCGGATGGTCCTGATCCGAAGCGCAAATCCATGCGCAACAATTACGGAGACGTTTGGATCACTGCAACCTATGAGGCCTTCAAGGGAAGAAGTTACCTGGTGGTCGCGGTGCCGCAATACGTGTCGTGGGACCAGCCGGAGGTAGCACAGTGACCATGTATTCGCTCGGTGAATTCCACAAGTTCCACGGTGGCGACCAGGATTTTCTTTATCTCGTCCCCAGTGGAGGCATCGTTGCCCTCGATGGAATGACTTCCGAGATTCTTGAGCAGCTCGATAAGGCGCCTCTCAGCCGCGAAGATCTTGTCGGGCGCTTGTGCAGTGACGGCTACTCTGCGAACGATGTAGAAGAATGCATCAACGAGCTGCGCGAGGTAAAAGCGATCCGTAACGGGCAAAAGGAGTACGCCAAGTCCGAGCCGCTGCCTGAAGCATTTCCCTTGCAGACCATCGTGTTGAACGTGACTAACCAGTGCAATCTCTCCTGCCAGTATTGCTACGAATTCGGCGAGGACAAGGTAGCCACTCCTGAAGGCAAACCCAAGTTCATGGAGTGGGAGACGGCGAAGAGCTCTGTCGATTACCTCTTTGCCGAATCGCAGGGAAGAAAAAGCGTCCACATTACTTTCTTCGGTGGGGAAACGCTGATGAACTTTCCCCTGCTTAAGCACGTAGTGACCTACGCGCGAACTCGCGCCGACGAGCTGAAGGTCAAGATCGACTTCAGTCTGACCACCAATGCGACGCTGCTTACGCCCACCATCATCGAGTACCTGGCCGAGAATGCCATTGGCGTTACTGTCAGCATGGATGGGCCCAAAGAGATGCAGGACAAGTTCCGCGTCTTCGCCAACGGCCGCGGCAGCTACGACATCATCAAGCCCAAGGTGCAGAACCTGCTGGCCAATCACCGAACGCGCCCTATCGCCGCGCGAGTCACCATGACTTCCGGAGCCATGGATGTTAAGAAGATCTATCAGCACCTGAAGCACGAGCTCGGCTTCTACGAAGTGGGCTTTGCACCGGTGACCACTTCGCCCAATCGGCTTTACTCCATCAACGAACGGGGAATGGACAGCGTTCTCGAGCAATTCAATGAGCTCGCCGATGAGTACCTGGAGTTTGCGCTACGCGGCGAGCACCACGGTTTCTCCAACGTCAGCGACACGCTTTCCGAGCTGCACCAGGGGGTAAACAAATCCCTTCCCTGTGGTGCTGGGCTGGGCATGGTCGGTGTGGGCCCGTCAGGGGACATTGCGCCCTGCCATCGCTTTGTGGATTCCGATCAGCATGTCCTGGGTAATGTGACCACCGGCATCGACCGGGAAAAACAAAATGATTTCCTCACTCGAGGAAATATTGATACCAAATACGACTGCCACGAGTGCTGGGCGCGGCCGCTGTGCGCGGGTGGATGCCATCACGAGGCGTTCGTCCGCTATGGCGATACGGGCCATGCCAATCTCCACTATTGCGATTGGATCCGCGGCTGGACTGATAAATGCCTGCAAGTGTACGGCGCTATCGCTGCGCAGAATCCCTCATTCCTCGATCATTTTTCCGAAAGGAAGGCTTCATGAAGCATCTTCGAGCCGTTAACCAGAAGGCGCATCGTATCGAGAGCAACGCAGAGGCTTTGAAAGAAGACATTGTGGCGCTGCAAGCCCCGGGTGGTGCCGCACCGAAGGTCCACGTCCCGATGGGATGCACCATCATCTTCTCGCCCGGGTGGGAGGTCGACTCCGCTGGAGGCACAGCAGGGCTATGCCAGCCGGTGGAACGCGATATCTACGATTGCTATGCGACCTGCTTCTGGCCGGCGCAGGTTCCTGATCACCTTAACAACTCTCCGGACTGGACCAGTAAATGCGCTTCCGCGACCAAGGATTGGCGCAATGTAGACATCGTCTTCCCCTGATCCGCTCAACCTTGATCCGCTCAATCTGGAGGAACTTCATGCGCGCCATCTTTGCCTTCGTGGGTCTTTCGCTCTGGGCCGCCACCAGCTTTGCCGCGCCTACAGGCAGCCAGTTGATGTACCTCGGGGTCTGGCCCCATACCGTGCTGGTCATGGATTCGGTCCAGGGAAAGATTGTCGACAAGATCGATCTTCCGACTGACATCGTGCGCAGCCTGGTGCTGTCACCTGATGAGAAGACTTTGTATGCCTCCACACTGAAAGACAACTCCATTGTTTCGATTGATCTCGCGACCCGCAAGGTGATGGACAAGTTCTCCCTGAACACTTCCGACACGAACTACCGCATCGGCGGCTTTGCCGTTGATCCAACGGGGAAGTTTATCTATACGTTTGCTACGCCGGTGGTAAAGAAAATTGATCACTATCAGATCGATCCACCGCAGATCCTCGAGGTCAGTCTCGCGGAGCGTAAGATCACGCGCATCGTACCCTATCCGAAAGATGAGCCACCACCGGCCGGCTACCGCAATACCATCCGGGTTTCACCCGATGGAAAGCTCCTCTACCTGTTCCGTAACAACATCATGGTCTTCAACACCAGTGACTTTAAATTCGTGAAGAAGATCGAGCTCGCGAAGCCCACCGATCCCTCCAGCGACGGCTCCTTTGCCGGGTTGGTGAATGATCCCAATGAGCCGTCGGGCAAGGTTATCGGGATATTCGATTCCTCAGACCCTTATGTGCACCGGCGGGTCTTTGGCATCGCGGAGCTCGACCTAGCCAATATGACGTACGATCTGACCCCGGTGGGCCCCGCAGCGGAAGAGATGGAGCCGCTCATGCTCACCCCTGACAGAAAGCTGGGCTACACGGTCTCGGTGTATGGAAGCCATGGTGATCGAGTGACTGAGTTTTGGGTCTTCGATATGAAGACCAAGAAGATCATTGACCGGCGTCAGTTCCTCGGCCGCACTCGTCTTGCTTTCGGCATGACCGCGGATGGATCGAAACTCATGATCTATAACGCGGGCTTTGAGATCGAACTATACGACGCGAAGACACTGCAGCTGCTGCAAACGATCAATTTGGAAGGGGACACCACGTCGAACCTGGTCGTAATGCCGCTCAAGAAGTCTGCGTAGAATGAACCAGCCAGTGCGCATCGGTGTTCTGGATAGCGGTGTCTGCCGCACACATCCCCACGTGGGCAAGATTGTCGATGGCATCACCATCAGCGCGGATGGAGTGGTCGCAGGGTATGAAGATAACCTTGGTCACGGTACGGCCGTCGCGTCGATCATCCACCATTTAAATCCGGACGCGGATCTGGTTGCCGTCAAAATCTTTGATGGCAAACTTGCCACCAGCCTGCGTGCGGTCATCCGGGCCATTGATTGGTGCCTCGAGCATGACATACAGGTCATCAATCTGAGCCTGGGAACGCTGAATCCGGTGTATCGGAGCGCCTTCGAAGAAGCTGTCGAAAGGACTCACGCGGCTGGAGCAGTGACCGTCTCTGCGTTGGAAATGAACGGCAACGCGGCGTTGCCCG
>Ga0302326_10031807_pt1 | contig 10533 bp, 7 predicted proteins | sample Palsa_T0_3_FD_202264 | JGI IMG/M metagenome (GOLD analysis project Ga0302326, IMG submission 202264) | Peat permafrost microbial communities from Stordalen Mire near Abisko, Sweden - Palsa_T0_3 | ecosystem: Environmental > Terrestrial > Soil > Palsa > Peat permafrost | place: Sweden: Abisko...
GCCTTCGGTCGCGGCGGGCGGACTCTGTTTTGGTTTCGGGAAAGCTCCCCCCGGCAAGACTTACCCCGCGCTGTTTGCCGCGGGCAATTTCAACGGTGTCAACGCGGTCTATCGCTCCGACGACATGGGCGAATCGTGGGTGCGCATCAATGACGATCAGCACCAGTACGGTACGCGATTCCGCTGCCTATGCGGCGATCCTCGAATCTACGGCCGCGTCTACGTGGGAACCGATGGCCGCGGGATTGTCTACGGGGATATCGCCGGTTGACGTGATCAGTGAAGATCAAATGGAGCAGTAGACCGCAGCGGAGCCGTACGCAGCCTGTTTCCGGTGCTTTCTCGCCTTGTCTTTGTCTTCTCTACTGCTCCACTGTTCAACTGCTCCACTGCTCTATTTTCGGTTTACCGAAAATTGGCCTCCATCGGAGTCGAACCGATACGCCCTTACGGGCAATGGATTTTGAGTCCATCGCGTCTGCCAATTCCGCCAGGAGGCCGTGGGGGAAATTCTAGCGGCTCGCGAGCGCGATTCCAGCGCGTGACGCCAACATCGAGGTCGCCATGCTCAAGCAGTCGGGGATTATTCGCGGATTGGACCACGATGGAATCGCTGTGGTTTTCGATAGCCGCGAAAACAACCGAGCCGCCTGCCCTTCGCGGAAGACGCAGGCTGCCGCCGGGCGTATCGGGCCCGTGCAATTGCAGGGCAATCGCATGTCCACCGCGGGTGCGGGGACAAGCTGGAGCGCCCCCTTTTAGCGGCTGTCCCGCAGGGACGCGCTTTGGCGCTCGAAGCGCGTCCCTGCGGGAACGCCGCTAAAACGGCGCAACATGCGATCGCCCTGCGTCCAATTGCTTGGCGATAGCCATTTTCTTGACACCCATCCCCCCCCTTCGTACTGTCATTTTTGGATTTTGAACCTCACTCCCGCAACGAAAAGGCTCACCGCGTGAATCCGCTGCTGCAAGGCAACATCTGCGTCGTCGGTCTGCAATGGGGCGACGAAGGCAAAGGGAAGATCGTCGATTTCCTGGCCGAGGAAGCCGACGTGGTCGTTCGCTATTGCGGCGGGGCCAATGCGGGGCATACGGTGCGCATCGGTGCCGAGAAATATGCCACGCATCTGCTGCCGGTCGGCGTGTTTCGGCCGGGGGTGATGAACCTGATCGGCAACGGCGTGGTGCTCGATCCGGCGGTGTTGTTCCGCGAAATCGACGAGTTCATCGCCCGCGGCGTGCCGATCGGACCGGCAAATCTGCGGATCAGTTACAAGACGCATCTGGTGATGCCGTATCACATGCAGGAGGACGCCGCCCGCGAGGTGTCCAGCGAAGGAGATGCGATCGGAACCACGCGGCGGGGCATCGGGCCGGCGTATGCCGACAAGATGCAGCGGGCCACGGCCATCCGCGTCGCCGACTTGATGCACGAGGAGAAGCTCAAGCAGCGGATCGCCAAAACCGTCGCCGAACGCAACAAAGTGTTAAAAGTCCTCTACGACGCCCCCCCGCTCGAATGGCGGACGATCTTCGAGGAGTACCGCGACTATGGCCGGCGGATGCTGCCATACGTCGATGATGTCGGTTACCTGCTGCTTCAGTCGCTGCGGGAGGGGAAGCGGATTCTGTTTGAAGGGGCGCACGCGGTTCTGCTGGACGTCGATCACGGAACCTATCCCTACGTGACCAGCAGCAATTGCTCGGCCCTGGGTTTGTTCACGGGCGCCGGCGTTCCGCCGCAGGCGGTGCGAAATTTTCTGGGCGTGATGAAAGCGTATTCCACCCGCGTCGGCGGCGGGCCATTTCCCACGGAGCAGAACAACAACATCGGCCAATACATCCGCGAGCGCGGCAACGAATACGGCACCACCACCCGCCGCCCGCGCCGCTGCGGCTGGTTCGACGCCATGGCGGTGCGCTATTCCGTCGATCTGTGCGGCATCACCGGTATCGCGCTGATGCTCCTCGACGTGCTGGGCGGCCTCGATCACATCGACATCTGCACCGGCTACAAATATCGCGGCACGCGGATGGAATACTTCCGCGCCGACATGGACTGCCTGGCCGAGGTCGAGCCGATCTACGAAACCCTCCCCGGCTGGAGCAGCAACCTCACCGGCTGCCGAAGATTCGAGGACCTGCCGCGCGAAGCGCAGACGTATGTCAATCGGCTGGAAAAACTGGCCGGCGCGCCGATTAAAATGATCAGCGTCGGCCCCGAGCGCACGGCGACGATTATCCGGTGATTGTGGGACGGGCGCCGCCCAAGCCAGTTGAGCCGCGCACGGAGCGTACTCGCGGAGTAAGCGGTGGACGCTCATCGTCGCGCAGACCGCTTACTGCGCGGGTACACTTCGTGCGCGGCTCGTTAATCGCAACGGTGCGTGATCGCGCAGCGCCATTTAGATCAGCCCTCCAGATCGACGCCGAGGGCCGCGACTTTTTCGATGCAATCGACGAGCGTTTCCATCGTGTAAGTTCGTGCGAGGTCGGCGCGGACGATGACGCCGTGATTGTGGTCGGTGGCGATGATCAGGTGATGCTCGCCGTTGACGAAGAAGCCGGAGTCCTGCGGCTGGTGGCCGGTGATCAGGAGGCGGGCGGCGACCTTGTCGGCGAAGATTGCGGCCGACGCCGGGGAGATGTTGCGACCCCAGACCAGTTGATAGACCGCGCCGGTCTTGCGCAGATAATCCGCCCCCGTCAGCGGCCGGGAGAAGACGCCGTAATCGAAACCGTCGATCTGTTGATCGGTCGGCAGGCTATGACAAATGAACAGCCCGTTGGCGGTCCGCACGCCCAGCGCAAAGGAGAGCAGAAACTCGGTGAGGGCGGCATTGACGATGCCGAAGCCGCCGGGGAAGTCGCGCTTCAGCCCGGAGTTAAACGCCTCGCAGACGCTCATGCCACCCTTCATGATCCCTTCGCCGTAAATCTGGGCCAGGTCGTGATTGGCCAGCAGAAAGTGAACCTGGTGGGGAAAATCGCACTTGAGCTCGGCGACGCGGTAGAGCGTTTCCCAGCTTCCATCGGCTCCGTTTTTGTCATAGCGATCGCCGTGAATCAGCTCGTGCAAAACCAGGTGGCGGGCGGGATCAGCTCCCAGGTCGATCGCGTTGAGAATGCGGTCGAGGTTGCGGCGATGGTCGTGCAAATCGCCGGCGATCCACAGTTCCCCTTCGGCCGGCAGCTCGACCACCTGTTGATGGCGCTGCGGGTCAGCCAGGTTCTCCTCGGTCGCGATTCCGAAGGCATCGACGACTTGATCGACCGTCGGATTCATCGCCATGATGTAGTGGTCCTCGCGGCAAGCGTCAACTGTTCCGCATGATGCGCCCGGCAGGGTGCGGCTGGGATTTGTGGGACGCGCTTGCCCGCCATTTTAGCGGCTGTCCCGAATGGACGCGCTGTGACGTTCGCATCGCGTCTTTCCGGGACGCCGCTAAAAAGGGGAAGTGCGACGGTGCCGTCACCGAATTCGGAAGCACTTGGCCGGCACGGTTATCGGACCGAGTGTTGACAAGGTCTGTAACTTTTGGCTAACTCGCGCCTGCCGGGCATTGTCTGGAAGGAGCAGGAGTTGAACGCCGGGGCGGATTTTTGTGTAGGTCCGCGGCTCGGGAGCTCCTAAAATGCTCCGTTGTCGGGGTTAGACTCTATGTCGTCAGCCGTAACGCAGCCCGGCCTACCCTCGTCTATCCACAGCGCGCCTGCCGGGCGCCAGCGCCGGCCTCTTGCCGTCAGCAACCGCGTGCGCCGCGACGGCAAATTCTTCCGCCTCGGGAGCGATAAATTCTACGTGAAGGGCGTGACCTACGGCCCCTTCGCCAAGAGCCGCGAGGGCTTCTTCCTTCCCGAGCGACCGCAGGTGCGGCGCGACTTTCAGCAGATCGCCGACATGGGCGGCAACTGCCTGCGCGTCTATCACATTCCGCCGCGCTGGTTTCTGGACTTGGCCCAGGACATGGGGCTCAAGGTCTTTCTGGATGTCAGTTGGCCCAAAAATCTGACGTTCTGCGGCGATCAGAAGGTGACCGAGCAGGCCCGGACTGCGGTGCGCAACGCCGCCCGCGAGTGCGGCAACCATCCGGCGATCTTCGCCATCAGCGTGGTCAACGAAATCCCGCCGGACATCGTCCGCTTCTGCGGGCGAGATGCCATCGAAACGTTCGTCGATGATCTGATCGACGTCGGCAAGTCCGAGGCGCCGCAGTGCCTTTTCACGTTCGCGAATTTTCCGACAACCGAGTACCTCCACCCGCGCAAGATCGACTTCGTCTGCTTCAACGTTTACCTGCACGACGAGCAGGTTTTCCGCAATTACCTGGCCCGCCTGCAGAACATCGCCGGCGAGTTGCCGCTGCTGCTGGGGGAGTATGGAATCGACACGTTCCGCGAGTATTCCGAGCCGCGGCAGGCGGAGATTCTGGCGGCCCAGACGCGGGCGATGTTCGATGAGGGAGCTGTCGGCGTTTTCCTTTTCAGCTTCACCGACGACTGGTTCACGCATGGCTACCAGATCGAGGACTGGTCATTCGGCCTGGTCCGGCGCGATCGCTCGCCCAAGCCATCTTACGAGGCGGTGAAGAAGATTTTCCTGCGCGCCCCGCAGGTGTCCGACGTGGCACTGCCCAAGATCAGTATCGTCATCTGCTCGTACAACGGCGCCAGCACCATCGAGTCGTGCCTCAACTCGATGGAGCGGCTGCGTTATCCCGACTATGAAGTCGTGCTGATCGATGACGGCAGCACCGACAACACGCAGGAGATCGTCAAGAAGTTCCCCCGCGTGCGCAACATTCGCCAGAAGAACATGGGCTTGAGCTTCGCCCGCAACGTGGGCATGAACGCCGCCCGCGGCGAGATCGTCGTCTACACCGACAGCGACTGTGAGGCCGACGAAGACTGGCTCTATTACACTGCCGTTTCACTGGTGCGCAGCGGATTCGTGGGCATGGGCGGACCCAACCTCATCCCCGACGAGGGAAGCTGGGTGGCCGATTGCGTCGGCCGATCGCCCGGCGGGCCGACCCACGTCATGATCGACGACCGCACCGCCGAGCACATCCCCGGCTGCAACATGGCCTTCTATACCTGGGCCCTCAAGCAGGTGAACGGCTTCGATCCCCAGTTCCGCAAGGCCGGCGATGATGTTGACCTCATCTGGAGATTGCAGGACCTGGGCTATTCCATCGGCTTTTCCCCCTCGGCCCAGGTCTGGCACTATCGCCGCAACACCGTCAGGGCCTACCTCAAGCAGCAGCGCGGCTACGGCGAAGCCGAGGCCCTGCTCAAATACAAGCACCCCGATCACTTCAACACGCTGGGCGCCAGCCATTGGCGCGGGAAAATCTACGGCGGCGATCAGATTGGCATTCGCATCGGCGGCGACGTGATCTATCACGGCCTCTTCGGCACCGGCCTGTTCCAGACGATTTACCGCCGGCCCGCGTCGCTGCTGCTCATGATGATGATGAGCATCGAATGGCACCTGCTGGCGATGTTCGTCATTCTGCTGGGATTGGCGTTTCCGCCGCTGCTGTGGGTGGCGGGGCTGATGTTCCTCACCCCGCTGGTGCTTTCCAGCATCGCCGCGGCCCAGGCGGCGGAACCCAAACATCCGCACTGGCTCTCGCGCCCGCTGATCGCCCTGCTCCATTTCCGCCAGCCGATCGCGCGCGGTTGGGCACGCTATTCCGTCCGCCTCAAGAACAAGGTGATGAAGCGTGACGCCAGCGGCTACCACCGCCCCGCGGAGTTGCCGCTCGATCCCAACGATCCGTCGTCGCTGCGCTATTGGAGCATTCAGCACGGACGATTCGCCCTGCTCGACAAGATCAACCAGGAAGTGCGGGCCTCGGGCTGGCGCTATCGGTTGGACAGCGGATGGAACGACTGGGACCTGGAGATTTTCGGCAGCCGCTACGTGAAGATTCGCCTGACCACCGCCACCGAACATCATCATCACGTCGGCAAGCTCACGCGGATTCGCGTTGAGCCGATTATGAGCAACTTCTGTCGGGCCCTGCTGGCCGCCAGCGCTATTTTGGCGGGGCTGCTGTTCTATCACACCTGGCCGTTCAGCCGGCCGGCGCTGCTGATTCCGCTGGCCTGGTGGGCGATGTTTCTGGTCAACCGCTGGCGCGTCGTGAATCCGGTGCTGGGATTGATCGGCACGGCCGCGGAAAAGGCCGGGTTCTATCCCGTGCTGGCCAAGAAGCCCGCCGACGCGCCCAAGCCCGCCCCGATTCCCGATCCGGTTCCCCAGCCCGTCGTCCCGGCCGATCCCGATCTGGATTTTGAGGAAGGCACGGCCTCGGTCGCCTAATGAACGTCTTCCCCGCTTATGCCCGCGCCGCGAAATATTTCCGCGCCGAACTGGGCAAAATCATCATCTCGACGGTCTTGATCGGGCTGACGACTCTTGCCGAGCTCTCGCAGCCGTTCCCGATCGCGATCATGATCGAGGTGGTGCTCGTCGGGCATCATCCCACGACGTGGATGTATCGCCTCTACTATCGATTCGCGCCAACTGGCACCTTTCCGCAGATCATCTTCCTGGCCGTCACTCTTCTCCTGTTGCGCTTTGCTCAGGAAACCATCGGCCTCTTCAACGGCATCTTCAAAATCCGCATCGGCTTCAACGGCCTGCTGCGCGTGCGACTGGATCTCTTTCGCAAACTCGAACAGCTCAGCCTCAGTTTCCACCGCTCGCGTCCGCAAGGGGACACCATTTACCGGCTGGGCACGGACACCAACGCGTTTCAAGCGGCCTTTAACGTCGTGCAGACGGTCTTCGTCAACATTGTGAAGCTGCTCACGCTCAGCGTCATCATGCTCGGAATGAACTGGAAACTGGGGCTGATCGCCATCGCGATCATGCCAGTGCTGTTCTGGACGATCAAGGGCTACGGCGCGGTCATCCAATCGACTTCCACCATCGCGGCTCGCATCGAATCGCAGCTCACCACGACGATTCAGCGTTCCGTCGCGTCGATCGGTCTGGTGCAGGCGTTCGGCCGCGAAGAAGATGAGTACAGGCGTTTCGACGCAAACGTGCGCAGCAGCCACAACGCGTGGGCTCAGATGCACATCCACACGCTGGTCTATTGGCTCATTATGGGCGTGACCTTCGCGCTGGGCCTGGCGCTGGTACAGGGATACGGCGGGTATCTCGTATTCAACAAGGCGCTTCTCGTCGCTGATCTCTGGGTGTTCTGGCAATACCTCAACACGCAATTCTACGATCCGCTTTACAAGCTCAGCGGGGCCGGAACCGACATGCGGCGATACATGGTCGGTATGACGCGTGTATATGAAATCCTCGACACGCCGCCGGTCATTTTCGACGCAGCAGATGCCATCGACCTGCCCAAGCAGCCGCGCGTGTTGGCGCTGGACAATGTGAGCTTTTTCTATCGGCCCGATTCACCGGTGTTGCGCGGCGTGAGCGCGACGATCAGACCCGGCGAGATGGTTGCGTTCGTCGGCTCCAGTGGCGTCGGGAAATCGAGCCTGCTGAATCTGCTGCCCAGATTCGCCGATCCGACCGGCGGCTCGATCACGCTCGACGGAAATGATCTGCGCAAGATCAAGCTCAAATCGCTCCGCAAGCACATCGCGCTGGTGCTGCAAGAGAATGCGATCCTGGCCGCCACCGTTGCGGAGAACATCGGCTACGGCCGACCCGATGCCCCGCCGGAGGCGCTGCGCCGGGCCGCGGAGCTCGCCGGGGCGGCGCAGTTCATCGACGCGCTGCCGGAGAAATTTCAGACCACACTCGATGAGGGCGGCCAGAATCTCTCCGGCGGACAACGCCAGCGCATCGCCATCGCCCGGGCATTGGCCACCGAAGCGCCGATCCTGGTGCTCGATGAGCCGACCAGCGCGCTGGATGCGCAAAACGAGCGGATGATTACCGAAACGCTCTTCGCCCTCAAAGGCCTGCGCACCATCGTGCTGGTGAGCCATCGTCTCAGCACCGTTGCCGACTGCGATCGGATTTACGTCATGGACGCCGGCCTGATCATCGAGCAGGGCACGCACGAGCAACTGCTGGCGCAGCGCGGGGCGTATTACCAAATGGCGCGGCATCAACTGCAACTCGACGACGCCCCCGCCGCTGCCGCCCCCGTCTGACCGAGCCACAAAAATCGAAGTCGCTTGATGTTCCCCGCAACGCCCAGGGAGCTTGCTCCCTGGGGTTTTCCCCTCGCACGCGCTGCGAAACCGCAAGCGGCATCAGGCGCTGCGCGCCAGATGTTGCGCCCCCGCCGGCGGCGGAAGCGGCTCGCCGCTCAAAACCTGCAGCGCATCGAGCATCTTGGCGCCCAAGCCCGCCTGTCCCGTGCGACTGTCCATCTTCGCCAGCACCGCCCGGACGCTCTCGGCGACCGCCGGCCAAAACTCCGGCGCGCCTTCGGGTCCCTGACAGCGCGCAAAACAAATCCCCGAGAACAAAAATCCCGCCGCCTCGGTGGCGACCAGTTGCGGCCACTCGCGGATAGTGTCGAACATCGACTCGGCCGTCGCCACGTCGTTGCCCGCCAGGGACAAGCCGACCGTATAGAGCGAGAAGTTCACCCGCCGCGCCGGCAACTCCGCCGGATCACCACCGGCGGCAAACTCCGCCGCGGCGTGCCGAACCCGCGAGTCGGGCGCGTGCAGCCGCTCCATCGTCCGCATCGCATCGCGCAGCAGCGTGTGTGGGTTATGGCTCAGGCTCGCGGGACGCATGCGGTAGTTGGCCACGACCTCACTCACGCGGACGATCTCGCCGCTGCGTCGCGCCAGCCGGCCCCACAGGTCCCAGTCGCCGCAGTTTTTCAGCGAGGGATCGAACCCCCCCACGTCCATGATCGCCTCCCGCCGCGCGATCACCGCCGCCGGCATCGACAGCACGTTGGACCCGCACAGCGCCTCGAACAGCGGCCGCGACCCGCGATACGCGCCGGTCCAATCGGTTCGCCAGCCGTCGTTGTTCATGTATTGAAACGCGCCGTGAACCAGGTTCACGCGCGCTCCCCGGGCCGCGCCCACGAGAGTCGCCAGCGCCTCGGGCTCCAGCCAGTCGTCGGCATCCAGGAACATCACGAACTCGCCGTGCGCGTGGGCAAGCCCGACATTGCGGGCTGCCCCCGCCCCGGCATTGGCCTGCCGCGCCAGCATGAACCGCGGATCAAAATACGCAAACCCCTCGGCGACCTTCCACGAGCCGTCCGGCGAGCCGTCGTCAATGACGATCGACTCCCACGACTGCTCGCTCTGGCTCATCAGGCTGTCAAGGGTGCGCTGCAGCGTCAACTCGCTGCGGTACACGGGCGTGATGACGGAAATCAGTGGACTATTCAGGCGCATCTCCATGGCGCGGTCCAATCCCTTATACCGTCGGCTTGCGCAAGGGCAAGCCGAGCCGAACACATTAAGAATCGTCCCTAGTTTCCCGCCGCCAGCCGCAATCCATCATAGGCCAACTGAATGGATGGCGGCAAAATCTTGTTCGTTTCCGCATGCGGCAGCATGTGCCCGATGTGCGTGAAAAACGTTCGTTTTGCCGCGATTCGCTGGGCCGCCTCGGTCGCCTCGGTCAACGTAAAGTGCGACGGATGCTTCTGCGGCGACAGCGCCCCCAGCACCAGCACCTCCAAGCCCTCCAGCAGCCCAAAAGACGCCTCCGGAATCGCGCTCACATCTGTGCAATAAGCCAAATTCCCTACACGAAATCCCAGCACCGAACCCGCCCCATGCGTCAACGGCACCGGCAGCCACCGCCGCGAGCCGATCTCGAACGGCCCGTCGATCGTCCGCAGCGTCAGCTTCGGCCGAAAGATCCGCGGATGCGCCGGCGGGTCCGCAAACGCATAATCAAAACGCAGCCGCAACGACGCCGCCGTCGGCTCGTCCGCCCAGACATCCAGCGGCTTGCCGCTCAGCACGTTGAATCGCCGCACGTCGTCCAGGCCCATGATGTGGTCCGCATGCCCGTGCGTGTAAACCACCGCATCGACCATGTCCACCCCCTGCCAGACGCACTGCAGCCGAAGCTCCGGCGTCGTATCCACCAGAACCCGCAGCCCATCATAAGAAATAACCACCGAAGGCCGCGTCCGCTTATCGTGCGGATCGCTGCTGCTGCAAACCGCGCAATGGCACCCGATCATCGGCACCCCGACGCTCGTGCCCGTGCCGAGAAACAGCAGTTCGATCTCCGACATGTGATCGGTTTATACCGGCCGGAAGCGCATTGTGCATACCGCCGGCAGACGCGAGAAAAACCGCTGGCATGGGCGCGGACCGAGTTCGAGCCGACGGCAGTCGGTCAGCTTCAATTTTATTTTGATGGCGATGCGACAGTTTCGCAGAGACCACGGATCACCTCGATCATTCGCGCAGTCTCATCCGTGTGATGTTTTTCTAAATGACCGCGCACGATCATGCACCACTGCGATTACTGAGCCGCGCACGGAGCGTACTCGCGCAGTAAGCGGTAAACGCTCACTATCGCGCAGGACGCTTACTCCGCGAGTACGC
>Ga0302326_10031808_pt1 | contig 10533 bp, 8 predicted proteins | sample Palsa_T0_3_FD_202264 | JGI IMG/M metagenome (GOLD analysis project Ga0302326, IMG submission 202264) | Peat permafrost microbial communities from Stordalen Mire near Abisko, Sweden - Palsa_T0_3 | ecosystem: Environmental > Terrestrial > Soil > Palsa > Peat permafrost | place: Sweden: Abisko...
GCGTGGCCGTGATGTATGTCGGCAAGATCGTCGAGATCGCCGACCGCGACAGCCTCTACGACAACCCGCTGCATCCCTACACCCAGGCGCTGCTGTCGGCGATTCCGATCCCCGATCCGACCGTCGAAGCGCGCCGCACGCGCATCATCCTTACCGGCGACATTCCGTCGCCCGTTAATCCGCCGGCGGGCTGCCGTTTTCATACGCGCTGCCCGGTCGCGTTCGATCGGTGCAAGACGGAGATCCCGGCGTTCAACGAGTACGCGCCCGGTCACCGGGCTGCGTGTCACTGGGTCGAAGAGCACGGCGGCAAAGCGCCGGATCTGACGCGCGGCCCCGCGCTGCTCAGCTAGAGACGGCGCCCGGCCGCCGCGCGCGGCACAAAAAAAGCGACCACTGGAGTGATCGCTCGTTCTGCGCGCCGTGCGGTGTTCGGAGTGCTAGGAAGCCTTCTTGCGCCCGGCCGTTTTCTTGCGTCCGCCGGTGACCTTTTTGCGGCCCGCGGCGGCCTTTTTGCGGCCGCCCGGCGCGGCTTTCTTGCGCGCGCCGGTCGTCTTCTTGCGCGTCGTCGCGGCCTTCTTGCGTCCGGCGGTCGCCTTCTTGCGCGTGCCGGTCGTTTTCTTGCGGGTCGTCGTCGCCTTCTTGCGTCCGCCGACGGCCTTTTTGCGTCCGGCCGGCGCGGCTTTCTTGGCGGCTTTCTTGCGCGTCCCGGTCGCGGCTTTCCGCGTCCCGGCGGCTTTCTTGCGCGTAGCTTTTTTGCGACCCGGGGTCGCGGGTGCTGTCTCGGTTGACTCTACGCCATCGCTCACGGTATCCGAGTCCATTCGTCCTCCACGTCCACTGCGGGACGATCAATCGAATTGCGGATGCATCGAACACTGTCGACACATTTAGTCGCATCCTACAAGGAATTCAAAAATAATGCAACTCAGCGCAGTCGTTGTGCGTTGCGTTCGCGCGTTCGCGCGCCGCGAACGTGTCGTCAGCGCGCAGCGAATGCCGGCCGAACGTTCGCGCGCGCAGCCCGCATCCGCGCCGGCAGCGCCGTTCGCCACCGGCGCGAAATGCACGCCGCGCGCCGCGCGCCACGTGCCGTTCGCAACCGTCAGGCGGCGTGTGCGAGGGACTGCGGAGCGCGCGGCGATCGGGGCTTGCGCCAGGCGAAGCCGTAACCGGGGCTTGACGGCCGAGAGTATACTGAAGGCGTTTACCAGCACAGGGGGAGCCGTGGCGAAGCCACTTATCATCGTCGAGTCGCCGACGAAAGCCAGAACCATCAAGAAATTCTTACCCGCGCGCTTCGTCGTGAAGGCGTCGGTCGGCCATGTCCGCGACCTTCCGAAGTCGACGCTCGGCGTCAATGTCGACGACGGCTCGTTTACGCCCAAGTACCTGACTATAAAAGGGAAGGGCGATATCATCAAAGAGCTCAAAGCGGCGGCAAAAAATGCCAGCGAGGTGTATCTCGCGACCGACCCGGACCGCGAGGGCGAAGCGATTGCATGGCATCTGGCGGAGATCCTCAAACTCGAGAATCCCAAACGCATCGAGCTCCACGAGATCACCAAAGACGCCGCGCTCGCGGCGATCAAAGACCCGCATTCGATCGATATGCCGCGGGTCAACGCGCAGCAGGCGCGGCGGATTCTCGACCGGCTCGTCGGTTACAAAATCTCGCCGCTGCTGTGGGCCAAGGTCCGCGGCGGATTGTCGGCCGGCCGGGTTCAATCGGTCGCCGTGCGCTTGATCGTCGACCGTGAACGCGAGATCCAAGCGTTCGTCCCGCGCGAGTATTGGTCGATCACGGCACAACTCGCTTCGCACGGTAACCCGATCGTTTTCGCCGCCGAGCTCAATACGATCGACGGCCGCAAGGCCGACGTGACGAACGAAGCGCAAGCGCTCGAGATCGTCGCTGCCGTGACGCACGGAACGTTCCGCGTGAGCTCGATCAAGCAGCGCGAACAGCGCCGCAACCCGGCCGCGCCGTTCACCACCTCGACCTTGCAGCAAGAAGCGTCGCGCAAGCTCAAGTTCCGCGTTCGCAAGACGATGCAGCTAGCGCAAGCCTTGTACGAAGGCGTGGATTTGGGCGGAACCGACGGCACGCAGGGTCTCATCACCTACATGCGCACCGATTCGACCCGCATCTCGGACTCGGCCAAAGACGCGGCTCGCGAGTACATCGACAGCGCGTTCGGACCCCAATTTTATGGCGGGTCGCGCGTTCATAAGCTGCGGGAAGGCGCTCAGGACGCGCATGAGGCGATCCGGCCGACGTTCATCCATCGGCCGCCGGATTCGCTCGCCGGGATTCTCAAACGCGACGAGCTGCGGCTGTACGAACTGATTTGGCAACGCTTCGTCGCGTCCCAAATGGCGGCCGCGCTGTACGACCAAACGACGGTCGACATCGGCGTGCTCGGTTCAGCTGCGGCCGCCCGCTACGCGTTTCGCGCCAGCGGCAGCGTGATGAAGTTTGCCGGCTTCACCGCGGTGTACGAAGAAGGGCAAGACGACGTTGCCCCGGCGCCGGCGGCGGCAAATGGAAAGTCGGCCGCCAAGGCGCGGCCCATCTTGCCGAAACTTAGCCAAGACGAAACACTCGATACGAAGGCAATCGAACCGAAACAGCACTTTACCGAACCGCCGCCGCGCTTCTCGGAGGCGTCGCTGGTCAAGGCACTCGAAGAGAATCGGATCGGTCGGCCATCGACCTACTCGGCGATCGTCGAAACGATTCAGGCGCGCGGTTACGTCGAGGTGATCGACCGCCGCTTCCATCCGACCGACATCGGCTTTTCGGTCAACGATTTGCTCGCCGAGCATTTTAAGGATATCGTCGATCTGGCGTTCACCGCGCTCATGGAAGAGAAACTGGATCTTGTCGCCGATGGCCAAGCCGACTGGATCAAAGTCCTGAGTGACTTCTATGGTCCGTTTGCCGCCGGACTTGCACTGGCCGAGCAGCGACTTCCGAAGTTCGAGCAACGCGACGAGCCGACCGACGATATCTGCCCGAATTGCGAGCGGCCGATGGTCATCAAAACCGGGCGCTTCGGAAAGTTCATTTCCTGCACCGGGTACCCGGAATGCAAGACCACCCGGCCAATCCTCAAAGACACCGGCGCGCTGTGTCCAAAAGACGGCGGGATGGTCGTCGAGCGCAAGTCGCGCAAGGGGCGCACGTTCTACGGCTGCGCGAATTACCCCAAATGCGATTTCGTTTCGTGGGACCGGGTGATCCCCGAACCTTGCCCGGTCTGCGGCGGATACGTTACGGCGAAGACCAAGCGCGGCGGCGTCGCCATCGAATGCCATACCGATAAGACGCACGACCTGGGCGTGCTCGGATTGGCGAACGCGAACGCCGAGGATGAGGATCTCGAGCCAGTCGGTGTGTGAACGGCTGACGGTCATCGGCGGCGGCTTAGCCGGCTGCGAAGCGGCGTGGCAGGCCGCGCAGACGGGTGTCCCGGTGGATCTGTACGAGATGCGGCCACACAAGCGCGGGCCGGCCCACGAGACCGGCATGCTGGCCGAATTGGTCTGCTCGAATTCGCTGCGCGGGGCAGCGCTCGAGAACGCCGTCGGGCTGCTCAAGGAGGAGCTGGCGCGCTGCGATTCGCTCGTCATCGGTGCGGCGCGCGCATGCGCGGTGCCGGCCGGGGGCGCGCTGGCCGTCGATCGCGCGCGCTTTGGCGCGCTCGTCGAGGAACGCTTGGCGGCCCACCCCAACGTTGCGATCCATCGCGCCGAGATCGTCGATCTGCCGGCCACCGGAAGGGTGATCGTGGCGTGCGGTCCGTTGCCGTCCGATCCATTGGCTGCGGCGATCGACGCGCTCGTCGGCGGTGGCCGGCTGCATTACTACGATGCCGCAGCGCCGATCGTCGCGCGCGATTCAATCGACACGTCGGTGATGTATCGCAAGTCGCGTTACGACAAGGGTGACGGCGACGATTATCTCAACATCCCGCTCGACGAACCGACGTACCGCGGCTTCGTCGACGACCTTCGAACGCTGCCCAAGCACGAACCCAAGGATTTCGAGCTGGACACGGCCGCGGGCCGAATCCCGTACTTCGAAGGCTGTTTGCCGATCGAAGAGATGGCAGTACGCGGTGCGGACGCTTTGCGTTTCGGTCCGCTCAAGCCGGTCGGCTTGCGCGATCCGCGCACCGGCCGAACGCCCTACGCAGTCGTCCAACTGCGCAACGAAAACGCCTCGGGCAGCGCGCTCAACCTGGTTGGTTTTCAAACCCGCTTGACGTGGCCGGCGCAAAAACAGGCCTTCGGGAAGCTGCCGGGTTTGGCCGGCGCCGAGTGGCTGCGCTTGGGCGTGATGCATCGCAACACGTTCATCGACTCGCCGCGGCTGCTCGATCGCGACCTGCGCTTGCGGGCGGACTCACGGTTCTTTTTCGCCGGTCAAATCACCGGTGCCGAAGGGTACGTCGAGGCCGCGGCGTGCGGCTGCATAGCTGGGAATGCTGCCGCGCGCGAACTGGCGGGGCTGCCGCACGTGGATGTTCCCGTCGACACTGCGCTCAATGCCGTGCTCGCGCACCTCGGGAACACGACCACCGCCGACTTTCAACCCGCGAACGTTACCTGGTCCTTCTTCACGCCGCTGCCGGGCGCTACCAACAAGCTCGACAAACGAGAGAAGCGGCGCCGACTCGCGGCGCGCGCACTCGAGCGCATCGACCGGTTCGCGGCCGAACTCTCCCGCAACGGAGCCGGCCGTGAACGCGAAACTTCGGGCCGGTCGCTGGGGTAATAGGGCAGCATGTCGTTTCGTACGGGGCTTCGCCATTAGAACCAAAATTCGCTCGACCACGATCTGCGCCGTGCGCCGCGATGGAAAACTCGCGATGGCCGGTGACGGGCAAGTCACCTTCGACAAGTTCGTCATGAAGCACAGCGCCCGCAAAGTTCGCCGGATCGCCGGCGGCTCGGTGCTGTGCGGGTTCGCCGGTTCGGCAGCCGACGGCATCACGCTGCTTGAAAAATTTGAGGCGAAGCTGAGTGAATATAAGGGTAACATCACCCGCGGCGCCGTCGAATTGGCGAAGGATTGGCGACAGGACCGGGCGCTCCGTCGACTCGAGGCGCTCCTTATCGTCGGTAATGCCGAGCACCTCATGGTGCTCAGCGGCAACGGTGACGTCATTGAGCCCGACGAGGGGATCGCCGCGATCGGCAGCGGCGGCCCGTACGCGCAAGCCGCCGCCACCGCGCTGCTCCACCACTCGTCGCTCGACGCCGAGACCATTGCGCGCGAAGCGCTCGGGATCGCCTCGAAGATCGACATCTACACCAACGATGACATCATCGTCGAGGTTGCGTCGTGACCGCTCTGCCGCACGCCCGTGAACTCACCCCGCGTGAGATCGTCGGCGAACTCGATCGCTACATCGTCGGCCAGACGAAAGCCAAACGGGCCGTGGCCATCGCGCTGCGCAATCGGTACCGGCGCGACAAACTCCCCGACGAGCTGCGCGCGGACATCATCCCCAAGAACATTTTGATGATCGGCCCGACCGGTGTCGGCAAGACCGAGATCGCGCGCCGGCTGGCGAATCTCGCCGGTGCGCCGTTCATCAAAGTCGAGGCGACGAAGTATACCGAGGTCGGCTACGTCGGCCGCGACGTCGAATCGATGGTGCGTGACCTGGCTGAAGCCGCGATTCGGATGGTGCGCGACGAACGCCGCGCCGAGGTGATCGAAGCGGCGGATCGCGCGGCGGTCGAGCGGGTCGTCGACCTGCTGCATCCCGAGACGCGACCGCCCGCCCAAGCCGCGGCGAATCCGTTTGCCGCGACCTTCGGTTCGATCTTCGGCAACAGTTTCGGCGCCGCGCCGACGGGCCCACAGGCGCCGCAGCCGGTTGCCACGCAGACCGCTCCGCCCGATGAAGCCGCGCGAATCCGTGAGTCTGCGCGCGCCGACGTGCTGCGTGGTTTCTTCGATGTACGGCTGGTCGAGATCGAAGTCGAGGAAGCGCAATCGCTGCCGATCGGGATGATCGGCGGCGAGATGAATGCGGGCGGCGGCGATATCGGCGAGATGCTCGGCGGCCTCATGCCCAAGAAGCGTGCGAAGAAACGGGTGACGGTCGCCGAAGCGCGCCGCATCTTTGCCGCCGAAGAAGAGGCCAAGCTCATCGACATGGATACCGTCAAGCGTGAAGCCCTGCGGCGCGCGGGTGAAAATGGGATCATCTTCATCGATGAGATCGATAAGGTGGCGGGCTCGCAGGGCGGGCGCGGTCCGGATATCTCGCGCGAAGGCGTGCAACGCGACATTTTGCCGATCGTCGAAGGCTCGACAGTGACAACTAAACACGGTCAGCTCAAGACCGATCACATCCTGTTCATCGCGGCGGGCGCGTTCCATATGAGCAAGCCGTCCGATCTCATTCCGGAGCTGCAAGGCCGCTTTCCGATCCGCGTCGAGCTCGAATCGCTGACCGCAGCCGATTTCGAGACGATCCTCACCCAGCCGAAGAACGCTTTGATCTCGCAGTACAAAGCGCTCTTGGGAACCGAGGATGTCCAGCTGGATTTCTCGCCGGACGCCATCACCGAGATCGCGCGCATCGCGATGCAAGTCAATGATCAGACCGAAAATATCGGTGCCCGGCGGCTGCATACCGTGCTTGAAAAGCTGCTCGAAGATATCGCGTTCGACGCGCCCGAGACGACCGGTGCGATCGCGATCGACGCGGCGTACGTGCGGGCGAAACTCGAAGCGATCGCCGGAAACTCGGATCTTTCGAACTTCATTCTGTAAGGCGTTTTCGCCGGCCGTTGTCGACCTTCGCTCATCAGCTGCGACGCTTTGACAGCCGAGACCGATCGTGATATAACGCCGATCAAGACGGCGAGGCCCCGATGCAGAGTGACAGCGCGGTCGCGACACGCGTGGCCGGGGGTCATCACCGTCGGAGAGAAGGTGCAGTCCGAACCATAGTGGATTCGTCCCGGCGATCGCTCGACGAATCCATCGCGTTCGGCCCTTGCGGGCGTCGCCCATCGGGCCCGACCGGCTCCTAAAGGATCAGCTTCGTCGATCCGGCGCGGGCCGGCAACTCCTTCTTGAGCCGCGGAGTTAGAATGGGAAGTACCATGGCTTATGTGCGCACGATCCTGACGGATAACCACCCCACACTCCGCAAGGTCGCGAAACGCGTCAATCCGGCGGAGATCGCCGATCCGCTCTTCCAACAGCTCATCGACGACATGTTCGAGACGCAATATGCCGCGCCGGGTATCGGCCTCGCCGCACCGCAGATCGGACTTTCCAAGCGGCTCTTCACCGTCGATCTGCAGGACCGGGATGAAGAGAACACCGGCCCGCTCGTGGTCATCAACCCCAAGTTCACCCTCACCGAGGGTGAAGTCGAGGCGCTCGAGGGTTGCCTTTCGGTTCCGGGCTACGTCGGTGAAGTCACCCGCTTCGAGCATGTGGTGTGCTTGGGTCTCGACCGTACAGGCAAGAAGATCACGCTCGACGCACATGGCTGGTTCGCGCGCGTGCTGCAGCATGAGATGGATCATCTCGACGGCATCATCTACGTCGATAAAGCGAAAAACGTTCGGCTCGCCGCGACTGATGAAGAAAAAGCCGAGGCCGCCAAAGCCGAAGCCGAGCTGCTCGCGACCGAGCGCATCAACGCTGAAGCCGCGCTCGCGCGCTGAACAGCGTCTTTTTCGGAACGAGCGATTTCGCCGTTCCCAGCCTGCGGAGTCTCGCCGCGCGAACCGATGTGCTGGCCGTTGTGACACAACCCGACCGGCCGTCCGGCCGCGGCCACAAGCTGGCCGCGACGCCCGTGAAGGCCGCGGCACTCGAGCTCGGCCTGACGGTGCACGCGCCGCTGCGGCTCAAACCATTCGCCGATCGATTGCGCGCGCTCGAGCCGGACATCCTCGCGGTCGCATCATACGGTCGGATCTTACCGCAGGCGATCCTCGATCTGCCGCGGGCGGGCATCGCCTTCAACGTGCATCCGAGCCTCTTACCGCTCTATCGCGGCGCGACGCCGCTCCAAGCGGCAATTCGTGACGGCCGCACGCAGACGGGTGTGACGATCATCGCGATGGATGCCGGGATGGACACCGGTGACATCGTCGGCCAAGAATCGACCCCGATCGGACTCGCCGAAACGTACGGCGAGCTCCACGATCGCTTGGCGTTGGAGGGGGCGCGCCTGCTCATCGGCGCGATTGACCGGCTCGCGGCCGGAACGCTGGAGCGGACGCCGCAAGCGATGCTTGGATTTACGCCGAATGAGATCGAAGCGACGCTCACATCTCCGCTCGGTAAGGATGATATGGTTGTAGACTGGTCCTGGCCGGCGGCGCGCATCGTGAATGTAATTCGTGCGCTCGCACCGCTCCCGGCGGCCCGCGGCCTGCTCGATGGTGAACTTCTCAAGCTGCACGCCGCGCGCATGGCGCTCGAGGGCGAAAGCGGGGCAACCGTCGACGGTGGTTTGGTCGAACGGGCCGGCGATGGCCGCGGGGTCGTGCTGCTCCGGGTAACGCCGCCCAACCGGAGCTCGATGAGCGGCGCCGCGTATGGCCGGGCGCGGACGGTCGTATGACGGTTGCCGTGGCCAAACGTCCGCTCGATTCGCGTGAGGTCGCCCTCCAGGTCGTTCGCGACGTGTTCGGGGAACATCCGCGCGGAGCGCGCGAAGCCTTGGATTATCGCGCCCGCGCCGCGGCGTTCGAGAATCGCGACCGCGGCTTCGCTACCGAACTCGCGTATGGATCGATCAAAATGCGGCGCTGGCTGGACTATCAGCTCGCACCGTTTTTGGGCAGCCGGGCAAACACCATTCCGCGGCCGATCGCCGAGATTCTGCGGCTGGGTGCTTATCAGTTGCGCTGCATGAAGAGCGTTGAGGCATACGCCGCCGTGTCGGAAAGCGTTGGACTGGCCCGCCGCTACGGTCACAAAGGGACTGCCGGGCTGGTGAACGCGGTGTTGCGGCGGCTGGCGGAAGCGCCCGTCCGCGAAGTGCCGGGCGACGACGACGACGCGGTCGCGATCCGGGCCTCGCTGCCGACCTGGATCGTCGCTCATTGGCGGGTCCGCTTCGGCAGCGCGCTGCTGCCGGAGATTCTGGCCGGGGTCAACGCCCCGGCGGCGATCGGGCTGAGCGTGAACCTGCAGCGCGCCGACCGCGACGACGTCCTTGCGGCGCTCGGCGCGGCTGAGATCAGCGCCGCCGCGTCGGCGTTCGCCGCCGACGCGATCGTCATCGACGGACACTCGCCCTCGACAGCACTCGATCGGCTCGCCGACGGCCGCTGGGAGTCGCACGGCGAGGCCGCCTGTTTCCCGGTCGATATCGTCGATCCGCAGCCTGGCGAGCGCATCTACGAAGCCTGCTGTGGACGGGGAAACAAGACTCTGCAGATCGTTGAGCGACTCGGGAAGGGCGCTCTCATCGAATCGGTCGACCTCGACGAACGCCGCGTTGCCCGCGCGCGCGAGCGCCTGATCGCGGCCGGGGGCGGCGGATCGGCGCTCGTCGTCGTCGGCGATGCGGCGGTGGTGAACGGTGAGGCCGACTGCGATCGCGTGCTCGTCGACGCGCCCTGCTCCGGCCTGGGCGTCATCGGCCGTCAACCCGAAGCGCGCTGGCGGAAGGACCCGGGCGACGCCGAACGGCTCGCTCCGATGCAGAGCGCGATCGTGGCGGCGTCGGCCGCCCGGCTCAAACGCGGCGGAACGCTCGTGTATGCCGTCTGCTCGACCGACGCGCGCGAAAGCGAGGGGGTCGTCGACGCCTTCCTTATGAGTCAGCCCGAGTTCAGTCGGACAGCGATTCCCGTCCGCTACGCGCCGTTCTTCACGTCGGCCGGCGACGTTCGCGTGCCGCCCGGAATCGCCGGGCGTGACGGCTTCTACATCGCGCGGTTGATTCGCGCGGGATGAACCCGATCGCGCGAGTCGAGCACGCCTGCGCGCGCTTCGTCGAAGAAGCGTTCGCGCGCGTCTTTCCAAGCGATCTCGATCCGGCGCAGGTCGGCCGCAAGCTCGCGACGCTCATGCACGCGTCAGCCGGCGATTTGTATCTGGTGCGGGTTCATCCATCGGATTACGCGCGACTCGCCCAGGATCGCGATTTTCTCGAAGCCCGCTGGAGCGCGCTGCTGCGCGAGGCGCTGCCGGCCGACCGGCGGTCGGAGAGCCCGCGCGCACTGCTGCACGAAGACGAACGCATCGTCGCGGGCTCGGTCGCGATCGAACCGGTGCTCGACGACCGCAGTCCGCCGCCGCTCTATCTCGAGCGCAGCGACGGTTCGCGCATCGTCGTGCGGGACGGGCTGCGGATCGGGCGCTCCAGGGAGAACGACGTCGTCGTCCGCGACGGGCGCGCGTCGCGCCGGCACGCCCGCATCGTCGCCGATGCCGGCGCGTTCGCGATCGAGGACGTCGGCTCGTCGAACGGGACGTTCGTCGACGGCGAGCCGGCTCGGCGCGCGCGGCTCGTGCCGGGCGCCACGGTA
>Ga0302326_10031809_pt1 | contig 10533 bp, 5 predicted proteins | sample Palsa_T0_3_FD_202264 | JGI IMG/M metagenome (GOLD analysis project Ga0302326, IMG submission 202264) | Peat permafrost microbial communities from Stordalen Mire near Abisko, Sweden - Palsa_T0_3 | ecosystem: Environmental > Terrestrial > Soil > Palsa > Peat permafrost | place: Sweden: Abisko...
AGGCGTATCAACTCATTTTCGACTTCTTGGACGATGTCGTGGCGGACGAGACGCTCGAATTGGACTTCTTCGCATACGACCTCAACGAGCCGGATATTGTCGATCGGCTGGAGAAGATTGGTCCTCGGCTGCGCGCGATCATCGACGATTCGAAGGACCATAAGCAGCCGACCACCGCCGAATCACAGACGGCGCGCCGCCTGGCGCAGTCCGCCGGGGCTGATCGCGTGCAGCGTATGCATTTTTCGGGATTGCAGCACAATAAAGTACTTATCGCCAGGCGAAACGGCGCAGCCCTCAAGGTGCTGTTTGGCTCCACGAACTTCAGTTTCCGCGGGCTCTATATCCAGGCCAACAACGCGCTGGTCTTTCGAGCGCCAGAGGCGGCGGCGCTGTTTGCGCAGGTCTTTGAGCTGGCATTTACCGACCCTAAAGGTTTTGCTTCCAATCCCATTTCTCAGCAGTGGCATCTGGTGCAGGTACCGGGGAAGCCGCCCGTGCATTTTTGTTTTTCACCACACAGGGACAGCGACCTTTCACTCAATCCCATCGGGGCGGCGATCGACCAGGCGACATCGTCGGTCTTTTTTGTGATTGCCTTCCTCAACCAAGCAAAAACAGGTGCGGTTCGCGAGGCAATCGATCGACTGGAAGACAAGTCGGTCTTCAGCTACGGAATTTCCGATCGGGCCGGCGGCCTCCAGGTGAAGAAGCCCGACGGCACGTCCGGTATCGTCGACTTCGAGTTCCTGGCCAAGAACGCTCCGGAACCCTTCAAGAGCGAATGGTCCGGCGGCAAGGGAATCCACGAACATGATAAATTTATCGTCACCGACTTCAATCTTCCCACCGCGAAGGTCTTCACCGGATCCTCAAACCTTTCCGTCAGCGGTGAAGAAAAGAATGGCGACAACATGGTGATGATCGAGGATCCAAGGGTAGCCACCTCCTATGCAATCGAAGCGCTGCGAATCTTCGACCACTTGCAGTTCAGGACAAAGATGCAGAAGGCAGCCAGTCCGAAGAGCAAGGATCCAATGACACTGCAAAAACCAACTGCGATCAGTGGCAAGCCTGCGTGGTTTGAAAAGTTTTACGTAAGTGGAAGCCAGGAAGAGAACGATCGGAAATTATTCTCCCACTGAGCGTGCGTCTGCGGTCAACTACAAAATGCGAAGGAGATCAGGATGAACCTCACTTATGGTTTTGTAAAGTGCAAAATCGTTTCAGACCCCGTACTTCAGTCGAAGCGGCTGAGGCATGAGATCCAGTACCATCTGCACGCAAGCCTGAAGGTCACCGTTTCCGATGGCTCAGCCCAGCAGTGGGACAGCGCGATCAACGTCGGGACCAACGACTCCGATGATTTGCTTCAATATAAGCTCATTTTCGATTTTCAGCATTCAATGATTGCGAAGCGGAAGTCGGCTGATTCGGGGTTCACCGATCTGACCGGCTACACGACTCTGCCCGCGCTGGACTTTCTTCGCAGCGATCTCCTGAGCGGAACCGGCAACTGGCGGCCGAGCGACATTATGGATGGGAGCAAACAGGTGGAGCCGGTGGCGTCGCTTCTGCGATTGCTCCTCAAAGCCCGAGACGGCAATAACGACGTTTACGTGTTTGGCCGCAAATACGTTGATGGACTGGGGATTCACGACGTGCATATGAACCAGGGATCCGGCGGATCGTTTTTGAATAATGGTGAAGATAACCACAACGACCATAACGATATTTGGCAGGAGGGCGCCGTGCTGGTCGACTTGGGACAGCCGGAATTTGCAGCGTATTTCACCGCCTTCACCCAGCAAAACGTTCTCACCGATGGTTTAGGAAACCCCCAGCCAACCAGCCATCCAATCTCGGTGTCCGATGACGGGAGTGAAAGCGGCGGATAATCTCATTCGCTGCACCGTGGCCCCGACCCAGGAATCCCATGAAAAAGTCGATCATTCTTTGCTGCGACGGCACCAACAATCAGATGACCGGCTCGGCGACCAACGTGCTCCGCCTTTACCGCAGCCTGGTGCGCGATGAACGCCAACTTACCTATTACGATCCCGGCGTCGGCACGCTGGCGGACCCGATGGCGTTGTCGAGAGTGCGTAAATTCATCGAACGCAAACTCGACGCGGCAATTGGCCGCAGCCTTTGCGAGACTTTCTCCAACGCTTACCGTTTCCTCGCGATGCATTACCAGCCGGGCGACGACATCTACATGTTCGGTTTCAGCCGAGGCTCATATAACTGTCGAGCCGTTGCGGGCGCGATCAATATGTTGGGCCTTCTTCGCCCAGAACTTCTCCATCTCGTAGCGTACGTCTGGGCGATTTACGCCAATGATGGCGGCGCTTATGCCGTCCAGACTCGTTTTGGCGGTGCAGCACGTTTTCGCGAAATGTTCTGCTTACCGGAGAAACCGCGTGTGAAGTTGCTCGGGCTCTGGGATACTGTCAGTTCGTTTGGCTGGTTCTGGAACTTCCAGTCGCTCCCCTACACTGCGAGCAATCCCTCGGTAGACAGCGTTCGTCATGCGGTCTCCATCGATGAGCACCGCGCCGCGTATCCAACCAACCTGTTTTCGCTTCCTCCCCCTCCAGAATTTCCCGACCGCGCGCCGCCGTCTTCCTCGCCGCTCATGAAGCAGGTTTGGTTCCCCGGTGTCCATTCAGACGTCGGCGGCGGTTACCTCGACAAAGAGGGCGGGCTGTCGAAGGTCGCCTTTGACTGGATGATCAAGGAATTGAAGGACCTTGGCGACGTACGGCTTCACCAGGAGATCGTGGACAAGATCCTCGGGGCCGACGGGATCCTTAGCCAACCCGATCCCACCGCCCAAATGCACGAGTCTCTTAGTGGGTGGTGGAACCTGCTGGAGTGGCTCCCGAGAAAAGGATGGACCAAGACCGAAAGCGACGAGCCGAACCAGGATGCCGGAATCTCGACAACTACCACGGCGGAGACTCCCCGCCCGCTTTGGGTCGGGCACTGGGTACCACCGCATTGGTACCGGAGACGACGTATTCCGGCGGACGCGTGGCTGCATCCCGCGGTACGAAAGCGGCAAAGAGCGGGGGGCTACTCACCATCATTGCCGGCAACCTGTGTTGACTTAGTTCACACCCCGGGACGTGGCTATTTGCCAAAGGAGAACTAACGGTGTCCCTGTCATTAATTGGAGTGCGACGTACCTTCCCAAATAGCTCGGCGCTATGCCGCGATCACCCACTCAGCGCTTCTCAGGGTGGCCATGTCGTTGACGAGGGCTTGCGAAGTCGCTTCCGCCGACTCGTGCGGTACCTGGCATGCGCCGGCCACGCGATAGGGAGAACCAAAGACTGCCACGGGAGAACTAAAGGTGGCGTGATCGTGGCGCGATGCTTTAGATCGCCGTTTCCCGTGATTCTGCCCGAATGCCTCGCATCGCCGGTGTCGCTCCGGGGGGACTGGTCTATCATGTGCTCAACCGTGCCAACGGCCGGCTGCGGCTGTTCAAGAAGGACGAGGATTTCCTCGCCTTCGAAGAAGTGATGGCGCTGGCCCACGAACGGCTGCCGATCCGCATCCTCGACTGGGTCATGATGTCCAACGAACCCGCAAATGGGGTGCGGGCGATTATGGCGTGAGGGGTCCGATTGATAATCCGATTCGGCCTAAACGGCGGCCGCGCAGCTCCTCTTCTTTGCCTGCGCAACCTCCAATGGTGTATCCGGAAGGTCCCTGGCTTTGGGCTTCACCAATGCCAGCCAGGGTGCGGGGTTTGCTTTCATCGGGTCGAACATTCGCCGCATCAAGCGGGATGTTGAGGCCGGGATCATCCGCGGCGGAGTCACCTACGGCGACCGACGAACTCGGCTACCGCGCCGTCGGAAATGTCGTCACCACCGATGATTTCCACGCCACGTTTCTCCCGCAAATTCCAGGGCCTCGACGTCCGCCCATCGGCGTAGAACCCGCCAACGTCGTCCGCGCGGCCGCCGACGAGAACGTGGTGACGACGAGCATCGAGCGTTCCCTCCCGCTGGGAAGCCGGCAGTGGGTGCAGCGGACCGCCGAGAAGTTACGCTTGCAGCAGAGTCTTCGCCCCCGCGGCCGTCCGCCGGGATGGCGGAAGCAGAAAAGCAGGCCCAGAGAGACAAAATGACCGCGCTGCGCGAGACATTAATTCCCACAACGAATCAGCCGCCGATCGACGCGCTCTTGCTCGGTCGATTCATGCGTCGGGTATTTCCGGCAAGCGGGCTCCGTGACGAAAGTGAATAACGCGATCTTCCCATGCCAACGCGTCCGGGACAGAGTCACCCGCGATGTAAAAGAGCTGCTCACGGATTTGCCGCACTACGGTTTCCGAGACCTCGACTTCGAGGCGCTTCACTTTGCTTTGCTCTCAGTCTGCCTGGCCTGCATCGCCAAAAGTTCCTGGCGTAGCTCACTGAAGACGACATCCACGTTCCTGCCTTTCCCTTCTTTGAATTCCTGCATGCTTCGGCGCTGACGACGAGCATCGAGCCCTCCCGCCCGCTGGGAAGCCAGCAGTGGGTGCAGCGGACCGGCGGAGCAGAAGCGGCTGCAGCTGAGCTTTGACGTGGTCGCCCGCTGGGGAGCGATGCCTGGACACTTAAAATGGCCGGCCGGATGGGCTTGGAGTACACTCTCAATCCGCGGGGAAGGCCGAGGGTACAGGAATCAACGAAATGACCACCGGAGTAAAAGGTGGATGTCACCTTAACAGCTTCCCAATTCATCCCAGCCCAGCGGTAACGTAAGCATCGCCAGTTCAATATCCGCGTCCATGCGTGATCCTCCTTGATCAACGCCTTCCACTCATACCCCAACGGGTGGTAGATTCCAACGAGCCATCAGCAACTCTCGCGGAGAGCCACATTTGTCCAAAAAGTGCTGCACGATCTTTGCGCACGATCATTCAGCTCTTCTGCCGAGGCTGGATGACTCTGAAGTCCCTGGAGATGACCATCGTGCCGACGGGGCTCAGGCGCTTGAACGTGCAATGCGCCCGGCCTTTCCCGGAGACTATTTGACCTTGAACTCCCCGGATATCGCGCCTTTCGCGACGGCCTCGCCGCTGGGGGGGACGTCAATGACGGCGAGCTTGTAGGTTCCGGGGACGTTGATCGACAGCCGTGGGATGCCGCCGGTGTTGTTGGCAACGCCGCCTAACAGTGAGTCCGCGCCACCGGCCAGCACTGCGCCGGAGCCACCGGAGACGGTGATCAGGTTGAATTGGAGTTTATCCCCGCCGGCGACTTTTTCGCCCTTGTAGTCTTCAAGAGTCACCTGGTAGGCGAGCGGGATGTTCACATTGGTGGCAAGGACAGGTTTGGTGAACTTCAGCTTGTCGGCGCTGATCTGGAATTCCTTGGACGTGACGGCCACGGGCTCCGTGCCGTTGAGGACCGGGCCCATGGTGCTGTCGCTGAACAGCGTGGCGGTGAGCGTGTAGTCGCCGGGGGTATTGATCGAGATCGGGCTTTGCTTGTCCGAATTGTCGGCCACGCCAAACGAGAGAATGTCCGAGACCGAGGAGAGAGTTCCATTGGCGCCGCCGCCCGGGTTGAGGCTCAACTCGACAAAGTCATTGCTATTGGTGACGGTGTTGTTTTTGGAGTTTTTGAGGGTAATTACGTAGCGCAGAGGCTCCCCCACACCTACCTTGCTGGGTTCCTTGGTAAAAACCAGGTGGGGGCCGGCGACCTCGAATTGATTGCTCAGCGCGGTCGCGTCGTTCTGGGCGTCGGAGGCGCTGAGCGTGTACGTGCCGGGCTGGGCAAGCTTGATGCCGTTGAACACCGCGGTTCCGCCGACCAACTCGGCCATGTTACCGGTGATCGGGTTGCTCGAATTGCTCCCGCTGATGTTCAGCGTGACGAGGCTCGGGGCGTCGGTGATTTTGTGCCCCTTGCTGTCCTCCAGTTCCACTTCCACCGGATCCAGCGAGCTGCCCGCGATGCCGTTCTTCACCGGATGCACGAACACCAGCTTTCCGGCGCTGACCTGAAACGATACGGAGGAGACGGTGCGGCCGGCGCTGTCGGCGAAGTTGAGGGTGTATTGGCCGGGCTTGTTGATCGAAAGATTGCTGAAGGTTGCCACGCCGCCGACGGTGGTCGCGGTGTTCCCGGTCAACGTGCCGGCGCCCGTGCTGCCGGGGGCGATGGATGCGGTGACGGTAACGGCGTCGGAGGCGTTGGTGTCGACGTTGCCCGCTCCGTCCTGGAGGGCAATCTGCACGGTGGGATTGATCGGGTCGCCGGCAAGCGTGTTGGTGGGCTGCTGTCTGACGGCCAGTTGATAGGACGTGCCGGTAAACTTGGTCAACGTGTAGCTGTAGGTGCTGCCGGTGGTCGTCACGCCCTTGATCTGCACCAATCCGACGGTCGGTGACACGAAAGTCTGTGTCGTACTGGTGGTGGGTGGGTTGCCCGGAACCGTGTTGGTGTCCGTCGAGTCGACCTCGTAGCACATGTAGGTGGTGCCCGCCGCCTCTATGGCTACGGATGGCGTGGCGGTGGCGAGCGTGATCACGTCGCTCTTGGTGTGGGTGGTTGTCGTCTTGACTCCGGTCGCCGAGGTTACCGTCTGTGTCGCCGTGGCCGTGGGAGTGGTGAAGGGCACACCGGCATCCAGCGAAGTAGGCGCGATCAAGTAGTATGGCGAGGACCACACGGTGTCTTCGCTGGGTCCACTGCTCGCTGTGATTGCGGATTCGAGAATAACAATCCCCTGCGGCAAGTTTCCGTAGAAAATTTGTTCAGTCCCCGTGTCGCCTGAACTGTCGGTGCCGGAGCTCTCTATTTCGATGGCTTGCTGGTCGCCATACTTGACGGTGCCCTGTGACGTCAAGGTTCCCGTGCTGGAGGCTTTTCCCGGCGCGGCGTACTGATAGGTCCACGAGTTGCCGGCCACGCCGATAGGGCCTTCCAGTGTCTGGGCGCTGACGCTCAGAAACACCCGCTGCTCCAACGTCTCGGCGGTAAACCGCCGCACTTCTCGGATCGCCGCCGCTCGAATGCTTCTCTGATTGGCTTGAAACCTGGTTCGACGAACTGCAGACGTGATGCGACGCAACATGTGTATGCTCCCGACAGATGAACAATGCCTGTGACCGTGGGGTGCCCGCAGCCCGTCTGGCGAAAGCCCAACTGGCACTCGCCACGAGACCGTAATGAAATCACCGCCGCCTGAAAAATGCAAACGGAATGTCGAAATTCTTGTTGAGTTCGGAGACCGCTCGGCCGAAACGATTTTCCGGTCCACGAATAAACGTCATGGAAGGAGCATTTTATCCGAGATAACGCCGTAGACGACGGTCCGGTCAAGCTTGAGATCGCCCGGCTCTATGCCGAGCTGACCACGGTCGTGAAGCCCGCCGCCATCGGGAAATGGCTGATCAAGCCCAACGACGCCTTCGACGGCTCTGACGGCGTTGGCTCTGCTCTACCACACAACGGACCGTCTCGCCAAGTCGTTTCGTTCCTGGCTACAAAAACGCCGCGGTGCGGTTTACCCGGCCGCGCGGAGTCAGACGCGCATTGCCCACCAGCGCCCGAATATCCCATGCGGGCTAACGGTATTGACCTTAGACGGCTAATAGCGCGGCGCGCGCTACGCTATTTCAAGAGTTTAGCCAATGACGAGCCACCCGGAAGCCACCCGAAAGCCCCCGACTGCCCAAATTCAGCGAGTGATTGATGCCGCTCCACGTTTCGTTCGTGCCTGTTATTTGGCCGCAATACTGATTCGGGCAGCGCCCCGTCATTCTTTTGCGGGCATTCGCCCATGCCAAAATCTGCCTGATGGCCAGTGCCGCCAGACCATGGATGTTTCGGACGCTGCGGTGATCGGTCAGCAACTTGGCGAGTGACGAGCCGCCGGGAAGGCCGCGATTGCCTCGACTCAACGCAGCGTCGATCCGGCCCACGTTTCTTCCGTACCATTTGGAGGCGCGGATCTGACGTTTGGCCAATTACCGGTCATCGCCTTGTGCATGTCTGCCCAGGTTAAATTCTTGGGAACCGCGATTGACTTCGAGCGTCTAACCCTCCGTTACCGGTCTTGAAACGAATGCACCTACGGAAAGGGTTCGATCATGTTCGCAACTCGCGCGACGGCGGCGTGTGTGTCCCTGGCGATGGTAGTCGGAGGACTGCTCCTGGCGGATGAGCAGAACGGCGCATCCGGCCCCAGGGATGCGTGTTATCTCGGGCACGTGTCGACCGACAAGCCGATCTATCGGTCGGGCGAGCGGGTCTGGCTGCGCGGCGTGGTGCTCGGGGCGCTGGATCACAAGCCGCTGCAAAGTGAGCAGCCCGCTTACGCCCAGCTGCAAATCACCGGTCCTCGGGGCGAGCAGCTCTTCTCGAGCGGCGGGCCGATGCAAGACAGCGTGGCGGGGTTCGCCTGGGATGTGCCGGCCGATGCGGCCGGCGGGCAGTACACCGCCGTCATCAGTTTCCCCGCCAGCGGTTTCCCGCCGGCAAAACGTGGATTTGACGTGCGGGCCTATCGCGCTCCCCGCCTCAAGGGAGAGATTGTCTTCCTTCGCGATGGCTTTGGGCCTGGCGACACCGTCAGGGCCTCGCTTCACGTCGAACGCGCCGAAGGCGGCGTGGCCGCCGGGGCGAAGGTTTCGGCAACCGCCATCGTCGATGGCCACAGCGCATTCACAGGCGAAACCGCCGTCGATTCGGCCGGGAATTGCTCGGTCGCTTTTGCGCTGCCGGCGCAAATCGATCGCGGCGACGGGACGCTTTCGCTGGCCGTGGCAGATGGCGGCGTGGTCGAGCCGATCGCCAAGACGATTCCCATTCTGCTCAAGAGCGTCGATCTGGCGATCTATCCCGAGGGAGGCGATCTGGTCGCCGCTCTGCCTTGCAGGGTGTACGTGGAGGCGCGCACGACGGCTCAGAAGCCGGCGGATCTGGTGGGACAGGTGATCGATTCGCATGACAATGCCGTGGTCGATTTTGCCACCGAGCACGAGGGGCGCGGCCGATTCATCCTCACGCCCAAGGCCGGCGAGAGCTACGCCATCAAGCTTTCGCAACCCTCGGGGATCACCAGGACCTATCCGCTCCCCGCTGCCAGGGCCAACGGCGTCGTGTTGCTGGCGTTGGACGACATCACCCACGGCGGCGAGGCGATCCGGCTCAACATCGCCGCAACCGCGAGCGGGTCTTACGATGTCAGTCTCTCGAAGCAGCAGACGGAAGTGGCTTCCACTCGCATCAAGCTGCTCTCCGGCGTGGCCGCGCAAGTCGTTCTCACCCCGCCGGCCTGGGCGGACGGCGTGCTGGTCGCAACCGTAAAAACCGCCGACGGCACTCCGGTCAGCGAACGGCTGATCTTCCGCCAATGCGCCCGGTCGGTCCACGTGAAAGTGACGGCCGATCAAACTTCCTTCACCCCGGCCGATGCCGTACAAGTCACCATTTCCACCACAGACGACGCGGGCAAGCCGGTGCCGGCGGTCGTTGGCGTCACCGCCACCGACGAGGCCGTATTGCGCATGCCGGAAAAGCGCGACCGCGCTCCGCGGCTCGGGGCCATGGTCCTTCTGGAAAATGACGTGCGCGAACTGGCCGATGCCGAAGTCTATCTCGACCCGGCGGATCCCAAGGCGCCGCGGGCGACCGATCTGCTTCTGGGCACGCAGGGGTGGCGCAGGTTCGCGACGGTCGATGCGAAAAAGTTCATCGCCGCCTACGGCGATCCCGCCCGGCGCGTCCTGGGAGACGTGCAACCACCGCAGCCGATGGTCCGGGACGCGTTTGGCGGCCGAGCCGGCGGCGGCCCGGTACTTGCGATGGCCGCCGCACCGGAAGGCATGGTTCCGGCGGAACACGCGGCAGTTCCCGATCGAGTTCCCGCGCCGCAGGCGCAAGAAGCGAAGCTCGACGACCGCGCTGCGGAAAACAAGCCGGTCATCGCCCCCGCCGCCCCCGCAATGGTCGACGAGTTGCAAGCCCGGCAACAGGCCGGGAAGGACCTGCAATTGCAGCCGGCGGCCGACGTGCCGGCGACGCAGCCAGCAGCGGAGCAGATGGCGATGATGCCGCGGCCGATGCCCGTCATTCGCATCTATGCCCACGATCTCCTCCCCAACCGCTCCAGCAACGACCGCACCGACTTCACCGAGACCCTCTATTGGGCGGCGGGAATCAAAACCGATGAGAAGACCGGGACGGCGAGCGTCTCCTTCCATCTCAATGATTCGGTCACCAGCTTCGCCATTACGGCCGATGCGTTTGACGCATCGGGCGCGCTGGGCGAAGGCAAGACGATTATCACCTCCTCCGAGCCGTTCTACGTCGAGCCCAAACTCCCGCTGGAAGTGAGCGCCGGCGATCTGATTCATCTCCCCATCGCCGCGGTCAACGGCACGCGGAGCAATCTGGATCACGTCCGTCTCACGCTCAGCGCCGGAGCCGGACTGGGCATCTCTCCCATTGCGGAATTCCCCCTTCCCGCGGGCCAGCGCATCCGGCAATTGGTCGATCTGCACATCGGCACTGC
>Ga0302326_10031812_pt1 | contig 10532 bp, 13 predicted proteins | sample Palsa_T0_3_FD_202264 | JGI IMG/M metagenome (GOLD analysis project Ga0302326, IMG submission 202264) | Peat permafrost microbial communities from Stordalen Mire near Abisko, Sweden - Palsa_T0_3 | ecosystem: Environmental > Terrestrial > Soil > Palsa > Peat permafrost | place: Sweden: Abisko...
TCAGGTGGATATCGCCGATCGGCACACTGGTCACCGAAGCACTCACCGTGGCGGGCTCGTGATGGATCATTGTCGCTGCCCAGAGGCACCCCAGTGCGAAGCGCAGCTGGGCGAGTGTTCCGCCCAGCTCCGGAAGACATGCCAGCCATTCTTCCTCGAGCCGCTCGCAAAGAACCCCAGGCGTATGGTGGGCTGCCATGCGGATCACACGGACAGCCATTCCTTGCCACACGGTCTGCGGATGCGCGGGCCGGCGCACAGCAAGAGAGGTATACCCGTTCATGCCGGAACTCCTTTTCCGAGGTTCAAGCCAACGAAAGCCGCGCTCGCTTGAGCCAGACCACTGGCGGTCAAACGATAGAATCTCTTTCTGGGGCGTCCGACTGCGGAAGGATCAATGTTTTCCCACCGGCTGACGAACCAACCGGCTGATTCAAGCCGAAGCAGGATGGGATAGAGCGTTCCGGACGCCAAGCCGCTGCGCCTTTGCACGTCCACGCCGGACAGTGACTCAGTAGGAACGTCAAGAAACGCTCCGAGGACCCGCAGCGTTTGCAGTGACATACGCACGTCGCGATTTTGCGCGCCCATACTCGAAAGTCTACATAGGGTAGAGCTCGAAAGCAAGCCGTTACATGATTTGGAAACTTTGGCGTTTATATACGTGACAAACCCACGTGACAACCATATGATCACAGCACTTAAGGGGGTCCCATGGTCGAGGACATTGCCAAGTACTTGGTGGGCGAGTGGGCTGTGATTTCCGGTGCACCTGGAGCCTTTCTATTAGCCGTTATTCTCGTTGCGGGACTTATCTGGGCCGCGATGAAATGGGCTTACTCCGCTAGGTTGCAAAACAAGGATTCGCTGATCGAACTTCAGACGGCGCAGTTGGGAGACTATAAGCAGAAGCTAGATGGCGCTTCTCCTGACCAAGCAAAAGCCAGGATAGATGCGCTTGAGGCACAGCTAAATAAGCTGGTTTCAGATGTTGCTCCACGCACAATAGATGGAACGCAGAGAAATGCGCTTCGGCAGGCCGCGCTTATCGTCGGTCCGCATCGAATCGATGTAATGCATGATGTGGCTTCCTCTGACGGCAGGAAGCTTTCCGCGCAGTTTGAGCAGGTGTTTCAGGCAGCAGGATGGGCGGTTAGGTCCGCCGCTGTAATGGGTCCGGGTAACTCGCCTCCAAGCGGCATAGGTTTGTGGGTTACTAACCCGAAGGGGTTAACACAAGTTGAAGCGGCTGTAGTGCAGGGCTTGACCAATGCAGGGATAGTGTTCGATCTCCAAGCTGTGCCAATTCCAAGAAACCCCGGCGACCCAAATTTTCCAGAAGTGTCCTTAATGGTTGGCACACGGCAGTAAGCCTCACACCAAATCGGCCTAGAAAAATGCCCGTTCCGCGCGCATAACCCGTGGCATGATGCGCACATGAAAAAGACCGCTAAGGCCAAGGCAGAGAAGCGCAAGCCGTTGCCGCTTAAGGATGTGGTGCAGAGACTGCTGGAAACGCCGCCTAAGAAATCTAGAGGCAGCTAGCTAAAACGCCTTTTTCAGGCCAGCCTGTTTGAGCACAGCGTTTGCCGTGTGGCGGGACTTGATATCGCTGTCTACGGGAAATTTGGTGCCGGTCTTTGGACTGAACCATATTTCATGGTCGCCCTTGCCGGGTCTTTCGTAATAACAGCCCGCATCCTTAAGTGCGCGCTTTAAGTCGGCGGTAAAACCGCCCACTAGGGGATCAGCAGGCGAACGCTATGCTGTCCTGCTTCCTCGCGATTAATTCCCACGGCACTGCCGAATTGCGATGTGTCCGGTCGGTGTTTAGTACAAGCAATTCTGGAATGCGGGTTCGAAGCTTTTGTTCCATCAGTTCGATGGTGTCCGCTTCGCAAACCAAGCCTGGGACGTCCGAGTCGGCTACGTACCATACCCCCGCTTCGGGGTCCCACTCGCAACTCACGACCAGTGCTTTCATCAGGTACCCATGGTACCAAAATCACGCCGTCAGTATGTGACGTAGTCGTTAGCCTTGTATGTAGTTGAAATATAAGCATATGTTTTAATGGAACAGCCGGGATTCGAACCCGGAAGCGCCGGGTAGAAATCCGGCAATGCTGCCTAGCCTGCCCCGTTATTCATCATTTGAGGGCTTCTTGGCCTTATTCGGATACCACTCTGACAGGCCCCAGGTTCCTCGCCCTGTGCGTATGACGCCAGCTCCTTGCCTATATCCCCGATGAAGTATCGAGGTAAGTGTCACCGGAAATGTCTCTTGTCCGGCATTAATCTGCCCGCCACGCCGTAGCGCATCCGTAATTTCAACAGTCGTGGCGACTCCTTTGCGCATTGCCAAGAATTTCTTGGTCGCATCGACAATGCTGAGATTGAAGAAAGTATCGGACTGGATGCTCGATACATTCTGTGTGTTTACGGCGGCCGGCGTGGGCGACGTCGAAATATCAACAGCTGCGGTTCCAATCAGTATCTTTGATCCGAGCAGCGATGCCTCGATTCCTGCGATCGCAGCGTCTAGCTGAGCTCGCCGCGCCTTCAGATCCGCAAGCACGGCCGCGTAATCAATGGTCTGTGTAGTAGCGCCCATATCTATTTCCTCTGAATTCTGATAGTATTCAAAGGGTAAGGGCTGGGTAACCAGCCCTTACCGGTTGAAAGCCCCGCCTCTACGGGGCGACTTTTCTACGCACGGGCATCACCTGCCTTTTGAGTGCACACACGGTGGAAACAATCGCATCCGTCCGGGACTGATACTCCCGGACGGATGAATCTTAATCACGCCTGCTTAAGATTGCAAGGCAATCCAGAACACCATTGTTTAGGTTCGTGCTTAGAAAGCTACTTGGCCTTAATTGGCCTATTAATTAGGGCTTCTGTAAGTCAGCCGCTTTCCAGAAATACCCTTGAGTGCTTCCACAACTCTCTCAGAGTCGCTAATTTCAAGGCTAGCGCGGTTGTTATATCGGAAGTCGAACTCTGAGAGATAGCGATGCAGATGCTTGCCAGAGCAATGCTGGTAGGTGCCGACCATTCCCCGCTTGAATACGGAAAAGAAGCCTTCAACCGTGTTCGTGTAGGCGTCACCACGGACGTATTCACCAGCGCTGTGATTGACGCTCCGATGTTCAGCGAATTCCTTGGCGACCTTCTTGTACATGCGGGCATCGTCAGTCATTAGGACCGCTTCAGGGCTCACGTTCGCCTTGAGAGCCGCCTTGATGCTGTCAAAGGTCTTGCCGGTGATGTGGGTGGAGCGAACGTTGCCGCCACGCTCGACGAGGGAAAACACGGTCTCTTTGTGCCCGTGTCCGCGTGCGAGCTTCCGGCCCGGCTTGCGACCGATGTAAGTTTCATCGGCTTCGACCGTGCCGCCGCCCGTGCCCATCAGGCCGCCGCCCTGATCGCTTATGGCATGGCGAATGCGATGGGCCAGGAACCAAGCGGTCTTGTAGGTCACGCCAAGCGTGCGGTGGAGCTGGTGGGCAGAGATGCCCTTCTTGCTTGAACACAGCAGGTAGGCCGCCATAAGCCACTTGGAGAGCGGAATCTTGCTGCGCTCAAAGACGGTGCCAACCGTCACTGAGAACTGATCGCGGCAGGCTGAGCATTTCCAGAGGCCGGGGCGGTGCGCTTTGCCCTGAAGGGCATAGTGCTGGTCGGTTGATCCGCAATGCGGGCAGACCACTTTTCCATCCGGCCAGCGGATCGACTCAAGGTACTCGCGCGCCTTGGTGTCGTCGTGGAAGTAGCCAGCGTTGAGGTTCGTTGCCATGTCCATATCTCCTATGGACGTAAGTATCCCCCGGTGTTATGGGTTTGTCAAGTATATAAACGCCGAAACTTTAGCTAAAATAGCCAATATGTCCAAACGAGTGTCCGCAAGCGACGCAAAGAACAACTTCGGGGGTCTACTCGATGATGTCGCCGCATTGGGGAGAGTGGATGTTATGAAGCATGGCCGCTTGGTAGCGGTAGTGCTGTCCCCACAGGCATTCAATGACTCTGTAGCCGCCGCCGGGGTTCGGGAGCCGCACAAGGTGTGGGGCGAGAAGCACATGATTCCACCCGAACGGGCGCGCGCGGCGCGGATGCTGAGGCAACCTGCCGAATTCGATGATGAATGAGCGCGACTCCGAGGCGTCGCTCACACCGCAGGAGGTGCGGAAAATCCTGCGTGTCTGTTCGCCGCGTGGACTTTTGGTGGGAGGCCAGGCTCTGGCCTTCTGGGCCGATCACTTGCAGGTGGAGCGTCCGCACACCCTTGTTTCTGGTGTGACTGCCGATGCCGACTTTATCGGAGATTCGGTACTCGCTAAGGAATTGGGCACGCATCTCGGCTGGCAGGTCTGGATTCCTGCACTGGATGATGCGACACCTCAAACCGGCAAGGTCACTCAACGCACTGACAACGGGCAGGTCAAGCAGGTGCACTTTCTGTCTGGCGTAGTGGGGCTCACATCCAAGGATCTAGCACGTCGCGCCATTGAAATGGATGTGCCGGAAATCGGTCGGCTTAGGGTCATTCATCCTATAGACGTGCTCGACAGCCGCATCCAGAACCTGCATGCACTGCCCGAGAAACGTACGGAGGCCGGGATTGCCCAAGCGCGTCTTGCCATAGGCGTTGCGCGGGCTTTCCTTCATCAGGAGGTATCCACGCGGGGTGAACGAATCGGTCTGAAACTCCTTGAGCGCATCGCTGAGATCGCCAGCGACATCGCCGCCGTCAGGGTGTTCCTCCTGTATGGCGTTGACCCCCTGGAGGCGGTTCCGCTGGAGGATTTCCGAATGACATCCGCACTCCATAAAGTGCGCTGGCCGCAAATTGTTGCGGAAGCGACCGGAAAGCGGAACGCATTACAGGAAATGGTCGGGGTGACAGGATTTGAACCTGCGACACCTACGTCCCGAACGTAGTGCTCTACCAGGCTGAGCTACACCCCGATCGACTGCGCCCCGGTCCTGGTCCGAAGCTCAGTGCTTGCGCTCGATGGCAAACCGGGCAAGTGCCTGAAGGCCCTCACGATACGCACTCGGGGGCAATCCCTCGAGCGCTGCACAGGCCTGGTCGGCCTCGGATTTTGCGAGCCGCGCAGTGTACTCAAGCCCACCGGCTGATTCAATTGCAGCGAGAATCGCATCCAGCTGGCCGCGCGCACCGTTTTCGATCGCGGTGCGGATCATCTGGACCGTCTTGGCATCGGAGTGCTTCAGCGCGTGGATCAACGGCAATGTCGGCTTGCCCTCGGCCAGATCATCGCCCAGGTTTTTGCCGCGCTCGGCAGGGTCGGACTGGTAGTCGAGCACATCGTCGACCAACTGGTAGGCAGTGCCGAGATGCTTGCCGTAGCGCGCCAGGGCCTGCTGCACCGGCAATTCGGCACCGGTAACGACCGCCGCCACTTCGGCACCGGCCTGGAACAGCTGGGCGGTCTTGCGGTAGATCACCTGCAGGTAGCGGTCCTCCGAGGTCTCAGGATCCCGGGCATTCATCAGCTGCAGGACCTCGCCCTCGGCGATCACATTCGTGGCCGTGGCCATGATCTCGATGACCCGCTGCGACTTGACGGCCGCCATCATCTGGAAGGCGCGCGAATAGACAAAATCGCCCACCAGCACACTGGCCTGGTTGCCAAAGATCTCATTGGCCGTGTCCCGCCCGCGCCGCAGGGCAGACATGTCCACGACATCATCGTGCAGCAGGGTGGCGGTATGGATGAATTCGATGAAGGCCGCAGCCTGTACGCAGGCGGCGCTGGTACCGCCGCAGGCACGCCCGGCCAGGACCACCAGCAGCGGCCGCAGGCGCTTGCCGCCGCCCCCTATAATGTGTTCGGCCACCTGGTCGACCAGCGGCACAATGCTCTTCAGGCCGCTGCGGATCGCGGCATCGACCCCCTGAAGATCCGCCCGCACCAGGCCCCGGATCTGCTCCAGGGCGGCAGCCGAGCCTGCGGCCGAGGTTGGCGGGAACTGGAGCACCGTATTCAACTACCTGTTTCTCCGAAAGAAAACGTCGTTTGACCCGTCCGGCCATGGCCAGTAGAATGCCCGGCCTTTCTGCCCCCGGGCCTATCAGGCGCGGATGTTATTACGGAGTCCAGATAAATGTACGCGGTCATTGCCACAGGCGGCAAACAGTATCGAGTTGAAAAGGGTGAGGTGCTGCGGATCGAAAAATTGACCGCCGAGCCAGGCTCGACCGTCGAGTTCGACCAGGTGCTGCTGATTGCCGATGGCGCCGACATCAAGGTCGGAGCACCGATGCTCAAGGGCGGTAAAGTCACGGCCACCGTTGAAGAGCATGGCAAGGGCGATAAGGTTTCGATCGTCAAGTTCCGCCGTCGCAAGCACTACATGCGCATGAAGGGCCACCGCCAGCATTATTCACAGGTGCGCGTCACCGATATCAGCCTGGTCTGATCGGCTGCGCAGCTCACTGGTAGATCGACAAGATTAGGATTGGAGCAGTTTCATGGCACATAAAAAAGCAGGCGGCAGTACTCGCAACGGTCGCGATTCCCATGCCAAGCGCCTCGGTGTAAAGGTGTTCGGCGGCGAACACGTGGTGGCCGGCAACATCATCGTCCGCCAGCGCGGCACCAAAGTGCGTGCTGGAGCGAATGTCGGCGTGGGCACGGACCACACCCTGTTTGCACTCGCGCACGGCCAGGTGGTGTTCAGTCGCAAAGGCGCCGAGCAGCGCGCATTTGTCTCAGTCCTGCCCGAAGCGGCCGCCGAAGCTCAGCCCAAGGCCAAGACCAACTGAGGCGACTTTGCAGGCTCCCCCAAGTGCGGAAAGGCCTGCCCAGTTGAATCCGACCCCGGCCCTCGCCGGGGTTTTTATTTTCTGGCAGGACTATGATCGGCAAGTCCATGCCCTCCTAACACAGCAGCATCAGCATGAAATTCGTCGACGAGGCAACGCTCAAGGTCCAGGCCGGCAACGGCGGCCGCGGCAGTGCGAGCTTCCGGCGCGAGAAATCCGCGCCCTTTGGCGGCCCGGACGGTGGCGATGGCGGTGCCGGTGGCAGCGTGTGGCTGCGCGCGGCTGAGGGCATCAATACCCTGGCGGACTTTCGCATCGTCCGGACCTACAAAGCCCAGTCAGGCGGTGGTGGCTCAGGCAACGGCTGCACTGGCCGGGGCGGGGAGGATCTGTACATCACGGTGCCGGTGGGGACCGCGGTGCGTGAAGCTGAAACCGGCGAGGAGCTCGGGGATCTGAAGCAGGCCGGCCAGGAACTCAAAGTGGTCCAGGGTGGCAAGGGCGGCTGGGGCAACACCCGTTTCAAATCGAGCACGAACCGGGCGCCGCGCCAGTTCGGGCCGGGACTGCCCGGCGAGAAACGCGTCCTGAACCTGGAGCTCAAAGTCATTGCCGATGTGGGTTTGCTCGGCGTCCCCAACGCCGGCAAGTCAACGTTGATCCGCGCGGTCTCGGCCGCGCGGCCGCGGGTCGCTGATTACCCGTTCACGACTCTCTATCCGAATCTGGGCGTGGTGTACTGCGGCGAGCATCGCAGCTTCGTGATGGCCGACATCCCGGGACTGATAGAAGGCGCAGCCGAAGGTGCAGGGCTGGGGATTCGCTTCCTCAAGCATCTGCAACGCACGCGCGTGCTCCTGCACCTGGTCGATATCGCGCCACCGGATCCGTCCACCGATCCGGTCGTAGAGGCGCGCGCAATCGTGAAGGAACTGAAGAAATTCAGCGCCGATCTAGTCGACAAGCCGCGCTGGCTGATCCTGAACAAGCGCGATCTGCTGCCCGATGATGAAGCTGAAAAAGTCGCGCGCGACATCGTGCGGCGGCTGCGTTTCAAGGGCCCGCATTTTCTGATCTCGGGGGCTACCGGGCGCGGCACCAAGGAGCTGGCCGAGGCCGTGATGCGTTTCCTCGAGACCCCGAGCACTCCGGGTGACAGCGCGTAACATCAAGGTCCGCCAGCGCTTGGCGGCTGGCAAGCTGCGGCTGCGGCTGCGGGATCTTCGCAATCTGGGTGTGCGCTCCGAGCAGCTGCTGGCCGACATCGGTATCCGCACCGCCGAGGATCTGCGCCGGCGCGGTGCCGTACAAAGTTATGTGGATCTGAAGCGCGCCAGGGGCCAGGCGTCGCTCAATTTGCTGTGGGCTCTGGCCGGAGCGCTCGAGCCGTGGCCCGAAGGCACGCACTGGCGCGAGATTTCGCGCGGTGAGGCGCGGCTCTCGCTGCTGCTGGCGGTGGAGGATCTGGAGCTTAAGGCGCCTTAGCGAGGGCTTTGACGCGCGCGGCCAGGCGGCTCTTGTGCCGATCGGCCTGGTTGCGATGGATGATGTTCTTGTTCACCAGGGTATCGATGAGCGGCACGGCAGCGAGGTAGCTGGCGCGCGCCTGCTCTTTGTTGGAACTGGCCACCGCATCGATGACCTTGCGGATCGCCGAACGCATGCGTGAGCGCAGCGCAATGTTGCGCACCCGGTGCTGCTGGGCCTGCCGTGCTGCCTTGTCCGCTGATTTTGTATTCGCCACGCTTGAAGCTCTCCATCGCCCGGTGATTTTTGCGGGAAATTCCCGCAAAAAGAGCCGCGTAGTGTGCGATTGGCGGCTCTTTTTGTCAATCTGGCTCCGGTATAGTCCAAAACCACGATGAGTCGCGCGATCTTCAAGCATTCCACGGTCGTCGGCCTCGTGACGCTGCTCTCGCGCATCACCGGTCTGGTGCGGGATGTCGCCATTGCCCAGGCCTTCGCCTCCGCCGGCCTGCGCGATGCCTTCCTGGTCGCCTTCAAGATCCCGAATTTCCTGCGCCGGCTGTACGCCGAGGGCTCCTTCTCCCAGGCCTTCGTGCCGGTGATCTCCGAATACCGCCAGCTGCGCACGCCCGAGGAGGTGCGCACGCTGATCAGTGCCAGCGTCGGGACCCTGGGTGTGTGTTTTGGTCTGCTGGCGCTGGCCGGCGTCGCCGGCGCCCCGTTCCTGGTGCGGGTCTACGCGCCCGGTTTTGTGCAGGATCCGGCACAGATGGCACTGACCATCCAGCTGGTGCGCTTCACCTTCCCGTATCTGGTGTGCGTTGTGATCACGGCGCTTCTCTCGAGCGTGCTCAACAGCTACGAGCGATTTGCGCTGCCGGTGTTCACGCAGGTGGCGCTGAATCTGATGCTGATCTTCACCGCCCTGGTGCTGGCGATGGGCAGCAGTCAACCGGCGCAGGTGCTCTCGATCGGTGTGCTCGCCGCCGGCAGTGTGCAGGTGCTGCTGCAGCTGCCCGCGCTCCAGCGGCTCGGGTTGCTGGGCTGGCCGCGCTGGAATCCGGATCTCGAGGGCGTGCGGCGCATGCTCGCGCGCATCCTGCCCGGCATCGTCGGCTCCTCGATGCTGCAGCTGAGCCTGGTGCTCGATACGGTGTTCGCCTCACTGCTCGCCACCGGCAGTGTCTCCTGGCTGTACTTTGCCGACCGGCTGATGGAATTCCCGCTGGGCCTGGTGGGCATTGCACTGGCGACCGTCACGCTGCCGGGACTGGCGACGCTTCATGCGCAGGGCTCGGTCGCCGCTTTTTCGCGCGTGCTCGACTTCTCGCTGCGCCTGACAGTGCTGCTGGCGGTGCCGGCGGCTGTCGGGGCGCTGTGCTTTGCCGGGCCAATCACCGCATCGGTATTCGGCTACCGGCATTTCTCGGCCTTCGATGTGCAGATGGCTGCCGCGGCGCTGGCCGCTTACGCCCCGGCACTGTTGATGTTCAGCCTGGTCAAAGTGCTCGTGCCCGGCTTCTTTGCCCGCCACGACACAGTGACTCCGGTGCGCGCCGGGCTCGTGGGCTTGGGCGCGAACATCGGGCTCAACGCGCTGCTGAGCCTGACCCCGCTCAAGACACAGCTGCAGGCGCCGCACATCCTGCTGGCGCTTTCCACCGGCGTCGGCGCGACCCTCAATGCGCTGCTGCTGTGGCAGGGGCTGCGCCGCGCCGGCGTGTATCGACCCGAAGGGCGCTGGCTGCTGCTGCTGCTGCGGATCGGGATCGCCTGCGCCGTGATGGCCGCATTTCTGCTGTGGTTTTCCGGGGCGCCAGAGCCCTGGCTGCTGATGCATGCGGGGGCACGCATTCTCCACTGCAGCGTCGGGATTGTGGGTGGCGCACTCAGCTACGCGCTGGTGCTGTTGCTGCTCGGCGTCAGGTATCGTGATGTATTCTCGAGCCCGCTATAATGGATTGACTGCGCGCTGCTTTTTTTGAAGGACCCATGGAGCTGATCCGCCGACTGACCGCATCGCGCGCGCAAGCTTTCGAAAGTGTCGTCACCATCGGGACCTTCGATGGCCTGCATGTTGGCCATCAGGCCTTGATTGCACGGGTTCTGGAGCACAGTGCCGCGAGCGGCCTGCGTGCGGCGCTCGTGAGCTTTGAGCCGATGCCGCGCGAGTACCTGCAGTCAGCGACGCCCCCGGCACGGCTGACCAATTTCCGCGAGCGCTGGCACCTGCTGGAATCACTCGGACTGGATGCCTTTTGCCAGCTGCCCT
>Ga0302326_10031813_pt1 | contig 10532 bp, 5 predicted proteins | sample Palsa_T0_3_FD_202264 | JGI IMG/M metagenome (GOLD analysis project Ga0302326, IMG submission 202264) | Peat permafrost microbial communities from Stordalen Mire near Abisko, Sweden - Palsa_T0_3 | ecosystem: Environmental > Terrestrial > Soil > Palsa > Peat permafrost | place: Sweden: Abisko...
CCGCGTCTCCGGCGGTGAAACCTCTTCGATTCGCAAAGGGCTGCCCGACGCGAAAATCAACTGCCTGCTGCCGGATGGAGACCGCGGCCTGTGGATCGGCACCGACGACGGAATCGTTCGCTGGAATGGGACTGAGGCCACTTCGGCCGGCCTGCCGTCGGGCCTGAAGGGCTTCCAGGCGCTGGCTATGACGCGCGATCGGGACGGGAACCTGTGGATTGGCACCGATGCGCGAGGATTATTGCGCCTGAACGGAGCAGGCCTCGCATCGCTCGATGAACCAGGCGAAGGGCCGCGCCAAGCCGTAACCGCCGTATTTGAAGACCGCGAGGGAAACCTCTGGACCGGAGGCGCAAGCGGCCTGGAGCGTCTTCGCGATAGCCCGTTCGTGTCCTATTCCGCGCCCGAAGGCTTGCCCTCCGACGGCAGCAACCCGGTGTTCGTGGACGCGGAAAATCGAATGTGGTTCCCTCCGGTAACCGGAGGGCTGTGGTGGGTGAAGAATGGGCAGAGCGGCCGGATCACTCAAGCAGGATTAGAAAGCGACTTGATCTATTCCATCGCAGGCAGAGCAAACGAACTTTGGGTTGGCAGGGAGCGCGGCGGACTAACCAGGCTGCGCCGGCAGGACGGCCCCGGCGCCGGTTCGTTCAGCGCGGAAACGTATACGACCGCGAATGGGCTGGCTCAAAACAGCGTGTATTCGGTATACCAGAGTCGCGATGGAACGGTGTGGGCGGGAACATTAAGCGGTGGCGTGAGCAGGCTCCGCGACGGCAAATTCACCACCTACACGACGGCGACGGGCCTGGCATCCAATACGGTGGCGTCTATTCTGGAAACCTCGGACGGAACGCTGTGGTTCGCGACTCCCAACGGATTGAGCGCCCTGGCGAAAGACCGCTGGATTTCCTATGCCCCTCGCGACGGCCTGCCTTCGGAAAACGTAAACTGTCTTTTCGAGGACTCGACGGGCGTCCTGTGGGTGGGAACCGCCGAGGGCCTCGCGTTCCGCGGTTCCCGGGTTTTTCAGCAGATCGTCGAAGCTCCCGAATCCTTGCGAGAACAGATTCTCGGTATCGCCGAAGACCGCTACGGATCGCTCTGGATCGCCACCTCCAATCACGTCCTGCGGATCGATCGCGACAAACTGATGCGGGGTGTTCTGGCTGCGGGAGATACTCGGGAATTCGGAATCGCCGACGGTCTGCGCGGCGTCGAAGGCGTGAAACGCCATCAGTCGGTGGTGGCCGATCCGCTGGGCCGGATCTGGTTTTCGATGAACCGCGCCATCTCGGTGGTGGACCCGGCGCGGCTCAACCGAAGCGAGGTGCCGGTCATCGTTCACATACAATCCGTCACCGCGGATAATGCTCCGGTAATCATGGACTCCAACATTCTTATTCCATCCGGCCATCAGCGAATTAGTTTCGATTTCGCGGGTTTGAACCTTTCCGTTCCCGATCGCGTTCGCTATCGATTTAAGCTGGATGGCTACGATCGCGGCTGGGTGGGTCCGGTGGCACGGCGCGAGGCTATTTATACCAACCTCGGCCCCGGAACGTATCGCTTCCATGTGGCGGCCAGCAACACCAACGGCGTCTGGAATGGACCTGAAGCCACGCTCGATTTTGCGATGGCGACCGCATTCTGGCAGACCTGGTGGTTCCGGCTTTCGATTGTGGCGGCCTGCGCGCTTGCGATCCTGGCTCTGTATCGCTTGCGGTTGCGCCAGCTTACCCGGCAGCTCAACATGCGCTTCGAAGAACGGCTGGGCGAAAGAACCCGCATCGCTCAGGAACTGCATGATACCCTGCTGCAAGGCTTCTTGAGCGCGTCGATGCAATTGCATGTGGCGGTGGATCGTTTGCCGGCGGATTCGCCCGCCAAGCCGTCGCTGAGCCGTTTGCAAAAACTGATGGGCCAGGTGATCGAAGAGGGCCGCAATGCGGTGCAGGGTCTGCGCTCGCCCCAAAGCGGCTCGCTGAATCTGGAACAGGCGTTTGCGCGAACCCAACAGGAGCTTGGCATTGAGGACGACGTGGGCTTTCGCGTGATCGTAAACGGCCAACCCCGCCCGTTGCACCCCGTGCTGCGGGATGAAGTCTATCGCATTGGCCGCGAGGCTTTGGTCAATGCATTTCGTCATTCTCACGCCAAGAACATCGAGATTGAGTTGGAATACTCCGCCAGCCAGTTGCGCGTACTGGTGCGGGACAATGGCCGCGGAATCGATCCGCCCACGCTCCAATCGGGACGCGACGGACATTGGGGGCTGTCGGGGATGCGCGAGCGCGCCGAAAGAGTGGGCGCCAAACTCCACGTATGGAGCAGGCCCTCCGCCGGCACCGAGGTGGAGCTTTCCGTCCCGCGCCACGTTGCCTATGCATCACAGTCCTATCGCGGCCCACTGGGATGGTTTTCCCGGCTTCATTTCAATAGGTCGAAGAATCGGCTTCCCGCCTCCGACGATACCCACGAGACTTCCATGAAGGGGGAAAAACTATGACCGATCAAACCCGCATCCGCGTCTTGTGCGTTGACGACCATCCCTTGCTTCGAGAAGGGATCGCGGCGATTATCGAAAATGAGCCCGACATGTCTCTGATAGCGGAAGCGTCCAGTTCCGGCGAAGCCGTGCAGCGCTTTCGCGAGCATCGGCCCGACGTAACGTTGATGGACCTCCGGCTTCCAGACGCCAGCGGAATCGACGCCATGATCGCAATTCGGGCGGAATTCGCCGACGCCCGCATCATCATGCTCACCACTTTTGAGGGCGACGTGGAAATCCAGCGGGCGCTCGAAGCGGGGGCTCGAGGCTACATGCTCAAGAGTACGCCTCCCTGGGAATTGGTGGAAGTGATCCGCCAGGTCCATGCCGGGAAAAAGCGGGTTCCCGCCGAAGTGGCGAGCTATCTCGCCGAACACCTGAGCGACGAATCTTTGACCACCCGTGAGATCGATGTTTTGCGGCACGTGGCCGGCGGCAACCGCAATCGCGACATCGCCGAGCGGCTTTTTATTTCCGAGGAAACGGTCAAGGTTCACGTCAAACATATCATGGAAAAGCTGGGCGCGAACGACCGCACACAGGCAGTAGCGATTGCCGTCCGGCGGGGCATAATTCAACTGTGATCGCCGATATTATTCGCAACGGGTACCACAATAGTGGTACGCAAAAATTCCGCGCTTTTGGGATTCCTTTTCTTCCTCTATCCACTAATCTTGCATACAGGTGCGTTTGGCCAAGTTTAGAGAAAGCGGAGGTAAGGCCACCTGCAACGTTTATTTTCATCGTTCCCAGGTGGGTGGCCTGGTCTAGGCCTGTTCTTGCTGCGCGGAGCTATTGGCCTGGTGGCGCTCATTCAGGGCGGATATTATCTCGCGGTCGGCGAGCACTCTTCACTGGGGATATGGCTGGGTGCGCTTGGCCTTGCCGCTGGGGGATCGCTGCTCGCCGGTTTCCTGACGCCCATCGCCGGCGTGGTAGTGGGCCTGGGCGCCCTGGGCGCGGGATTCTCCGTTCTGCCCGCGTCGGCGGCAAATTTGTTCGATGCCAAGCTGTCGCTGATCTTCGCCGGCATCATGGCCGCGGCGATCGTGTTCCTTGGACCCGGCGCATTTTCGGTGGATGCCCGCCTGTTCGGGCGCCGCGAAATCATCATTCCTCCACCGCTCCGCCGCCCCGAGCGATAATTCTCTCGGGTGGTTTCCGAGTACCACAAAAGAGTTACCCGCTTCCCGCGCCAACAGTGGTAGGAGAAAACCCTTCCATCTTGGGATGATTCTCCGGCTCGGTTGGCGCAAATTGGGTTATCGAAGCTGGAAGCGCCCCGTATCGCGCACCAGCAGGAGCACTGAATCATGGCTACACTAGCAACTACGATGCCCAGTCACCGCCGGGAGCAATCGCGATCGGATAACGAACTGATCGGTTCCAGTCTCGGAATGCGGCGAGCCCTGAACGCCGTCCGTATGGTGGCCCCCACAGACTCGGCCGTCCTGATCCAGGGCGAGACGGGAACCGGCAAGGAACTCATCGCCCGAGCCGTCCACGATCAAAGCGCGCGCGGGCACGAACCGTTTGTGACGCTCAACTGCGCGGCGATTCCCAGCGGGCTGCTGGAAAGCGAGCTGTTCGGCCACGAGCGCGGAGCCTATACCGGCGCGCTCAACTCGGCCGTCGGACGTTTTCAACTGGCCCATCAAGGCACGCTGTTTCTGGACGAAATCGGCGACATGCCGCTCGAACTCCAGCCCAAACTTTTGCGGGTACTGCAAGAACAGGAATTTGAGCGGCTCGGCGGCACGCGCACCATTCGGGTGGACGTTCGCATTGTGGCGGCAACCAACCGAGACCTTGGCAAGATGGTTGAAGAACGCCGGTTCCGGGCCGATCTGTTCTATCGCCTGCACGTTTTCCCGATTGCCCTGCCGCCCTTGCGCGAGCGCGTGGACGACATCCCCGTTCTGGCGTGGCACTTCGTACGCAAATTCTCCGATCGCATGAACAAGCAGATAGAGATTGTCCCCGATCAAGTGATCGAAACGCTGAAACAGCATAGTTGGCCCGGAAACATCCGCGAACTCCAGAACTTTATCGAGCGCGCGGTAATCCTCTCTTCGGGACCGGTTTTGAGCGCGCCACTGGGCGACCTTCGCGGCCCTGGCGCCGCCGCGCAGACACCTGCCGCCGGCCGTACGCTTGCGGATGCGGAGCGCAGTCATATCCTGGAGGTGCTGCGCCAAGTGGATTGGGTGGTGGGGGGCCGTCGCGGCGCCGCTGTCCGGCTCGGATTGCCTCGCACCACGCTTTTGCATCGCATGCACAAACTTGGTATCGTTCCGGAAGAATCCCGGCAAAGCCTATGCTAAATGCGGTGGTCGGACGGATCAGTTGGGCGCTGGTGGTTATCGCGGCGTTGGCGGCGGCCAGCGGCTGTTCCAATCGGACCAGCGGGGCCGCGGCTGCCTCGCCCCCGGAGGTACAGGTTGCCGCCGTGGAGCAGCGGGACGTCCCCATCTACAGCGAATGGATCGGCACTTTGGATGGATTCGACAACGCGGACATCAAGGCCCAGGTGACGGGTTACCTTCTGGAGCAGGCCTACAAAGAAGGCTCCTTCGTCAAGAAGGGACAACTGCTTTTTCAGATCGACCCGCGTCCATTTCAAGCGTCTTTGGAATTAGCGCAAGGACAGGTGGCGCAGTCGGAAGGACAGTTGGCGCAGGCCCGAGCCCAGTTGGCGCAAGCCGAAGCACAGGTATCCGTGGCGGAAGCGAATCAGCACCGCACGCAACTGGATGTGGATCGCTACATTCCGCTGGCGCAGCAGCAGGCCATCACGACGCAAGACCTGGACAACGCGACGCAGAACAACCTGGCCGCGAAGGCGCAGTTGCAGGCCGCTCAGGCGCAAGTGGCGACGGCGCGAGCCCAAATCATCGCCGCCACCGCCGCGGTCCAGTCGGCTAAGGCCGTCGCCCAAACGGCGCAAATCAACCTTGGATTCACGCGGCTCACATCGCCCATCGACGGTATTCCTGGAATCGCGCAGCAGCAAGTGGGCGCGCTGGTGAGTCCGTCCAGCCCTACTATCACGACCGTGTCGACGCTCGATCCAATCAAAGTCTTTTTCACCGTCGCCGAGCAGCAATATCTCGACTTCCACAGGCGCTATTCGACACCGACCAGCCTGGACGCCGAAAGGAAGGGGTTGCGGCTGGAGCTCATTCTGGCCGATGGAACCGTCTATTCGCGGAACGGAACCTTCTACTTTGCCGATCGCCAAGTCGACATCAGGACCGGCGCCATCCAGGTGGCGGGATTGTTCCCGAATCCGGGCAACACGCTGCGGCCGGGCCAGTACGCCAGGGTTCGCACGGCGCTGCGGGTGCAACCCGGCGCTCTGCTGGTTCCCCAGCGCGCGGTGAATGAGCTGCAAGGGATCTATCAGATTGCGGTTGTCGATAACGACAACAAAGTGAACATCCGGACAGTTAAAGTAGGCGACCGCATCGGCACGAAATGGGTCGTGAGCGAGGGACTCAACCCCGGAGACCGAGTAGTCGCGGAAGGTCTACAAAAAGTTCGCCCGGGAATTCAAGTGAAACCGACGCCGTACCAAGCGAATTGATACGCCATGTCCAAATTCTTTATTAACCGGCCGATCGTGGCGATGGTGATCGCCATTTTGACTGTGATCGTTGGCGCGGTCGTAATTGTGAGCCTGCCGATCGCGCAATTCCCTGCGATTGCGCCACCGGAGGTGCAGATCTCGGCGATCTACGTCGGCGCGGACGCGCAGACCATCGAGCAATCGGTGGCGACGCCCATCGAAGAGCAGATGAGCGGGGTGGACAACATGAACTACATGTACTCGCTCAATGCCACCGCCAACGGTCAGATGAGAATGATTGTCGATTTCGATGTGAATACGGACCCGAATACGGATCTGATCCTGGCGCAGAGCCGCGAAACGCAGGCCGCGCCGCAGCTACCGGTAGACGTGACCAACTACGGCGTGACGGTGCAAAAATCGACGCTCGCGCCGTTGATGCTGGTGGCCCTCTATTCACCCAAGGGCACCTACGACGCACGGTTCCTGGCCAACTACGCGTATATCAATTTGAACGACCCGCTGACGCGCGTGAAAGGGGTTGGCACGGTTCAGATCTTTGGCGCCGGTCAGTACGCGATGCGCCTGTGGGTAAAGCCCGACCAACTGGCCAAGTTGCAGATCACGGTCCCGGAGATCGTTTCGGCAATTCAGACGCAAAACACCGTGAATCCGGCGGGACAGGTGGGCAGCGAGCCAGTACCCAAAGGGCAGGAGTTCACCTATTCGGTTCGCGCGCAGGGCCGCCTGACGTCGCCCGAGGAATTCGAACGCATCGTGGTGCGCGAAACTCCCGGGACCGGGATTGTGCGCGTGAGCGATGTGGCGCGAGTGGAATTGGGCTCGCAAGACTACAGCGTGGAAGGGCACCTGAATGGCAAGCCGAGCGCAGTGATCGCCGTCTACCAGTTGCCGGGATCTAACGCCGTCGAGACCGCAGCCGCGGTTAGAAAGATGATGACCGAAGCGAAGAGCCGGTTCCCGGGGGACGTCGACTACGTGGTCCCCGTCGACACCACGCTGGCCGTGAGTGCAGGCATGAAGGAAATCGTTGAGACGCTGGTGATCGCGCTGATTCTGGTGATCATGGTTGTCTACCTGTTTCTGCAGGGCTGGCGAGCGACGCTGATTCCCCTGCTCGCGGTTCCCGTGTCGCTGGTTGGTACGTTTCTGGTCTTCCCGTTATTCGGCTTTAGCATCAACACGCTGTCCTTGTTCGGCTTGGTGCTGGCCATCGGCCTGGTAGTGGACGACGCCATCGTGGTAGTGGAATCGGTGGAGCGTCACATCGAAGACGGCATGGCTCCGAAGGAGGCCGCGCTGAAAGCGATGGAGGAGATTTCAGGCCCCGTGATCGGTATCGCCCTGGTGCTCACGGCTGTCTTTATACCGACGGCCTTCATCCCTGGGATCACCGGAAAGCTGTATCAGCAGTTCGCGGTTACGATCGCCATCTCCGTGATTTTGTCGGCCTTCAATGCGCTGTCGTTGAGCCCCGCGCTGGCAGCTCTCATCTTAAAACCGAAGGTGGAGAGCAAGGGTCTGCTGGCCAGATTTTTCGCCTGGTTCAACCGGATGTTCGGACGCGCCACGGATGGCTACGTCAGGCTGTCGGGCATCCTCATGCGAAAGAGCGTGGTGGCGCTGGTTCTGCTGGCCGGCTGCGGGGCCGCGAGTTATTTCATCAGCGACAAACTGCCTACCAGCTTCGTTCCGGACGAGGACCAGGGTTATTTTTACCTGAACATCCAGCTTCCCAATGCCGCCTCGCTGCAGCGAACCAGGGAGGTCACAGCGAAGGTGGAAGATATTCTGGCGAAATCGCCGGGCGTCCAGTACTCCACTGGCATCCTGGGCTTCAGCCTCCTCAGCCTGGTGCGAACCAGCTACAACGCGTTCATCTTTGTCAGCATGAAGGACTGGGACGATCGGAAGACCCGAGCCGAGCAGTTCCAGGCCATCAAGGCTCGCCTGAATCGAGAACTGGCCGCGCTGCCGGAAGGAGTGGCGTTCAGCTTCTCCCCGCCCGCCATTCCAGGCGTCGGGACCTCGGGCGGATTCACTTTCGTGGTGGAAGACCGGGCCGGACACGACGTTGAGTTTCTATCCGACAACCTGAACAAGTTTATGACGGCCGCGCGCAAGCGTCCCGAGATCGGAAATCTTACCACCACTTTCCTGCCGAGCGTGCCGCAGCAATTCGTGGAAGTGGATCGCGACAAAGTAATCAAGCAGGGAGTTCAGATCAACGACGTTTACCGGACCATCCAGGCCTTCATGGGGGGCCTGTTCGTCAATTACTTCAATCGATTTGGACGCCAATGGCAGGTGTATGTAGAGGCCGAGGGCGATTACCGCGCCAAGTCGGAGAACGTCGGTCTATTCTATGTGCGCAATGCGGCCGGCGAAATGGTGCCGCTGTCCGCCCTGACCCACTTCGAAGCCCGCAGCGGTCCCGAGTTCACCATGCGTTTCAACGAATATCGATCGGCGCAATTGAATGGGGCGGCCGCGCCCGGCTATAGCACGAACCAGGGAATGAAGGCGCTGGAAGAGGTTTTCGCCCAAACCATGCCGCCCGAGATGGGGTACGACTATTCGGGCATGTCGTTCCAGGAAAAAAAGGCGCAGGAAGGCGTATCCTCGTCGGTCATTTTCGGGTTCTCCCTGCTCTTCGTGTTTTTAATTCTCGCGGCGCTCTATGAAAGCTGGAGCCTGCCGTTCAGCGTCCTGCTCAGCACGCCCGTCGCTGTGTTTGGAGCTTTGGGCGTTCTATGGCTGCGCCGCGCGGTGCTGGGACACTTTCTGCCACCCTACATGGTCCAGATCGAGAGCGACGTCTATTCGCAAATCGGTCTGGTGATGCTCATCGGACTGGCGGCCAAGAACGCCATCCTGATCGTCGAATTCGCCAAGGACGAACTCGAAAAGGGCAAGCCCTTGATGGATGCGGCTCTGGAAGGGGCCCGACTCCGTCTGCGGCCGATTCTCATGACGTCGTTCGCGTTCATCCTGGGATGCGTGCCACTGTGGATCGCGACCGGGGCGGGCGCCGTCTCCCGTCAAATCATGGGAACCACCGTGATCGGCGGCATGCTGGCGGCCAGCTTCATTGGCGTTTTCATTATTCCCTCGGCGTTTTACATTGTCGAAAAAATTGCTGGAGGCGCCGCCGCTCCGCGGAATCTCGCGATCATACCGCCGCCGTCGCCGGCGCCAGGGGATTGATCCATGCCGCGAAGAACTCCCATTTGCGCGCTTTCGCTTTTGGTCCTCTCTGGCTGCACCGTCGGTCCAAATTATCAGCGTCCTAAACTGGCGACACCGGCGCAGTTTCGCGCCCCGGAGCCTCTCCCCGCGCAGGATGCCTTTTCCCTCGCCGATCTGAAATGGTTTGAACTCTTCCACGACCAGCAACTGCAAGCGTTGATCCGGACGGCCTTGGTGCAGAACTATGACTTGCGCGACGCGGTGGCGCGGGTGGAAGCGGCGCGCGCCAGTTTGGGAATTACGCGGTCGGATCAGTTTCCGCAATTCGGCGCCAGCGGTGGAGTGGAAATCAACCGTTTCTCGCGCGATGGATCTACGCCGCTGCCTCCGTTGTTTCTTCCCAAGCAGAATCGCAATTTCGGAGAAGCGTCGCTCAATCTGCTCTCGTTCGAGGTGGATCTGTGGGGCAGGCTGCGCCGCGCCACCGAAGCCGCGCGCGCAAGTCTTTTGAGCGCCGAAGAGAACCGCAAGACCGTGATCACCACGTTGGTTAGCGATGTGGCAACCAATTACCTGACGATGCGCGAGCTCGACTATGAGCTGGAGATCTCCCGCCGCACGCTGGAAACTCGCCAGCAGTCGCTCGACCTGACAAGGTCGCGCCAGGCCGGCGGCGTAGGCACTCTACTGGATCTGCGTCAAGCCGAGCAACTGGTGGACACCGCGGCGCAAATGATTCCGGTGATCCAGCAGGCGATTGAACAAACTGAAAATCAGATTCATCTCCTGCTGGGCGAGCCCCCTGGCACGGTCCCGCGAGGACAGAGTCTCACAGCGCAGGAAGTCCCGCCTGACGTTCCTACCGGCCTGACCTCCTCGCTGCTGGAGCGGCGCCCAGACATTCAAGCGGCGGAGCAGACCTTGATCGCCGCCAACGCCGAGATCGGGGTCGCACGTGCTGCTTATTTTCCGCAATTGACCTTGAGCGGGTTTCTGGGCGGTCAAAGCACCCAGCTCGCAAGTCTGTTTACTGGAGCGCACACCGCCTGGGGGCTCGCGCCACAGCTGGCGCAGCCCATCTTCACCGCTGGACGTTTGAAATCGGGCGTCAGGTTAACCGAGGCCCAGCGCGAGGAAGCGCTGGTGCAGTACGAAAAAACCATTCAAACCGCATTCGCTGAGGTGTCCAATAGTCTAATCGCT